>Ga0075431_100000315_pt1 | contig 38230 bp, 47 predicted proteins | sample RhiMetdeltSRZDD5_FD_75297 | JGI IMG/M metagenome (GOLD analysis project Ga0075431, IMG submission 75297) | Populus rhizosphere microbial communities from Tennessee, USA - Rhizosphere MetaG P. deltoides SRZDD5 | ecosystem: Host-associated > Plants > Roots > Rhizosphere > Soil | place: USA... | reverse complement strand
GGGGGGTGGGGCCGCTTCCTGCACTCCGGTGGTGCTCCTATAGCTGATCGGTGCTCGGGGCTTGGTGGCGGCGGAGTTTGGCGTCGCAAGTGTCATGATGCACAACCCAGGCGTCGGTGCCCGCGTGCTTTGTGGCCTTGCCGCTGCCGGCTTCGACCCAGGTGCCGCAGGAAATGCAGGCTTTGCCGAATTTGTTTGTAATGGTGGTTGATTTGGCGTTGGTGGCGTTGGTGTAGCAGGATGGGCAGAGCTTTTGGCCGTGCCGCGGTCCATAGGTGGGGACTCGGAAGTTGGAGGTGCGCATGCCACAATCGGCGCAGGGGACAGTCGTGGCCTTTTGATAGCAAGCTAGACAGTACTTGTGGCCAGCGTGGTAGTGGACTTGGGCCGCGCGCAGAGCCATGCCGCAGTCGTAGCAGGAAAAGCTGCGAGGCGGCGGGGGTGCCGGCTTCGGCTGGGGCGGAGCGCTCGGCCTAATGGTGGGGCGCGCGGTGGCGGCGAAGGGGTCGCCCACAACCATGATGCGGCCGGTGAGGATTTCCTCCCAGTCTTTGTTCAGCTTTTTGAGCTCTTCGTTGGCCTTGCGCATGGCAAGGAGCGCCTCGGCGTTGTTGGTCGAGGTTGTGAGCTTCAAGAGCTTGATGAGCCGGGTGAGGCTAAACGCCTCACCCTTATCTGCTCCGTTGCCGGGCCCGGTCATTGGTCCTCTCTGCTCCCGGTTTGGTCGGTCAACATGCCGCCGAAGTGGGAGCGCTCGTCGTCATCGAACTCCATTGAGGTGCCAAATTGAGAGTAACGTGTGCGCTTTTTGGCCAGGGATTTTGCGGCCTCCTCGAGCAGAGCCTTTTGGACGCTAACGGTGTTGCCCGGATTGGCTCCAAGCGAGGCTCCGAGCTTTTCGTTGTTGAAGTCGCAGCCGAGGAAGGTGACCTGATAGCCTTGGGCGCGGGCCCAGTTCAAGAAGCCGGAGGCTTGGTCGAGGTCGGTGAACTTGCTGTCATTTTCGTCGCCGTCGGTCGCGATGGTCAAATGGGCCTTGCTCGGGGCTTCGTCGCGGAGGCGCCAGCAGGCGAGCTGGATTCCATCATATAATGGTGTCATGCCGCCGGTCGGCTGGATTTGAGGAATGTGGTCCACGACAAGGGGCTGCCAGTCGTTGACGTGGCAGTCGCGGTAGCACACGTCCATGCCGCCGCTGCTAAAGCCGACGACATAGATCGAGGTATTAATCTTGTCCCATTGCAGGCATTGGACGTAGGCGTCGATTGCCTTGCAAATGTCGGTCCATTGCGAGATCATGGAGCTCGAGCAGTCGAGCAAAATGATGTCGCGCTGAGTCGAAATGCGGGCGGGGATGCCAGAGCGGATAGCTGGGGTTTGGTCTTCGTGTAGCATTGAGCTTGGTCCTTTCGGGTTTGGGTTTCAGTTTTGCAGTTCGGATTCGATCTCGCTGATCGTGTAGAGACGATCGACGATCTCTTTGCCGTAGCGATCCATGTTCTCGACCGCGCCAGTGCGTTTCAGTTCGTCTTGCAGCTTGCGAAAGTTCTTTTCATTGATGCGCCAGACGGCGCCCATCATCGTGACGTGTTTCATGTTCATTGCTCCCTTATAGCATGTCGATTGTGGGGGCGGTGGCTTTTGGCGCGGGGGCTGCGCTTTGGGCTTTGGCCTCCTCGCGCTTGCGCATCAGGGTCTCTTGCCAGCGTTTGTGGGCCTCGTGGTCAGGCTCCACTTTTGCGGCATCGATGCAAGAGAAGCAGATCGGCACATACTCGATGGGCATGGAAGTGGCGATGATCTCGTAATCGGTGGGCCATGCGGCGCGGGAGCGGGCGGGCATTAGGCGGCGCAGGGTGTTGCCTTGAGTGATGGACTCGTAGACTTTGCTCCATCGGGCGGTGTGGCCACAGGACAGACAGGATTGCGAGTGCAAGTGGACGGCGATATGGGGAAGTGTGGGGTCGGCGTTGTGCGAGTTCATTGGTCGATGCCTTTGGTGGCTGCGAGCAAGGGAGGGCTGCCCTTTCGGGCAGCCCGATGGAACTACTTGTTAAGGATCGGCTTGAGAGCCTTGCCCCACTCGACCATCACTTCATCAGCTGCCGAGCTATTGACCAACTCAGAGGCCCAATCGAAGCAGGTCCCTCTCGATCTCCACCACAGGGGCTTGTGAGAGGGATCGCTCTGGATATCCTGCACCGTCAGAGGCGCAATCAGATTGCTTCTCGGATCAGTCATGTGTCGCTCCTAGGGGTTGTGGGGGCGTTGAGTCGGCCCCAAGGGCCTATATTGCCATGCAACATGGGCCCCTTTCAATGCGGCAAAGTGTCGCACCTATCATGATACCGCACCGTGATACTATCTATAAACACTCAGTGGCGCGCTCTCTCGAGGATCATGGCGCGCTCGACGTGGCGCTCGCATGGTATGAGTGACCGAGCTTGGCCACTGCGTAGGGCTCGGTCACGGGGAGGCCTTCGAGGGTGCGCCACCGGACCCAGAACTCCGCAAGAAACATCTTGACCATGTACCGCTTGGCAGCGTTGTTAATGCGACCGGGCGTCCAGAGGCGGCTGACGTCCTCCCCGGCCTTGCGGCGTTTCTTCCAGTCGTTGGTGCTGCAGCGCTCGCGGGCAGGATCGGTCTCGAGGCGGTTCTTGTAGTCATCGTATACGGCGCGCCAGGGTGAGGCCTTCCGCATGAACCCGCCGGTGAGGACTCCCATCAGTTTGGACTTGAGAAATGGGTTGTAGGTGACGCTGTCGCGGAGTGCGGTGTCGCCAGCGGCAGTGGTGTACTCGCGCTGGACGAGGTGTTCCTTGCGGCGGGACCGACCGCTGCCCCCGGCCACATCCAGCCCCGCGTACTTCCAGAAGCTAGAAATGTGCCGGGCCTTGTGGGGGTTGAAGTAGGTGATGAGGACTCCGGCCATAGCTGGGCCGATGCCGTAGACCTGGGAGAGGTAAGTATCGTAGATGGGGATGCCCTCTAGAAGAAGGAGGAGCTGTTGAAACTGGACGCGTTCCTGGCGCTCAATTTGGAAGAACTGATTCGTTAGGACTAGCTCAGAGTAGTCGGAGATCAGCTCGTCGCCGGTGAAGCCCTCCCGTTCGGGGAGGGTGCGGTTCCGTGCCACGCCCTCTGTGAGTGTTCGATAGGAGGTACGGATGCGGTCAATGATCTTCTCGGCCTCCTCTTCGGCGGCCTCGGATTGCGGGTCGGGCTTGATGAGGCCTAGTTTGGCGCGGAAGTTTGCGCACAGGCGCAAACCGGCCTGCATTCGAAGCATCTGGAGATCGTAGGCCCCGCTGACCATGCAGCGGAGGGCGGTGATCTGTGAGTCTCGGTCAGTCATTAGTCGCTCCCTAGGACTTCATAGCACGCTGATGGGAGGTGGGTTGCTAGAATATGGTGGCACGCTGATCGAAGGTTGGGTTACTCGATGCTTGTGGCACGCTGAAGGCTCGCGGCTCGGCTCGCGGATCATGGCCCGGGCTCGCTTTTACTCCTTTTTCCACTTCTCGAGGATGGATTCTTCGACGTGGGACTGCGATGGGGGCGGCGTCGGTGTCGGTTCTGGGGCGCCCTTGCGCTCTTGTTCGGCTCGTAGCTGGTCCATGTAAAGGCGGAGGGCAGCGGCTTTTTCGTCGTCGATAGGAGTGGCAGGTGCGGTTGACGCTGTTGCTAGGGCTTGAGTGTGGACGGCTGCGTCGTGTTGAGTAATGTAGGCCGGGGGGCGCTTGCGGGCACGAAGGCGGGAGGCTTTGTCACGACAGCGTTTGTGGCAGTAGATTTGTTCTGCTTTGAGGGGCATAAATTCGCGTTGGCAAACGAGGCAGGTGATGGGCTTGAGGGGGGATGCGGCGGCGAGGCCGGGGATGCGGAAGGGGGGGATGCGGAACATGGGGTGGCTCCTTGTTCTCCTTGTTCTGGTTGTGGGGAGAGTAGCATGGTTTGGGGTGGGGGGATGCGAAAAGGGGCCAAGGGCCCTTTTGCTGCGCCTACCTTCCTGCCTGCCTGCCTGCCTTCTACGCCCCCCTGCGGGGGCGGCAAGGGCCGTTTTCTGTAGAGTAGGGTAGGTTGATTTTGTTCTTAGAGTAAATTTTTTTTATCTACTTCCTGAAAAGGCACCTACCCGCCTCTCGGTGGAAAGGTGCACCCCCCTGGAGGGTGGGAGGGAGGGATGGTAGGTGCGCGTAATGGGGCCCGCTGCAATCGGCAATTCGTCCAGGTTTCATAATCCAGGAAGTCTGGCTCACGTCCGCAGGGGGTGTGGCGAAAAGGTGCCATGTTGGCCCCCGGCATGGGCCCCTTGTGGCAGAATTGTCACGTGAAAAAATATTTGGTCGGGGGGCTTGACTCGCCCCCGCCGCTTTGCTAGATTGCTTGGCACGGTAGCAATGGTGCTACCGATGGAAGGGAATTGAGCTATGGCGAAAAATAAGCGCAGTGACCGGGCCCGCATCGACGCCGATGGCAAGGAGATCCTGGACGTAGGTAATGCCGCCGGTGCGCGGTACAGCCTTGTGCAGCAGGACGGGGTTGACGCCGACGGCGACCCCAAGTACAAGTCAGTCGAGGACTTCGACGTATACCTTGACCCGCAGCACCCCAAGTACATAGGCGATTTCGGCGTTATCGCCTTTGCTACCATCGGCGTCCACACCAAGGTGGGTAATGTGGCCAATACCGTGCTGAACAATAAGGAAAAGCCCGGTACGCTGGATGATGCCCGAAATGCCATTACGGATTTCCTGAACGGAGTTCGGGAGGGTCAGTGGCGGGAACCGGGTGCGGCCATCGGCCCGCGCTACGACGTGGCGATTCTGGCCACAGCGATCGCTCAGGTCACGGGCAAGCCCGAGTCGGATTATACCGGCAAAATGGACTGGCGAGTTGACCAGCGAACGGGAGGGCGGGTTGCCCCCGGTGCGGATGGTAGCTACGCAAAGGGGTCAATTACGTATCCCGCTTTTGCGATGCGGAACAAGGCAGTTGCGGCCAAGTATGCCGAACTCGGTGGTGCGACCGGCAAGGAAGTGGACCTGTCCGCACTCTGAACGCACTGACTAGCTGCGCGTTGTGGCCAGGGCCTACGGGCCCTGGCTGCGTTCTGTAGCCCGGCGCGCTTGCGCGGCCCCGCCCCCCAGGGCCAGGGGGGCCCCCCTCTATCGCTTTGCCACTTCCGCCGCGCGGAGTATTTTTGAAAGGAAAAGGGCCCCTTTCACTGTGGTCGCCCCACTCCTTTTCCTTTCCCCTATCCTTGCCCCATGACTTTCACCATGAACGCCGAACTCCACCCCGGAACCAAGTCGTGGCGCCCCACGCGCATCCGCTATTGGTATGAGTCGATTATCGACCAACTGCTGATCGATCCTTCGCTGAGCCAGCGCGAAATCGCCCGCCGCCTTGGCCGCAGCGAGGTGACGATCGGCACCGTGATGAACAGCGACATCTTCCGCGCCCTTTACGAGCAGCGGCGGACCAAGGTTAATGCCGAGCTTCAGGAAAAGATCAATAGCCGATTGCTCGGGCTGGCCATCGACGCCATCGACATCACGCACGAGAAGTTGAAGCTCCAACGCGACAAGATTCCGTTCGAGGACCTGGTCGATGTCACGGATAAAACGCTCACGAGGCTCGGCTACGGGACCGCGAAAGCGGGCGGGCAAACAGCCGTCGTCGTCAACAACACGACGCAAATTGTTGCGCCAGTTAGCACTGACCAACTCGAGGCTGCACGGGAAAAATTCCTGAACTTGCAGCGCGCAAAGCTTGTAGCGGAGCCGGCCCTCCCCGAAGGGGAAAGCGCGCCCTCCGAGGATCTCGCGGCGGAAGTCGAGAAAGAGAATGTGGAGCTCGATCTCGCGGACGCCATCCCGCCTGGAGCAGAGCTGCTCTAATGACAGAGGCACCATTAGAGCCAGCTCTATATCTAGGGGTCAGCGCTCCTGCCACCAGCAGCGCCGCCCCCTTGCTCCTTCCGCCGCGAGGCTTTAAGCCGGCAGGAACTCCGTTCTATGTTGAACCGTGTGCTAATCCTTATACACATCGCAGCAGAAGCACGAAGGTCCAAAAGGCAGGACTGGCATATGAGAAAAAGGCGAAGGATTTCCTCCGCCGCCGCTTTGGCTCCCGGCTCGACCTCGGACCTTGGTACAAGTTCTTCGACGGCCACCGGACGCGATACTGCCAGCCCGACGCCGTTGTGCAGGATGAGGCATTGGGAATTTTGATTGTCGAAATCAAGTTGCGCTTTTCCGATCTGGCGTGGTGGCAGTTAAAGGAACTCTATGCTCCGGTGATTCGGAAATATTTCCAGGTAAAGCATTTGCGTCTGCTCTGTTTGTGCAAGTCGTTTGATCCGGCCGTCGTGGTGCCGGAAATCGTGCCGCTCATCGATAACTTCGATCCTCGCATCGAGGATTGTGTTTACGCCCAACTTTGGAGGCCCTAATGGCCAATGCGCTCGTTGCTGAAATTGCGGACATGGCGAACATTGGTGGGATGGTCGGCCAAGTTCCAGCATATCCGCCTATTGCCGAGCAGGTGCTGGCAATTGGGAGCGAGGTCAAGTCTGCCGCCTTCAATAATTCGACGCGCTTCATTCGGCTGTATGCTGAGTCTGCCTGCCATATTGCTGTGGGCGAGGACCCGACGGCGACAACGTCGATGACCAAGCTGGGGGCGGGGCAGACCGAATACTTTGGCGTGCGGCGCGGCTACAAAATCAGCGTCATCGCGGGAGTGTGAAATGACCCTCGGGCTCGCCTTTTGGATTCTAATGATGCTCTGGCTGGTGTTTGGCCTGTGGTGGAATTGGCCGAATTACGGTCCCGTCGGGAGCAAATTTTTGCTCTTTCTCTTGCTGGTGCTGTTGGGCTGGAAAGCCTTCGGCCCTCCAATTCACGGCTGACATGATCTACGGACTCGGCTATTTGACTCTGGTGCTGCTCTGGCTAGGGCTGGGGCTCGGTCTGTGCCTGCTGATAGGAGGCTCGAATGCAAATTAATCAAGGAACCAGTGTCAGCGATGCGCTCTTGCGCATTCTGTCTGATCCGGTGAAAACGAAGCAAGAGCTTGAGCGCCTCGAGGGAATTCGGATCGACGCCGAGGCTTCGATTGCGAAAGCCGAGGAGGCCCGCAAACAGGCTGACGCTACGGCGGCCGCTATCGAAAAAGCGCAAGCGGAGCACAAAGCACAAATCGAGGCGGGCAAACGCTTGCTCGATGATGGGCTAAAGGCGGTCCAGCAAAAGGAGCAGGACTTGGTTAGGCGGGAAAAATTGCTCGCAGATCGGCAGCAGGAGAACGAGTACAAGCTCTCCTCGATTGCCGACGCCGAGTCGAGGCTCGACAAAAAGGCCGTCGAGATCAATGAGCGAATGGAGGATATTCGCATAAAGGAAAGCGCGCTGGCGGCGCAGAGTAAAGCGTTGGAACAGCGCGAGCTCGAACTCAAGAATAGGTTCGATCAACTCCGGCAGCTTGCCGGCTGACCCTAGAACGCTGAAAGGGATTCCTCCATGTCGAAAGCTGACGGATTCGAAACTTCGCTGCTCCAGCTTCTGTTCACGGCCACCACGATTGTGGGGGTGGCGAGCGGAATCACGGGCTCTTATTGGCTCTCGCTACATTTCGCCGATCCAGGCGAGGCGGGCAACCAGGCAAGCTCTGAAACGGGCTACGGCGGTTATGCACGCCAGAGCGTTGCGCGCACGACAGCCGGCTTTACGATAACGGGTTCGCAGGTGACGCTCACGGCCAGCGTCACCTTTCCGCAGAGCACAAATACGGCCAGCACGATCACGCATTTCGGCGTGGGCACTGTTTCGCAAGGCTCGACCACGCTGTTCTATAGCGGAACCGTAACGCCCAACATTACGATCAATACCAACGTCACACCTGCGCTCACCACCGGGACAAACATAACGGAGGACTAAATGGGAACGCCACTGACTCCGTCGCAGCTTGCGCATATCGCCGCGAAAACGAATGAGAGGGGCGCCGAATTCGAGCATCCCTACACTTTTGTGTCGGCAAATGCCGGGGGCGGCGACACGCTGATCCAGATCACGGCCCATGTCCTGGTCCAAGACTTCAACGAAACTGGCCAGGACCGAATGGTCAAGGGGTTTTGGGCCAGTTATCCCGAGGGGAATCCGGTCGACATTCCGGCGGTCAATGCGACGATCGAGGGTGTGCTCGATAATGTGGAAAAGCGGATAAAGCAGGACATTCGTGCCTGATGTCGGACAAGGGGTCAAAGTCTATGTGGCGCCAGACTTCGGGCGTCAAGACGCCGTCGTTGTTGCTGTTTACGCCGACGATGTAATTGACGCTCGCGCCGTCAAAAGTGGTGAATTGATTCAGAGCGTCGTTCCTGCTATTCGTGGGGACGACGTTTTGTCGTATTGGGCTCCTCTACCGGAAGATTTTATTCCGGGAAGCGAGGGACATTAAATGGCCTTCGCAAGTATTGGTGCTCTTGGCACTAATCAGAGCAAAACAGCTAATCAAACTAGTATCGTTTTGACGACGACTGCTGCTGCGTCGGCAGGTTCGCTCGTCGTCATCGTGGTTGCAGTCGATAACGATAATTCAGTCGATCCACCGGATGGTGCAAGTTTTGCTCGACTTCTTTCGGTTTCTGATAGTGGTGGGAATACTTGGACGACTGACGCTGTTGGTGGTGGCGGCACCTTTATGCAGGGTGCTATTGAAACCGGGTCGTCCTCGACGCAAGCGTGGGCAACGGTCGCAGTTGCCTATAGCGTTTTGACGACTGGTATTGCTAATGGCGGTACTATCACTGCGAGCTTCAACACGGCGAACACCAGCCGTGATGCCTCTGCTATTCTTGCATGGAATTTCTCAATAGGGGCTGGCAACACTGTTTCTGATGACGGCATGGCAACTGGTGTTTCTGCCACAGGCGCCATTGCGCCAATAGATGTTACCACTAGCGCGACCGAGCATCTTCGCTTTGTTGGGTGCGCGCAAGAGTCAAATACTACTACGGCGTGGACACCCACGACCAACTTCACGAATATGCCCGGCAATCAAACGAGCGGCGGTGGTTCTAACGCTAACATGGGCGTTCGTGGTGAGTTCCGTATTGCCAGTGTCACCAGTGCGACCACAGCGCCGAATCCTTCTGGTTCCAATGGTGACAACTCAGCTATTTATATTGCATTTAAGGAAGTGACTGGCCCGGCCACTGGGGCTGGAGCTAGTAGTGGTACTTGTACTGTTACTGGTGTCGGACAGAGTCGTGTTCCAGTTCCCGGCTCTGTGGTTGGGACCTGCGTAGTTAGTGGCGTTGGAGCTTCAAGGACGACGGCAATAGGAAGTGCCGCTGGCACATGCACTGTTACTGGTGTTATTCGTGCCTTTATATTCTCTGTGGGATCGGCTGCCGGAACGTGCACAGTTACAGGAATCGGAGTATCGAATACTGCGGTCGTAGGGTCGGCCGCAGGGACGTGTACTGTTACTGGTGTCAGCCAGTCGCTGGCGCAGGCCGCAGGAAGCGCGAGTGGGACTTGCACTGTTACCGGCGTCAGTCAGAGCTTAGCACAGGCCGTCGGAAATGCGGCGGGCAGCGGCACTGCGACAGGAATCGGGGCCTCCACAGTTCCTGCTGTTGGCTCTGCTGCTGGAACGTGTACGGTTTCCGGAACTATTCTGGCGATAATCTTCGCTGTTGGGTCTGCGGCCGGAACTTGCGTGGTAACGGGAATTGCGCCGCAAGGCGCGAGCGAGGGCGCAGGCAGCGCAGCCGGGACATGTACTGTTACCGGAATTGGCGTTAGCACAACGGCAGTTCCAGGATCGGCTACGGGAACGTGCACAGTTACTGGAATTGGTGTTTCTACTGTCGCTGCGGTCGGATCGGCTGCGGGGACCTGCACCGTCAATGGTGTTGGGACTGGTTATTATTTCGTTGTCGGCTCGACTGCTGGCTCCTGCACTGTTACTGGAATCGGAGTCTCGACTGTCACGGCTGTGGGCTCTGCGGCAGGGACATGCACTGTAACAGGAATCGGGGCGGCACGAACGGCTGTTGTCGGCTCGACTGCGGGAACTTGCACGGTAACGGGAATTGGTGTTTCGACGGTTCCGGTTGTCGGAAATGCGGCCGGCACGAGCACAGTGACGGGAATTGCGTTCGAGCAAAATTCGGGGGCGGGCAGCGCTGCGGGAACCAGTACGGTTACTGGAATCGGAGTGTCGCGCGCCGCCGTGCCGGGGTCAGCGGCCGGAACCTGCACGGTAAGCGGCATTGGTTCCTCCTCGACGCAAGCCGTCGGTTCCGCCGCTGGCACTTGCATTGTGACTGGCGTCAGTGTTTCGCGCACGACCGCCGTTGGCAGTGCAACAGGAACTTGTACGGTTACTGGAATCGGGGTCAGTCGCACGACTGCTATTGGTTCCGCAGCTGGAACGTGCACCGCCACTGGAATTGGTGCAAGCACTGTTCCGGTGGTCGGCAATGCGGCGGGTTCCTGTATCGTAACGGGTGTCGGGCTCACGATTGGTGGGGCGACAGAGACTACGGGCAGCGCCGCGGGAACCTGCACGGTGACTGGCGTCGGGATGTCCACAGTACCGGTGGTCGGGAATGCGAGCGGTAGCTGCACGGTAACGGGAATTATTGTGGATGCGAATGCTCCGGCTGGCAACACGGGGTTGGCGGGCAGTCATGGCCACTTCTTCATCACGATGGGAAAAATGGGATGGATCAAAAAGGCGGCCTAGCCGGAGCGAAAGCTGAGGTGCAAGGAGTCAGAGTTTCGCTTGCGGAACTGGTGAAGCTCTGCGCCGTCGATGATGATTTGTTCGCGCGTACCTTTTTCCCGCAGGCGACAAGGCAGAAAAGTCCGAAAATGCACGCGGCGGTCGATGGACTGCTGAATGATCCGAAGTCGAGGCTGCTCAATGTCATCCTCCCACGAGATTTTGCCAAAACGACCAAGCTTCGAATGTTTGCGGCCAAAAGGATTGCGTATGGGTTGTCGCGAACTATCCTCTATGTGGCGGCGAGCGAAATTAAGGCTACACAAAATATTCAATGGTTGCGGAATCGGCTTGAGGAAAAATTGGGCGCGGATGGCAAGAGGACGAAGCCACTATTGGCTTCCGTGTATGGACTCGATAAAGGGAAAAAGTGGACGGAAACGGAGCTGGAAATCCAGCATCGGTTGCTTGCGCATCCTATCTGGGTCTTGGGTGTGGGTATTACTAGTGACAGTATCCGTGGTATTAATTTCGATGATTATCGGCCTGATCTTATAATTCTCGACGATGTGCTCACGGATGAAAATGCTGCGAGCAAGGAGCAGAGGGAGAAAATAAATGCCCTCATTATGGGTGCGGTCAAAAACTCTTTGGCGCCTATCGCGGACGATGCAAACGCAAAAATTGTCGCCCTTAACACCCCCCAGCATAGTGACGATTTTGTTGCACGTGCAGAAAAGGATACGGAGTGGAAAACTGCGCGATACTCGTGTTGGACCAAGGAAACGGAAAGCTTGCCTACAGAATTCCAGGTTTCGGCGTGGCCCGAACGACATCCCACGGAACAACTTCGTCGTGAGAAGCTGGCAGCTGTTTCTGCGAACCGCCTCTCAATCTTTATTCGTGAAAAGGAGTGTAAGGTTGTCGCACGCGAAACCTGTATGTTTTTGCCGGAATGGCTCCAATTCTATTCTGAAGCACCGGCGAGCGGTATCACGGTCTTGGCAATTGATCCTGTTCCGCCGCCGACTCCAGGCATGGAAAAGCGGAGGGAGTTATCTACCGATTTCGAGGCTCAAGGTGTTTGGCGCCGGTACGGAGATAAATTCTATCTTCTCGAAATGAGCTTGATGCGAGGGCATCAGCCGAATTTCACGGCGAGCAAATTTTTTGAATTGGCGATGCGATGGAGGATAAATTGGGCGATAATCGAAAGCGTGGCGGCGCAAAAGTATTTGAAATACATTCTGGAACAGGAAATGATTCGGCGGAAACAGTGGTTCAACATTCAACTGTTCGAGGATATTCGGTCGAAAACAGTGAGGATAAACAGCATCCTGTCCGGCCCCGCGTCGAATGGCCGTCTGTTTGTTCGAGCAGAGCACGCGGAGCTGATCCAGCAGTTCACAGATTACCCTAACGTTGAGCACGACGACGCTCTCGACATGGCGGCGATTGGGGTTTCGAGTCTTTTGAAGCCGTGGATGGATTCGATGGACGATAAAGGGTTCATCGATAATAGCACTGTTCCGAAACTCCGACTCGTGAGGGGATGTCCATGACCACGCGCAAAATTGCGAAGGGCTCGCCGCTTCATCATTCGATTGCGGGAAAGCTCGAGGATAGGATCAAGTTCGGGTTGAGGGTGCAAACGCAATTCCATGATGTTTGGCAAAAGGCCGAGGACGCGGCGCTGGCCTATTTGCCGGAGCAGGAAATGGATGCACTCCGACGTAATGATCGGGAGCGGGGGCAGCCGCGCTACACGACGATTCAGATTCCTTATAGCTATGCGCTGCTAATGACGGCGCATACCTACTGGACCAGTGTTTTCTTCGCTCGGACTCCTATTCACCAGTTTGCGGGGCGGCATGGGGAGGCGGAGCAAAAGGTCCAGGCGATGGAGGCACTGATTTCGTATCAGTGTGAAGTGGGGGAAATGATGGCCCCTTACTATATCTGGCTCTATGATGTGGGCAAGTATGGGGTCGGGATTTTAGGAAACTATTGGTGCGAGGAGACGGTACAGTATGGGCAGCTCGAGGAAATTGTCGACCCGGTCCAAGGGAAAACACAAAAGCTCCAGGCTTCCATTCAAGTTCCTGGATATAAGGGGAATAAAATCTATAATGTTGCCCCTTTCGACTTCATCCACGATGGACATTTTCCTGTTGGCCGTTTCCAGGAAGGGGAGTTCTGTGGCGTTCGCAAAGTCATGGGATGGAACGAGGTCGTCCGCAGAAAAAATCAGGGATATTATATCGAGGAGAATTGTCGTTTTCTCAAAAAAGCGAACACCCCGCCGAAATCGCCGTCGAGCGCCCTGATTCGGCCCGAAACGGCGGGAACGTTTTCCGATGATAAATCGGACCATCCGTCGAGTGTGGAGGTGTGGGAAATCTACGTCGATCTGATCCAGGAGGAGTGGGAGCTAGGACCGAGCAAATATCCGGAAAAGTGGGTTTTCACGATTAGCAGTGATTATAGCGTGCTCCTTGGCGCCCAACCTCTGGGCGCCATTCATGGGAAATTCCCATTCTCTGTGGCGGAGTCGGAGGTCGAGGGCTATGGAATATATAATCGGGGAATTCCAGAAATCATCCGACCAGTCCAAAATACAATGGACTGGCTACTCAACACTCACTTTTTCAATGTCAGAGCTGCACTCAATAATCAGTTCCTTGTCGACCCCTCCAAAGTTATTATTGAGGATGCTGAGGACGGGGGGCCGGGGTTCATTTATCGTCTGCGACCGGAAGCGTATGGTTCTGATGTGCGGACTTTCTTCCATCAAATTCCGGTCCAGGATATGACGCAGGCGCACGTCGGTGATACGAATATGATGTTCGGGATCGGCGAGCGCGTGATGGGAATCAATGATCAAATGTTCGGAGCGATGACGACCGGAGGAAGGAAAACAGCAACGGAGGTGCGGACGAGCACCGGCTTCGGGGTGAATAGGCAGAAAACGCAATGCGAATACATGTCTGCTGCCTCCTTTGCGCCGCATGCGCAAATGTTGGTCCAGCAAACGCAGCAGTGGTACGACGCGCCGCAAGTTCTAAAGGTGGTCGGGGATCTGGCGATGCAGGCGGGGCCGAACTTCATGCAGGTGACGCCGGATCAGATTGCAGGGTTCTATGATTATGTGCCAGTCGATGGAACACTCCCGGTCGATCGGATGGCGATGGCGAACATGTGGCTCTCGATCATGAATCAGTTGAGGGCGTATCCGAACTTGTTGATGCAGTTCGACATTGCTCGCATCTTCACACATATTGCTGGATTGACTGGGGTGAGGAATATCAATCAGTTCCGGGTACAAACGGCAGATGCGGGGATGTTGCAAATGGCGGCGCAGCAAGGGAATGTTGTGCCGCTGCGGCCTCCGGGAATGAGTCCGCAGGGCGGCGGCGCTCCGGCTCCAACGCCGCCGAGTCCGAGTAATGGTGGGGGCGAAAGTGGAGGTTATTGATGGCGAAAGCGCCGTTGACGAAGGATGATCGGGAGCATTTGCGGTGGGCGAGGGAGTTCGAAAATCTGCATCTGCATCCGGGGTGGAAGCTCTATGTGCATCTGCTGAATGAACATATAAAGCAAAAGGAAGAGGAGTGTATGAAGCCGGCGGGAAGTGTGGATGAGGCGATGAGGCAAAACGCCGCGAAAGGGGCCGTTTTGATGGGCCGTTTAGCACGGGACATAACTTCTGGCATCATAGCAGTTGCAAGGGATCTCAGGAACACGAAGCTCGAGGAAAATGAGGTGGCTTAATGTTGCGTTGGCAGGAAAAATTCCTTCCGCTTCGTGCCCCGGATGCAGAGGCCGGTGCGGCAGCACCTAGTTCTGGTTCGGGAGGTGCGGGGAGCGGCGGCGCGGGGAATGGAGCAAGTCCTCCCGGTGCGACAAGCCCTGACTCTGCGCCGTCGACTCCGCAACCGGTCGAGCCGAGCCGCGTCAGTGGCGAAACGGGGGATGATCGGCCGAAGGCGAATTTCGATTTTGCAGGCCTCTCACTCGATTACGAGGATGAGGTCGAGGTACCAGTTTCTGCTGAACCTTCTACGGGGAAGGGTCCGCAGGAGGCGCAACCGCATCAGGAACCTGGACAGGCAGTAAAGCCGCCCTCGGAGCAGACCACGGCTCCGTCGCCGGCCGAGCCGCCGGTCCAGGCTCCGCCAGCGACGCAGGAGCAGGAGGTAAAGCCTCCGCAGGCCGGTCAAGGGTCTGGTTCTCCTCCGGCCTCGCTTCAGGATACGTTGCGCGGGCTCGAGAATCCAGAAACTGCGAAGGCGGTGAAAACTTGGCTTTCGCAGAATATGTATTTGTTGAGCGAAGAGGAAAAAACGGCGCTTGACACGGATGCGGTAGCGGCCATTCCAGGGCTGCTTTCCAGGGTCCATTTTGAGTCTGCCAAGAATGCGATGAATCTCATCAATAGCCTGGTGCCGCAAATGGTCCAGGATGGGGTGCAGCGCGTGCTGGCGGGGCAAACCAGGGCGAACGAGGCGATGACGGAGTTCTTCGCTGCGTGGCCTGGTTTGAATCAAAGGGACCACGGCCCGCTCGTAGATCAGTTTGCGCGAATGTACCGGTCGGCGAATCCGAAGGCGTCCAGGCAGGATGCGATCAAGTTCGTCGGTGCGGCCATTCACGCGCACTTGGGCTTGTTGCCGCAACAGGCGGCAGCGCCGAAGCAAAATGGGGCCACGCCGCCCCGCCCTCAGCCGTTTGCTCCAGCCCGTCCCGGAGCGCGGCAGCCGATGTCGACAGTTGTGGAGGAAAGCCCGTGGGCTGGCCTTGGACAAAACTTCGACGATGAATAACACCGCAACCAAATGAGGTTCGAAAATGAGCGGTGTAGCTGGACTGCGCGGGACGGGCGATTGGGGAACCGATGAGCGTCCGAAAGATTTCCGCGAAAGCATTCTGTTCTTCTCGCCGCAAGGCGATTCGCCGATTTTTGCCCTGACAGGCAAGGCGGGCAAAAAGACGGTCACGGATCCGGAGTTCTCGTGGTGGGCGGAAAGCCAGAATCTGATTCGCCTCACCAATAGCGTGGCATTGACGTCCACGGATCTGACGGTCACGCTCGCGGCGTCGTCGATCGATCCGACGGCCACGCAGATGGCGAATCTCTACGGTACTGCAACGCACCTCAAGCACGGCGACATTCTCATGGTCGAGCCGGCGACGGACAGCTCGACGTTCGCCCCGGAGATGCTCGAGGTCGATCTGGTGAACTCGGATTCGAGCTTCACCGTTCGACGTGGGGCAGGTGGCTCGACGGCTACGGCTGTCAGCAGCACGGCCAGCTTCCTCTTGATCGGGTCAGCGTATGCGGAAGGCACGGCGGCGCCCCGAGCAACCAGCCGGAATCCGGTCAAGTTTTTCAACTACACGCAGATCTTCAAGAACACGTACGAGATCAGCGGAACGGCGGATGCGACGACGGCGCGGACGGGCAACGCCTGGTCGAACGACAAGAAGCGCAAAATGTTCGATCACGCGAAGGCGATCGAGCTGAGCATGCTGTTCGGGCAGCGCGCAGAAACCACTGATCCGGATAACGGGAAGCCGAAGCGGTTCATGGGCAGCCTGCGGACGTTCATTCCGGCGGCGAACACTACGGTGTTTTCGACGGCGGTCACGGCCGCCCTGTTCGCGGATGCTATTGCGCCTGCTTATAACTTCGACATGGGCGGCGGCGACACCCGGATCGGGTTCTGCGGGAACTTTGCTCGGATCGAAATGGGCAAGGTGATCCAGGCCACGACCGGGATCAAGATGGAGCTTGGAAGCGTCATCAAGCTGTGGGGGCTGAATTTCCAGGAATTCATCATGCCCCAGGGTCGGCTCTTGCTCAAGTCTCATCCGCTGCTCTCACAGCACCCGCTCTACAAGAAGTCGTTGTGGGTGCTCGATTTCAGCGCCATCAAATATGTGGCGCTCAAGGGGCGCGACACCAGCACCAAGGACGACGTCCAGACGAAGGATGAGGATCTGCGGCGCGGTTTCGTGCAAACCGAGTGTTCGATCATGGTTGACGGCGGTGGGCTGAGCTGCGCCTACGTCGGCAACATTTCGGCCACGTAATCTGGGCCGGGGAAAGGAGACACGGAAATGAGGCAAAATCTCGAGGACCCCCGGCTTTCCGGAAACATCCGGATGCTGGGAACGGCCAGCTCCAGGGTTGGCTTCTTCGGAGCCGCGGCGTCGGGACAGCCGGCCAGCTCGAATCAGGGCGCGGTTGCGACCACGGCGGCGGCCAGCTTCACGGCGACGCAATGGGGCTATAGCACGAGCACTCAGGCGAATGCTATCGTCACGTTGGTCAATCAGCTTCGGGCCGACCTCGTCACGCTCGGCTTGATTAAGGGCAGTGCCTAATCCTTCCTGGGCGCTGTGCGTTCAACTTGGCAGGAGGGGCAAATCAGCTTCTCCTGCCCTTTTGGTGGAGAGTCAAGGTGTCGAAAAAGCCTCGCACAGTTTTCATCGCAATTCCGAGTTATAGTCAAAAGGTCTCGATTGCGACGAGTCATTCGCTAATGAATGCGATTGGCGAGATTACGGCGCTAGGGGCGCAGATTCACGTCGAAACGCTGTGTAATGACGCGCTGGTGGCGAGGGCGCGCAATACGCTTTTTGCGATGGCTTTTGAACGCGAGTACGATGATCTGGTCTTTGTCGATGATGATTTGGGGTGGGAACAGGGTGCGATCAAGCGGTTGCTCCAGCATCCGGTCGAGTGCGTTGGGGGGCTGTATCCGATTCGGAGGGAGGGCGAGGAGTATTTGTTCCGTTGGGATGTGACCAAGGGGCAGGCGCAAATCGATCCGACGAATGGATTGCTCGAGGTGGATAGCATTCCGACGGGATTCTTGAGGTTGACCAAGTCTTGTATTCGGAAAATGATTGAGGCGTATAGCGCCAGGGAATACTTGGATGATTCGAGGAATCCAAAAAGCGCTTGGGCGGTGTTCGATTGTATGTTTGTGCCTGGTGACGAGAATGATAAAAGGGGAAGGTATTGGGGCGAGGACTTCGTATTCTGTCAGCGGTGGCGGCATATCGGCGGTCGGGTATGGTGCGATCCTTGGCTTAAGTTTCGACATGTCGGGGAAAAGGCATTCATCGGGTGCTTTGGGACCTACAAGAAACGGGAATTGCTGGCTGTTCAAAAGAAGCAAAAATTGCTCGATGAAGGAGAAAAGCAGGGTCAATCCCCGATCCAGGCGGTGACTGGAGCGAATCTGCCTCCTGGCTACGCGGAGGCTCAGGCGCAAAAGCGGAAGGAGGTGGTTGATCGAGCGAACGGGAACGTTACCCAACAGGAAAGCACAACTGAAAACCAACAGAACGTGTTGATCCAACGGCCTCCAGGTTCGGCCGGTAATGGTGCGGGCCTGGAGGCTTAAAAAGGGAAGGGAAGCGGAAATGGGACTCGTGTATTGTTGTCCGACGAGGGGTAAGCCGGAGTACCTCGACGACATGGTTTGGGAGTCGATGGAAAAGGCGAGGCTGCCGGATACAAAATTCGTCATAGGGATCGATGAGGATGAGCAAGAGCTTTACGCGAATTCTAAGCTTCGAAAGGACGAACGTGTCATTTGGAGTTGCGAGCCAAGAGAAGATTCGCTCGGAGCAAAGTTCAATCGCGTTCAAAGCGTCGGAGCGCAAATCGAGGACGCCGATTGGTTCATCATGGGGGTCGACGATTTGGCCATCCAGAGTATTGCGTGGGACGTCAACGTTTCGCAATTAGCGGAACACTATCCGGATGGGATCGGCTGCGTCAACTTTGGTCGGCAGTGGAATGAGCCAGGAATGCCCGCGTTCCAAATGTTGAGCAAAAAGTTTATTGAACTCAATGGATTTTTCATGGCGCCGTTTTTCCCGTTCTGGTGGCATGATACGTGGAATTTGGAAATGAGCAGGATGATCGGGAGGGATTGCTATCTGGATGTCGAGGTGCGGTATCCGCAAAAGGAACCGATGACGCCGCGACGCGATATTAGTTTTTGGGCGCTCTACTTCGATCTGATGCGGCCGGCGAGGGTGCAAAAGGCGAGGGAGATTATCCTGGTCAGCGATTCTCCGGCTTTTCTCAAGTATCAGCTCATCCAGCGATTGGATACGCTGGTGCAGGAGTTTGAGCAGCGGAATGCGCGCTGTCGTGATCCGCTATGGACGATGAAGTTCCAGGCGGAAAGAGTCACAGATCAGCTCGATGCGAGGCACGAGCGGCTGCTCGCGAAAGCGCAAAGTGTGTTGAGGGCGATTGAGCAGCACTCGGCGGAGGCGTTGGAAGAGGAGAGTAGGGCGGCGTAAGGGGCCCATGTAGGGGCCCGATATAGGCCCCTTTTGCAGGAGCTTTTCGATGACTGGAGCCGAAGCGGTCGCGCAGATTCAGCAGGGAATTGGGTGGCGGAGTGATCTGGCCACGGAGATTCTGGCGACGCTCAATTTTGCCCAGGACGAGGTGGAAAAGCCAGGCATGACGTTGCCGGAGTTTCTGAAAACTGAAGCGCTGGTAACGGCCAGTGATGGGAATCAGGAGATTCCGGTCAGTTCGAACTTTATCAAGGAAGTCGAGTTCAAGTCGGGGGCGCTGCGGTATCAGGGGACGGCGACGAGCCGGACGTTTTTCCTGGAAAAAATGAGTCGGATGGACGCAGAGAAATATTTCTATGGGGATTGGCGTGGGACGTTTGATCCGCAGGTGGATTCGGATATTGTGCAGAGTGGAATTCCAAGGGCTTATGTCCTTTATCAGTCTGTGATTCGAATTTATCCGATCCCGGACCAGGATTATACGCTTCAGTGGAGCTACTATCAACATGATTCGGATATCGAGAATTCGGCTACGACTAATAATTGGCTGACCTATCATCCGTGGCTGATCGTTGGTGGGGCGGGGTGGAAAATTGCGAGTGATATTCAAAATCAGGCGGCGATGCAAAAGTTCGCGCAATTGCGAATGGATGCAAGTCGGGCGCTGATAGCCTCTGTGGTTGAGCGTGAAATTGCTGGTCGGCGTTTCGCACTAGGCAGCAGACTGTAGGAGGCGCCCGTGGGGCTCGAATCGCCAAGTTTTGTCAATGATTTCGTCACGACCAATCCTGATGGGAGCGATGCTCGGAGTCAGGGGGACGATCATATTCGGAATATGAAATCGGCGCTCAGGGCGACGCTTCCGAATGCAGATAGAGCGTTCTATTTCCCGACGGCGACGACGAAAACGGCGGATTTTGTTGTTGCGTCGACGGATATGAATAAAACGTTTTTCGTCGATGTGACGAGTCCGAGCACCAGCTTGATCGTGACGCTGCCGACATTAACGGCGTCGAGTGATGGTTGGTTTTGCACTTTTATCAAAACCACTCAGGACGCAAAGCCGCTGATGATATTCCCGGCGAGCGGGACGCTTCAATCGGGGTTCGTGACGGGAATGTCGAGCGCTCGAAGGGCTGCTGCGGGCATCCCGTTCCGGGCGATGTGGAGCGGGGGACTGTGGGTCATTGAGCGCTGTTTCAAGGACCCGATCGGTGCTTATATAGATGTGCCGTATGCGTTCCTTCAGCCGGGGCTCGAATGGGCGAGTGGGCAAACGCTGGCAAGTTCGACGCTTTATCCGGAGTTTTTCGCTTATGCTGGCACGTTGACGCTCCAGGATCGGCGGGGGCGGGTCGGGTTCGGCCGTGACGATATGGGTGGAAGTGCGGCGAATCGACTTACTACGGCGTCGGGCGGAATAACAGGAACCAGTCTAGGAAGTGCTGGCGGGAATCAAACGGCGCAACTGATTACGTCGAATCTGCCCCCGCACTCGCATGTGATAACGGTGGCTTCGACGACGCCGAATCCCTCAGTGAATATCAGGAATATAACTTCGTCGACCGGCACGGTGACAATGATGACGGATGCGGCGAATGCAATAGCGGCGGCTCAACCGCTGGCGAATTTCATGTCGGGGGCGAGTAGCATGTCGCACTTGCACTCGGCAACAGCGGGCGATACGGGGAGTGCAAATGCGTTCGCCGTTGTGAATCCGGGAATCGTCACCAATATCATGGTTGTCACAGAATAGGAGAGGGATATGCCTCCACGAAGTCAGGCGCAGCGGCGTGCCATGTATGCAGCGGCGAGCGGACAGTCGATGCTCGGAATTCCGCAAGGTGTTGGGCAGGAGTATGCGGCTGCTGATCCCGGCGGAAAACTGCCGGAGAGGAAAGTGAGCCCGAAGAAAAGCCTCCAAGCGATGGTAAAGCGGAGCAAAAGTCGTGGCAAGTAAGCCGACATACGGCGCTATGTGGCCGATCTATGCGAAGTATTGGGATCGCATGGATGTCAATGATAATAGGGAAAATGAGGTGCTCGCTGCTTGTAAAAAATTGATCAATTCCAAACACCGCTATATGACCGTTGAGTCTTTGACGAATGTACCCTGGGACATGGTCGCGGTCCTGCATATGAGGGAGTCGAGTGCGAATTTTCAGCGACAGCTGGGTCAGGGAGATCCACTCGGCACGGTGTCGGTGCATGAACCGAAGGGGATGGGGCCCTATCTCACCTTCGAGGAAAGTGCGGCGGACATTATGAGGCAAAAGGGGTACGATAAAATCATTGATTGGAGGCTAGAGAAAAAGTTATATTATTGTGAAAACTGGAATGGGTGGGGATATTGGATGTTTCGGGGGAATATGCCGAGCCCCTTCCTTTGGGGAGCAACGAATATTCAGAAAATTGGCAAATACGTGGCGGATGGGGTATGGGATTCGACGGTATGGGATTCGCAGATTGGGTGTGCCGCCCTTTTGAAGGGGATAATGGCGCTCAATGGGCCGATCGAGGGGCCGATCTACTTCAAACGAGAGGACTAGGAAAATGGAACTGAATAGGGAACAGGTGAAAAGTGCGATCCGCTGGTTTATTTCGACGTTCAGCGGGATTTTCATCGGATGGGCGACGGCGAAGGGCTGGGACGTGAGTGGAATCACGTCGATTTTCTCGAATGAGTCGATTATCGGGCTTGTGGCGAGCGCCGTTGTGTTGATCTGGGGCTGGTTTTCTAAAACTAAGCCGGGTCTAATCAATGCGGCGGTGGGAGCGGTGCCGGAAATCAAAAAGGTCGAAATCCAAGCCACGAGTCTGGCACCGGCGGCGGTCCAATCGGCGAGTGATATTGTGCAAAAGACTGGGCCCACGGTGGTTGCAAGCGGGAAGCTGTGATGTTTTCGTGGATCAGCCTGGCGCTCGCAGTGCTCCAATTGGTGAACAAGATTACCGATTGGGCACTGGAGCAGAAAGCGATAAGTGAGGGGGAGCGACGAGAAATCGCGAGGCAAACTGCCTCGATTCTGAAAAAGGTGGGGGTTCGGGATGAAATTGTCGCAAGCATTCGCAATCTCGATGATAGTGCTCTCGACCTCGAGCTGCACAAGCTTGAACCCGGAGCCGGGGGCGGTGGATAGCTATTGCCAGCTTTATCTGCAAGTTGTCAGGGCGAAAGGAGAGGGAAATATTAATGCTCCAACGGAGGTGAAGCGTAGGATTCTGGCAAATGAGAAAACGTACCGCGAACTCTGCGAAGCAAAAAAGCAATGACGACGCTGCCTTGGGGCATAACGATTGGCGACATTGTCGAGGTTGTATTCATTATCCTTTCTGTGGTTGTTATAATTTCGGCTATGCGCTACGATATTCGAACGCTCAAGCATGGGATGACTGGACTTGCGCAGCGACAGGAGGCGCTTGAGTCGAGGATTGGAAGCGTTGAGAAAAGTCTCCAGGGGCAGGCAAAGGCGATCCTCGAGCAATTTGTGCAAAGTGAACGAGAGATTGGAGAAACGGTTATGGCGATTCGAGAAAGGGTTACACAGGTCGAATTGTATATGAGGGATAATTTTGTGCGAAAAGAAACCTTCAATCCGATATTGGCAGAGATTCGGGGTGAGTTGCGAGGAATAGGAAGCTCCATAGAAGCTCGATTGTTGCGAATGGAGTCGAAAATAGACGTGAAGGCGAAAGGCTAAAAATGCCGAGCATCGATATTAATGACGTAGGGGCCATTGGTGTTATTCGGGATCAGCCTTCGCATGAGCTTGTGCCGGAGGCATGGAATTTTCTGAATAATGTCAGGATTATTGAGAATTCTATCGGCCGGCTCGGGGGGTATACGCAGGTTTTCGGAACTGTGCCGCAAGCGCCGCAGCACTTGGCGGGTGTGCGGAGAGGGAATGAACAGCTTTGGCTTTATTTCAGTCTGACTGGAGCGTTTGCGGCGGATAGCACGAATTCGAACTTCACAACGGTCACGCGCAGTTCGTCGGTGTATGCGGCGGCGGTGGGGGCGGATTGGAATTCGACGTTCCTTGGAGGTATAACGATTGCGAACAATGGAACGGATTTGCCGCAGTATTGGCCGACGGCGAGCACGAGCGTCCTGCTGGCGGATTTGCCGAATTGGCCAAGTTTTTTGCGCGCGAAGGTTATTCGATCCTTTGGCCCCTACCTCATGGCGATGAATCTGACGGCGAGTGGAGTGACGCAGCCGCACGATGTTCGATGGAGTCATCCGGCTGATCCGGGCGCTGTGCCGACCTCGTGGGACATCACTGATCCGACCGTTGATGCTGGTCAGGTAACGCTGCCGGACATTGAGAGTGGCGGAATCGTTGATGGCCTGCCGCTCCAAGGACGATTCTATGTCTACAAGGAGAATAGTGTTTGGCGCTTCCGAGCGACCGGGGGGCGGTTCGTGTTCGATCAGGACGCCTTTCTGGAAACGATCGGATTGCTGTGCGCGAGGGCACTTGCAGTAACGGGCGACGGGAAGCGGCATATTTTCGCGTCCCAGGACGATATAATGTTGCATGATGGAAACGGAGCACGGAGTGTGCTCGACAAAAAATTGAAGCGGACACTTTTTGGTTCGATTGATGTTACCAATTATCGCAACAGCTTTATGATGATTCATCCGTTGAGGGGCGAAGCCTGGTTCTGTTATCCGGAAACTGGGAATAGTTTTCCGAATCGGGCAATTATCTATAATTATGAGAGTGATAGGATTTCAGAGGGTGATTGCGATTGGAGGCATTGGGCCCCCGGCGTGATTCAGACTAGCGATGCGGAAACTTGGAATTCGACAAGCGGTACGTGGGATGAGGATACGGGGCTTTGGTCGAATTCGGATCGACGCAAAATCGTGCTTGTCCGCACAGCGGTGAACGAGTTCGCGCTACTCGATACTGGAGCAACGCGGGATGGCACAGTTTTCACAGGGACGCTTCAGCGGACAGGATTGGGAATTATTGGGAGGAAAAGGAATGGAGATTGGATTGAGGATTTCCAGCAGCGGAAACTGGTCACTCGACTTTGGCCAAAAGTGAGTGGGGGCGCCGTTTCGATCCGGATTGGGAGTCATCAGGTTCCGGATGGAGCAGTGACTTGGAGTGCAGCGAAAACGTTCGATCCAAGTGTCCAGCGGTATGTGGATTTCGTGGTCGAGGGGCCTGCGATCGCACTCGAAATCAGTGGCACAACGCCGTTCAAAATCGACGGCTATAAGATCGAAATGGAACTGACTGGGAATTTCTGATGGTTTATCGCCCGAGAGGACTTGGTGCACCCTCCGATGTTGCGGAGTTGGCGCGCTTTGTCGAAGACGAATTGAAGGCGATCGAGCGAGCGCAAGCAGAGACTATTGCCCTCGAACTGCGGCCCACACATCGGGAACCGGAGCGGCCGCGCGAGGGCATGATTGTTTACGCGGATGGAAGTGATTGGAATCCGGGCTCCGGCGTCGGCGTTTACGTTTACGATGGAAATGCGTGGGCGCGGTTTCTCGATGACTACGAGGAAGGCACATTCACGCCGCAACTCACGTTTGGCGGCGGCTCCACTGGCATGACCGGCACGTTCACCGGCAGCTACACCAAGATCGGCGATCGAGTTTTTGGCGAACTTCGCATTGTGCTAACGGCTAAGGGATCGTCGACCGGTACCGCCCTCATCACGGGCCTGCCGTTCACCGCGGGCGCGACGGCTATTGGCTCTATCCAGGTCAACAACATGGCAGCCGGGACGATCACTATGGTGACGGCTCCAATTTCCTCGGGTACAGCCACTGTCAGTCCACAACGCTACGCGGCGGGCGCCTTGACCGCGTTGGCGGAGACCGACTTCACCGATACGAGCGTCGTGACCGTTTCGTTCCAATACAAGGTTTAGAGTATGAAGCAGGAGCAGGTATATTTGCTTGAACCGGAGCAGTTTCGGCATTATTGGCCGGACATTCGGAATGCGATTCGGAGGATTCCGCAATACGACGAACAGTTTGCGGATGAGGAAATGTTCGAGGCGGCGGTAAAAGGGGCCCTACAGTTTTGGGTTTTATCCGACGGCGCAATTCAATGCATATTGATTACCGAAATCCGGTCGAATCGGAAGGGAAAAGTGTTGCGCTTCCTCGGGGCCGTCGGGCAGGCGTGGGACGTTTTTCATCCGAGCCTCGAAAGCATTTTAGACCGCGTTTGCATCGGGCTCGGATGTGAGAGGATCGAGGTTGTGGCGGCCCGGCGGGGCTGGAGCAGGAAGCTGAGGGATATGGGATTCCGGTTCTCGCATGAGATTCTTGTGCGGGACGCGAAGCGGGAAAAGGAGAATTGAAATGGGCAGCGGCGAGACGACACCGGCAACGACCACCACGCAAACCACGATTAGTCCGGAGCAACGCCAACTGCTCAACATGGCGATGCCCTATTTGCAACAGTTCGGGCAGAGCAATATAACGGCGCCGGGGCCGGAGTCGATTGCCGGGTTCAATCCGACGCAGGTTGCGGGTCAAAATCAGGTCCTGGGTTCGACCATGGCCATGAACAACATTTTGACCGGAGCGGGCCAGAGCAATCAATTTCTCACTTCTGGCGCCGCGCTCGACCCTCGGTCGAATCCTGGACTCCAGGGAACGATTGATGCCAGCGTTCGACCGATTTATCAAAATCTTGGAGAAAGTGTGCTACCGGCGCTTCGTGGTCAGGCGATCGTCGGTGGCGCCGGTGTTCCTGGAGCCAATTATGGAGGAAGCCGGTTGGGGATCGCGGAAGGTCTGGCGGCCCGCGGGGCGAGTCAGGCGGCGGGTGACACGGCGAGCAAGCTTGCCTATCAAGGATATAATACGGGGCTCGACGCCATGCTCAAGAGTATGGGATTGGCCCCCTCGATTGCACAGAGTCAGGCAATTCCGGGTTTGACCACAACGGCGGTGGGCGATACGCAGCGGAGCCTGGCGCAGGCGCTGTTGAGTGCTCAAACGGGGCAGAGCCAGTTCGAACAGTATTTGCCTCTGCTAAAGGGTCAAGCATTTTTGGGTGGCTTGAATGCGATTCCTGGGGCTGGCAGCGTCACTACGGGGCCTGGAGTAACTCAGCCGAGCGGATTGCAAACGGCACTTGGTATTGGTGCAACGGGGGCCGGAATTTTGGGTGGGCTTGGAGCCCTGGGGGGCACGAGTGGATTAGCGGGCCTATTACCTTTATTCACATCCAGCGACATGCGCTTGAAGCGCGATATTGTCCGGATTGGAACGCTGTTCGATGGGACGCCCGTTTATCGTTATCGGTATGCAGGCAATCAGGCGACGCATATCGGCGTCATGGCGCAGGATATAGAGAAGTTTGCGCCGGAAGCTGTGACGGAAATTGGCGGATTCAAGTTGGTCAATCTCGACCTTGCAACGCGTAGAGCTATGGAGGAACAAAATGGTATCGCCGCTCGATCCACAAATGGCGTTCGATCCGATGCCGATGTCGCTGTGGGACAACCTGGCTGAGCAGCTTGCAGCGCAGGGCGTCGAGCCGCCGATGGCTTTCGCCGGTGAAGCGCCCACGCAGCCGGGCGTCGGTTTACCGCCGCGTCCAGTTCCGAGCATGGGTATAGCGACGCCGCAAGCTGTGGCGGAACAACATGCTCAGCGGCCGCAACCAGCGCCAGCGAAGAGTCAGAATAGGGTGCCGCAGCCGCCAGCCGGACCGCCAATTCCGGTCAATCAGTTCGTGGGCCCCATACCTCCAGAGAACAGCGGCTCGCCGCTTGATCCGCAACAGCAGCCAATGGCAATGGCAGAACCTAGTTCGTCGCTCGATATTCGATCGACGGCGCAGCAGCAGGGACAAGGCGGAGGGCTCGGCCAGGTCAATTCGCGCAGCGTCCGGGATTCGCTGGGCTTGGCGCTCCAAGGGTTGAAAATGATGGAGGCGCCGCAATTGCGCGCCCCGCATCCGGTGGCACCGCCGCGGCCGGACACGGGAGGATTGGGTAAAATTGATCCGATTGTCCTGATGCAAAATGCGCAGAAAACTGGTGTTGCTCCACTATTGCTGCTGTCGCAGCTCCTTGGGAGGGGATGATGGCTGATCAGAATTTTCTTGACCCGCGCGACGAGCAAATGATGCGGCAGGACACTGGTCCAGGGCTAGCGGATCGCTGGAGGGGTTGGCTGGCCAGTCCGCAGAATCAAGCCTTTCTGATTCAGGCGGGCACCGCGATGCTCCAGCCGAGGCCAGAGGGTCAAACGGCCATAGGGCAAATTGCGGGCTCACTTGGAGCGGGGGGTGAGGCCGCTGCTCGTGTTTCGAAGCAGGAGGAGGAAGCGACGGAGGCTGCGTCGAGGCAGGCGTATCGGGCGTCGAATGCTGATGCCAATCAGCAAAAAGGGGAAGCGGCACTCTTGCGCGGGCAAGCGGCGCTAGATCGAGCCGCCACGCTTGCGGAAGGAGGCGGTCGGCCTATGACCGAGGCGCAGCGCCTTCAGTTTCGGTTGAAGGCGCAGACGAAATATAGGGATTGGATCGCGAAGCCAGAGGACCCGATTGGTGAGCCTCTGTTGAAAATTCTGGGGGCGAAAACAAAGGTGGATGTAGAGCAAAATCCGGAGTTGCGGCGGCGGGCCCTCGAATGGTTTTACGAGGGCGCCCCCGATGCAGCGCCGGCGTCGCGCGCCGTTCCGCAGCAGAACCAAACGCCAGTTCCAGGCAACAGCCGGATCATGACTCCGAGCGAAGGAGTGGCGAGCGGTGCTTATAATGCGACGGAAGTGTCGAATGCCGTTGAGGCGATTTATGCGGGCAAACGGAGTCGCGAAAGCATTCTGCAGCAATATGAGCAAAGGACGGGGCGGCCACGCTCTGACGTACTAGGACAGCTATAATGGCGAATCCGTATTTGGAGCCGGAGGCAGAGGAACAACCTGCGCCCCCACAGCCGTCGGCGGATCGTGGTCCGAGCCCGATGAATCCCTATCTGTATCAGGCAGAGGGGAATGCAAATCCGTATATGGATGCTCCGCAGCCGCAGCCGTCGCAAATGGAAAATGCGGCGTTGAGTCCGAGTGCGGGCCCTGGCTATTTCGATGTGGCTGTTGATTCGGCGATGCGCGGCGGCGCTCGCGGAATGGAAAAGGTTTCCAATTTCTATGAAGGCATTAAGCGGAAGTTGAGTGGCGAAACCTTTTTTCATGTCCCGGAGCAGCCGGAGGCGACGGCGGCCAACCCTGAGGTCGAGGGCTTGCTCAACACGCCGATGCAACAGGGGTGGACTAGTCCGAAGTGGTGGGCCGCTCAGGCCGTCAATGCGATTAGTGAAAGTTGGCCGGAAATGGTTGCGGCGGGGCTCGGCGGTCGGGTCGGCGGCATGCCTGGAATGGTTACGGGGATGTCGGCGGGGAGTGGATTGTTGTCGCTGATTCCAGCGTTCAAGGAGGCGAAGGCGAAAGGCTTGAGTGACGACGACGCAGTAACGGAGGCGGCGAAGGTTGCAGCGGTCAATGGTGGCACGGCGATGCTCGCAGGAGTTGCGGGCATGCAAGGCTTCACCGGGGCGCTGATGCACGGAAAGACCGTCGAAGCGCTCAAGGTCCCGATCAAGGAAGCCTTGGTCCAGCTCGGTCTGGTCCAGCCGACGATTGCGGTGGCCGGCTCTATTGCAAGGGGAATTGCGCAAGGCAAAGAGCTTCAGGATATCAGTCCGTGGGACGTGGCACACGAGGCGTCGCTCGGCGTTTTGACCCAAGCGCCGTTCACTGGTTATCAGATTCTGGCTCTGTCGAGGCCCCGCCGTGCGCCGAGCCCGCCGGCCGGAGTCGAGCATTTGCAGGGGGCGACGGAGGGTGTGCCGGCGCGCGAAATTCCGGTGCAGGATATTCCTGCTGGTGAGAGGATGCCAGCGCCGGAGGGATGGATTGCGGAGCAAAATACACCGCAGGTTCAAGCGCCGACGTTTTATTCGGCGATCAAGAAATTTGTCGAGGAAAAGGGACAAAATACTGCCACGGGAGAGCAGTGGAGCGGCACGATTCGGAATGCGCCGGGGATCAAGCTCGAGGAATTCGAAGCGCTGGGGCTTCCAGCATTTTTAGGAGACGAAAAAGGGAGGATTTCGAAAGCGGATTTGCTAGCGCATATTGAGGAAAATCAAATCCAGTTGCTGGAAAAAGAATTGACTTCTGGTCCGCCGCTGAAGTGGACACAAACAGAATCTGGATTGCTGGTGGCCGATGCTCCAGAGGGGACGCGCTACGTTATTGGTCCGCGTCCGGACGGTACGTATACCGTTGCAAATTCGCGCGGCGGTCGCGTTCAGGCTCGGGACATAGCTTCGGCCCAAACGCTGGCACAGCAAATTGAAGCACAACGAAGATCTGGACAGGGAGGCGAAACTCAATATGGGGCTTATACGCTGCCGGGACCAAAGGAGAAGTATGGCGAACTCTTATTCAAGCTGCCAGACGAGGTGGCGAAGCTGGAGGATCAATATAATAGGCTCAATGAAGAATTCATGGCGGCCAGAGCCGACAATCCACTTTCGACAAGGACGCAGGAGCTTGCGAAGCAATTGCAAGAGGTGGCGGGAAGGTATGCGCAAGAGCGTGAGGGCAAGTTCAAGGCGCCGCACTTTGGCGAGGAGGGCCGCAATCTGCTGGCTCATGCAAGGTATACTAGCCGCCTCGACAGAGATGGCAAGAATACGCTATTCGTGGAGGAGATTCAAAGTGATTGGCATCAGAGGGGGAGAAAGCAGGGATACACTGATCCAGAGAAAGTAGCGCAATTAGATCAAGTACGAGAACGGATAAATCAGCTTAGGGACAGCACTGATGGCATACTGAATAGCCTTGACGATTTGGGATTCGACAGTACTAGTCGGGCGCGTGCAGCTCTCGTGCGGGAGGGACTAGAGTCTTGGGATATTCCTCCAGAATATAGACCCAAGTTACAAGAGTATGTTGATACGCGGCGAGAGTTCCTTCGCCTGCATGATGAGGTTGGTACGGCTGTTGCGGATGCGCCCTTTAAAAGCTCTTGGGACGAGTTGATGTTCAAGCGCCTCTTGCGCTATGCTGCCGACAATGGATATGAGAGGATTTCGTGGACGAATGGAGATCAGCAAATTGCAAGGTATCCCGGCTTGGGCGAAGTCCAAGCGCGGGGCATGGTCGATTTTTATGGCAGCTCGAATAAGATTGGCGCATTGGACAAGATTGCCCAAAAGTGGGCGAAGAAGCTCGGCATGGATGGAGGCGAGACGACGTTCGATGTGGGGCCACAGGCGATTCGAGCAGACGAGCCTATGGCGAATACGATTGCTGGTCAAAGACAGCTTTTGAATGCGACCAGGAATCGATATATCAATGTCTCTCCGGAGGCGGGGAGCCGCATCAAGCGGGGGCTGCCGCTATTCGAGCAGAAGGTTGCTGCACAGGTCATCGATCCGGGTGTGGCGATGGGGGAGGTACCGGGAATCCGCGCGGCGGCGCGCCAGGCAATCAAGGTTTTGGAAAACGTTCGAAAGGCGATGGGACTCGAAGGGACAGATTTGCGCAAAATCGAGTTGTATCATGATCCAAACGACACGAGTCGAGGCTGGTATCATCCGGACGAGAAAATCATTCGCATAAATCTGGCGAATGCACAATCGCCGGAGCAGATTTATTCGACGCTCGCCCACGAATTCGGACATCATTTGATGTACGACGTTTTTGATAAATTGCCGCCGGAGAAAAAAGTTGCAATTTTCGACGATTACGACAAGTTCGTAATGCGGATGAAAACTGATCCGAGTGCCGCGAACGCCCTCGTGCGACGTAGAGCTCCGATTTCTGAGTTCAATGAGCCAAGCTCGACTAGTTGGAGGAATTTGCGTTGGATCGACATGCCACAAGCGGAGCGCGAGTATTGGTTCGGTTTTAATGAGTGGTTTGCGGATAACGTGGCGCGGTGGGCGACCACAGACGCCAAGCCTATGTCTGTTGTCGATAAGTTTTTCTCGTCGCTGGGCCGCGTTATCCGGGATGTGGTGCGCGCCGTTCGACAGGCGGTGACCGGGGAATCGTTCGAAGCGGCACCCGCAATGCGCGCATGGCTCGACAGTTTCATACAGCAGAATGGAGTGTTTGGACCGGAGGTGGCCAGCACCATGCACTTGCAAGGATTGCTGAAAAATGCTCGTGCGTTGCAAACCGAAGGGACGGAGGCACCGGCTACCCCGCAAATGGGGAGCACGGGAGGTGGAAGGGCGATCCTCGACGGCGCGGGCGCTGGGGCCGAAGGTCGAGCCTTTGCGGCGCACGGGGATCGGATGAATTGGTTTTATAAGGTTGCACTTTCGCTTCAGCAGATTGCGAAGCGGAACGAGCACATTTTGCCGCTTCAGCTTTATCGGGAGTTGACCGATTTGCTGAACCTCGAAACCATAACGGCATTGAATCAAGCTGATATTAATGTCATGCGGCCGTGGAAGCACTTGAGCCGCGAGGAAGGCGAGGCCCTCGGCCGATTCATCGACGATTATGCAAATGGTCGGTTCATGGACCCGAAGGAATTGGCGAAGGACGGACTGCGGAGGCCCACCGATACTGAGCTGCGAGCTCTTATCAAGAAACATGGATTGACGGAAAGGGGGGCGAAGCAATTTGGCGCTATTATTACTGATTTGCGAAATGATTTGATGCGATACAAGGACATATTGATGGCGGAAACTAGTCGCATCCGCGATCCGATCGAACAAGCGCAAGCGATGGAGCGCGTCGAGGCGCAGATTCGTGCAATGGACAGCATTCCGTTCATGCCCTTTGCTCGATTTGGCGATTACACCGCCACGACGTATACAGTTGATGGAAAGGTGAAGGAATTCTATCGGTTTGAAACGCAAAAGGCGAGAGATCGCGCCGTTGAGCAAATGCAGGCCGCCGCGGCGCAGGGCGAACAGGTGAAATCTGGGTTCCTGCACAAGGATGTGCATCCGTTGCTCGGGATGCCCCCAGGCATGCTCGATCGGATTGCAGACAAATTGAATTTGAGTCAAAATATGAGGGATTCGATCGACCAGCTCAAGTTCGAATATGCGCCCGCGCAAAGCTTCAGGCATCATTTCCAGCAAAAGGATTTCACGCCGGGCTATTCACAAGACTGGCAGCGCGCCTACGCGCAATACAAGTTTCATGGGTCGCATTATTTCGCTCGGATCAAATATGCCGATCAAATGCGAGATATGATTGCGGAAATGACCAATGAACGCTTGACCCGGAACGACCACACGAAGCTCGACCAGATTCGGAATTTGATGACAGAGCACTTGGACACCGTGCTGAATCCGAAGGCGGATTATGCTCGGTTGAAGGGAGCGATGTTCCACTTCCACATGGGATTCAGAGTCTCCACCGCCGCGATCAATTTGACTCAGGTCCCGCTGGTGGCGTGGCCGAATTTGAGCAGTCATTTCGGCGATTTTAAGTCGGCCGCCGCACTGATTCGAGCAACGGGAAAATCGAACACTCTGTTCCGCCGCATGACCACGTCGCATATGGCAGCGGACGAATTGCGGATTCTGCAACAGGGCGCCGACGACGGATTGACTGCTCCAAAACAAGCGTATGAACTTGGGGCGTTGAGCGAAGGGCGGAATCTGTTCAAGGGGCTTGGAAAGGGAATTGAGCGGACCTGGCAGGAAGGCGCGGAGCTTTCCGCTAAAATGTTCGAAATGAGTGAGCAATGGGGGCGGACGACGACCCTGCTCGGTGCCTATGATTTGGCGAAAAAGGATCTCGGTTCGAAGTTCGTCCAGAACAGCATTCAGGCGAACCAGTTGCTTTATCTGCGACTCCGGGAAAAGAATTGGAGTCACGAGGAAGCCGCAGCATACACCGCCGCCACGGTCGCAGTCAAGGAATCCATGTTCGAATATGGGTATCATGCGCGGCCGAAAATGTTTCAAGGCGGACTTGGCGCCGTTTTGCTTTTTAAGAGCTTCCAGCAGAACGTGCTGTTCAATTTGTGGAATAATAAGGGAAGCTTTGTCCGGCAAATGCTATTGCTCGGCGGCGCCGCCGGCCTGGCCGGACTGCCGTTTTCTGAAGACATTAGCTCGATCATGAAAATGCTGAGCAAGCGATTTTTGTCCAGTGATTTCGACCTCGAGGACGAAGTGCGGAAGCAAGTTCGAGCATTGAGCAATGGAGCCATTTCGCCTGATCTGGTGATGCACGGCGTTGGACGTTATGCGTTCGGCGTCCCGCATGTTTTGGATTTGATGGGCTCGACGCTCGGTTTAAGGGACAAAAATGAATACGCTGGAACGTTCCCGGAGCCGCGGGGCGTTTCGATTAGCCGCAGCATTGGGATGGGACAAGTTTTGCCGTTCGACGTAGGTAGAGCCTTCTCGCCCTCGAAGAGCCCGGAGCGGAATGAATTGCAGCAAATCCAAAGGGCGAGCGGTGCAGCGTTCGGAATAGGATTCTCGCTTTACAATTTCGCGACGAGCAATCCATTCACAGAGCCAGACAGGAAGAAATGGGAGCAGATAATGCCTGCCGCAATTCGCGACGTGAGCACGGCGTGGCGCTTTGCAGAGGAAGGCGGCGAAAGGAATCGACGCGGGAACCAGATCATCAAGTTCGACCCTTATGATACGATGGGGGCCGCAGAGATTTTAGCAAGGGGTCTTGGCTTCCAGCCGACCAGGCTCGTAGCCCGACAGGAAAACATTGCTGCGAAAGCGGAGGCGGTGGAGTATTGGGAAATCAGGCGCCAGTTGCTCATGAGGCAATATTGGAGCGCCGTGAAGGACAACAATCCGGAGCAGATCGAGTCGGTGATCGAAGCCGTAAAAGCGTTCAATCGGGGCCTGCCTGAAGAAGCAAAAGCGAAAGCAATAACAGGAACGAACTTGCGACAATCAATAGTGAGAAGAGCACAAGATAGAGCTCGACAAGAATCGGGGCTGCCAACGGGGCGGAGAGACACAACGCTTTATCAAAGCATCGACGCGCTTTATCCCGAAGGCGCGCCTCCCGGCTTGCAAGACATTCGACGAGTGCAGTGAAAGGGGGCCATGTAGTGGAACAGCTTGGGCCCCTTTCCCTGATCGGCTTCTTGTTCATAGCAACTCCTCCTCCAGAGCGTTACGATTTCCCATACAAGGGCGAATTGACCATTGTGCGGGTTCATCGACTCGAAGCGAACAGATTGTGTGATTCGCAGCGGACGACGGTTTTCGGGAATGTCGGGGCCTGCGCAATTCTGCATTCGGCCTCCCGTTGCACCATTATCATCAATGTCGATAGTGTGATGACGGAGACGAGCCTACTGCGACACGAGGTGGCGCATTGTAATGGCTGGCCCGGACATCATCCGCGCTAGAGCCGCGCAAAGATCACCATTATTAGGAAGCTTGTGGCGAGTACAAGAGTGAGCGCCACAATTAGCTCCTCATATTCAGAACCAAAGAGCGGGGATTTCATAATAGCGCTCATTCGATTCGACGATGTGGCTGAACTGGCCGTCGGGGACGGCTATGACAGGTACTGTTTCCTTCATTGCAGGGGGTCTCCGGTTTGCTTTGATGCATTGAACAGGACGAAATCGGCGTCGCCCTGTTTTATCATAGTCAAAAGGTTGCCATGAACGGCAGCGCGAAGGGCTGCTTGGAATTCGACAAAGGACATAAAGTTCATCGAACGGGACCAAAGGTCTTTGACGCTCTGACCGCCGATGTTGCGGACAAAGGTGACGATTTCATTGACATGGCGGGCTTCGTCCACCACGCCGATGGATTCGAAAACGCGGATCATGTCCTGTTCATTTGACGTTATAATCTGTTCGGCTTCGACCAGGTCTTCGCGTTCGATGATGAGCTTGTCTCGTTTTGAAGCGGCAAGGACAAGAGCAAATTTATGTAAATGTGTTTGCTTCCGCGCAATGTAGCCTCCAAATCTGTCACTCGCAAGGTGTGGAGGTCGAGCGCTATGATCGTTGTGTCGAGTGTACCAATCACGGCCCCAGATTCGTGCATCAGTTGACAGGATATAGGGTCCTGCAAGTTGAGATATCGCTGTAAGATCGTCAGTAAGTGCTTTTTCGAGCTGTCGATATTGGTCATGGGGGATCACCTCGTCGGGATAGGGGACTAGTTGGCGTTTTTTGTCACTGTAGACAAAAACGATTCGACTTGTGAGGCCACCTCCAACCATTGCTTCGGGGAAATTGGCTCTGAGCCATGCTGGAGTTGTCGCAGCGATAAGGTTAAGCCAAGGATGGTCGACTTCAATATTTCCGCTGCTTTTTGTCTCATGACGAAATTTGTCTGCTTGTCCGTCCCACATTCGGATAAGAAACGATAGGAGCTGGTCGTCATCAGTCCGCAAAAATGTTCCAAGTTCTCCAATGCCGACCGTAAGGCACGACATCGGAATGCGGGCGAGTTGTCCATTGAGGTCGACATATTCGCAGTACTCCACAGCAGAGGAGAGCGCCTGAGCAAGAGCTTGCCAGGTCATAGATTCTGGGCCGAAGTGGATTCCGGGGACTTTTTCCAAAAGGCGTAAACCAACTCCCATTGTTGTCGACTTCTGCACCACACCAGCCGGAGCGACGAGAATGATGTAGAAATTCGGTGTCCACTGGAATTTGTGCATGTCCAGCCATACACGGCGTCGAAGCGCTCCCGCGAGCATTGACACTCCGGACCAAAAATGGAACTTGACTGGAGCTTCGGAGTCCTTTGCAAAGTCAACGTAAGCTTCCAACCAATTTTTAAAGATTCGAGCCACTTTGGCTTCCTCATTTTAGGCGTGCCTTATGCTTTTCGATTACCCGTTCCAATTTGGAGCGGACTTGTGCATCGAGCTTTTCACCCTCAATGCCCAGGTGGCCAGTCATTTGCTCATGCAGTTCGAAGATGTTCATATTGGAACCTTTTGACAGTCGCCCCACGACACCGGGGAGGCCGATAAACCCCACGGGATGTGGAGTGGTTTGGGATAAGGAACAGGAACGGGAAGCGCCGCCCGGATTTGCGGAATGCAATCGGATCGATGGCTCGGGACCTGGAACACAATGCTGTCATGCACCTGGAGCAGGAGTTCGACCCAGGGGCAGCGCGATTTCAATTGGAGGGCTCCGCGGAAGCAGGTTTCCGCGACCGTTGATTGCGGGCCCCAGGCGAGCGCTTCAGGGAAAATTGAATCGATACGATCATAGAAGATGATCCGATAGCCGAAGGCATTTTGAATTGTCCGATTCGTCGCAAGGCTTCGTTCCACTCGCTGATGCCAGCCCTTAACGCCGGGGTGGAGTCCGAACCAGTAGGACTGAAAGCGACTCCAGAAATCCCGGCTATAGCCCAACGTGGATGCAAGTGTTGGAGGTTTTCCGCCATAGTGAGTACCGTGCACTCCACTCTTAAACTTCTGGCGGACGGCTTTACGCTCCGCCCCGATGAGCCTCGTGAACTGTGTGCCAAGCATATGCTCCGCGTTTTCACTATGAATGTCATAGCCCGTTAGAGCCGCGTTCAGGAGGAAATCGTCCTCCGCCTCGGCTGCAACAACGAGGGCATCAGCTCCAGCCAAGTCGGCGTCGAAGAGGATATAGCCGGGATCGGGGACGAAGATTTTCCTGATATTCGGAAGCTTGTATTCGGTTAGCATCCGCTCGTCCTCGACAGGATATAGGCCCCGCGACCGTGGGAGATTTCGTAGTGAGCATTAACGGAGCGTAGCGTACTTCGCATTCGCGCAATGTAGCTCACTATGGATTCGATCTTGCATTCGCGGCCGAGCCGTTGCGCGAGCCAGGGGCCGGAACAGCCATTGCGGCCTGCAATATGGAGATGGATGAAAATCTCTGCCCGCTGGTGGCAGAAAATCATTACATCCTTCCAATAAACGATGGCGGGGCGGCCTCGGACCCAGAGCAAGGGAGGCTCGAGTCTAACGTCCTGTGGACCCAAATCCACGGCCCCCACGATCAGTTCCTGGAAGGTGGGTGGCCTCCGCAACCTCGGGGGTCGCAGGCCGGGGAAGTAGGAGGAGTTGGGCGATACGGTCTTCGTGACGGACATGATAGAGGTCCCAGCCAGTGTTGCAGAGGAGGACGATGAGTTCACCAGTGTAATCGGGGTCGATGACGCCGGGGGCATTGGCGACAAAAACGCCCTTCGCCGCCAGACCAGAGCGTGAGCAAACCAGGATGCAATGATTTGGAGGCGGAATGACACAAATACCCGTTCGAACGGCGCAGGTCATTTGCGCGCCGATGCTTTTATGTGTTGAGCGCCCCGATTCTGTTTTTAGATAGGCGTGCACGTCGTAGCCGATCGAATTCGGAAGGGCGCGAATCGGCGGAAGGGCGTCGGCAGCAAAGCGAAAGTAGAGTAGACGATCCATGTTAGTCTTCCTCTCCCATAGGAATGTTTTGCAGGTTCCCTCCGCGACCGAAGGCATTGCTGCTGCTGGACCAGCGGAAGGTTGAGGTGCCAGCAGTATTGAACATGCATTTCATGCGGCCATCCGGTTCGAGTTCAGCCTTGATGAAGGTATTATGGTAAATGCCAATGGACCTGCAATCGATCAAACAATCAAATATGCGGCTCAGTTCGGGATTTCTCGATTTCAGCTCTTGCAAGGCTTCGTAGTTGATGGTAGATTTTCCAGTTTTGCGGTTTGTTTGGCCTTTTAAGCCAAGAATTTCGTAGAACAAGGTCTTTTGTTGATGTACGGATTCCCACCAATTCGATTTTGATGTTTTCAAAAAAGGCTTCAGCCAGGTTTGTGGGATAATCGACGACAACCAGGAATGTCGTTCCCCCAGGGCAGTGGATAGTTCGAAGGCGAGCCTGGCGCGTGCCTCGCGATTTATGCGAACGCCTTTTTGCATCATGGAGAGCGCCATGGAATTCTTTCGCTTTTCCCATTCCCACAGCTCGCTCATGCCATGATCGCGAATCAGAGTACGAAGGGCGCTTGCGCATTCGAATGTCCTCAAACTGTCCTCAGCATTATAGCGCAGATTTTGTTCCCAGTCGATGGAATTGTTCCATTCCTTTAAGTCCTCCTTCCAATACCAGTGGTAGCGGCAATAGAGGGAAGAAAGATAATCCAGCCCCTTCGGTGTTCCAGGAAAGAGTAAGTGATGCGCCAGCATCGTATCAAAATCG
>Ga0075431_100000310_pt1 | contig 38390 bp, 36 predicted proteins | sample RhiMetdeltSRZDD5_FD_75297 | JGI IMG/M metagenome (GOLD analysis project Ga0075431, IMG submission 75297) | Populus rhizosphere microbial communities from Tennessee, USA - Rhizosphere MetaG P. deltoides SRZDD5 | ecosystem: Host-associated > Plants > Roots > Rhizosphere > Soil | place: USA... | reverse complement strand
GCGAAGAACGACTGGGCGCTCAACCCGGACCTGCCGGTGCTCTCGCCGTGGAAGACGGTGACGCCGATCAACACGCCGACGTGGACGCTCGAGCGGAACCCCTACAGCGTGTTCGTCGACACCGCCGGTAACCAGCTGCCGTACATCGATCGCGTGGTGCTGACGCTGGCCGAGAACCTGGAGGTCATCAACCTGCGCGCGATCGCGGGCGAGTACGACTACGCGTCACGGCACATGGACCTCGGCAAGCTGCCGGTGTTCCTCGAGAACCAGGCCAAGGGAGGCTACAAGGTCTATCTCGATCCGGGCGACTACGGCGGCGACATGATCATCAAGTTCAACTTGAACTACGACGCCGACCCGGAGATCGCCAAGTGGTTCAACACGGCGGACTTCCGGCGCGCGCTGTCGCTCGGCATCGACCGGGACCAGATCAACGAGACGTTCTGGCTCGGCACCGGCACGCCGGGCTCCGTGGTGCCCGTGGACAGCAACAAGTACAACCCGGGGCCGCAGTACCGGAAGCTGTGGTCGACGCTCGACGTGAAGAAGGCCAACGAGATGCTCGACAAGATCGGGCTCAGCAAGAAGGACGCGCAGGGCTATCGGCTGCGCAGCGACGGCAAGGGCCGGCTCCGGATCGAGATCATGACGCTCGGCGGCCAGTTCGTGCAGTACACGCAGATCTCCGAGATGATCCGCGAGCAGTGGAAGAAGATCGGCATCGACTTGACCGTACAGGAGGTCGAGCGCAGCCTCGCGCTGAAGCGGACGGCCGCGAACGAGCAGCAGCTGGGCGCCTGGAACAACGACGGCAGCGAGCATCTCTTCACCTTCCCGCTCCACGTCTTTCCCTTCGAGCTCGCCGCGGTGGCCTCGTCCGGGCCGCACTACGTGAAGTGGTTCCACTCCGCGGGCGCGCAGGGCAAGGAGCCCGAGCCGCGGATGAAGGAGCTGATGGAGAAGTGGAAGAAGGCCTTCGGCGTCCCCGAGAAGGAGCGGATCCAGCTCGGCAAGGACATCTGGAAGATCGCCGCCGAAGAGGTCTACATCATCGGCGTGGTCGGCATGGGCCCGGCGTCGATGGGCGTCCGCGTGGTCAAGACCAACATGGGCAACATCCCGTCGCGGATGTACAACAGCCCCGACGGCAAGACGCCGGGTATCTCCCGGCCAGCGACGTTCTACTACAAGAAGTAAGCGGCCGGGCGCCCGGGTCATCGCCCGCGCGGCGGTGACCCGGGCGTCGCCCCCATGCTGGCGTACATCGGCCGCCGCGCGATCCTCGCGATCTTCACCGTCTGGGCGATCTCCGTCCTGTCCTTCGTCATCATCCAGCTTCCGCCGGGCGACTACGTGACGTCCTACATCGCCCAGATGGCGTCGACGGGCAGCGTGGTCAGCGATGAGGAGGCCGAGGCGCTTCGCATCCAGTACGGCCTCGGCCAGCCGATCTACGTGCAATATCTCAAGTGGATGGGCCAGATCGTCCAGGGCAACTTCGGCATGTCGATGGAGTGGCGCCGGCCCGTGACCGAGGTGATCGGCGAGCGCTTGTGGCTGACGGTCGTGGTCTCGGTGGCGGCGCTGATGCTCACGTGGGCGCTCGCGCTGCCGATCGGCATCTATTCCGCCGTCCGCCAGTACTCCGTCGGTGATTACCTGGCGACGTTCGTGGGATTCATCGGGCTCGCGGTGCCGAACTTCCTGCTGGCACTGGTGCTCCTCTATCTCGGCTTCGTGCTCTTCAACGCGCACATCGGCGGCCTCTTCTCCCCCGAGCTCCAGGACGCGCCGTGGAGCGCGGCCCGCGTGTGGGATCTGCTGAAGCATCTGCCGATCCCGGCCCTGATCCTGGGACTGGCCGGCACCGCGCAGCAGATCCGCATCATGCGCGCGAACCTGCTCGACGAGCTGCGGAAGCCCTATGTGGTGACGGCGCGCTCGAAAGGGCTGCCGGAGTCGCGCGTGATCCTGAAATATCCGGTGCGCGTCGCGCTCAATCCGTTCGCGAGCACCATCGGCTACACGCTGCCGTACATCGTCTCGGGCAGCATCATCGTGTCGCTCGTCCTCGGGCTGCCGACGGTGGGTCCGCTGCTGCTCAAGGCTCTCATCGCCCAGGACATGTTCCTGGCCGGGACGATCGTCCTCATGCTGGGGGTGATGACGGTGATCGGCACGCTGATCTCCGACATCCTGCTCGTCTGGATCGATCCGCGCATCCGCCTCGAGGAGACGTGATGACGGAGCGCCAGGTCGTCGCCGAGCCCGTCACCCCGCCATTTCGGGAGCCGGGGCCCGTCCTCGCGAGCCGCGAGCAGCGGATCTTCGTCGCCTCCCAGTGGCAGCTCATGTGGTGGCGCTTCCGCAAGCACAAGGTCGCGGTGGCGAGCGCGCTCGTCGTGGCCGGCTTCTACATGGTCGTGCTCGGCGCCGACTTCCTCGCCTACGCCGATCCCGACGCCTCCGAGGCGCAGCGCTCGCTGATGCCGCCCCAGCGCGTGTACTGGTTCGACGGCGGGCAGTTCGGCCCCTACGTGCACGGCGTGAAGGGGGCGCGCGATCCGCTGACCTTCAAACGAGTCTACCGTCCGGATCCCGAGCAGAAGATCCGCCTTCGCTTCTTCGCGGAGGGCTTCGAGTATCACCTGTTCGGCCTCATTCCCACCACGCGCCACCTGATCGGCGTCGACGCGGGCCTCGATCCGAACAAGACCGTCTTCCTGCTCGGCACCGACGTGCAGGGGCGTGACCTCTGGTCGCGCCTGATGTACGGCACGCGGATCTCGCTGACCATCGGGCTGCTCGGCGTCAGCGCGAGCCTCGTTCTGGGCGTGGTGCTCGGGGGGCTCTCGGGCTTCTACGGCGGCGCCGTGGACACCGTGATCCAGCGGACGATCGAGATCCTGCGCTCGATCCCGACGATTCCCCTGTGGATGGGTTTGGCCGCGGCGCTGCCGCGCGAGTGGACCGTCCTTCAAGTGTACTTCGCGATCACGGTGATCATCTCGCTGCTCGGCTGGACGGAGCTTGCCCGCGTCGTGCGCGGCCGCTTCCTGACCATGCGCGAGGAGGACTTCGTCGTCTCCGCACGACTCGTCGGCTGCAGCCGGCTGCGCACGATCTTCGTCCACATGGTGCCGTCGTTCATGAGCCACATCATCGCCGCCACCACGCTGGCGCTACCGGCGATGATCATCAGCGAGACCGCGCTCAGCTTTCTGGGGCTCGGGCTCCGGCCGCCGGCCATCAGCTGGGGCGTGCTGCTGCAGCAGGCGCAGAACGTCCAGACCGTGGCGATCTCGCCGTGGCTCATGATTCCCGCCCTGCCCGTCATCCTCGCCGTCATGGCCTTCAACTTCCTCGGTGACGGTCTGCGGGACGCGGCCGACCCTTATGGCCGCTGAGCCCCTCCTGTCCGTCCGGAATCTGAAGACGTATTTCGCCCAGGACGAAGGTACGGTGCGCGCGGTCGATGGGGTGAGCTTCGACGTGGCGCCGGGGGCAACGCTCGGGATCGTCGGCGAGAGCGGGTGCGGCAAGAGCGTGACGGCGCGGTCGATCCTCCGCATCGTGGATCGGCCGGGGCGCATCGTGGACGGCGAGATCCTCTTCCGCCGGCGTGTCAGCAACGGCGCCGGGTCTCCGATCGTCGATCTCGCGAAGCTCGACGGAAACGGCTCCGAGATGCGAGCCATTCGCGGCGCGGAGATCGCGTTGATCTTCCAGGAGCCGATGTCCTCGTTCAGCCCCGTGCACACCATCGGCAACCAGATCGTCGAGGCCATCCTCCTGCACCAGCCGGTGAGCCGGCGGGCGGCGCGGGCGAAGACCATCGAGATCCTCCGGCGCGTGGGCGTGTCCTCACCGGACGAGCGCGTGGACCAGCTTTCCAACCAGCTCAGCGGCGGCCTCCGCCAGCGCGCGATGATCGCCATGGCGCTGTCGTGCCGGCCGACGCTGCTCATCGCCGACGAGCCCACGACCGCGCTGGACGTGACGACGCAGACGCAGATCCTCGAGCTGATGCGCCAGCTCCAGAAGGAAGACCGCATGGCCATCATGCTGATCACCCACGACCTCGGCGTGATCGCCGAGATGGCCACCGACGTGGCCGTGATGTACCTCGGCCGCGTGGTCGAGCAGGCGCCGGTCGACGCGATCTTTCACGCCCCGCGCCATCCGTACACGAAGGCGCTCCTGCGCTCGATCCCGCGCCTGCGCGCGGAGCGGCACGAGCGCTTGACGCCCATCGCCGGCGCGGTCCCGCATCCCTACGACCGGCCGGCCGGCTGCCCCTTTCACGCCCGCTGCCCGGAGTTCGTGCCGGGCACGTGCGATCAGCGCGCGCCGAGCCTCCGCCCCGTCGCCGACGGTCACGCTGTCAGCTGCTTCCTCTACGAATGAGCGCCGCGCCGCCGCTGCTCCAGGTGACCGGACTGCAGAAGCTCTTCCCCATCCGGAAGGGGTTTCTCAAACGCACGGTCGGACACGTGCGCGCCGTGGACGGCGTCGACTTTCACATCGACGAGGGCGAGACGCTCGGCCTCGTCGGCGAGAGCGGCTGCGGCAAGACCACCACCGCGCGCTGCATCCTGCGCGCCATCGAGCCGACAAGCGGCGAGATCCGCATGCGCGTCGCGGGCGGCGCCGTGGTGGACCTGGGGCGACTCTCCCCGACGGAGCTGCGCGCGCTGCGGCGCGAGATGCAGATGATCTTCCAGGATCCGTTCACGTCGCTGAACCCGCGGATGACGCTGCTCGATCTCGTCGGCGAGCCGCTGCTGGTCCACGGGATGAAGAGCCGGCGCCAGCGTGAGGAGCGCGTGGCCGAGCTGCTGCGCCGCGTCGGCCTGCGCCCGGAGTACATGCGGCGATTCCCGCACGCGTTCAGCGGCGGCGAGCGCCAGCGGATCGGCATCGCGCGGGCGCTGGCGCTGCACCCGCGGCTCGTCGTCGCCGACGAGCCCGTCTCCGCGCTCGACGTCTCCGTGCAGGCGCAGATCCTGAACCTGCTCATCGACCTGCAGCAGGACTTCCGGCTGACCTACCTCTTCGTCGCCCACGACCTGAGCGTCGTGCGCCACATCAGCAACCGCGTGGCCGTCATGTACGTCGGCCGCATGGTCGAGCTGGCGGAGACGGACGCGCTGTTCCGCGCGCCCCGCCACCCTTACACGGCGGCGCTGCTGTCCGCGGTGCCGGAGCCCGATCCCCGCCTGCGCAGCAAGCGCATCATCCTGCAAGGGGAGGTCGCGAATCCGGCGGCGCCACCGAGCGGCTGCTACTTTCACCCGCGCTGTCCGTACGCCGTGGACGTCTGCCGCACCGAGACGCCGGCGTGGCGAGAGATCGCGCGCAGTCACTTCGTCGGCTGCCACCGCGCCGACGAGCTCACGCTGGCCGGCGTGGAGTGAGCGGCGGAGCTCAGGCGGAGACGGTCGTGCGGTCGAGCCAGCGCCGGTCGCGCGGCGACGCGCGCCGCTCGAGGCGGCGACGCACCAGGCGGGCCGCATCGTCGTGACGTTCGAGCGCCAGGTAGCACGTCACCATCGTCTCCTCGAACAGCTCCCACTGGGCGTGGCTGCCGCCGATGCGATGGAAGTCCGCGGCCACCGGCTCGAGCTGGCCGAGCGCGGCGGCGTGATCGCCGGCCACGAACGCCGCGATCCCGTGCACCAGCGGCAGCGCCACCGGTCCCGCAATCGGATGGCCGGCCGCGTCGAGCTGCCGGAGCCCGTCGATCAGCTTCGTGACCGCGGCTTCGTCGCCGCAGGCGGCGTAGGCGAGCGCAGCGTGGATCTCCCCGAAGATGAACCCCGGTCGGGAGACGCGGGCGGCGAGATCGGCGAGCGAGCGCCAGTGTCCCGGCGGATGCGGCCGAGCGTCCAGGCGGAACCGCCAGAGGAGCGCCGCCCCGTCGATCATGGCGAGGCGCGGGTTCACGGCGCCCACGATGTCGCGCTCGAAGATCTCGAGCGCGTGCGCGTAGCGGCCGCGGTGCAGCTCGAACATCGCGAGATGCCACGCGAGGTGGCAGTGGAACGACGCGCGACGATCGTAGGTCGCCAGCCACTGCTCGAGGAACGCCGCACCGCCGTCGGTGTCGAGGGTCTCGAAGCTGATGTGCGCGAGGTTGTGGCTCGCGTTGGCGTTGCCCGGGTACTGTTCGAGCGAGCGCTCCGACAGGCGGCGCGACTCGTCGAAGCGCTCGACCTCGTGATAGGTGAAGGCGAGCGCCGACTGGAACCACCAGTCGTCGCCATAGGCGGGCGCGAGGCGCTCGAGAAACGCCATCCGCCGCGTCTCGCGATCGGTCGCGCCGGCGAAGCCGATGGCGCTGCCGGCCTGGTTCACGAGCAAGGCGTCCCGCGGGAACTCGGCGACGTGCTCGTCGACGAGCGCCAGGCCACGCGCGGTGTCGCCCGCCACGAGCGCGCTCAGCGCCTCGACGTGTTGCCGCTCGCGCCGGGTCGCGCCGGCGACGGCGTGGCGCGCCCGCTCGCTGGCCCCGCGCGCGGCCGCGGCGTTACCCTGCACGACGGCCACGAGGGCGACGCCGGCGTGGGCCACGGCCAGCGCGGGGTCGGCCTGGAGCGCCGCCGTGAACGACTCCTCCGCGTGCGGGCCGTATGACAGCACGGCATCCATGCCGTCCTGAAATCGCGCGGCGGCCGCGGGCGAGTCGGTGGTGATCGGCAGTCCGTAGCGGTCGGCGATCGCCATGGCAGGCAGAGTATCATCGCCGCTGCGCCCACGCGCGGCGTGCAGCGGAGACAACCCATGCGGTACGTGATCGAGGATGAGCCGAGACCGGCGGACGTCCGTGCGCTGGAAGACGGGATCTACGAGTACAACGTGGAGCAGACGGGCCGTGCCGACGGACGATGGATCGCGATCTTCGGCTACGACGCCGACGGTCGCGTCATGGCAGGCCTCAGCGGCTGGACGTGGGCCGGCTGGTTGAAGGTGAACAACTTGTGGGTTCGCAAGGATCTGCGCCGCAAGGGCCACGGACGGGAGCTGCTGGCGGCCGCCGAGACGGAAGCGAAAGCCCGCGGTTGCGCGCGCGCCACGCTCGACACGTACAGCTTTCAGGCGCCGCAGTTCTATCAGCGTCTCGGCTATCGGATCGTGGCGGCCGTCGACGACATGCCGGCGGGCCACACGCACTACACACTCGTGAAGGACTTCTGAGCGGTCAGGCGAGGAGCGCGAGCGGCTCTTCGATCAGGTCGGCCAGCGCGCCGAGGAACTGAGCGGCCCGCGCGCCATCGAGCGCGCGGTGATCGCACGAGAGCGTCAGCAGCATCGTCGGCCTGACCACCGGCTGCCCGCCGACGGCGACGACGCGATCGTTGATGCGACCGACGGCGAGGATCGCGGCCTGCGGCGGGTTCACGATGGCGTTGAACGCGTCCACGCCGTACATACCCAGGTTGCTGATCGTGAAGCCGCCGCCGTGGATGTCGGCGGGCCGTAGCGTGCCGGCCTGCGCGCGGGTGACGAGGTCCTCGCGGCGCGAAGCGATCTCGGCGAGAGTGAGCGTTTCGGCAGCACGAAGCACGGGGACGACCAAGCCATCCTCGATGGCCACCGCCAGACCGATGTCGATCCCGCCGTGCTGGAAGATGGCGCCGTCCTTCCAGGCGACGTTGACGCGGGGATGCTGCACGAGCGCCGCGGCCACGAGTCGGATCAGGACGTCCGTGTAGGTGATGCGGGCGCTGCTGCGCGCGCTCGCGCGCTCCCGCCAGCTCTTCAGCCGGCTCACGTCCGCTTCGCGCACCAGATAGAAGTGCGGCGCCGACGTCCAGCTCGCCGTCATGCGCTCGGCCATGATGCGCCAGACGTTGCCGACCGCCGGCGCCGTCGGCCGCGTGACGTCGGTCGGCGGCGTCGCGCGCGGCGCCTGGGACGCCACGTCGCCGACGAGGACGGCGCCGCCAGGGCCCGAGCCCGAAATCCCCGCAAGATCGACGCCGCGCTCGGCCGCCAGCCGCCGCGCCTTCGGTGAGGCGGCGACGAGTCGCGCCGCCACGCCATCGGCGCCGGCAGGTTTCCGGCGCTCGACGTGCGCCAGGACGTCGGCCTTCTCGATCCGGCCGCTCGCCGTCTTCACGCGCGCGAGATCGACCCCGTGCTCCTCGGCGACTTTCCGCGCGAGCGGCGAGGCCTTCACGGTGGCGGCGCTCGCGTCTTCCCCGGCCGCGAAGATCAGCGCGATCGTCTTGCCGACCGCCACCACGTCACCTTCGCGGGCGGTGATGTCGCGCAGCACGCCGGACGTCGGCGCCTCGATCTCCACCGTCACCTTGTCGGTCTCGATCTCGACGATGGGCTCGCCCTTGGCCACCGCATCGCCCGGCGATTTGAGCCAGCGCAGGACCTTGCCGGTCTCCTGGGCCAGCTCGAGGGCGGGCATGATGACGGTCGCCGGCATCAGACCTTCCGGCAGAGCGCCTTGGCGGCCTCGAACACCGATTTCTCCGTCGGCACGGTGAGATCCTCGAGCACCGGCGAGAACGGGACGGGCACGTCCATGGCGCCGATGCGCCTGACCGGCGCGTCGAGATGGTAGAAGGCGCCCTCGGCGATCACCGAGGCGATCTCGGCGGTGACGCCGTAGCGCTCGTAGCCCTCGTCGACGACGATCGCGCGCGACGTCTTCTTCGCGGAGTCGATGAGCGCCTGCTTGTCGAGCGGCCACGTCGTGCGCGGGTCGATGACCTCGGCGCTGATGCCGACGTCGTCGAGCATCTTCGCGGCGCCCTCCGCCACGGCGACCATGCTGCTGGTGGCCACGATGGTGATGTCCCGGCCCGGCCGCTTGATCTCGGCCACGCCGAACGGGATCGTGTAGTCCTCCGCCGGCACCGGCCCCTTCACGCGGTACATCATCTTGTCCTCGAAGACCACCACGGGGCTGTCGTCGCGGATGGCCGTCTTCATGAGGCCTTTCGCCTCGTACGGCCCGGAGGGCAGCGCGACCTTGAGCCCGGGAATGTGGCTCACCCATGCGTGGAGCGACTGGGAGTGCTGCGCGGCCGAGCGGCGGGTGGCGCCGAGCGTCGTGCGGAACACGATGGGGACCTTGATCTTGCCGCCCGACATGTAGTGCGCCTTCGCGGCCTGGTTGACCATCTGATCCATCGTCAGCGTGATGAAGTCGCCGAACATCACGTCGACGATGGGTCGCATGCCGGTCATGGCGGAGCCGACACCGATGCCGGCGTAGCCGGGCTCGGAGATCGGCGTGTCGATGACCCGCTCGGTGCCGAACTCCTGGACGAGCCCGAGCAGCGTCTTGAACGGATGCCCGGCTTCCGCGACGTCCTCGCCGATCAGGAACACGCGCGGATCGCGCCGCATCTCCTCGGCGATCGCTTCCTTCACCGCCTCGCCGTACGTCAGCTCCCGCTCACCCATGCTCGCCTCCGGGCCGTCATCCTACCCCAAGCGAACCGATGCGGAGTAAGCTTCCGGCCGGGAGGACGAGCATGCCCGACACCACCGACGTCTTCGAGATCATCCGGACGACCCGCGCCATGCGGCGGCTCAAGCCCGATCCGGTGCCGGACGCGCTGATCCGCAAGATCATCCAGGCCGGCGTGTGCGCGCCGAACGGCGGCAACACCCAGCGCTGGCGGTTTCTCGTCGTCAAGGACCCGGCGATCAAGAAGAAGGTTCAGGTCTGGTACAAGAAGGCGTTCGACGAGGTGGTCGGGCCGCGCTATCTCAAGAGCTCGCCACCGCCCGGCGTCACCAAGGAAGCGTACGTCCGCCAGCATGCCGCCGTGGAGTACCTGACCGACCACTTCCACGAGGCCCCGGTATGGATCGTCGCGTGCATCGAGGAAGCCGGCGCGCCGACGCGCTGGTCGGGCGCGTCCATCTACCCCGCCGTGCAGAACATGTTGCTCGCCGCGCGCGCGCTCGGCCTCGGCGCCACGTTGACGACGCGCCACCTCCTCTACGAGAAGGAGGCCGAGGCCGCGCTGGGACTGCCACCGGGCGTGCACTCGTACGCGATCCTGCCGATCGGCTATCCGATGGGGAAGTTCGGGCCGGTCGGCCGTGGGCCGCTCAAAGAAGTCGTCTACGAGGACCAGTGGGGCCGGCCATTCCTCGGCGGAGAAGCCTCGTGACGTCGAGTGGGCCCGCGATGAAATTCGGCGTTTGGCTCCCCAACTGCCGGCACCTGGCCACGCCGCAAATCATCCGGCGCGTCGCGGCGAGCGCGGAAGAGCTCGGCTACGACTCCGTGTGGGTCAGCGACCACGTCGTCGTTCCGCGCGCGAATCTCGCGAACTTCGGCGAGACGGTGTTCGATCCGCTCGTCACGCTCGGCGTCGTAGCCGGCGCGACACGCCGGGTGCAGCTCGGCACGACGGTGTTGATCATCCCGTACCGCAACGCGGTGGTCACCGCCAAGATGGTGTCGACCCTCGATGCGCTGAGCGGCGGGCGCGTCGTGCTCGGCATCGGTGCCGGCTGGGTCGCCGCGGAGAGCGCCATGCTCGGCGTGCCCTTCGCCGAGCGGGGCGCAATGACGGACGAGTACCTCCGTGCCATGCGGGAGCTGTGGACGAGCCCCGCGCCGTCGTTCGCGGGCCGCTACACGCAGTTCGCCGAGGTCGTGTTCGAGCCGAAGCCGGCGCAGAAACCGCACCCGCCGATCTGGGTCGGCGGCCACAGTCGCGCCGCCCTCCGGCGCGCCGTCGAGTTCGGCGCCGCGTGGCATCCGATCAACCGCGCCCCGGACGAGCTGCGGGCCGGGCGGGCCGAGCTGGCGCGCCAGTCGGCGGCCCGCGGCCGCGCGGTGCCGCCGCCCGTCACCCTCCGCAACGACGTCCGCATCCTCGCCGCCAGCGAGGCGCCGCCGACGTCCACGCATGCGGGGCGCGTGCTGGCCGGCGAGCCGGCGGCGCTCGTGGACCAGCTCACCGAGCTGCGCGAATGCGGCGTGGAGCACCTGGTGTGCGAGTTCCTCGCCGCCGACGCCGCCGAGCTCGACGCTCAGCTTCGCGTCTTCGCCGAGCGCGTGCGCACCAAGCTCGCCTAGCCCGAGGCAATGAGAGGCTGATTCAATCAGGTGGGCCGGCAGCGTCAATCTCGCAGCCGGGATACGGCGGCTGGGGAAATGGCTCTAGCCTGCCTGTGCCACCGTAGGGCCGTCGCCGACCAGCGTCGTCCGGCGCATGTCGCGCGGCTCGTGCGCGGGGAACGGCCGCGCGCGATGCATCGTGGCGCGGTTGTCCCACATGACGAGGTCGTTCACGTGCCAGCGATGCGCGTACACGAACTCCCGCCGGGTCGCGTGCTCGACGAGGTCGCGCAGGAACGCGCGCGCCTCGGGAACCGGCCAGCCCACGATGCCGCCCGCGTGGGAGGCCAGGTAGAGGGACTTCCGGCCGGTCGACGGATGGGTGCGGACGAGCCGCTGGCGCACCGGGGCGAACCGCTCGCGCTCCTCGTCGGTGAAGTCGGTGAAGCCGAGCTGCTGACGCGAATAGATCTGCGAGTGCTCGCAGACGAGATCCGCGATCTCCTTCTTCGTGTCCTCATCGAGGGCGTCGTAGGCCGCGCGCATGTCGGCGAACTCCGTGTTGCCGCCGCGCGACGGCACGCTGCGCGCGTGCAGCAGCGAGTACTTGGCGGGCACGACCTTGAACGAGCTGTCGGAGTGCCAGAGGCGGTTGCCGAGCCCGAACAGCCGGCGCCGATCGTCGCGCGCGAAGACCTGCTGGTCCTTGTCGAGATTGGAGACGTCGGCAAAGGTGGTGGGCAGCCGCAGCTCGTCGGGACCGCGCAGGCTGGTGCCGATGGCGTGCTCGATCTCGCCAAGACTGCGTGTGAAGGCCAGCTGCTGTGCGTCGTCGAGCTCCTGATCGTGAAAGACGAGCACGGCGTGGACGTCCATGGCGGCGTGAATGGCGGCGATGTCGGCCGCGGACAGCGGCCGGCTGAGATCCATGCCATCGACCTCGGCAGCGAAGCACGGACCGATTTGTCGGGTGAGCATGGGCATGGCGCGTCCTCCCTCTCGCGCCCGATTCTAGCCCAACGTAGACTCGGGCGACCAAGGAGGACCACGCGATGGGCGAGGCGCTGTCCGGCATCCGGGTCGTCGACGTCACGAACAATCAGGCGGGGCCCTCGTGCGGGCAGATGCTGGCCTGGCTCGGCGCCGACGTGGTGAAGGTGGAGGAGCCGGACAAGGGCGATCCGGCGCGGCATCTGCTGAAGGACCGGCCGGATGCCGACGCGCTGTTCTATCTCGCCTTCAATGCCAACAAGCGCAGCCTCACGCTGAACCTCAAGCACGAGCGCGGGAAGGAGGTCTTCCGCGCGCTGCTCCGCACGTCCGACGTGCTGCTGGAGAACTTCGGGCCCGGCGTCATCGAGCGCCTCGGCTTCGACGAGGCTTCGGTGCGTGCGCTGAATCCGCGGCTGGTGTACGCCAGCATCAAGGGCTTCGGATCGAGCGGCCCGTATCGTGACTACAAGAGCTATGAGCCCATCGCGCAGGCCATGGGCGGCGCGATGAGCGTGACCGGATTCGCGGACGGCCCGCCCACGTACGTGTGGCCCTCGATCGGCGACTCGGGCACCGGCATGCACTGCGTGATCGGCATTCTGGCCGCGCTGATGCAGCGACAGCGGACCGGCGTCGGGCAGCGCGTCGAAGTGTCGATGCAGGATGCCGTGGTGAACTTGCTGCGGGTGAGCCTCCGCGATCACCAGCGCCTCGGCCGGCCCATGGAGCGCAGCGGCAACCAGCTCGGCTCCGGCGTGCCGGGCACGACCTACCGCTGCCATCCCGGCGGCGCCAACGACTACGTCTTCATCTTCGTGCAGCAGCAGATGTGGCATCCGCTGCTGCGCGCGATCGGGCGTGAAGACCTGGTCGGTGACGCGCGCTACGAGACCGCCGATGCCCGCTGGCAGCGGCGTGAGGAGGTCAACGCGCTCGTCGAGGCGTGGACGGAGAAGCGCCCGAAGCACGAGGTGATGACCATCCTCGCCGGCGCCGGCGTGCCCTGCGGCGCCTGCCTGGACACCGGCGAGGTGTTGCGTGATCCGCACCTGCGCGCCCGCGAGATGATCGTCGAGGTGGAGCATCCGGTGCGCGGCCTGTACGTCACCGTCGGCAATCCGATCAAGCTGTCCGCGTCGCCGACGACCATCACGCCGTCACCCCTGCTCGGCCAGCACCGGGACGAGATCTTGCGCGAGCTCGGCTACGACGACGCGGCCATCACGGCCCTGGCGCGCGAGGGCGCCGTCTAGCGGCCCACGGCGCTAGTCGAACATGAGCACGGTGCGGGCCACCTCGCCGGCCTTCATGGCGCGAAACGCCTCGTTGACATCTTCCAGCTTCCCGCGCCGGGTGATCATCTCGTCGAGCTTGAGGCGCCCCTGACGGTAGAAGTCGATGTAGCGCGGCATGTCGACCTTGAAGCGGTTGCTGCCCATGCTGCAGCCCTGGATCTTCTTCTCGCGCAGGAACATCGGCCCGTCGAGCTCGATCTTCTGCCCCACCGGGATCATCCCGATCACGGTGGCGGTGCCCCCCGGCCGCAGGCAGTCGAAGCACTGCTCGGCGGCGAGCTTGAGCCCGATGGCCTCGAACGCGTAATCGACGCCGCCACCGGTCAGGGCGCGGATGGCTTTCACGGCGTCGTCGCTCTTCGCGTTGACGGTGTGCGTCGCGCCGAGCTCGCGCGCCTTGGCGAACTTCGATTCCATCGTGTCGACCGCGACGATCATGCGCGCGCCGCCAATGCGCGCGCCCTGGATGACGGCGAGGCCGACGCCGCCGGCGCCGAAGACGGCCACCGTGGAGCCCGGCTCGATGCGGGCGGTATTGAGCACGGCGCCGACGCCGGTGGTGACGCCGCACCCGATCAGGGCGGCGCGGTCGAGCGGCATCTGGTCGTCGATCTTCACCAGCCCGTTCTCGTGGACGAGCATCTTCTCCGCATACGCCGAGAGATTGGCGAACTGGTTCACCGGCTGTCCGTTCCACGAGAGCTTCGGCGGCTCTGCCTTGGCGCGCACGGGCCGCGTCTGACAGAGGTACGTCTTGCCGGTCAAGCAGTAATCGCAGTGGCCGCAGAAGACGGACAGGCACGCGATGACGTGATCACCGGGCGCGAATTCCGACACGTGCGGCCCGACGGCCTCCACGATTCCGGCCGCCTCGTGGCCGAGAACGGCCGGCGCGGGAAATGGATAGTAGCCGTCGACGAAGTGCAGATCGCTGTGACAGACGCCCGACGCCACCGTGCGCACCAGCACCTCGCGTCCGAGCGGCGTGTCGATGTCGACGTTCTCGATCGTGAGCGGCTTCTGCGGGCCATGGAACACGGCTGCTTTCATGAGCGCCTCCTAGACGTTCTCGACGACATCGGCCCACTGCTCCAGCATCTCCGGATGACCGTGGGCGATGCGGATCGCGAAGTGATTGTAGCCGGCGGCGCCGAGCTCGCGGATCCTATCCCGCAGCTCCGCCCGCGTGCCGGTGAACGTCACCGATCGGATGAGGTCCGCGGTGCACACCTCGTGCTCCTCCGGCCGGAGGAACATCAGATGACCGCGGTGGTTCTGGAGGTATCGCGCGTCGGCCGGCTCGTACGTCCGGTAAATCTCGCGATAGCGCTCCACGAGCGGCGTCAACGCCGGCGGCACGCCGCGGCCGAAATTGCCGAACTCGTGCGCCTCCACGAGATTGTGGAGGGCGACGGTGGCGTGCGGGCCGGCCTGTGCGCGCGCCCGCGGTGAATCGAACGGCTCGCCGTCGTCCAGCACGCAGCCACCGGTGAAGGCCATCGCCACCCGGCTCGCAGGCTCGATGCCGGCCGCACGCCAGGCGGCCTGCATGTCGACCACGGCGGCCTTGGCCGCCGGCATGTAACCGGCGGCCTGGATCCAGTGGGCGCCAAGCTGCGCGGTGAGCTTGCGGCCACGCGGGCCGAGGGCCGAGATGAAGAGGGGAATCGGGTCGGTCACGTTGACGGCGCCGACCTCGGGGTTGAGGAACCGGATCTTGCGACGCTTGCCCTCGAACGTCCACTCGATCGTGTCGCCGCCGAGCAGTCGCTGGACGACGCGGATGTATTCGACCATGTCGTCGAGCTTCACCGGGCCGAGCCCCATCGTCCGCCGCGCCGTGAAGCCGGTCGAGATCCCGAAGTCGATGCGGCCGGGCGCGAGCGCATTGAGCGAGGCGAGCGCGCTGGCGGCGACGGGCGCGATGCGATTGGAGGGAATCAGCACCCCGGTCCCGAGGCGGATGCGCGAGGTCTGCACGGCCGCCGCGCCCATGGCCACGAACATGTCGGCATTGAGCAGCTGCGTGTCGTAGAACCACGCGCGCGCGTAGCCGAGCGCCTCCGCGCGCTTGACGACCTTCCAGGAATCGGCGGCGGTGGCGAGGTTGATCCCGAAGTCCATGATTCCGGGGCATACTGCCACAAGCCACGGCCATCCGCCGAGGGAGGCAGAGCCATGATCGTTCCCCTGACGCTGGGCGACTTTCTCGAGCGGGCGGAGATCGTCCACGGAGAGCGCGAGGCCGTCGTCGACGAGCCCAGCCCGCCCGGCGGTGGCCTCGGCCGCTTCCCCTACGCGCGGTTCGCAGCGATGGCGCGCAGCCTGGCCGCCGCCCTCGACGACCTCGGCGTGGCCGCCGACGACCGCGTCGCCATCGTGTCGCCGAACTCGGCGCGGTTTCTGCTGAGCCTGTTCGGCGTCAGCGTGTTCGGGCGCATCCTCGTGCCCGTCAACTTCCGGCTCAATGCCGACGAGGTCCGCTACATCGTCGAACACTCGGGCGCGTCCGTGCTCCTGGTGGATCCCGAGCTCGACCCGGCGCTGCGTGATATCCCCGTGAAGCACCGCATCGTGCTCGGCGCCGCCTCGGATCCGCAGCTCTTTCTCCGCGCCGATGCCCGGCCGAAGCTCCAGGTCACCGACGAGAACGCGACGGTCTCCATCAACTACACGTCGGGCACGACCGCACGTCCGAAGGGCGTGCAGCTCACGCACCGCAATTTCTGGCTCAACGCGGTCACGTTCGGCTGGCACCTGGCGCTGACCGATCGCGATGTCTACCTCCACACGCTGCCGACGTTCCATTGCAACGGCTGGGGCATGCCCTACGCGCTCACGGCCATGGGCTGCCGGCAAGTCATCATCCGGAAGATCGACGGCGAGGAAATCTTGAAGCGCATCGAGGCCGAGGGCGTCACGATCTTCAACTGTGCGCCGGCGGTGATGGCAGCCGTGCTCGACGCGGCCGCCGCCCGCCGACGGCACGGGGCGGCGGTGCCCGGGCGTAGCCGTGTCCGCGTCGTCATCGCCGGCGCACCGCCGCCGTCGAAGACGATCGAGCGGATCGAGACCGAGCTCGGCTGGGAATTCATCCAGATCTACGGGCTGACGGAGACCGCGCCGCTCTTGACGATGAACCGCGCGCCCGCCGAGTGGGACGGGCTCGATCCCGCCGAGCGTGCGCGGCGGCTCTCGCGCGCCGGCGTGCCGGCCGTCGGCGTCCGCATGCGTGTCGACGACGAGGGCGAGGTCCTGGCGCGCTCGAACCACGTCTTCCAGGGCTACTGGAACCAGCCCGAGGAGACGGGCAAGGCCATCGTCGACGGCTGGTTCCACACCGGCGACGGCGGCTATCGCGAGGACGCCTACATCGCCATCACCGATCGCAAGAAGGACGTGATCATCACGGGCGGCGAGAACGTCTCGTCCATCGAGGTGGAGGACTGCCTCTTCCAGCATCCGGCGGTGGCCGAGGTCGCCGTGATCGGCGTACCCGACGAGAAGTGGGGCGAGACGATCAAGGCGCTCGTCGTCCTCCGTCCCGGCATGACGGCGACGGAGCGCGATCTCGTCGAGCACTGCCGCGGCCACATGGCCCACTACAAGTGCCCGACGTCCGTCGAGCTCCGGGACGCGCTTGTCCGCACGGCGACCGGCAAGCTCCAGAAGTTCAAGCTACGCGAGCCGTACTGGAGCGGACGGACGCGACGCGTGAATTGAGGATCAGCTCAGGCGCGGCACCCCACCGGCGGCGCGTCAGGAGCCTTCCGCGGGACCAGCGAGCACCCGAACGTCGCCGGCTGCTTCGTGAACTCGTCGAGCGTTCGCTCGAGCCGTGCGAGCGTGCGCTCCCGCCGCGCCAGCCCGATGCCGTAGATGGCGAGGTCGTTGACGAGCCGCGTGTAGAAGCGGTGCTCGGCGTCGCCGTTGTTGCCGACGCACGGCGACGGCTTGACGGCCTGACGCAGGAGGTCGCCGAGCGCGTCGACATACCGGGCGAGCACGGGCTCGTCCCGCAGATCGCGGGGGACTTCCGGAAACCGGGCGAGGAACTCGTCGACGGTCATGCGGCCGCCGCCGTGACCGCTCCGGGCGACGTGGGCGGGAATCTCTATTCGCATCGCGGACCCTCCCGCGTCGAGTATAGCCGCCGGCGCGCCACGAGGCAGCCGCCGTGTTTGACACGGCGTGGTGGCCCGCCTACTGTAACGGGATCCGGAGGCGCGGATGGGCCGCACGCCGATCGTGCTGAACGACCCGAGCCGGTTCAAAGACCCGGCGAACCTGAGCTGGGAGCGGTATGTCGCGCTGCAGGCGCGCGAGCGCGAGCGCTACCTCGCGGAGCGTGCCGCGCTTCCCGCCGACGCCCTCGCATACAAGACGGTCAGCGCGCGGTATCTCGAGCGCGCGATCGATCAGTTCGCCAACAACTACTTCTCGGAGCTCTCGGCGACCCACTACATCGCCACCGCCGCCGCCAACGCACCGTTCGACGAGCTGAAGAAGTGCTGTCTGTTCCAGCTCGCCGACGAGCAGCGCCACCTCGAGATGGATACCGAGGTCTGGCAGCGCGCCGGCATTCCCGAGCGCGACTGGCTGCCGGCCTGGGAAGCGCCGGGCACGACCTGCCGGTTCTTCCGGCACGTGCTCGAGCTCGAGGACACCTTCGAGATCCTGGTGAAAGCCAACTTCGTGGCCGAGGGCGCCGCAGGTCCCGGGACCTTCGCGGTGCTCGCCGACGGCGCCGAGGCGCGCGGCGATCTGTTCTCGGCGGTGAACCACCGCGCCCGCGTCCGTGACGAGACGCGCCACATCAGCTTCGCCCGGGCGCTCGTGAAGGCGCTGATCGACGACGAGCCTTCGAACCTCGACGTGATCCAGCGGTGGCAGGACGAGAGCCTTCAGCTCTTCCGGGAGGTCGCGCGGAACGGTCAGCGCCACGAGTGGTGGGAGGGCTTTCTCACCTCGTACTACAAGATCGCTCTACCGCTCGGCCTCCGTCCCACGGCACTGTAGACGCGATGGCCGCTCCGGCGCCCGACGCGCCGCCCGTCTCCCCTGCGCGCAAGTGGCTCACCACGCTCACGGTGATGGTCGTCGCCTTCATGCAGATCCTCGACACGAGCGTGACGAACGTGATTCTGCCTCACCTCCAGGGCTCGCTCTCGGCCGGCCTCGACGAGGTGTCATGGGTGATCACGTCGTACCTCGCCGCCAACGCCGTGGTGATCCCGGCCAGCGGATGGCTGGCCGGGTACTTCGGCCGCAAGAAGTTCTTCCTGATCTGCTGCACCGTCTTCGTGCTGAGCTCGTTCGTTTCCGGTGCGGCGCCGGACCTCACCACGCTGATCCTCGCGCGCATCCTGCAAGGCCTGGGCGGCGGACCGATCATTCCGCTGTCGCAGGCCATCCTCTGGGAAATCTTCCCGTTCCATCAGCGAGGGCTCGCCATGGCGGTGTGGGGCCTCGGCTTCATCCTGGGGCCGATCCTCGGGCCGACGGTGGGCGGCTATCTCGCCGACGAATGGTCGTGGCGCTGGATCTTCTACATCAACCTCCCGGTCGGCATCGTCGGGTTCCTGCTCGCGAGCGCCTGCCTGTTCGATCCGCCGTATCTGCGCCGGGCCTCTCGCATCGACTGGTGGGGGCTCGGCCTCATGGTGACCGGCTTCGGATGCTTGCAGCTCGTGCTCGATCGCGGCGAGCGCGAGAACTGGTTCGACTCCCCGGTCATCATCGCGATGAGCGTCGTGGCCGTCTGTGGGCTGGCCGGCTTCGTGATTCGCGAGCTCATGACCTTCGAGCCGATCGTCGATCTCGCCGTCTTCATCGACCGGAACTTCGCCACCGGCGTGATGCTGATCTCCATCGTCGGCTTCTGCATGTTCTCCGGCATGCTGCTGGTGGCCGTGTTCACGCAGAAACTCCTCGGCTACGACGCGTGGACCTCCGGCCTCGTGCTTGCCCCGGGCGGCCTCGGCAACATCGCCTCGCTCTTCGCCTCGGGGCTGGTGACGCGGGTGGACCAGCGCGGGATGCTGGCGTTCGGCTGCCTGCTGAACGCGGTCAGCCTCTACATGATGTCGTTCCTCACGCTCGGCATGGATTACTGGGCGCTCGCCATCCCGCGCTTCATCCAGGGCTTCGCCATCGGCTTCATCTTCGTGCCGCTCTCCACGCTCACGCTGGCCACGATCCCGCGCGACAAGCTCGTCAATGCCACCGCCGTGTACGGAATGATGCGGAACGTCGGCGGCAGCCTGGGGATCGCGGTGGCGACGACGCTCCTCGCGCACCGCAGCCAGTACCACCAGTCGAATCTGGTGTCCCACATCACGGCCTTCGACGGCGAGACGCGCGCGCGGCTGGCCGGCTGGGTGCGTCACTTCATCGCGCAGGGCAGCGATGCCTTCACCGCCGAGCGGCAGGCGGTGGCGATGCTCTACCGCGAGACGGTGACCCAGGCGCAGCTTCTGGCGTATGCCGACGACTTCTGGCTGCTGGCCCTGATGTTCGCGTCGATGACGCTGCTGCTGCCGTTCATGCGGAGGATCCGCCTGGAAAAGCCGGGGGTGGCGACGACGGCGAAGGAGCGCGCGGCCGCGCCCCCCCTCGAGGAGGGCGCGGTTTAGCGCAGCCCGCTACTGCGGATTGGCGGTGACGCCGGTGACGCGGAACACGCCGTTGTCGTCGGCGAGCTCGACCGTGCCGGGACCACGCATTTCCGTGTCGCCCATCTTGAGCGCGAGCTCCTCGACCTTGACGGCGGTGATCTTGCCGTCCGTGCGAACCGTCGACAGCCCGCGGAACGGCAGCGTCAGCCGCACGTCCGATTTCTGGGCGCCCGGCTCGAGCGTGTACGCGCTCGGCCCGACCTTCACGGTGATCTTGTCACCGCTGACCGCGCGCAGCTCCTCCCACCGCTGGTTGCCCCACATCATCAAGAACGTCTGTGTCGCCTCGATGTGCTGCGGCCGCGTCGGCACCGCCGCCTGCTGGGCGTGGGCGGCGAGCGGCGCCGCGAGGGCACCGAGCGCAAGCCCCACGAGCACCGCGACTCGAGCCATGTTCATGCTGGCCTCCCCCAGGTAAGTCGTCCTCTCTGAGGCCGGAGGCAGTGCAACGACGCTGCCGGATTGCGCCGGCCGCGTTCCCGTCGCAAAATGGCCGCCGGCGTGGCCTTTCCGCGGGCGCGGCCGCGTCGGCGCCGGCGGCGGCACGGCGAAACGGCACGGGCGTCGGCGACGTGACACCTATGGCGCCAGCGCAATCGCCCGCAGCGGCGAGCCGCTGGCGCCCTGGATCTGGACGCTGAAGAGCTCCTTGCCGTATGCGGCGGGACGCTTCTCGCCGAAGCGGCGGCCGCCGCGCTCAGCGCGCGCAACGCGCGCCGCGTCAGGCGGCCCGCCCCTCACGCATACACGTCTTCGTCGACCTGCCGTGCGTCCGGATACGGCGCGCTCAGCGCATAGTGCACGCCCGCGTCGACCTCCGCCTTCACGTCGGCCAGGATGCGCTCGAACGTGTCGCCGTCGACGTAGGGGCGGAGCCGCGCCGCCAGCGTCTCGAGCGGATCGTGCTGGCTCATCCATTCGCGCTCTTCCTCGCGCGTCCGGTAGTCCCGGTTGACGTCGCCGACGTGATGGCCGTAGTAGCGGTACGTCTTGCACTCGAGGAAGGCCGGGCCCTCGCCGCGCCGCGCCCGCTCCACGAGCCGGCACATCGTGGCGTTCACGAGCTGCACGTCCTGGCCGTCCACCGACTCGGCGTGAATGCCGAACGCCTTGGCGCGCGCGAGGATCTCGCCCGCCACCGTGTCGCCGCACGACGTGTACTCGCCGTACAGATTGTTCTCGCAGACGTAAATGACCGGCAGCTTCCACAGCGCCGCCATGTTCATCGTCTCGTACAGGAGGCCCTGGCCGAGGGCGCCGTCGCCGAAGAAGCACACGGCGACCTGCCCGCTGCCGCGCATCTTCGCGGAGAGAGCGGCGCCGGTGGCGATGCCGGCCGACCCGCCCACGATGGCGTTCGCACCGAGATTGCCGCTCTCGGGATCCGCGATGTGCATCGAGCCGCCCTTGCCACGGCAGTACCCCGGCTCCTTGCCGAGGAGCTCGGCGAACATCCGGTTCACGGCGGCGCCCTTGGCGAGGCAGTGCCCGTGGCCGCGGTGGGTGCTGGTGATGAAGTCGTCACGGCGCAGCGCCTCGCACACGCCGACGGCGACGGCCTCTTCGCCGACGTAGAGGTGCGCCAGCCCGGGCATCTTCGCGCTCTTGTAGAGCTCGTTGACCTGCTCCTCGAAGGCGCGAATCTTCGCCATCTGTCGGTACAGGTGCAGGTTCTGCTCGAGCGCCATGCGTGGCTCGATCGTCTGCGTGCTCATGTCGGGTCCTCTATCGGGTCACGGTGAGCGTCTGGTAGATCGCACTGATGATCTCGTCGATGCCGGCCGAGGCCCACACGTCGAAGAACGGCGATTGCTGCATGGCGACGAACTCGCGCTGTGCCCGCTCCTTCGTCTGCTCCGGCGTCTCGCCCGGCCGCGCCGCCTGCTGATGGCCGCGGATGAGGTCCTTGTGATAGATCGCCGGATACTCGATGTAGCGGTGGAGCTCCCGGAAGTCCTGCGTGTAGAACACGGCCACCGGCACGGAGGCCCACTCGCCACCGTCCTTCTTGTTGAGGAACTGCAGCATGAGGTCGTGGTTGCCGTCGGGATAGGCGGCGGGGTCGGGACGGCGCCGTCCGAGGATCTTCTTGCCGTCTCGATTGAAGATACGCAGCTCGAGCCGCCCCGCCTCCGCCAGGCGCGCCAGCATCGGCACGTCACGGCGACAATCCGACGACCAGTCCTCGGAGATCACCAGGATCTTCGCGGGACCATTCAGCTGGGCGGCCAGCCACTTGATGGCGCCCGTCTGCTGATCGCTCAGGCGCACGCGCGCGTACCGCTCGCGAAACACCGCGCTGTTGTCCTTCCGGGCGACGGGCGTCGAGCCGCCGTCGGCCACGTAGCCGCCCCATGCCTCGCGGCCGAGATTGTCCGGGCTGCCGACGTATCGCACGTACTCGTCGAAAGTCATGCCCTTGGCGAATCGCTCCGGGGTCACGACGCTCTCGGCCATGGCGCTCCTCCTCGACTCAGATCACCGCGGCCGGCGCCCGCGGTGTCGCGGCCCACTGCTCGGGGTCGTGGCCGTAGAACATCGTGGCGCCGGCGCTGTCGCGCAGTTTCCGGAGCGTCGCCAGCGACTCCCGCATGATCGACGGATTCCAGAGGATCTTCGGCAGCACGTCGCGGTCCATGTTCTCGCGCGTATAGCAGGCATCGGACGCGCACACGACCTGCGTGCCCTTCCCCGCCCGCACCAGCAGCGATTGGTGGCCGGGCGTGTGGCCATACGTCGGAATCAGGATCACGGTGCCGTCGCCGAAGACGTCGTGCTCGCCGTCGATCATCTGGTAGTCGAGCGGATGCTCGAAGTCGATCGGGCTCGGGCTGTAGCTCGGCACGAAGCCGGGCCGCCGGGCCGCCTCCAGTTCCGGCCGTTGCACCAGGAACGTCGCGCCAGCGAAGAACTCATTGCCGCCGCAGTGGTCGAAGTGCAGGTGCGAATTGGCGACGTAGCGCACATTCTGCGGCGTCAGGCCGAGCCGCGCGAGCTGGGGCACCACGTCGTCCCCCTCACCGGATTTCACGGTGAGTCGTCGCGATCGCTCTTCCCCGAGGCGCCCGACCGGGTCGACTCGCGCCTGGCAATGCACACCGGTGTCGAAGAGGAGCCGACCGCGCGGATGCTCGACGAGAAAGCTGAGCACGGGCACCGTCCACGGCTGGCCAGCCGGGAGGTCCGACAGCATGCTGGCGCGGTCCAGCTCGATGGAGCCGGTGCACAGCGCGAACACCCTCATGGCGCGGCGCCCGTGAGCACGGACGCCGCCGCCTTCTCGACGGCGGTGCCGCGGAAGAAGTCCGGATTCACCTGGCCCCAGAAGCGCACGGCGTTGGCGAACATGAAGTCGCGGAAGTCGGCGTCGTCCAGGAGGCCGTGCTCGACGAGCTCGTAGGCCTCGGGCACCACCTCGGCCATGTCGGGCACGTCGAAGTGGCCGATGTCGGAGCTGAACAGCGCGTTCAGGCGCGCGCCGAGCGGATTCGCATCGCGGTTGAACGCCCACGCGTTGATCGGGTCATCGGCCTCGCAGCCGAAGTAGAACCGCGGCACGAACAGGTCGCGGATGTCCTCCGCGCGCTCGATGCCGCAGCGGAAGTAGTCGTCGAGGTCCTCGACGCCCCCGGTGAGCGTCGAGTTGGTGTCACCGTCGAGCCCGGCGCCGCGACGAACGCCATCGACCACGGCCGGGCGGCCGTACTTCTCGACGAGCGCGAGCAGCGCGCCGCGATCGAGCCGGCTCGGATTGGTGCGCTCGATGGCCGTGCGGTTCCGCTTCTCCCAGTGGCCGATGAGGTCGGCGTAGAGCATCGACGCCCATCCGACGCCACCCTCGAGGAAGGCGAAGTTGAGATCGGGGAATCGCCGCGTGACACCACCGAAGAACAGCGCCTTGGCCACGGCATGACCGGCGGACGCGAAATGCCCGATGTGGTTGTAGCAGAAGTTCGACGGCGAGTTCCGCAGCAGGATCGAGCGCGCGCCGTTGTGGAAGCTCGGAGCGACGCGCAGTTCGCGGCACCGGGCCCAGACGGGATCGTAGTCGTGCGGGCTGTCGATGCCGATCACGTCGTACCACTCCACGAGCTTCGAGGCCTCCGGATGCTCCTCCTCCAGCGCCGGCACGCGACGCCGCATCATGCCGCCGACCATGACGACCTTGTAGCCGAGCTCCACCACGGCATACTCGAGCTCTTCGAGCGCCTCCTCCGGTGTGTACATCGGGATGATGGCGGCCGGGATGACGCGGTCGGACAGCCCGGAGAACTGATCGGCCGTGAAGACGTTGTACGCGCGACAGATGGCGCGACGCAGCCGCGTGTCCTGCATGCGATGGAAGCTGAGGCCTGCCGTCGGGTAGACGACCGAGAAGTCGATCCCGAGGTCGGCCAGCCGCTCGTACATGAGCCGCGGCAACATCGCGGTGGCGCGGTCGAGCACGCTCTCGGACGGCGACGACCAGAACGCCTCCTGACCGACGCGCCGGCGGCTACGCTCGGCCACCGACATCTTCAGCGCATTCGGCACCCGCTGGCTGGCGACCTCCCACGCCTCCACCGCCGCCTCCCCGCCTATCCGCCGGAACTCCTCGCGCATGACCGGCCCGTACTCGAGCCAATGACCGTCGGCGTCGATGATCGGATGACTCAGGCGCGCGCGAACCTGGGGAGCGTTCATGCCATCCTCCGGGATGTCGGGTGCGATGGATGATACCGCAGACATTGCCCGGCCGGCGCGTGGCCGGCGCGCGCCGCACATCGCCGTCTGATCCGCTCGATCCGAGCGCTACAGGCGGAGCGATTTCAGGTAGGCACGGAACGCATCGGCGAGATCCGGGCGCGCGAGCGCGAACTCCACGGTGGCCTTGAGAAAGCCGAGCTTGTCACCCGTGTCGTAGCGCTTGCCCTCGAACTCGACGGCGTACATCGGCCGACGCCGGCGCAGGGCCCGCAGCCCGTCGGTGAGCTGGATCTCCCCGCGCTTGTCGGCGTGCGTCTCGGCGAGGATGCCGAAGAGATCCGGCGTCAGCACGTAGCGGCCGATGATGGCCAGGTCGGAGGGCGCCTCGTCGGCGCGCGGCTTCTCGACGAGGTCGTCGATCTCCCAGACGTTGCCGCCGATGTTGCGGCCCGCGATCACGCCGTACTGGTGAATGCGATCGAGGGGAACCCGCTCGACGGCGATGACCGGCCCCTGGTGACGATCGAAGACGTCGAGCAGCTGCTTCATGCACGGCGTGTTGGCGCCGCCGATGATGTCGTCGCCGAGGAAGACGCCGAACGGCTCGTCGCCGACGAGCGTGCGCGCACAGAGGATGGCGTGCCCCAGGCCGAGGGGCTCCTTCTGGCGGACGTACGAGACGGACGCCAGCTCGGAGATCGTCTTGATCTGGGCGAGCTCCTCCATCTTGCCGCGATCCTGCAGGAAATACTCCAGCTCGAAGGCGGTGTCGAAGTGGTCCTCGATGGCGCGCTTGCCCCGACCGGTGACGATGATGATCTCGGCGAGCCCCGAGGCCACCGCCTCCTCGACCACGTACTGGATGGTCGGCTTGTCGATGAGGGGCAGCATCTCTTTCGGCTGCGCCTTGGTGACGGGCAGGAACCGCGTGCCGAGACCGGCCGCGGGGAAGACGCCCTTACGCACGCGCATGGTACGGACTCCTCGGTGTCAGGACGCGCCGAGCGCGGCCCACTGCTCACGGTCGAACGCCTGTCGAATGCGCCGGCGGAGCTCGAGCTCCGCATCGTGGCGGCGGCCCGGCTCGACCCGGGCCATCAGACGCAAGACCGCGTCACCGCCGCCACTGAATCGAATGATACCCTGAGCTACCGGCGGCTCGAGCGGCGCCCGCGTGTCACGCGCCCACACGTCGGCGACCTCGCGCAGCACCGCGAGCGCGCGCTCGACGTCGACCGTGCGCGGCACCGCCACCTCCACGACCGCGCGCGCCCACTCCGCGCTGTAGTTGGCGAAGTCCGTCAGCAGGCCGTTCGGCACCACTCGCACGGCGCCGTCGAGCATGCGCAGCCGCGTCACCCGCAACCCGATCGACTCCACGGTGCCGATCTGGTCGCCGACCTTGATCTCGTCCCCGACCGCGAGCAGTCCCTCGAAGAGGAGGAAGATGCCCGTGATCAGGTCGCGGATGAGCGCCTGGGCGCCGAGGCCGACCACGATGCCGATCACGCCGGCGGAGACGACGATGGCCTGCACGTCGACACCGAGCTCGCGGAGAATCAGGACGAGGACCACGAAGGCGACCGTCCAGCGGAGCAGGTTGGTCAGCAGCGAGCCGAGCGTGCGGGAACGGATGGCGTCCGGATGTCGCTGCGAGATCGCGAGCACGAGCCGCTCGATGAGCCGCAGCACGACGCTGTAGCCGACGACCAGCAGCGCCACGGTGGCAACAAGCGACAGGACGTGCCAGAGCTGTGGCGTCACGCCGCCTCTTCCTCCGGGGGCGTCGACCGGCGGCGGCGCCGCGAGCGCCGGCGCATGACGCCGAAGGCGACGACGTAGGTCACGACGGCGGCCGCGAAGCCGAGCAGCGTCGTCCCGATCAGCAGGGCGAGCGACCAGTCGCCGAACGAGTGGAGATCACGCAGGAGCCAGGCGCCGAGCTTCAGCGCGCCCGCGTAGACGAACGGCATGAACCACGGCAGGTTCAGCCAGGTGCCCGTCATCACCACCGCCGCGTTGAGGCGCGCCAGCGCGGCCACGAGCAGCGCGAGGAGGGTCTGGAAGCCGAGGAAGGGCGTGAAGCTGATGAAGACGCCGACCGCGAGCGCCAGCGCCACCCGCCACGGGGGGTCGTCGAGGTGCAGCAGTGCGACGAAGCGCTCACGCAGCGCGCGCGCGGAGGCCCTCACCGGCCGCGCCTGCGACCCACGCCCTCGAGCACCGCGATGATGGCCAGGATGCACGCCGCCTGCACGAGGATCAGGATTGCCTCGGGCGGAGTGGCGAACTTCAGCAGGAGCGCGGAGAGACCGAGCGTGGCGGCGATGGCAACGATCACCAGCACGCTTTCCGGGCGGTTCAGGCCGAGCACTTCGAGCCGATGGTGCATGTGGTCCTTGCCGGTGTACGCGAGCCACTCTGCCACCGAATGAACCTTGCCGGTCACGACGCGCGTGACGCCGACGTACGTGATGTCGAACAGCGGCACGGCCAGGATCAGCATGGGTGTCAGGAGCGCGACGACCGGGTTGTCCTCGGCCCATTCTCCCATGACGGCCAACCCGGCCAGCGTGAAGCCGATGAAGCTGGCGCCGGCGTCGCCCAGGAAGATGCTCGCGCCGCGCTCCGGCCGGAAGTTGTACGGCAGGAACCCGAGGCAGGCCCCGGCGAGCGGGGCGGCGAGAAACATCAGGTACCGCTGCCCGGTCTGCAGCGCGGCCAGGCTGAAGAAGAGGGCGGCGACGGCGCCGAGGCCGGCGGCCAGACCATCCATGCCGTCGAGGAACTGCAGCGCGTTCGTGACCGTGAGGAACCACAGGAGCGTGAGGATGACGTTGACGGCGGCGGCGCCGGGCACGCCGTGGGGCACCACGTTCAGGGTCACGCCATAGGCCATGGTCACTACGGCGGCGAGGATCTGGCCGACCAGCTTCAGCCGAGCGGACAGATCGTACACATCGTCGAGTACGCCGACGACGACCACCATGGTCGCGCCCACGGCCACGCCCTTCAGCTGCAGCGAGAACGAAAAATTGAACAGCACGGTGGTCGCGAAGGCTGCGTAGACGGCGGCGCCGCCGAGCAGCGGCGTCGCGACCGTGTGGACCTTGCGTGCGGCCGGCACGTCGAGCACACCCCACCACCTGGCGAAGCCGCGCACGAGCGGCACGCCGGCCATCGACAGCGCGAACGCGAGAACCATCAGATAGAGCCATTCCAGCCGCGCCGCGCCGAACGCCTCACGGAGCGGTGCGAGCGCCAGGATCGCCGGCACGAGGACCCGCGCCAGCATCCACGCCACGGAGCCCGCTCCGAGGGCGGCGGCCGGGACGGCCAGCGGCCGGCTCATCGGCCGAGCGCCTCGCGCATCGCCTGCGCCACCTCATCGACCTCGGCGTCGCCGAGCGCGGGATAGCACGGAATCGAGAGCCGGCTGTCCCACAGCCGCTCTGCCGCGGGATAACCGTGAAGGCCGAGCGCGCGATGCAACGGCCGAAACACGGGCCGCCGCGCCGCGATGCCGCGCGCGGCCAGCGCCGTCTGCACCGTCACGGGATCCCGCTCGAGGCCGATGACGAAGCGGTGATAGACGTGCGCGCGCTCGGGGTCGCTCGGCAGGCGGCAGTCGGCACCACCAAGGTGGGCGTGATACCGTGCCGCGATCGCGCGCCGGCGCGCCACGAACGCGTCGAGCCGCGCGAGCTGGCTACGCGCGAGGGCGGCCTGCATGTCGGTCAGCTTGGCGTTCGTCCGCGGGCCGAACGGCTCACACTCGTCGTACTCGCGCGCCTCGCGCACGCGCGCCACGAGGCGAGCGGGCCCGACCACGGCGCCGCCCTCGCCGGCCGCGATCATCTTCGTGGCGAAGAACGAGCACACGCCGAGCGTGCCGGCGGCGCCCGCCGGCCGCCCGCCGCGCGCACCACCGAGCGCCTGCGCACAGTCCTCGATGACGGGGACATCGAGCGCAAGGAACGGCGCGAGGTCCACGAGCAGCCCGAAGGCGTGCGGGACGATCACGGCCCGCGTGCGCCGGGTCAGCCGCGCCTCGGCGTCCTTCGCCGAGAGCGACAAGGTCTCGGCGTCCGCGTCCACGAGCACGGGCTGGGCGGCGCATCGAGTGACGGCGTGATGCAGGGCGTCGCACACGTAGCTCGGGATCAGCACCTCGTGTCCGGCACCGACGCCGAGCGCTCGCAACGCCAGCTCGAGCGCGGTCGTGCCCGAGCTCACCACCGCCGCGGCCTCGACACCGAGCCGTGCGGCGAGCTCGCGCTCGAGCGCGGCCACCTCGGGTCCCTGCGCGATCTGGGCGGACCGGACGACCGACGCCACCCGCGCGACGTCGTCCTCGGTGATCGAAGGTCTGGAGTGCGGAATCACAAGTTGAGCAGCAGCCGGACCGACTGGAATGCCTCGGCATATTTCACGCGGGCCTGGATCCCGCGGAAGTTGGCGCAGGACACGGCAAGCTCGAGGATGGTCAGGTCCTCGATGTTGGTCTTCGCCACCTGGGAGCGGTGCGCCTCGAGGCATGCGAGCTTCTTGTCGAGGACCTTCTCGATGTCGGTGAAGCAGTTCGGGGTGAAGTTGACCGTGGTCGGCCCCTCGTAGAAGAGGAAGTTCGGCACGTAGCGCGTGGCCGAGAGCGCGCCCTGCGCGAGGTTGCGGTGATCCTGGTGCGTGTCGTCCGGATAGTTGACGAAGATCATCCGCGGCTCCACTCGTCGGATGACGGTCTCCAGCCGGACGATGAGCTCACGGTTGAGCGGGATCTCCGTGTCCTGGTACTCCCCCCAGAACACCTCCCGCGCGCCGATGATGACGGCGGAGTCCATCTGCTCGCGCCGCCGGACGGCCGGCTCGCCGCCAAGGCTTCCATCGGAGGCGATGAACAGGTAGACCGCGTGCCCCTTCTCCGCGTACTTCGTCAGCATCCCGCCGCACCCGTACTCGATGTCGTCCGGATGGGCGCCAATCGCGAGGACGTTCATCGCGCCTGACCGTTGTCGGGCCGCGGCGAGCATGGGGGTACCGGGGTCATTTCGGGCCCCCCTAGGTCAGAAACTCCAGGAATCGCCGCGGCGCAGGATGGAGAGGCTTTCATCGCCGTGAGTCAATAATAGGTCGACGCCGGACAGAAACGGCACGAATTCTCCATGTTGCTGCGTATATACAGGGTGCTCGTAGTGCTGGTAGAGCACGCTGATCCCCGCCTCCCTGAAGCGCGCGCCATCCATATATCTGGCCCCGTGGCCACCTGCCAGGTAGGTGTCGGCGCCCACCGCCTTGCAGATCGCCACGAGGCGCCCGGTCGCGTCGCCGCCATCCGCGGCGAGGGTGGAAGCCAGCCGCGCCGGCGTCGTGATCCCGACGGCCTTCGCGAGCCACTCGGCACTCGCCACCGCGAGCCGCGCCAGCAGCCTCCAGTCGAGGTCCAGGAGTGCGCGGAGGCTGCCGTGATGGCTTGCCAGGTGCGCTGTGCGCGCATAGGCGTGCTCGATGGCGCGCAGATGGCGCGCCCGCCAGGGCTGCGTCGTGTCGATGGCCACCTCGGCGATCGGCGTGCCGAGATGCGCGTGGACGGGCACCGTCAGCCAGTGGGCGCCGTCGGCGGTGCGGATACGATTGCGATTCTGCCAGCCGTTCTTCTCGTACTGCACGGTGTCGAGGAACACGAACACGTCGGCGGCCGCCCACTTCGCGAGGTAGCCGAGCCACGGCAGATACTGTGGCTGATGGATGGCGACCTTCACGAGCGCCTCACGAAGATCGGGCTCGACAGCAGGCGCCCTGCGCCACCGCGGGCCTCCAGCCGGAACACGGCGGGCCGCCCGTCCCACGTCTCGCGATAGGTCGCGCGGAACGGCGTTCCACCCGTCCACGCGTCGGCAACCTCGCCGTTCTTCAGCAGCACGACCTTGAGATCCGCGGCGGCCGTGCCCTCGGCGTCGACGCCGACGCTGAGGCTCAGCAGCGCGCCCAGAGGCGGACGGATCGTCTCGCCGGAGACGGCTCGCCCCTCGCCGCCGCTCAGCACGAAGTCGCTGAGCGCAAGCGCGGTCTGCGAGCTCCGGTGCCGCGCGTACAGGCGGCCTTGCCGGAAGGCGTCCAGGACACCCGCCTCGCTGCGCTCGCGCACGAGGAAGACGGTCTGCACACGCGCCAGGCGCTTGCCGGCGTTGCTGTCGTGGAATCCCGACTCACCCAGCCCCCACGCCGGTCGACTCCGCTCGCCGGCGGCGTACTGCTGGAGCATGCGATCCCACGCCCCGCCGGGACGCTCCACGCGGGTCGTGTCCTCGTACACGGCGCCGAAGGCGGTATAGCGGGACGTACGCAGCAGATCGTCGGGATACGGCTCGGTAGACCACGTCACTCGCACGGGACCGACGCTCTCCGTGCCGAGGTCACGTGCCTCCGGAAACGACCACACGGCGACGCCACCGTGCCGCTCGACGAAATCGATCACCGCCTGATGCGGCGCGACCCCGTGATCGGCGTAGGCCGAGAAGGCGGCGTTCGTGAACGGCCAGCCCCGGACGAGGGCGAGCACCGCGATCGCACAGCAGGCGAGGCCGCCGATCCATCGGCGCTCCCGCACGACCATCACGGCGGCGCCGACGCGCTGCCGGCGACGCCGCTTGACGAGCAGCAAGACGACGCCCGGCGCGAGCAGCAGGATCGGCAGCGCGTCGAGCAGTGACTGGAGCGAGTACTCGCCGCCGTCACCGTTGCCGATCACGGGGAGGGCGGCCAGCGTCGCCCGGTCCGTGATCCCCCACACGAGGAGGTTCTTCTGCGTATTCGAGACGAGCAGCTCGAGGGTGAGCGGCGAGCCCGACCACTGATAGTGCGGCATCACCTCCACACCAGGCAGCAGCAGCACGCCCGACCGCGCCGCGCGCGCCTGCGACACCCGCTCGAGGTAGTCGCCAAGGCGGTCGTGAACCGACGGCGAGTCCTGGCGGACCCGGGTGAGCGCCCGGAACGGCGGCAAGCCATATTCCACGCGGTTCAGATAGTTCTCGCTGAGCAGCAGGGCCCCGATGCCTTCTCGCTCGGCCATCTCCGCCAGCTCCTCGATCGTGTACCGGCCGGTGGAGAGATCGGAGTGAAGATGGACGACCGCTGGCACCGGCGTGAGCTCGTCGGCGCGCGACGGCGCGGCCAGGACGATGGCGGCCAGCAGCGCGACGAGCGCGCGGCCGATCATCGCAGGCGCTTCTCGCGCACGACCTCGTCGTAGACCGCACGCATCGCCGCGCTGGCCGCGTCAGTCGAGAATGCCTCGGCGCGCCGGACGGCGGCGCCGCCGAGCTTGGCGCAGAGCGCCTCGTCGAGGCCCAGCTCGATGAGGGCGTCGGCCAGGGCGGCGGGGTCCTCGGGCGCCACCAGGCGCCCGCACTCGCCGTCGGTCACGACCGCCGGTATGCCGCCCACCGCCGCCGCCACGACGGGCACCCCGAGCGCCATGGCCTCGACGAGTGCCCGGCCCATGCCCTCGTTGCGCGACGGCGCGGCCAGCACGTCGGAGGTGGCGAGCCACGGCGCGACGTCGGCGGCGGCGCCGGTGATCCGCACGCGGTCGCCAACGTGGAGCGCCGCCGCCTGCGCCTCCAGCGCGGCGCGCTCCGACCCGTCGCCGACGAGCAGCACGTGCGCGGTCGGCACGGCGGTCAGCAGCGCGGGCAGCGCGCGGAGGAGCACGTCGAAGCCCTTCACGGGCGCGAGGCGGCCCAGGCCCACGACCACGAATGCGTCGGCCGGCACGCCGAGCGCGGCGCGCGCCGCCGCACGCACCGGCGCGCGCGCGCGCAGCGCCGCCGTCGGCACCCCGCTCGGCACCGTGCGGTACTGCGCCGATCGCCCGATGCCGCGCGCCAGGTGCTCCTCGGTGCCGCGCTCGGTGAGCGTGATGATGCGATCCGTCCAGCGCGCGGCCAGGCGCTCGAGCGTGACGTAGAACGCCGTCCGCGCGTGGCTGTAATAGCCGTAGAAGATGTGACCGTGCGGCTGGTGAATGGTGGCCGGCACGCCCAGCAGGCGCGCGGCCAGCCGGCCGACGAAGCCCGCCTTCGACGTGTGCGTGTGAACGATGGCTGGCCGCTCGCGCCGGATGACGGCCATCACGCCGGCGAGCGCGAGAATGTCGCGCGGCCCCACCTCGCGGCCGAGCGCCGGCACGTCGAGCACGGCGATGCCGCGACGCCGCGCGTCGGCGAGGCTGGTCGCGTCCGAGCCGGCGCAGCCGACGGCCAGCGGGCCGCCGTACCCCGCCTCGGCGAGGGCCACCATGGACGCCACGGTATTCTCCGCGGATCCGCCGAGCGTGAGCCGCGTGATGACGTGCAGCACACGGAGGCTCATACGGACACCTCGTCCGGCGTCGCGATGGAGCGGGGGGCATGGGCCACCATCGTCAGCGCACGCTCCAGCGCCGCCACCGAGCGGTCCCAGCCGTACTGCGTCTCGGCGTAGCGACGGCAGGACGCACGGAGCGCGCCCGCTCCCGCCGGATCGGCGCGCGATGCGCGGAGAAACCGATCGAGGCCATCGGCGATGCCGGGGACCGATGCGTCGCGGAAGAGCAGCGACGCGTCGAGCGGCGTGAGCAGCTCGGGCGTCGCCCCGACCGGCGTGCCGAGCACCGGCGTGCCGCACGCGAGCGCCTCGATGGTGACGAGGCCGAAGCCCTCGAGCTCGCGCGTCGGGAGGACGAAGGCGTCGGCGGCCTGATAGTACGCGGACAGCCGGCTGTCATCGATGAAGCCGACGAAATCGACACGGTCGTCGATGCCGAGCGTGGCGGCCTGGCGCCGCAGGGCGTCGGCGCACGAACCGGTGCCGGCGATCACGAGGTGCGCGTTCGGATGAAAATAGCGCAAGCGGGCCATCGCCTCCAGGAGACGGTCGAGCCCCATACGCGCCTCGAGATTCCGCACGGTGAAGAGCAGCGTCACCTGCGGCCGGAGCCCCAGCGCGGCGCGGGCGGCCACGCGGTCGGCGGCAGGCCGGAAGCGCTCGGTATCGGCGCCGCCGGCGATCTTGACGATGCGCGCGCCCGCCACGCCGTAGAGCGAGCGCAGCTGCCGCGCGGAGAACTCGCTCAGGACGTGCACGAGAGCGGCCCGGCGCAGGCACGACCATTCGAGCAGCCACAGCGCGACCGCCGCGGCGGCCCCCCCGACGCCGCGGCGATGCAGCGAGGTCATCCCGCGCCGCGAGCGATATTCACTGGGCGCCGGCGAGAGGAACGTGTAGAGCGCCGGCACGCCGCGCGCGGCCGCCGAGCGGAGGACACCGTAGCCGGCGACGGGTTGGTGAGCGTGCAGGACGTCGGGCCGGCGCTCGGCGAGCAGACGCGCGCCGGCAGCTCGCGCGCCGAGGATCGCGCTGCGCACGAACGCCAGCGGGCGGCGACGGTCCACGGCGAAATGCGTGACGCTGAGCGGCGCGTCGCCGCGGTACGAGGGCGGTGCCTCGGGCGCGCGCCCGAGCACGCGCACGCGATGACCGCGCGCGGCCAGCCGTGTGGCCTGCTCCCACAGCACGCGCTCGGCGCCGCCGGCGATGGTGGGCGGCGAGGCGTCGGTGACGACGAGCACGTCGAGCGGATCGAGCATGGCGTTCTAGCTCCGGTGCCGGTTGCAGTACCGGCGCAGCCACAGCTCCGTCATCATGAGCGTCCACAGACGGTCGCTGTGCGCACGATGGCCGCCGAGATGCTCGGCGACGAGCCGCGCCACCATGGCCGGCTCGAAGAGTCCCCGCGCGCGCACCTGGGCGGGGGCGAGCAGCTCCTCCATGAGCGCGCGCAGGTCGTGGCGCAGCCAGCGCGCAAGCGGAATCATGAAGCCCCGCTTGGGCTGGGCGAGCAGCGCCGGCGGCAGCACATCGGCGAACGCGGCCTTCAGCACCGCCTTCAGCCGGCCCCCGCGAAGCTTCACCGCCGGCGGCAGCGCCAGCGACGTCTCGAGCAGCGCGTGGTCGCAGAACGGCGCCCGCAGCTCGAGCGAGTGCGCCATGCTCATGCGGTCGGCCATGACCAGCAGGTCGTCCGGCAGGTACGTCGTGAGATCGGTGCGCACGGCGCCGTCGATGGGATCGTCGTGTCCGTGCGCCTCGAAGGCGACGCGCGCCGCCGCCTCCACGTCCTCGCGCCACCGCCCGCGGAGCGCGGCCGTGCCGAGCTCCGCCAGCGCCGCGTCGCCGAAGAATCGCGTCCAGCCGATGTAGCGGGCGGCTGCGCTCGCGTCACCGCCGCCGGCGAATCTCCGGACGCGGCCTCCCCAGTTGCGGCTCCCGTCCGACTCCGGCACGAGCGTCGCGAGGCGCTCGGCCAGTGCGCGCAGCGAACGCGGCAGCCGCGCGTAGCGCGCGGCCAGACGGACGCCGAGATAGCGCGGGTAGCCGGCGAACGCCTCGTCGCCGCCGATGCCGGACAGCGCGACCTTGACGTGGCGCGCCGTCGACATCGCCACCGCGAAGGTCGGGATGGCCGACGAGTCCGCAAACGGCTCGTCGAGGGCCTCGACGACGCCGGGCAGCAACCCCGCGACATCCGGCGCGAGGACCTCTTCGTGATGACGCGTCTCGAAGCGCTCGGCGACCTGTCGGGCCAGCGGGCGCTCGTCGAACGATGCCTCGGCCGCAAAGCCGACCGTGAACGTCGCGATGGGGCCGGACGTCAGCTCCCGCATGCAGGCCACGACGGCGGCGGAGTCGACGCCTCCGCTCAGGAAGACGCCGAGCGGGACGTCGCTCTCGAGACGCGCGCGCACCGCCTCGCGGACGGCACCCCGAACACGGCGGGCGGCGTCGCGAAAGTCGACCGCCCTCACGGGCGCGGCCGGCGGCAGCGACCAGTAGCGGCGCGCCACGAGCCGTCCGTTCTCGACCACCGCCACGTGAGCGGCCGCCAGCTTGCCGATGCCGGCCAGCATCGAACGGTGCGCCGGCGCGTAGCCAAAGGCCAGATAGTGATGGAACGCCTCCGGATCGAGCGTGCGCGGGATGGCCGCATGGCAGAGCAGCGCCTTGATCTCCGACGCGAACAGGAACAGCCCGTCGCCCTGCCAGTAGTGGAGTGGCTTCTTGCCGAGCCGGTCGCGGCCGAGGACGAGGCGGCGCCGGCGCGCGTCCCACAGCGCGAAGGCGAACATGCCCGACAGCCGCGTGGTGCACTCCTCACCAAAGGCCTGCCACGCGCGCAGCAGGACCTCGGTGTCGCTCTGCGTGCGGAACACGTGGCCGCGCGCCTGCAGCTCGGCGCGCAGGGCGCGGTAGTTGTAGATCTCGCCGTTGAAGACGAGCCAGACCTCGCCGTCGTCGCTGGCCATCGGCTGACGTCCGCTCACCAGATCGATGATCGCCAGGCGCGTCATGCCCAGCCCCGCCTCGCCGTCGACGTGGATCCCCGAGTCGTCGGGGCCGCGGTGCGCGAGCGACTTCACCATCGCCGGCAGGAGCTCGGGGGGAGCGCCCCCGACGTACCCGGCGATGCCGCACATCAGGCGGTGACCCCGGCGTGAGCGTGCAGCTCGCTCGCGTAGACGCGCTCGAGTCCGCGCACCATCGCGTGGAGCGTAAACGCGCTCTCCACGCGAGCGCGGCCGTGCGCGCCCATGGCGGCCGCGTCGGGCGCGTCGAGGACGGCGGCGACGGCGCTCGCGAGCGCGGCCGGGTCCTCGCGCGGCACCAGGCGTCCGCTGCGGCCGTCCTCCACCACCTCCGGCACGCCACCCACGCGCGTGGCCACGACGGGCTTGCCGAGCGCCATCGCCTCCAGCAAGGTGAACGGCAGGCCCTCGGAGCGCGACGCGAGCACGACCACGTCGGCGCACCCGAGCATGTCGGCGATGTCGGCACGGGCGCCGACGAAGCAGGCGCGGACGCCGAGCTCGCCGGCCCGGCGTGTGAGCGCCGGACGCAGCGGCCCGTCGCCGACGAGGAGCCAGAAGATATCGTCGCGCACGGACGCCAGTCGCGCCGCCGCCTCGAGCAGCACGTCCCAGCCCTTCTGCGGCGTCATCCGGCCCGCCATCACGACGACGCGCCGGCCGGCCGGCACGCGCAGCTCGGCGCGCACCGCCGCGCGATCGCGCGCCGGTCGAAAGGCCCAGGCGTCGATGCCGTTGTGCACGACCACCGTCCGCGCCGCGTCGATCCGGTAGCGCTCGACCAGATCGCGCGCGATCGCCTGCGACACCGAGACGATGCGATTCGCGAGGGGGCTGGTCAGGCGCTCGGCGAGCACGTAGAGCGAGCGCCGCCAGCCGCCGACCTCGTAGTCGAACAGCGAGTTGTGCACGGTCGAGAGCACGATCGGCACGCCGGCGCAGCGCGCGGCCAGGCGCGTGTAGACATTGGAGCGCGCGCCGTGCGACTGCACGATGCCCGGCCGCAGGCTCTGCAGCGCCCGGACCAGCGCGACGAACGCACCCGGGCTGACGAGCCGCGCGTTCAGCGGGACTCGCCACGTCTCGACGTCCAGGGCGTGAAGGCGGTCGACCAGCGGCCCATCGTCGGGCACGATCACGGACAGCGTGAACCGCTTGCGGTCGAGCTCGGTGGCGAGGGCCAGCAGATAGCGCTCCCCGCCCGCCCAGCCGGTGGACTCCGCGACGTGCACCAGCGCCACGGGCGTCACGCCGGCTTCCTCGCCCAGGCCTCGATCGAGGGGCCGAGGAGCCACCGTCCGCCGCTCGCGCGCGCCGCCGCCTCGACGGCGGCGAACACCGCGCGCTTGCCCAGGCGCAGCGCGAGCTCGCCCGCGCGTCCGAGGCCCAGATACGGATCGCCCGGCGTCGGCACGCTGTTCGTCAGCACGACCTCGTCGAAGCCGGCGCGCGCCAGCGCGATGCGCAACGCGTGCGCGCCGAAGTTCGACCGATGGAAGATGGCCAGCCAGCGCGCGCGCCCGGCGAGCCGCCGTCGCAACCCGAGGCCCGCGAGGACGCGCGTCGCGCGCGCCCCCTGGAGCTGCCATGGCACGTTCGGCGTGCGCAGGAAGATCCGTCCGCCCGGCACGAGCACGCGCCGGCATTCGGCGAGGACGGCCACCGGGTCGAAGACGAAGTCGACGACGTTGCAGAGCGTCACGAGATCGAAGCTTCCCGCCGGCAGCGCGAGGTCCCGCAGCTCGCCAAGTCGCACGTCGAGGCCGCGCGCGCGGGCGTAGGCGACCACGGCCGGATCGACGTCGAGCCCCACCGCCTGCCAGCCGCGGTCGCCGGCAAGCCGCACCAGCGCGCCGACGCCGCCCCCCACGTCGAGCAGGCGTCCCGGCGCGCCGGCCGTCCGCAGCACCCGCTCGAAATGTGGCGCGCGACGCGCGGCGACGCGCTCTTCCAGCTGCCGCTCGTGCTCCGACAAGCTCGCGCGCGGCGGATCCGGGAGACCGCCGGATCGGAACAGGAGCCGGCACGCCGCACAGCGCACGAGCGCCGGTTCCGTCGGCACGCGCGCCGCGCGGACAGCGATGCTCCCGCACACCGGACAGGTCATCACGCAGCCACGCTCCGGCCGGCGGGGCGACAGCGCAGGAGCACGTGGTAGGCGAAGCGCGCGCCGCCGATCCGCGGCAACATCCGCTCGGCCGCCGGCGCCAGCGGGCGCCAGACGCTCCGGACGATCGGCAGCATCTCGAGGTAGCGGAAGTAGGCAAGCCCGTCGCGCCGGTCG
>Ga0075431_100000309_pt1 | contig 38472 bp, 36 predicted proteins | sample RhiMetdeltSRZDD5_FD_75297 | JGI IMG/M metagenome (GOLD analysis project Ga0075431, IMG submission 75297) | Populus rhizosphere microbial communities from Tennessee, USA - Rhizosphere MetaG P. deltoides SRZDD5 | ecosystem: Host-associated > Plants > Roots > Rhizosphere > Soil | place: USA... | reverse complement strand
CCGCAAGCGACGCCGTCGGGGCCGGCGACTGTCGCCCCGAAACCGCCCGCACCGGCCCCCGCGCCCACCGCGCAGGCCGCGTCGCCGGTCGGCGTTGCCGCGGCGCCTGTCGCTCCGGCGACATCCCACGCCGCGACGGCCACCAGCACCGCTCCGGCCGTCACCAGCCAGCCGCCGGTGCCGCCGGCGCCGGGGGTCGTCCCGACGGCCGCGACGTCGAAGGCCGCAGCTGCTCCGCAGCCCGTTGCCCTGTCGGCGCCGATGCTACCGGTCGATGATCGCCGCTGGACGGAAGTCAGCGGTGAAATCGAGGCGTTCGTGGGTCGCACGGTCGTTCTCAAAGTTGACGGGGGGCGTGTGACCGTCGACGTCTCGAGCCTCAGCGGCAACCTCGAGCGCATCGTGGCGCCCGGAACCAAAGTGAAATTTTACGGCGTCCCCGTGGAGCTGCGCTTCAAGGCGATGGGCTTCATCGATCCGGACGCGCGCGGGCGGGTCCGTTGAAGCGTCCATGAAGATCCATCGGCTCTGGGTCGACGATCGAGGGGAGTCGCACTTCGAGGACATGGAGATCCCACTGGACGAGGCCACGCGCGCGGGTCGTCTCTCCGCGCGCATGCCGGCCACCGGCATCATTTTTCGAGAGGTGCCACCCGACTACGACCTCGATTGGCATCCGGCGCCGCGCCGGCAGTACATCGTCAATCTCGACGCCGGCGTTCAGATCACCGCCAGCGACGGCGAGAAACGCCAGATCGGCGCGGGCGAGATCATCCTGGTCGAGGATACGTGGGGCAAGGGGCATCTCTCCAAGGCCCTCGACGGCAAGCTCCGTCACTGTCTCTTCATCACGCTTGATTAGACCCACGCTCCCGGCTACCCTCGCCGGGCCATGAAGCTCGCGGATCGGGTGGCGCTGGTGACGGGCGGCGGCTCGGGGATCGGTCGCGCGATCTGTCTGCTCTTCGCCGCCGAGGGTGCCCGCGTCGTCGTCAACGACATCGATAGCGCGGCGGCCGAGGCGACGGTGAAGGCGATGGGCGGCGGCCGAGCGCTGCCGGCCGACGTGGCCGACAGCGCGCAAGTTCGGGCGATGTTCGCGGCGGTGGAGCAGGAGCACGGCGGTCTCGACGTCCTCGTCAACAACGCGGGCATTGCGTCCGGCGGCTTCCAGGACCGCCCCGGACTACGCGAGCGCGCCGAGGCGCGCATCAAGGAAGCTTCCAGCGGCCACGGAGTGCAGACGCATCTCGACGCCACCGAGGGCATCGACGATGCCTCCTGGCGCCGCATGCTGGCGGTGCATCTCGACGGCACGTTCTACTGCACCCGCGAGGCCCTCCGGCTGATGAAGGTCCGCGGGCGCGGGGCCATCGTGAATCTCTCGAGCGTCGCCGCGCTGACCGGGCTCGCCACCGTGCCGCACTACAGTGCCGCCAAGGGCGGCATCCTCGCCTTCACGCGCGCGGTGGCGCAGGACGTCGCCTCGCGCGGCATCCGTGTCAACGCCATCTGTCCGGGCTACATCGACACGCCGATGACGGCGCCCGCGTCGCCGCTCGTGAAGGCGCTCACCGTCGCACGCACGCCGCTCGGCCGCTTCGGCGAGGCCGACGAGATCGCACGCACGGCGCTCTTCCTCGCCTCCGACGACAGCTCGTTCTTCACCGGCCAGTGGCTGTCGCCGAACGGCGGGCTCTTCATCGGCTGAGCGGAGGATTCATGGAGCTGTACGACGTGATGCGCACGACGTTCGCCGCTCGCGAGTTCACGGACGACCCGCTGCCAGACGCGACGCTGCTGAAGATCCTCGATCACGCGCGGTTCGCGCCGAGCGGTGGCAACCGCCAGGGCTGGCACGTGATCGTCGTGCGCGAGCGCGCGACGCGTGAGGCGCTGGCGGCGGCGGCGGCGTCGGCGGCGAAGCGCTACGCCGCGCAGGTGAAGCTCGGTGAGAGTCCGTGGAACACGATCGTTCCCACGCGGGCCGATGCGGCGACCATCGAGGCGACGCCGGCACCGGCGCGGCTCATCGAGCCGCTGTTGAAGGCGCCGGTGGTGCTGGTGGTGTGCGTCGACCTCAAGGTCGTGGCGTCGATGGATCAGTATCTCGAGCGCGTCGGTGTCATCAGCGGCGCGTCGATCTATCCGTTCGCCTGGAACATCCTGCTCGCCGCGCGGCACGAGGGGTTCGGCGGCACGATCACGACGCTGCCGGTCGCACAGGAGCCCGCGCTGCGTCAGGTGCTCGGCATTCCGACCCACGTGGCGATCTGCGCGGTGATGCCGCTCGGCAAGCCGGTGAGGCAGCTGTCAACGCTCTCGCGCAAGCCCGTGGCCCAGTTCGCCACGCGCGAGCGCTTCGACGGTCCGCGATTATAAGAAATGGGGGGCCCCGAAATGGCCCCCCATACCCCCCCGGCGTTCGTCGCGCCCCGGCAACGCCGTGGCGCTCCTCTAGAGGCGTGGCGCTCGCTGGGTCTACCTACCGAGCCACTCGCGTAGGGGCTTGACGATGGCGCCGGCCTTGACGAGGCCGTCGCGGACGGCGGCCACGATCTTCTCGGAGCCGGGGCTGTCGCCGTGGATGCAGATCGTCTCCACCTTGACGTCGATGGTCTTGCCGGTGATCGTGCGAACCTTGCCTTCCATGGCCATCCGCACCGCCTGATCGGCCGCCTTCGACGGATCGGTGACGAGCGCGTCCTTGCCGAGCTTGCGCGAGACGAGCTGTGCGTCGTCGGCGTACACGCGGTCGGCGAAGCCCTCGGCGGCGATGCGCACGCCCTTCACCTTGCGCGCCTCCGCGTCGTACTTCGTCATGGCCATCGTCATCAGGATGAGCTCGGGATCGAGCTCCACGACCTGCTCGGCGGTGGCGCGGCTCAGCGCAAGATTCTCCTCGAACATGTGGTACTGAATACCGTGCGGCTTGACGTGCTGGAGCTTCGTGCCGGCCGCCTTGACGAAGGCGCCGAGCGCTCCCGTCTGGTAGCGGTGATAGTCCTTCAGCTCCGCGGGCGTGACGTCCATACGCCGCCGGCCGAAGCCCATGAGATCGGGGAGGCCGGGATGCGAGCCGATCGCGACGCCGTATTGCATGGCGAGCTCGACCGTCTTGCGCATCACGTGCGGATCACCGCCGTGGAAGCCGCAGGCGACGTTGGCCGAGGTGATGTGCGGCATGACCTCTTCATCGTTGCCCAGCGTCCAGCGGCCGTAGCTTTCACCCATGTCGCAGTTGATGTCGATGTAGACGCTCATGGCCTCTCCTTGCCCGTGGGGACTCCATCGTTATAATCCCGCCGATGAGCCTTGTCGAGGTGCTGGCCGATGCCAAGACCGTGCTGGACGAGACGATCCAGCTGCGCCGCCGGATTCACCGACATCCCGAGACCGGGCTCGTCCTGCCGCACACGCAGGCCGCCGTTCTTGAGGCCGTGGAGGGCCTCGGCTTCGACGTCCGTACCGGTACGCGCACGACGTCCGTCGTGGCCCGCCTGACGGGAGGCCGCCCGAGCCCGACGATACTGCTGCGCGCCGACATGGACGCGCTGCCGATGCGCGAGGACACGGGCCTGCCGTTCGCGTCCGAGGTCGCCGGCGCCATGCATGCCTGCGGTCACGACGCGCACGTGGCCATGCTCGTCGGCGCAGCGCGACTGCTCGCGCGCCGGCGGGCGGATCTGGCCGGGTCGATCCTGTTCATGTTCCAGCCGGGTGAGGAAGGCTATCACGGCGCCCGCGTGATGCTCGAGGAGGGACTGCTCGACGGCGCCCCGCCGCCGGCCGGCGCCTTCGCCCTGCACGTGACCCACCGTCAGGCGGCGGGCGTGATCGCCACGCGGCCGGGGCCGACGATGGCGTCGGGAGACACGATCCAGATCGTCGTGCGCGGACGCGGTGGTCACGCCTCGGCGCCCCACGACTGTCTCGATCCGATCCCGATCGCCTGCGAGATCGTCCAGGCCTTCCAGACGCTGGTGACGCGACGGGTGAACGTCTTCGATCCGGCCGTGCTGACCATCGCGAAGATCGAGGCCGGGACCACGCGGAACGTCATTCCGGAGACGGCGAGTCTGCTCGGCACCGTCCGCACGGTGTCGGAGGCGACGCGCGAGCGGATGCTCGACGGCATCCGGCGGGTGGCCGAGGGGGTGGCCGCCGCCCACGGTGCCGAGGTCGCCGTCGAACTCGTGCGCGGCTATCCGGTGACGGTGAACGACGCCGGGTTCGCCGGTTTCGTGCTGGAGACCGCGCGTGAGCTGCTCGGTCCGGAGCAGACGCACGAGATGCGGCATCCCGTGATGGGCAGCGAGGATTTCTCGTACGTGCTGCAGCGGGTGCCAGGCGCGATGGCGAACCTCGGGACGCGGCCAGACACGGGCCCGGTGTTCCCGAACCACTCGAACCGGATGCTGATCAACGAGTCGGCGCTGGCCAACGGGATCGCCATGCACGTCGCCGTCGCGCTCAGGTTCTTCGAGCGCGCGTCTCGACCTTCCTAGCGCGCCAGCGCCTTCTGCACCTCGGCGAGCGTCGGCGGCGTCGGCGTGTCCTTCCAGTGCGCCATGCGCTCGAAGATCTCCGCGGCCGCCTCGTGAAAGCCCTCGGGCAAGCCGACCGACGCGAACGTCGAGGCGATCTCGCGCATCTCGCCGATGAAGCGCCACGCCTTCTTCGTGTTGCCGGCGACCGCCTGCTCGGTGCGCTTGGCGAGGTCCGGCATGGACAGCGCCCACTCCCGCACGAGCGCTTCGTCGACACCCTCGCGCGCGGCGAGGGCGCGGATGGCGAGCAACAGCGCCTGGGAGCCCTTGTTCCAGCCCGCGTAGGCCATCTTCAGCGCGGAGGCGGCGCCGATGCGCTGATCGAGCGTGATGGCGGTGAGCGGTCCCCGCGCGAACCGCGCCGCCACGTCGGCGGCGCCGAGGCCCGAGAGATAGAGCCGCGTGGTGCCCGGGCCATGCGGCGGAGGACCGATGATGCCGCCGTCCACGAACGCCGCACCGCCGCCGCTGACGATATCGCCGACGAGCAGCGTGGTGTCGGGCGCGACGGCATTGGCGTCGACGTACACGCCGCGGAAGCGGAGACCGGCGACCTCGCGGGCGACGTCGGCGGCGGCCGCCGGCGGACAGATCGACAGGATCAGCCCGCTCTCAGCCACGAGGCGCTCGAGGGGGCCGACGTCCTCGAGCCCGGCGGCGGCGGCCCGGGCGCGCGTGGCGTCACCGCGGCCGGCCGACGCCCACACGACGCGCGCGCCGTTGAGTCGCGCCGCCGCGGCGACGGCCGCGCCCATCTCGCCGGGATGCAGCACACCGATCGCTGTCGTCATCGTCGCTCCTTACTGGCTGCCGGATTTCTTGCCGGCGCGCTCGGCCACGGGAAAGCCGGCGTTCTTCCAGGCCGCGAAGCCGCCGTCCATCTCGACGACCCGTGGCAGCCCCATCTGCTGCGCCACGTCGGTCGCGAGCGCCGAGCGCCAGGCGCCGTTGCAATAGAACACGAACTCCTTGCCCGAGGCGAAAACGTCCTTGTGATACGGGCTCTCGGGATCGATCCAGAACTCCAGCATGCCGCGCGGGCAGTGAAAGGCGCCGGGGATCATGCCCTCCCGTTCGAGCTCGCGCACGTCGCGCAGATCGACGAACACCGCGTCACCCCTCGCGTGCCGCGCGCGCGCCTCGTCGAGTCCGATGGTGGTGATGCGCGCCTTCGCCTCGTCGACCAGCTGACGAAAGCCCTTCGTGAGCCTCATCTTCACGCCTCCCCGCTGCGCTCGCTCGTCTCCGCATGGTACACCGACGGGGCCGCCGCGAGACCCGGGGGGAGCCGTGATGCTCAGGCGCCCCTGCGCGGCGACAGCGCGAAGAACACGAAGATGAGCGCGTACAGCAACGCCAGCTCACCGCCGTTCTCCAGCGGCACCGCGTCGCGCGGAAGGTGGGCGATACGCGGCGCTCGGCGTGCACGAGCTGATCTTCGACTTCCGCGGCGCTACTCCTCGTCGACGTCCAGCCGCGGCGACGCGCTCGGAGGGACGCCGTCGACCATCTCGACCTCGACGAGGTCGCCGACGTTCACGTCGCGCAGATCTTCCTTCGGTCCGCGCAGCGCGATCACGCCGATCGGCGTCTGGATGACGATTGTCCCATCCTGCGCATTCACGCGGACGACGCGACCCGTCACCACGCGCGGGCTGTCGGTGTCGGATTCGGTCGAGCGCTCGCCCGGGTTCACCGTTGTCTCGCGCGACGGTCTCTCGTCGTCCGGGATCGGCGCCGCGGGCGCCGAGCCAGTCAGCATCAGCCCCACGACGACCGCCGACAGTCCACCGACGAATGCTTTCATGATGCCCTCCCCCGTGCAGGAAGAGGGCGCAAGGCCGATGCCACCGAGATGGCCCTCGCGGAGCGATTTACAGGGGAATCGCGAGGAGCGTGTCGAAGCGGTTGTTGTCGCAGACGACCATGCGCTCGCGAAAGCGCAGCGCCCCGCCCTCGTCGACGAGCGCGTCGAGATAGCGGCCCGTGGCGAAGAGGTCCATCCGCCCGTCACGCATGATGCGGACCACGAGGAACGCCGTCTCCACGCGCACGAGGCTGTCGGCCTCGCCCCGCACGGCCGGCAGCCCGACCACGTGGCGGTATGCCTGTCGCTCGTAGACGTTCGCCTGGCGCAGCGCGGCCACGCGGTCGCGCAGCATCCCCTGGGAGTCCGCGTACACGATGCCCGCCGTGTGACCGTGACGCTGATTGTCGGCGGTGGTGATGACGTACAAGCAGGGATCGGTGAAGAACTCCGGCCACTCCTCCATGCGGTCGTCGTCGAGGGCCCGCGCGTAGTCGGCGTTCAGCTGCGCAAGCCGCAGCTGTAGGCCGGCCGCCGCGAGATCGGTGGCGCTCACTCAGTAGCCCATGTACCGGCGATACGCTTTCCAGAAGCCGCGCACCGAGGCCTCGGTGGCCCGCGTCTCCTGGGACTCCGCGGCGTCACCGCCCATGTTGACGATCGACAGCTCCTGGGCGGCGGCGGCGGCGCCGCGCTGCACGAAGCCGCCGACGCAGCCATCTTCCATCGAGACGTAGCCGGCCGGCCCGACGAGGTTGGACTGCTTCAGCCGCCGGCGCTGCATCGTCGGATCATCGTCGTCGAAGCCGAAATACGTCCAGTGCAGTTCCATGGCGCCCGGCCCCTTCGGAAGCACCTGCCGCACGGCGAGGCAGTTCTGGATCTGCTGCAGGACGAAGTTGGGGAACACGGTGAGGATCTGCAGCTGGATGCCGTCGCCGAACTCGTCGACGCCGTCGAGCAGCGTCGGGTCGAGCAGGCGATAGCCTTCGCGCTCCGAGCGGATGCCCTGGTCGCGATACGCGGTCGAGACGCGATCCTCCGGGCGATTGATCGTCGTCGACGCATGGTGACCGCCATCGGCGCTCACGAGCACGCCGCCGCCCTGGGTCAGGCGGGTGATGCGAAAGGTGCCGAAGAACGCGTGCAGCAGGCTCGCGTGGTACGTGTCCTTCACGTTCTCGACGTACAGCTTCCAGTTGTTGGGCAGCGCCTGCACGAACCGGCCGAGCACGCGCACCGGCTTGCGCAGCACGCGGGCGATGCGGACACGGATGTCGTCGCCGAGATAGGCTTCGAGCGGCGGCGCGTCGGCGGCGAGCGTGGCGAAGACGAGCCCGTGGAGGCTGGCGGTGCGAAGCTTCCGGGGCCCGTGCTCGCCTTTGCGGAATCCCGGCGGCATGCCGCCCCGGCCGTTGGAGCCCTTCTCGAACGCGATACCGGTCAGGTTCCCGCAGAGATCGTACGTCCACGCGTGATAGACGCACTGGAAGTGCTTGGCGCTGCCCGCGTCGTCGAGCGCGATCAGCGCGCCCCGATGCGCGCACCGGTTCTCGAACGCGTTGATGCGCCCGTCCTCGGCACGGACGACGATGACCGGCATCTCGCCCACGAATGTCGTGCGAAACGCGCCGGGTCGCGCCACGTCGGACTCGAGGCACACGAAGTTCCATACCGGGCCCTCGAAGATGTGGCGCAGCTCGGCGCGGTAGTTCGGCTCGTCCTGGTACACCCAGTAAGGAACGCGCGTCAGGCCGGTGCCGGGCCACGTGCGCGGAGACTCCGGAGCCGCCATGGGCGGGAGAATACACCCGGTGCTACCATCCGACCACGACGGGTGGCGCTCACCCTGGAAGCGAGGCCGACATGAAGGTCGAGGAGAAGCTGGCGAAGCTGGGGCTCGAGTTGCCGAAGCTCGAGGAGCTCTATCGCATCAATCCGTCCGGCGCCCATTACATCTCGCATTATCCCGTCCAGAACCTGCTCTATCTGTCCGGGACAACGCCGCGCAAGGACGGCAAGGGCTATCTCCCGGGCGTGGTCGGCAAGGACCTGACCATCGAACAGGGGCAGGAGGCCGCGCGGTACGCGACGCTCACCACGCTGGCCGCCGTCACGTACGCGCTCGGTGATCTGGATCGCGTGCAGCAGATGGTGCACCTGCTCGGCTTCGTGAACTCCGCGCCGGGCTTCAGCGACCAGCCGCGCGTGATCAACGGCGCCGCCGATCTGCTCGTCGAGCTCTTCGGCGATCGCGGCAAGCCGACCCGCGCCGCCATCGGTTGCCAGGGGCTCGGGGGCAACGCGTCGGTGGAGATCGTGGTGACGCTGCAGTTCAGCGGCAGCGACGTGCGGCCGCCGCTCGCGCGCGATCAGTTCCAGAAATGACCGGCGCGAGCGCTACGGCGCCGTCGGCGGCGAGTCGACGTCGCGGGCACCGGACGTGCGCTGGCGGAACTCTGCCGGGACGTCGCGGCCGGCATCGGTGTACGCGCGACGGATGGCCTCGACGTTCGGGCTGAAGATGGTCTTGCGATTGCCGCGAGCCCACTCGTTCGAGTCGCGCACGGTCTCGAGCGAGCCCTGGAAGCGCGGCATCACGTAGCGCGCGAACAGTTCGTAGCTCTTCAGGGTCTGCTCGCGGTTGGCCCACTCGTGGGCGCGGAACAGCACGCCGCCGAAGCCGCCGCCGCTGAGCTCTTCGAGGCGCTTGATGCCGCGCACGACCGTCTCCACGCTGCCTACGAGCGTCGTGCCCATCTTCACGCCCTCGGTGAGGGGATCGTCGGAGCGACCGGGGGGGCGGCCGAGCGTTTCCTCGAAATACGTCACCGTCTCATGGCGCTCGGCGCGCTTCACCTGACGCATCGCCTCCTCGTCGTCGTCGGCGACGTGCACGTTGACGACGAGCTTCCAGTCGCGGCGGCTCATGGTCTTGCCGTGCCTGGCCGCGGTCTCCTCGGCGATCTTCCACTGGTTCGCCAGCATCTCGGGGCCGCCGGGTAGCCCCGCGCCGAGCGAGAGCACGCCGAGACCGTGCTTGCCGGCGGCGATCACGCCGGACGGCGTGATCGTGCTCGCCACAGCGATCGGGAAGCGCGGCTCGGTGTAGGGCGCCAGGTGGAGCCGAGCCTGGCGCAGCTCGAACCAGTCCGTCTTCATGGTGACCGGCTCGTCGCAGGCGAGCAGTCGCATGATCGCATCGAGCGCCTCGTCCATGCGCGGCCGCTGGCTGATCGGCTCGATGCCCATCATGTAGGCGTCGGAGACGAGCGCGCCCGGGCCACAGCCGAGCATGCTGCGCCCACGGGTCATGTGGTCCAGCTGGACGAAGCGCTGGGCGACCAGCAGCGGATGGTGATACGGCAGACTCGTCACGCCCGAGCCGAGCATGATGTGCTTCGTGCGCTCGGCAGCGGCCGCGATGAAGACCTCGGGCGAGGCGATGAGCTCCCAGCCCGCGGAATGGTGCTCACCGACCCAGACCTCGTCATAGCCGAGATAGTCGAGCCACTCGATCAGCTCCATGTCGCGATCGAGGGCGAGCGTCGGGTTCTCGCCGATTCGGTGGAAGGGCGCGAGGAAGATGCCGAACTTCATTCCCTTGTGGGCCATGGGCCAGACTCTAGCACGCGCGCTACGCGAGCTCCGCGAGGACGCGCCCGAGCACGCTGGCGGGCAGCAGTGCCGGCACGCCGGTGACATCGCGCACGATCCGCTTCATCCCGCTCGTGAAGCCCATGCACTCCATGACGACCAGCGAGACGCCGGCGCCTCGGAGCGCCTCCGCGGCATCGACGAGCCGCGCCGGATCGTCGTAGGGCGAGGCAACCACGACGGCGACATGCGGGTCCACGCGCGACCAGCGCGTGCGATACGGCTCGCGCTGCTGGTCGATGGGGACGATGACGCCGAGGCGTCGGCCGTCGAAGCCGGCGGCGACCATGGCCGCCATGCAGCGCTCCGGCATCACGACCGGGTGCGGGCTGCGGAACGCGGGAAACACGCCGGCGCAGAGAATCGTCGCCGCCTCCGTCTCGCCGGCGAGCCGATCGAGGCACGCCTGAAGCCGGGGCACGATCCGCGCCTTGGCGACGATGACGTCGGCGCCGTCGCGCAGTCGTGTTACGAGCGCGTCGTCCTCGGCGGCCGGCGCGAGGGCATCGATCGCGGCGCGGCTGAGACCGTCGAGCGCGCCGGCCTGCACGACGCGCACGTCGGGGCCGAGAACCTGCTCGAGCTCGCCGGCCACGTCGTCGCGCGGCGTCTGGCCGATGGTGATGGCGCCGATGCTCTTCATCGGACGGGAGCGACGGGCGGCGCTTCGTCGAGAAACTGACCGAAGCCGGGCTTCTCCTCGAGCGCGCCGTCCGGGTTCAGGACGACGTGACCGCGCACGAGCGTCATCCACGGGCGGCCGCGCACGCGCCAGCCCTCGTACGGCGTGTAGCCGGCCACGCTCAGGTGCTGGCGCTGCTCGATGGACCACTCGGCGGCGGGATCCCAGATCGAGAGATCGGCGTCGGCGCCGACGCGAATGGCGCCCTTGCGCGGAAAGAGCCCGAAGATCCGTGCGGGGTTCTCGGCGAGCACGCGCGCCATCCACGACAGCGGCAGGCCGCGGTGCGCGACCCCCTCGCTGTAGACGAGCGGCGCCAGCGTCTCGAGCGACGGCGCGCCGAACGGAATCGGCTTGCCCTGCGCGTCCACGAAGATGTTCGTGCGGCCCGGCTCCTTGAACTTGGGTGGCCGCGGCGCGTGGTCGCTGGCCACGGTGTGGATGTACCCGCCCGCGGAGCCGGCCCACATCGCCTCGCGATCGGGCCCGGCGGCCGGGCGCAGCGGCGGGCCGATCTTCGCGAACGGGCCCAGCCGCGCCATCTCCGCATCGGTCAGCAGCAGGTATTGCGGACACGTCTCCGCCCACACGCGCTGACCCTCGGCCTGGGCCCGTTTGATGCGCTCGAGGCCGAGCCTGGTGGAGAGATGCACGACGTACACCGGGCAGCCGGTGAGCCGTCCGATGAGGATGGCGCGATTGATCGCTTCCTCTTCCGCCCAGTCCGGACACGTCTCCGGAAAATCGGTCGGCGTGGTGCGACCCTCGGCGATCGCCTTGTCCTCGAGATAGCAGAGGATGTCGCCGTTCTCGCAATGGACCTGGCAGACGCAGTGGAGCGCCGCCAGTCGCTCCATGGCCTTGCAGAGGAACTCGTCCGACACCATGCGTTTGCCGCGCTTCTTGTATGTCATGAACATCTTGAAGGAGCGAACGCCCAGGCGGACGGCCTCGGCGAGGCCATCGAGGATCGGCGGCTCGTGGTCGAGGATGAAGTGGAAGCCGAAGTCGAGCGTCGACACGCCCTCCGCTTCCTCGCGCAGCCGGCGCGTGGCCGCCGGCAGCGTCTCGCCCTCGCCGTAGGTGACGAACGGCACGATGCTGGTGAGGCCCGTGCGCGCGGCCGCCAGCGCCGACGTGTTCCAGTCGTCGTACTCCGGACCGACGTGGAGATGGCAGTCGATCAATCCCGGGAAGACGATCTTGCCCGACGCGTCGATGACGCGATCGGCCGGCGGCAAGACGGCCTCCGGCGCGATGGCGACGATGCGGCCGCCGGTGACGGCGATGGCCGCCTCGAAGTCGTCGGTGGCGGTCACGACTCGCCCGCCGCGGACGATCAGATCGACGCCGCGCGCGGTCATCGATGCGTCTCCTTGTCGGTCACGGGCTGGAGCAGCACGGCGTAGTGCTGCGGCTGTCGCCGGCCGAGGAAGTTCCAGCGCTTGCGCGCCGGCTGCATCTGGTCCAGATCGATGCGCGCCGCGATCAGCTCGTCTCCCGTCGTCGAGGCCCTGGCCACGATCTGGCCGAGCGGGCTGATCACGCTGCTGCCGGCGATGAGCTCGACGCCATCCTCGACGCCGGCCTTGGCCACGCCGATCACCCAGCAGGCGTTGGCGTAGGCGCCGGCGCGCATGCAGAGATCGTTCAGATCGAGGGCGAGGGCCGAGCCGGGCGTGTTGTAGCCGATGAGGATGATCTCCGCACCCTGCAGCGCGAGTGCGCGATAGCTTTCGGGGTAGCGCCGATCCTGGCAGATCGCGATGCCGACCCGGGCGCCCGCGCAGTCCCACACGCGGTAGCCCGTGTCGCCGTGCTCGAAGTAATAGGGCTCGTGGACCTGGGCGAAGCCGTCGGGTGATTTCGTTCCCGGCAGGTGGATCTTGCGGAACGTGCCGCAGAGCCGCCCGTCGCCGTCGGTGAGCAGCGCGGTGTTGAAGTAGCGCCCGTCCGCTTTCTCGCAGAAGCCCACGTGGACCGCCATCCGCGCCTCGGCCGCGCGTCGCAGCAGCGGTTCCAGCGATTTCGGCGGGACCTCGGTCTCGAAGAACTGATCGAAGTCCTTGCGAATCTTCTTCGGGAAGTATGTGGTCAGCGCCATCTCCGGATAGACGAGCAGCTGGACGTCCTCGCGCACCGCCTGCTCGAGCAGCATCAGCATCCGCTCGACGATGGCCTCGCGCGGGGTGCCCTCGTTGTTGGGCCCCATCTGGGCGGCGGCGACCTTGATATGGCGCGGCATGATGGCTCCTCTCGATCCCGGGGGCGGCCCGGCCGCTCTCATGCTGATACCACGTGCGCGCGCCGTCAAGGACGGGCTCGCGCGGCGACGCGGCGTGGACTACAGTGCGTGAACCGGAGGAGATATGGCCCAATCGGACGCTCGCATCGTTCTCGTCACCGGCGCCGCGCGCGGCATCGGGGCCGCGTCGGCCCGCCGGCTGGCAGCCGACGGCTGCCGTCTGGTGCTGGCCGACATCGATGGTCCGGCCGTGGAGAAGCTGGCCGCCGAGCTCGGCGGCGCCGGCGTTCAAGCCGACGTGACGCGGGCGGCCGACGTCACCCGCATGGTCGAGGAGCCGTACCGGCGGTGGGGACGTCTCGACGTCCTCTTCAACAACGCCGGGGTGATCCGCGTGCAGCCGATGCTCGAGGTCACCGAGGCCGAGTGGGACCGCGTGATGGACGTCAATCTGAGAGCCGTGTTCTTTGTGCTGCAGGCGGTGGCGCGGCGGATGAAGACGCAGGCGCCGATCGCGGGCTCGGAGGTGCGCGGCAAGCTGATCCAGACGGCATCCATCGCGGGCTACCGCGGCGGCAACCACCTGATGACGCCGTACTCGGCGACGAAGGCCGGCGTCATCAGCCTCACGCGCTCGGCCGCACAGGCGCTCGCTCCGGATCGCATCACGTCGAACTGTGTCTGCCCGGGCGCCGTCGACACGGCGATGTGGGAGCAGATCGACGGCGAGCTCGCGAGACTGCACGGCTGGGCGCCGCGGGAGGCCTGGAAGAAGCGCATCGCCGGCATCCCGCTCGGACGCCCCGAGAAGGCCGAGGACGTGGCCGGCGTCGTTGCCTTCCTGGCCGGGCCGGACTCCGATTACATGACGGGGCAGGCCATCAAGGTGGACGGCGGCCTGGTGATGGGCGACTAGAGCGATGGCGACGCGCATCACCTACGGCGTCTTGCTCACGGTCACCGCCGGCGCGTGGGTGCACGTGGTGACCGCGATGCCTGGCGATGACATGGCCGGCATGGGCATGGTGATGACCCCGACCCTGGCCGACGCCGTCGCGTATGTCGTTGCCTGGGCCATCATGATGGCCGCCATGATGCTCCCGAGCGCCCTGCCGATGATCGGTCTCTATGCCGGCACCCGGAAGGCCGGCAGCCTGGTGCAACGGACGGCCTCCGTGGCGCTCTTCGCGCTCACATATCTCGGTCTGTGGGCGATCACGGGCGTGCCCGTCTACGCGGCGAGCGTCGCGCTGATGGCCGTGAGCGCGGAGACGCTGGCGTACGTGGTCGCTGGCGTGCTGCTCGTGGCCGGACTGTTCCAGCTCACGCCGCTGAAGCAGGTGTGCCTGCGCCATTGCCGGAGCCCGCTCGGCTTTCTGCTCGGCCACTGGCGGAGCGGCTGGACCGGTGCGCTGGGCATGGGCTGGGCGCATGCCGTCTACTGTGTCGGCTGCTGCTGGGGGCTGATGGTCGTTCTCGTCGTGGCGGGCGCCATGGGATTGCCCTGGGTCCTGCTCGTCGCGTGCGCCGTCGCCGCCGAGAAGCTCCTGCCACGTGGCGAGTGGATCGCGCGGCTGACCGGCGTGGGGCTGATGGTGCTCGGTGTGGCCGTCGCCGTTCGACCTGAGCTCGCCACCGCCCTGCGCAGCAGCGGCGTCGCGATGTAGCGTACTCGCAACACCAACGTCGCCGAACAACGGAGGTCGATGATGGCCAGCACGCAATGGCAGATCAGCGGCGAATATATGGAGGCCTGCAGCTGCGACTCCGTCTGCCCCTGTCCGACATCCGGGCTGGCGGCGCGGCCGACGAAGGGCGCGTGTGACGTCGGCCTGGTCTTCCACGTGGAGCGTGGCGAGTACGGAGGCACGCGGCTGGACGGGCTCAGCTTTGCAGTCCTCGCCCACACGCCAGGGCCGATGGGCCAGGGCAACTGGACGGTTGGCGTGATCGTGGACGAGCGTGCCTCGGCCGCCCAGCGCGACGCGCTGACCGCGATCGCGAGCGGGCAAGGCGGCGGACCCATGGCGCGGCTCGGCCCGCTCGTCGGGCGCTTCGCCGGTGCCGAGGCCAAGCCGATCAAGCTGGAGGGCACGGGGATGAAGCGGTCGGTCGCGATCCCCGGCGTTCTCGACCTTGCGATCGAAGGCATCGCGGGCGCCAAAGATGACGAGCCGATCTACTTCGACAACGTCGGGCATCCCGCGGCCAGCCGCCTTGCGCTGGCGAAGGCCACGCGCAGCCACCTGCACGCGTTCGGGATCGACTGGGACGACGTGTCAGGGCGCAACAACGGCCACTTCGCCCCGTTCTCCTGGCGCAGCTAGCCGGAAGTACTCGATCGGTCGAGCGAGGCTCAGCGTGTCGAGCGCGGTCGGAAGCCGACCTGCTGGCAGCGCAGGCAGACCGTGAGCTCGAACCAGCGCTGCCATTGATGCTGTCCGAGCCAGCACGCCCAGTTGAGACCCGCGAGAAACCTGCGGAGCGTGAGCGCGGCGCGTCCGAGCATCCGCTGCCAATCTAGGGCGTAGCCCCCTCAACGCGGAAGGAATTTCAACCCGCCCGGCGGCATTCGCGTTGCTATGAACCCTTCGGTCCCGCACGCGCAGCACTCACTTCAGGGCAGGGAGGTCGACATGGCAGAGATGCGGAAGCCCCAGTCTCAGTCCGGCAGCATGGTCACCGGGATGTTCAGGGATCGGGAGAGCGCCGAGCGCGCCTATCAGGCGATGGCGAGCCGCGGGTACACGCGCGACGACATCAACGTGATGATGTCCGACGAGGCCCGCAAGCGGCACTTCGCGGATGATGCGCACACGTCGGAGCTGGGCAGCAAGGCCGCCGAGGGCGCCGGTGTCGGCGCCGCCGTCGGTGGGACACTCGGGGCGGCGCTCGGTGTGGCCGCGGCCGTCGGCGCGGTTGCGCTGCCGGGGATCGGCCTCATCGCGCTCGGTCCGGTGGCGGCCGGGCTCGCGGGCGCCGGCGCGGGCGGTGTGACGGGCGGACTCGTGGGGGCGCTGGTCGGCTCCGGCATCCCGGAGGATCGAGCGAAGCTCTACGAGAGTGGTCTCAAGCAGGGCAACATCCTCATGGGCGTGCGACCGCGCAGCCCCGAGGATGCGGACTACTTCGAGCGAGAGTGGACGAGTTACCGCGGCGAGAACATCTACCGCTGAGATGATCAGATGGGGGGCCCGAGATGGCCCCCCGTCTTCCTCAGCGCTACGCCTTGCGCGTCGCGGATCGCGCGCCACACGCGGGCGGGCGTGTAGGGCATGTCGAGGTGGCGGACGCCGAGCGGCGCCAGCGCGTCGTTGACGGCGTTGGCGAGCGCGGGCAGCGCCCCCACCGTGCCCGCCTCGCCGACGCCCTTGGCGCCGAGCGGATTGACGCGCGTCGGCACCTCGTGCGAGTCGACCTCGAACAGCGGCACGTCGTCGGCGCGCGGCATTGCGTAGTCCATGAAGGAGCCGGCCAGCAGCTGGCCCGTCTCGGCGTCGTAGGTCAGCTCCTCGAACAGCGCCTGCCCGAGCCCCTGGACGACGCCGCCGTGAATCTGTCCCTTCACCAGCATCGGATTGACCATGCGCCCGACATCGTCCACGACCGTGTGCCGGACGATGCGCACGAGGCCGGTCTCCGCGTCGATCTCGACCTCGCACACCTGACAGCCGTTCGGAAACGTCACCGCCGGCGGCGTGAAGGCGGCCGTCTCGGTGAACCCCGGCTCGAGGCCCGGCGGCAGCTGTCGCGGCTGATACGCCGCCCGCGCGATGTCGCCAAAGGCCAGACCCTTGTCGGTGCCCGTCACCGTGAACCGCCCGTCGCGGAACACGATGTCCGCGGGCGCGGCCTCGAGCAGGCGGGCCGCGATCAGACGGCCGCGCTCGACGATCTTGTCGCTGGCGCGCACGATTGCGGCGCCGCCGACGCTGAGCGCGCCCGAGCCCCCGTTGCCGCGCCCCGCGCCGAGCGCGTCGCTGTCGCCCCACTGCACCTCGATCCGCGCCGGCGGTACGGCGAGACGCTCGCTCACGATCTGCACGAAGGCGGTCTCGTTGCCTTGCCCCATCGACGTCGACCCCGTCCGCACGGTCACCGAGCCGTCCGGGTTCACCCGAATCTCCGCGGTATCCGGATTCAGCGAGGTGTACGGCCCGCCCGCGACCTCGATGGCGTTGGCGATTCCGAGCCCGCGCAGTCGGCCGCGCGTGCGCGCTTCGGCCCGGCGCTTCTCGAAGCCGGCGTGGTCGGCGCGCGCCAGGGCCAGGTCCATCCCGCGCGCGAAGTCGCCGGAATCGTACGTGAACACGAGCCCGGTCTTGAACGGCATCGCGGACGCCGGAATCAGGTTGCGGCGCCGCAGCGCGATGGGGTCCATCCCGAGCTCGCGCGCGGCCAGATCGATCACGCGCTCGATGGCATACGTGGCCTCCGGCCTGCCGGCGCCGCGATACGGCCCCGTCGGCGTCGTGTTGGTGAAGACGCCGGTGGTCCGGTGGTGGATGACGGGGGTGGTGTAGACGCCGGCGACGCCGCCGATGTTGTTCGTCCCGGGTCCCGCGCTGCGCGGCGTCAGGTAGGCGCCGACGTTGAGCATCACGGCAACGCGCAGCGCGACGAACGCGCCCGCTTCGTCGAGCGCGAGCTCCACGCGCGAGACGTTGTCGCGCCCGTGCTCGTCGGTGACGAATCCTTCCCGCCGATCCGACGTCCATTTCACCGGGCGGCCGAGCCGCCTGGACGCCCAGAGGACGAGCGCCATCTCGGGATAGAGCCCGCTGCGCATGCCAAAGCTGCCGCCGACGTCGCCGGTGACGACGCGCACGCGGCTCTGCGGCACGCGCAGGACGTCGGCGAGCAGCGTCCGCGTGCCGTGCGGCGCCTGGATGCCCGTGTGCAGCGTGTAGCGGCCGGAGCGGCGATCGTACTCGCCCACCGCGCTCCGCGGCTCGAGGGGCGCGGCCGCCACGCGGCTGACGACGAAGTCCAGGCGCGTCACGTGGGCGGCCTGCTCGAAGGCGCGCGCGACGGCGTCGCGCTGTCCCGCCTCGGCCACGAAGGCGATGTTCTGCGGCGCGTCGTCCCAGACCAGTGGCGCATCCGGCCGGCTGGCCTCGCCGGTGAGAGCCACGGCGGGCAGCGCCGTGTACTCGACGGCGACCTGTGCGGCCGCGTCGACGGCGATCTCGCGCGTCTCGGCTACGACCAGCGCGACCGGATCGCCGACGTGACGGGCGCGCGAGCGCGCCAGGGCGGGACGGGAGGTGGCCAGGCCCGGCGTGCGGTCGGGTCGCTTGCGCGTGCGATCGGTGGGCAAGTCGCCCACGCCGTCGGCCGCCAGATCGGCGGCGGTGAGGACGGCGCGGACGCCGGGCATGCCGAGCGCGGCTTGGCCATCGATTGCACCGAGGCGCGCGTGCGCGTGCGGTGAGCGCACCACCACCGCGTGGAGCTGCCGCGGCAGGCTCACGTCGTCGGAGTATCGACCGAGGCCCTGCACCAGGCGCGGGTCCTCGACACGCCGGACCGACTGCCCGACGGCGAATTTCTCGACCACGATCGGCTCAGCCACGGAGCGGCGGACCGGGGTAGAGTACGGGCATGACGAAGGCTGCCGTGCTGACGGCGGTCGCGATCGCCCTCGCGACGTCGACCGCGATCGCCCAGGACGACCGTGCGGTGCTCGCCCGCGTGCGGCTCACGACCGATCCGACGATTCCCGTGGGCTGCACGCGCATCGGCCTCGTTCGCGACGACTCGATCAAGGACCTGCGGCGCAAGGTGCTCAAGGCCGGCGGCGACACGGCGCTGCTGTCGTTTCCCATCGAGGACCCGGAGAAGATCGACGCGCAGGTCTTCCGCTGTCCGCCGCACGCGACGACACCGTCAACGACACCGTCACACATCCCGCCGCCCCCGGCCGGTCCCCCGCCGCCGCCCCCGCCGTCCGCGCGCTAGTCGCGCTCACGCCGGCGCGAAGATTCCTGTCGCGCCGTCGACACCGGGGCCGGAGGCGCCGGCGCTGGCAGACCCGTCGAACGCGCGGTCGCGCTGGAGCACCGGCATCACGCGGTCGGCGAAGAGCCGCATGTTGAGCTCCGCCTGCTCGTGCGGCATGCCGCCGAACGCGAACTCCGTCACCAGATGATCGACGCCCGTGAGACGGTGCAGCTCGGCGATTTGCTGCAGGCAATCGTCGGGCGTGCCGACGATCTGGATCTTCACGTAGAAGTCCGTCGCCTTCTTCCTGAAGCTCTCATCCTTCATCTTCGAGTACGTCTTGGCCATGCTCCCGTAGAATTCGTAGCCCTTCACGCCGGCCAGGTGACCGTCGGAAAAATGGTAGTGCTGGTCGATGGAGTCCCACTTCCGCGACAGGTACGTGACCGCGCGCTCCTGCGCCTCCGCGCGGCTCTCGGCGACCGAGACGTTGGTGAGGATGATCGGCGGCCGCGGCGAGTGGCCCACGGCGGCGGCGATCTCGCGGTAGCGCTGGATGTCCTCGGCGGCCTTCGGCCACTCGTTCTGCATCACGACCAGCACGCCGAAGCCGAGCCGCGCCATGATCTCCGCCGACTCGGGGCTCACGGACGAAGCGTAGAAGCGCCGCTCGGGATGCGAGATCGGCCGGGGCCGGATCGACGTGCGCGGGATCTTGAAGAACTCACCGTCCCACTCGAACACGTCGTCAGTGAGCGCCTTCACCACGATCTTCGCGGCCTCCACGAACCGCGGACGCGCCTCCTCCATGGGGACACGGAACCCCGCATACTCGACGCTGGCGGCGCCGCGGCCGAAGCCGAACACACAGCGACCGCCGCACAGGATGTCGAGCAGCGCGATCTGCTCGGCGACGCGGACGGGATCGTGCCAGGGCAGGACGATCACGGCGGTGCCGAGCGTGATGCGCTTCGTGCGCCCCGCGTAATACGCGAGCAGCTGCGTGGGCGCGGGCGACATGGCGTAGCCGGTGAAGTGATGCTCGAGGGCGAACAGCGAGTCGAAGCCGAGCGGCTCGGCGAGATCGCCCAGCGCCATGTGCTCGGCGAGGACCGAGGCGTCGGCGCGCCCTTCCTTGGTGAGCATGTTGAGCGCGATCCCGATCTTCATCCGGCGGACTATAGCCCCGGGGGGGGACGCTTGTCACGCGGTTGCGCCGCCGCACGCCGTGTGATGAACTCCCGGCATGCCGGCCACCTTCCGCTTCGCCCTCCGCGACCTGCCGCTCGAGGCCGAGAGCCTGCGCGCGGAGGTGCGGCACTTCCTTGCCGACGAGTTCAGCGGCGCCGCCCCCGTGAAGCGCGCGAAGTCGTGGGGCGGCTTCGATCGCGAATTCTCGCGCCGCGTCGGCGCGCGAGGCTGGATCGGCATGACGTGGCCGAAGCAGTACGGGGGTCACGAGCGCAGCTATCTCGAGCGCTACGTCGTGCTCGAGGAGATGCTGGCTGCCGGGGCGCCGGTGAGCGCCCACTGGGTCGCCGATCGGCAGAGCGGACCGCTGCTGCTCCGCTTCGGCACCGAGGCGCAGCGCGAGAAGATCCTGCCCGGTATCGTGCAAGGGGAGCTCGCCTTCGCGATCGGCATGAGCGAGCCCGACTCGGGCTCCGATCTCGCCTCCATCCGCACGCGGGCGGCCCGCGTCGACGGCGGCTATCTCGTCAACGGCACCAAGGTGTGGACGAGCAACGCGCATCTGAGCGACTACCTCATCGCGCTGTTCCGCACGCAGGTGGTGCCGGACAAGAAGCACGAGGGGCTCACGCAGTTCCTCGTCGATCTGCGCAACACCAAGGGCATCACCATCCGGCCGATCGTGGATCTCGCCGGCAAGCACCACTTCAACGAGGTCAACTTCACCGACGCCTTCGTCCCCGACGACGCGCGCGTCGGCAACGAGGGCGACGGCTGGAAGCAGGTCACCGCCGAGCTCGGCTACGAGCGGAGCGGGCCCGAGCGGTATCTCTCGAGCATCGCGCTCATCCGCGAGCTCGTGCGCGAGGTGGGGGCGCGGCCCGAGCCGCGCGGGATGGAAGCCGTCGGCCGCGTGGTGGCGAGCCTGGCGACGCTCCGGCAGATGTCGACGTCGGTGGCGGGGATGCTGCAAGCCGGCGACAACACGTACCTCGAGGCGGCTGCCGTCAAGGATGTCGGCACCACCTTCGAGCAGTCGATCCCCGAGCTCACGCACGCGCTCCTCGATCTCGAGCCGACCATCGACAGCGGCTCCGATCTCCAGCAGGTGCTCGGCTACATCACCCAGACGGCGCCGTCGTTTTCGCTCCGGGGCGGCACCCGCGAGATCCTTCGCGGCATCATCGCCCGGGGCTTGGGCTTGCGATGACGCTCCTCTCGGACACCGTCGGCAGGGTCTTCGGCGCGCTGGCGACGAAGGAGCTGATCGAGTCGGCGGAGCAGGGGGTCTGGCCCGAGAAGCTCTGGGGCGCGCTCGAGGAAGGCGGCCTCACGCTGCCGCTGGTGTCCGAGGCGGCGGGTGGCGCCGGCGGCACCTGGCTCGACGCCCACGTCGTCGTGCGCGCATCGGGCCGGCACACCGCGCCGGTGCCGCTGGCGGAGACGATCATCGCCGGCTGGCTGCTCTCGCGCGCGGGGCTCGAGGTCCCGTTCGGCCCGCTCACCATTGCGCCCGTCCACGCCGGCGAAGCGCTGACGCTCGCGCGGCGTGGCGGCGCGCTCGCCGTGACCGGGACAGCCACCCGGGTGCCCTGGGGACGTCACGCCGGCCACGTCGTCACCGTCGCCGACGTCGATGGCCGTCCGAGCATCGCGCTCATCGCCACCAGCGGCGCGCGGATCAGCGAGGGCGCCAATCTCGCGCGCGAGCCGCGCGACACCCTGACCTTCGACGGCGCCACCGTGCTGGCGGCGGCCGCATCGGACGTGACCGCCGACACGATTCGTCTCTACGGGGCGATGGCGCGCGCCGCGCAGATGGCCGGCGCCCTCGACGCCTGTCTGGAGCAGGCCGTCCGGTACGCGACCGAGCGCAAGCAGTTCGGTCGCCCGATCGGTAGCTTCCAGGTGATCCAGCAGAATCTCGCCGTCCTCGCCGGTCACGTGGCCGCATCCGGGATCGCGGCCGAGTCCGCGTTCCGTGCCGCCGACCGTGGCGACGCGCGCTTCGAGATCGCGGTGGCGAAGATTCGCGTGGGTGAGGCGGCCGGCGTCGGCGCCGGCATCGCGCACCAGACGCACGGCGCCATCGGCTTCACGTACGAGCACTCGCTTCACTTCGCCACGCGGCGGCTGTGGTCGTGGCGCGCCGAGTTCGGGAGCGAGAGCGCGTGGGCGCGGGAGCTCGGCGCCTCGGTCGCCGCCCGTGGCGCCGACGCGCTCTGGCGCGATCTCACGGCGCGCTGATCGTCGTCGGCGGCGCCGTCTCGGATTTCGGTGCGCCGATCGCGATCCCGCTCAGGATCAATCCCATGGCGGCCAGCACCTCGGCGGTCGGCAGCTCCTGCAGCCACACCGCGGCCACCACGATGCTGACGACCGGCGTCGCCAGCAGGCCGAGTGACGTGGTGATGGCTGGCAGAGAGCGGCTCGCCATCGCGACCGCCCAGTAGGCGAGCGCGGTGCCCGGGACACCCGCATAGAGCAGCATTCCCGCCAGCGGAGCGTCGATCACGAACGCCGGTGCGCCGGCGATGAGGTAGGCGAGCGGCCCCAGCACGACCGACGCCACCAGCGTCTCCCACGGCAGCAGATCGAAGGGCGTGGACCGCCAGCGATGGCCGCGAATGTGAAGGATGCTGGCCGCCCACAGCAGCGCGGCGGCCAGGATGGCGAGATTGCCCACGACGGCGCCTCGCTGCGCCCAGTCGAACGCCAGCGGATTGAAGAGCACGACGAGACCCGTGAGCCCGAGCACGACGCCGAGCGTGCGTCGTGGCGTGAGCCGCTCGCCGAGGAAGAGCGCGGCGCCCGGCACGACCCAGAGCGGCGTCGTGTACGCCAGCACCACCGAGCGCCCGGTGGGGACGCGCTGGAGCCCGACGGTCGACAGCACGCCGAAGCCGATCATGTGCAGCACCGCGATGCTCACCAGCACCGGGACATCGTGGCGCGGGGGCAGCCGGAGCCGCCGCTGCGCGGCGGCGAGGATGAACAGCGCGATGCCGCCGATGACCGTCCGCAGCGCGACCGCCCATACCGGCGGCACGGTGGCGACGATGACCTTGTTCACCGGCCACGTGAGGCCCCAGGCCAGCACGACCGTGGCCAGCAGGATCGCGCCGAGACGCCGCGTGTCCACGCGACGCCGGACGCTCACGGCGACCAGGGATTGAGCTCCGTGGCTCGCGCGGCGGCCGCCGCGCGGCGCATCGAGCTCGCCGCGAGCGGCAGGATGAGGACAGCGGCGCCGACGGCGTTCAGCATGCCGAAGCCCCAGCGACCGAGGACCACGCCACCTAGGGCGCTGCCGACGAAGCCCATGGCGCCCATGCAGAGATCCGCGAGACCCTGCAGGGACGTCCGGTCGTCTGGCGACAGCGCGTCCGTCAGCAGGGCGCTGGCCGAGACGAACGCGAGATTCCAGCCGATGCCGTTCAGGAACAGTCCGGCAATGACGAGGCCGCCTGCGTGACCGGGCACGAGCCCGGCGAGCGCGCAGGCGAGCATGAGGATGGTCCCGCCCACGCCGATCATCGGCAGGCGCCCGAAGCGATCGCAGAGCCAGCCGGAGAGCGGCGACGACACGTACATCCCGGCCAGGTGTAGCGACGCGGCGATGCCGATGGTGCCCACCGGATGGCCCTGGTCGTGGAGATAGAGCGTGGAGGTCGAGGTGGTGCCGATCATGACGAGCTGGCCGACCATGAGCGTGACGAACGCGAGCGCCACCCGCGGCTCGCGGATGACGTCGGCCACGGGACGCCGCGGCGCCGCAACCGTCGACGCCATGGCCGCAGGCTCGTTCGCACGGGCGATCGCCAGCGGGTCGGGACGCAGGAGCCCGTACGTCAGTACCGCGGCGATGCTGTAGCCGGCGAGACTGATCAGGAACGGACTGGCCACCGGCGCCACGCCGACGCGAGCGCCGACGCCCACCGCGGCGTCCATGAGATTCGGGCCGATCATCGAGCCGATCGCGGAGCCCCACACGATGAGCCCCATCGCGCGGCCGCGCTGTGGCCCCACGCTGATGTCGGCCGCCGCGTAGCGGGCCAGCATGTTCGACGCGTTGGCGATGCCGAACAGCGCCATGCCGAGGAGAAAGAGCGGGAAGCTGCGGTGCAGCACGGCCAGCATGCCGATCCCGGCGCCGGCGACGGCGAGCGCGTAGCCGAGCGTCAGTCCCGGACGGCGTCCGAGACGGCCCATCAGCCGCGCCAGCGGCCAGCTCGCGAGCGCACCGCCGAGCGCGCCGAGGGCGACGGGCAGACCCGACCACGTGTTCGTCCCCGTGATGGCGGCGGCCATGATGCTGCCGACGGCGAGGCTCATCGTGAAGCCGGTGCTCGCCGCGACCTGCGCGGCGAAGAGCGTGGCCATCAGGGCCCGTCGACGGGCGATCGGTGCGGGCATGGCTTCCATACTAGCGGAGTCCGCGCGTCCCGCCGGCGGCGAGCGCCGCGCCCCCCAGCGCGACGGCGGCATAGGCCACGAAGGCGCCGGGCAGGCTGAAGGCGGCCAGCGCGCCGGTCACCAGCGGGCTCGTCGCCGTCCCGATCTGCACGCCGAGCGCGAGCCAGCCGAAGGCCGCCGCGCGTGTCTCACCGGGCACGATGCCGGCGCCGACCGTGTACGCGAGCGTGATGGCGCCGCCGAGCGTCAGCCCGACGAGGGCGCGGAGGACGAGCAGCGTTGGCCAGCCGTGCACGAGCGCCATGCCCGCGCAGAGTGGGCCTCCGAGGCCGAGCGCGAGCATCAGCAGGCGCGCTGGCGGAACGTCACGCGACAGCCGCGCCACCGCGTTGGCGGAGACGGTGGCCGCGATGGCCGCCACCGAGATGATCAATCCCGAGGTGGCGGCGATCGCGTGCATACCCGGCAGTGCGGCCACCTGCAGCGGGATGAGCAGCGCCAGCCCGCGGTCGAGAAACTGCGCCGTCATCAAGAGCAGCAGCACGACCACGAAGTGCGGGTAGCCGAAGACGTCCCGCAGCGGCAACCGCGGTGGGGCCCCGCGCGGGGCGCCGGGGGCGCCCCCGTCCACCTCCTTGAATAGAAAGATCAGCGTGGCCAGGGCGAGCGCGCACATCGCGGCGGTGACGAAGAACGCATAGCGGATGCCGAAGTGCGAGGCGACGTAGCCGCCGGCGGCCGGACCCACGGCCGCGCTGAGGAGCTGCGCCGACTGCACCATGCCGATCGCCGTCGGCACTTTCTCGCGCGGCGCCGAGACGCTGGCGACGGCCATGGCCATCGGCGTGAAGCCGGCGAAGAGCCCCTGGAGCAAGCGCGCGGTGAGGAGCTGCTCGACCGACGTGACCAGTCCCATGGCGGCGATGATGACGGTGAACCCGGCGAGCGAGCGGATGAGCATCAGCTTGCGGCCGTAGCGATCGGCCAGCCGCCCGAAGATCGGCGCCAGCAGGCCGGACACGGCCGGTGTGACGGCGGCCAGCACGCCGGACCAGAGGGCGACGCGCCTCGGGTCCCCGACGCCGAGCTCGTGCACGTACAGCGGCAGGAACGGCGAGAAGAACTGGAAGCCGACGAAGGCGACGAAGACGATCAGCGTCAAGGCCCAGATGTTTCGCGCCCAGGGATCGGCGGAGGTCGTCGCGGGCCGGGTCGCGTCGGTCATGAGGAACGGCATCGATGATACGCGCGCGTATACTGCTGAGCCATGACCCGCCGCGAGCGCGTGCAGGCGGCGTTACGCGGCGAACCCGTCGATCGCGTGCCGCTGAGCTTCTGGCAGCACAACTTCGTGACCGAGAACTCCGCGAAGGGCCTGGCCGACGAGACGCTGCGGCTGGCGGGGACCTTCGCCTGGGACTACCTGAAGCCACAGGCGCGCGCCCAGGGCTTCGCGGAGATGTGGGGGCTCACCTATCGGCCGTCGACGGACCGCGCGCGTGAGTTCGTGGTGACGCACACGCCGCTCGCCGACGCCGCCGAAGTCGCGCGCCTCGCGCCGGTCGACCCGCGGCGCGGCGCCCTGGGCGAGCAGCTCGAGGCGCTGCGGCTGATCCGCGCCGCGATCGGCCCGGACACGCCGATCATCTGGACGGTATTCGCGCCGATGATGGTGATGACGTACCTGCTGCGCGGCGGGCGCGAGCAGGCGCTCGGACTGTGCCGTACCGAGCCGAAGGCGATGGAGGCCGGGCTGGCCGTCATCGCCGAGACGCTCACCGGGTACGCGCGTGCGTGTCTGGAGGCGGGCGCGGATGGGCTCTTCTACGCGACCAACGTCGCGCGCGCCGACGGTCTCGGCGCGCGCGAGTGCCGCCGCTTCCAGCGTCCGTACGACCTTTGCGTGCTCGCCGCGGTCGCGCAGGCGCCGTTCAACGTGCTCCACGTCTGCGGCCCGGCCGTCCACTTCGACGAGTTCGTCGATTATCCGGTGACGGCCTTCAGCTGGGCGCTCACCGGCGGCAATCCGTCGCTGGCGGACGGACTGCGCCGCACCGGCCGCGCGGTGGTCGGGGGGCTTCCCGCCAAGCCGGAGATCGCGACGATGAGCGCGCCGGCGCTGGCCGCGCGCGTCCGACGCGCGATCGAGGAGACGGGAGGCCGACGCCTGCTGCTCGGCCCGGACTGCTCGATCAATCCCGACACGCCGGAAGCGCTCCTGCACGCTGCCGACGCCGCGCGCAGTTTTTAGCGCGTGCGCGTGTAGCCGAGGCGGCGATCGCGCGCCGTCGCGCCGGGATCGCGGCGACGCGCGGGCCCATAGCCCCCGCCTCCGGGCGTGCGGACGAGCACGCGATCGCCGCGTACGAGCACGTGCTGCTTGCGGTTGTCGATGCGACGGCCGTTGATGCGCACGTCGCCGAGGCCGCCGGGTCCGCCGCCGGCCAGGCCCGGCGCCGGGAATTTCGTGCGCTCCGCCATGAAGCTCGCCACGATCGGCCGCGCGGACTCGCTCTCGATGAGGATGTCCTGGCCGAGGCCGCCGCGGAAGCGACCCGCGCCGCCGGAGTCCGGACGCATGCGCTTGTAGTGGAAGAACACGGGGCTGTTGCGCTCCGCCACCTCCACCGGAGTCGAGGAGATGTTGCTCGGCCAGGACAGGACATGCTCGCCATCCTTGAGCGGGGTGGCCCCCATACCACCGTTGAAGAACAGCACGGCCGTGTATGGTCGGCCGTCGTCACGCGTGCCCGACTGCGTCACCGCCCAGAGCGGTGAGCCGACGCCCGCCATCACGCGGTCGGGAATGACCCGGTGGAGCGCGCCGAGCACCAGCAGCGGAACGTAGTGGCCGGTGACGGCGCGGCTCACCACCGCCGCCGGGAACCGCGGGTTCAGGAGACAGCCCTCGGGCGCCTCCACGCGGACAGGACGGTACATGCCCTCGTTGTTCGGCAGGTCGGGCAGGAGCGCGCAGCGCACGGCGTACGCGGTCATCGCGTACGTGTAGGCGAGCACGCAGTTGATAGCTCGGGGCTGCTGCGCCGACGAGCCGGCATAGTCCGCCACGATCTCGTCGCCCGCCACCGTGAGCGCGATCCTGAACTCGAACGGCGCCCCCGTGCCGTCGGTGCGGAACGCGTAGCGGTACGTCCCGTCGGGCACGGCGCGGATGGCCTCCCGCATGGCGCGCTCCGAGCGGCTGAAGATCTCGTCGGCGAGCTCGGTGAGCGAGGTGAGCCCGGAGTCGTCGAGCAGCGCCGTCACGCGGCGCTCCATCAGCTCGTTGGCGCTCGCCTGCGCCCAGATGTCGCCGATCGTCTGCTCGGGCGTGCGCACGTTGGCGCGGATGAGGTTGACCAGCGTGGGGTCGACGCGGCCCGCGTCCACGAGCTTGGTGAGCGGAATGTGCAGACCTTCCTCGAAGATCTCGCGCGCCTCGATGGCACGGATGCGGCCGCCGATGTCCGGCATGTGCGAGGTGGTCGCCGAGAAGGCCACCAGGCGGCCGTCGAAGAAGATCGGCTTCACGAGCGAGACGTCGCTCATGTGCCCCGTGCCCATCCACGCGTCGTTGGTGATGAGGACGTCGCCGGGCCGCATGGCCTCGGCGCCGAGCTCGCGCAGGAAGTGGCGCACGGTGGCGGGCAGGGTGCCGATGAAGGACGGGATGCTGCCCGAGTTCTGCGCCAGGGCATGACCGCGCGCGTCGGTCAGGACGCAGGCAAAATCGTTCGCCTCGTTCGACAGCGTCGAGAACGACGTGCGGACGATGGCCTTGGCAGCCTCGTCGACGATCGAGATGATCCGCGTCCACAGCACCTCGAGGCTGACGGCGTCGAGGCGTGTGGTCATGGCAGCGTCACGATGAGGTTGCCGGAGCTCGCCACTCGCGCCGACGCGCCCGGCGGGACGACGAGCGTCGAGCCCTCTTCCTCGACCACCGCGGGACCGGCGAGCTTCACGCCGGGACCGAGCCGCGCGCGCTCGTAGACCGACGTGTCGACGTAATCGGCCGGCTCGGCAAAGTACACGCGCCGCGTGCCCTTCAGCGCGCTCCCGCGACCGCCGACGGCGCGCGCGTGGACGTCCGCCCCCGCCACCGGCGCGCGGACGGCGACGCGAATGTTGATGAACTCGATCGCCACCGGCGGTGGCGTGAGGGCGAACTTCTCGCGATACGCGGCCTCGAACGCCTCCGCCAGGCGCGCGCGCGTGGCTTCGCCGTCCACGTAGGGTCCCTCGGGGAGCTCGACGACCAGGTCGAAGCCTTGCCCGGCGAAGCGTCCATCGGCCAGACGGCGCACGGTGGCCGTCTCCAGCTTCAAGCTGCTGTCGGCGATCACGGCGCGCGCTTCGTCTTCGAGACGCCGGAAGGCGGCCTCGAGCATGCCGCCGGTCGTGCCGTCCAGACGGATGCCGACCGTCGCCACGCGGTCGACGCGGGCGGGGGCGACGAGGAGCCCGAGCGCCGAGGCCACGCCCGCCGCCGGGGGACAGACGACCTGGCGGATGCCGAGCTTGCGGGCGACGCCGGCGGCGTGCACGGGCCCCGCCCCGCCCGTGCAGAGCAGCGCGTAGCGGCGCGGGTCACGGCCGCGCTCGGCGATGTGCACGCGTGCGGCGCTCGCCATCGTCTCGTTGACCACGTCGTGAATGCCCCACGCCGTCTCGGTGGGCGACAGTGACCCCCGCGCGGCCACGGTCTCCAGCGCCCGCCGGGCAGCCGCCATGTCGACGCGCACCTCCCCTCCGGCGAAGTACTCGGGGTTCAGGTAGCCGAGCAGGAAATCGGCGTCGGTCACCGTGGCCTCGGAGCCGCCCTGCCCGTACGCGGCCGGGCCCGGCTCCGATCCCGCGCTCCGTGGCCCGACCTTCAGCAGACCGAGCGCGTCGACGTGGGCGATGGAGCCGCCGCCGGCACCGATCTCGATCAGCTCGATCGTCGAGATCCGGATGGGCAGGCCGCTGCCTTCGAGGAAGCGCTTCTGTCGCGCCGCCTCGAACGCGTACGCGGTCAGCGGCTCGCCGTCGTCGACGAGGCTCAGCTTGGCGGTGGTGCCGCCCATGTCGAACGCCAGCAGGTTGCCGTGGCTGTCCTCGCGCCCGAAGAACGCGGCGGCGAGCGCGCCGGCGGCCGGTCCCGACTCGAGCATCTGGACCGGCGTGCGGGCCGCCTCCGCCAGGTGCGTGAGGCCGCCGCTCGACAGCATCAGCAGCAGCGGTGCGGGAATGCGGAGCGACTCGAGGCGCTGCGCCATGGCCGTCAAGTACTGATGCGCGAGCGGCTTGATGTAGGCATTGGCGACCGTGGTGGACGCCCGCTCGAACTCCCGGATTTCCGGCGCGACCTCGTGCGACGTGGTGACGGTGACGCTGGGATGCCGTCGCGAGATGAGCGCGGCCGCCTGTGCCTCGTGGCGTGGATTCGCATACGCGTGCAAAAACACGACCGCGATCGACGTGACCCCCTTGCTCACCAGGCGCTGCGCGACCCGCGCCACGTCGGCGGCAACGACCCGGCGTACCACCGAGCCGTCCGCGCGCACGCGCTCGGCGACCTCCAGGCGGAGGTCGCGGGGCACGAGCGGGTCCGGCTTGCTGATGTTCAGATCGTAGAGCTCGAACTTACGCTCGCGCCCGATCTCGAGCGTGTCGCCGAAGCCGGCGGTGGTGATGAGGCCGGTCCGCGCGCCCTTGCGCTCGATGAGGGCGTTGGTGAAGAGCGTGGTGGCGTGCACCACGCGGGTGAAGGCGGCCGGGTCGAGCGCCTCGCGCTCGAGCAACGCGGCAATGCCGGCGGCCACGCCGCGGGCGGGATCGTCGTGCGTGGTGAGGACCTTGCGGTTCAGCTGCACGCCGCGGTCGTGGTCGTACACGACGATATCGGTGAACGTGCCCCCGATGTCGATGCCGAGCGCATAGCTCATGCGCTCGGCCGGGGGGGCGCCCCGGTCTGGCCCCCCCCACCCCCCCGCACTCGTCGGCCCCCGGCGGAGCCAGGGCGCTCCTCGGTCGTGCGCTCGGCGTGCGTCACTTCTTGAGCTTGAGGTCTTCGAAGGGCGCGGAGTAGGCGAAGCCGGGGATGAGGTTGGCGCCGCTCTCCTCGACCCGCGGGCCGATGCCCCAGATGAAGGCCAGCTCGTAAATCGGGACGTGCATGACGTGCTCGGTCACCGCTGTCTGCATCTGGCGCACGAGCGTCTCGCGCTTCTTCACGTCGACCTCGCGCGCCTGGCGGGTGAAGAGGTCGTCGACGGCGGGCAGCGAGCCATACGCGTAGATGCCGTTCTTGATCGCGTATGGCTCGAGCCGCGTGGCGGCGTTGCCCATGGTCGCCGTGACGACGAGGATCAGCCCGTGCAGCTTCTTCTCCCGCCACTGCGCGAAGTAGGTCGCGCGCTCCATCGTGCGCAGACGGCTGCGGATGCCCACCACCTGCAGCTGACCCTGGAGTGCTTCGCCCATCGAGTTGTAGGGCGGGAACGGGTAGAAGTCGCCGGCGTCGAACCCGTTTGGGTATCCCGCCTCCGCGAGGAGCTTCTTCGCGCGCGCGGGGTCGTAGGCCGGCGGCTCGACGACGAGCGCGAACTGGAAGACGCGCGGCACCATGGAGCCGGTGAGGCGCGAGAAGCCGAGCGTCTCCGCCTGGTTCACCGCCTGCCGGTCGACGGCGTGGTTGGCCGCCAGCCGCACGCGCCGATCGTGCCACGGCGATTTGGGGTCCCACTGATCGGGCAGATCGATCCAGAACGCACCCGTGAGTAGCGGGGCCTTCAGCTGCAGACCGGGCGTGCGCTTGATCTCGTCGGCGACGGGGCCGGAGAGCAGATACGCGATGTCGACCTCGCCGCGCTTCAGCGCGGCGGCGCGCGTCGTCTCCTCCACCATCGATCGCATGACGAGCCGCTTCACCGCCGGCGCCTTGCGCCAGTACTGGTCGAACGCCTCCAGCACCAGCTCGACGCCCGGCGTGAACGACACGACCTTGTACGGCCCGGCGCCGATCGGCGCCTTCTTGAAGCCGTCCTCCCCGACCTTGTCGACGTAGTGCTTGGGCACGATCCAGCCGGCGCCGGAGGCGGTGGTGCCGTAGAAGAGCATGAAGTCGGGCCACGGCTCCTTCAGCACGAAGCGGATCTGGGTCGGACCGGCGACCTGGACCTCCTTGACCTTCTCCTTCAGCAGGGTGGCGCTCGCGCCCTTGTAGCGCTCGAAGGAGAACTTCACGTCCTCCGCGGTCACCGGCGAGCCGTCGTGGAACTTCACGTTCTTGCGCAGCGTGAACGTGTAGGAGAGATGATCCTTCGCCTCGCTCCACGACTCGGCGAGGCTGGGCGTCGTCATCCCGGCCGGCATCGGCTTCACGAGCGCGTCGTGGACGGCGTAGAGCACCATGTACGGCGTGTTGAATGCTTCCGTCTCCGCCGGGTCGAGCCACTTCGCGGCGAGCGTGACGTGGAGTCCCCAGCGCAGCTCGCCGTCGGCGGCGAGGGCAGGAGCGGCGGCGAGGAGGACGAGCACGAGCGTGAGACTGCGGACAAGCGATGTGGTCATGGGCGGACGGTAAGAGAGAGCGAGCGACAGGTCAAGCGGCCGACGGATCGTCGTACAGATGGCACGCCACGCGGCGATCGGCCTGGGGCCGCAGGCCGGGCTCGTCGGTGGCGCAGCGGGCCATCGCGCGCGGGCAGCGCGGATGGAAGCGGCACCCGGACGGAGGCGCGAGCGGGCTCGGGACCTCGCCGGCGAGCACCATGTCGTCGCGCGCCTCGTCCGGGTGCGATGGAAGCGCGGCGGCGAACAGGGCTTGCGTGTACGGATGCTTCGGCGTGCGGGCCACGTCCGCGGCCGGCCCGATCTCGACGATCTTCCCGAGGTACATGACGGCGATGGTGTGGCTCATGTGGGCGACCGCCGCCAGATCGTGCGCGATGAAGAGATAGGACACGCCGAGCTGCTGCTGAAGGTCGCGCAGCAGGTTCAGGATCTGGGCGCGGATCGAGACGTCGAGCGCGGAGACGGGCTCGTCGAGCACGATGAGCTTCGGCGACACCGCGAGCGCGCGCGCGATGGCGATACGCTGTCGCTGGCCCCCCGAGAACTCGTGGGGAAAGAGCGTCGCCGCGCGCGGGGGGAGGCCGACGAAGCCGAGCAGCTCGGCCACCCGCGCGTCGACGCGGCCGCGGTCGAGCGTCTCGTGGGTCACCAGTGGCTCGGCCACGATGGTGCCCACGCGCATGCGGGGATTCAGCGACGCGTACGGATCCTGGAAGACGGCCTGCACGGAGCGACGGTAGCGACGTACGCCGGCGCCGTCGAGGGTGCCGAGCGGCTGGCCGTCGAATTCCACCGAGCCGTCCGTCGGCGTCTCCAGACACAGCACGAGCTTGGCGGTGGTCGTCTTGCCGCAGCCGGACTCACCGACGACGCCCAGCGTCTGGCCGGGCATGATGTCGAACGACACGCCGTCGACGGCGCGCACGACCGCGCCCCCGCGGTTGAACATGCTGCGACCGACCGGGAAATGCTTGCGCAGATCGCGCGCCTGCAGCAGCGCGGTGGTCATGGCAGGTGCAGCCAGCAGCGCGCGGTGTGCGACGCGGCCACGGTCACCGCCGGCGGCGCCTGCGTCTTGCACTTGTCGAGCACCTGCGGACAGCGGGGATGGAACGCGCAGCCCGAAGGCGGCGCCGACGGATCCGGCGGCTGACCGTCGATCGCGGGCAGCCGCCCGTGGTTGTCGTCGGTCAGCCGCGGCACGGACTCGAGCAGCGCCCGCGTGTACGGATGCGACGGCTTGTTGAAGATGTCGCGGATCGGCCCCGCCTCGACCACACGCCCGGCGTACATCACGGCCACCGCGTCGCACATCCTGGCCACGATGCCGAGGTTGTGGGTGATGAAGATCATCGCCAGATGGTGGTCCCGCTGCAGATCGCGCAGAAGACTCAGGTACTGGGCCTGGATGGTGAGATCGAGGCTCGTGGTCGGCTCGTCCGCGATCAGCAGCCGAGGCTCGCAGGCCACCGCGATGGCGCCCACGATGCGCTGGCGCATGCCACCGGACATCTGGTGCGGGAACTCCTTCATGCGGGCGGCCGGCGCCGAGATACGCACCGCCTGCAGCAGGCTCTGGGCCCGGCTCCACGCCGCGGACCGCGAAGCGCCCTCGTGCACCCGCAGGGATTCGGAGATCTGGTCGCCGACGGTGAAGAGCGGGTTCAGTGAGGCCATCGGGTCCTGCAGGATCATGGCGATGCGCTTGCCGCGGATGTGGCGCATCTCGCGCGCCGACTTCTTCAGGAGATCGTCGCCCTCGAAGCGGATCTCGCCGCCGACGATCCGCGCGGCCGGCGGCAGCAGGCGCATGATCGACAGGGCGAGCGTCGACTTGCCGGAGCCCGACTCGCCCACGATGCCGAGCGTCCGGCCGCGCTCGAGCGTCAGCGACACATCGTCGACGGCGCGCGTCACCCGCGTGCCGCGCGCGCTCTCGTAGTGCGTCGAGAGCCCGCGGAGCTCCAAAAGCGGCTCGGTCACGCGGCGCTCAGAGCTGCCGGAGCTGCGGATCGAGCTTGACCCGAAGCCAGTCGCCGAGGAGGTTGGCGGCCAGCACCAGGAACATGATGCAGAGGCCGGGAAGGACGGTGAGCCACCAGTAGCCGGCCATCAGTCCGCGCTTGCCGTCGGCGAGCATGAGGCCCCACGCCGGCTTCGGCGGTGGCACGCCGACGCCGAGGAACGAGAGCGCCGCCTCCGTCACCACCACCACGCCGAGCATCAGCGTGGCGAGGACGATGGCGGAGTTCAGCACGTTCGGCAGGATGTGGCGGCGCATGATCGTCAGTCGCGAGCAGCCCGCGATGATGGCCAAACGTACGAACTCGCGCTCCTTCAGCGAGAGCACCTCGCCACGGATGACGCGCGCGTAGCGCGTCCAGTACACGCAGGCGAGGACGATGATGATGTTCATCTCGCTCGGTCCCATCACCGCCGCCAGGAAGATGGCGAACGTCAGGGCGGGCAGCGCGAGCCAGGTGTCCGTCAGCCGCATGATGACCTCGTCGACCCAGCCGCCGAGGTACCCGGCCGTGATGCCGAGCGCGACGCCGAGCAGGCCGGCCACGATGACCGCGGTGAATCCGACCACGAGCGAGACTCGCGCGCCGAAGATCAGCCGCGACAGCACGTCGCGGCCGAGATGATCGGTGCCGAGCAGGTGCGCGGCGCTGCCGCCCGCCTGCCACACCGGCGGCCGGAACCGCATCCCGAGCGCGCCGACCTCGGGGTTGTGCGGCGCCAGCACGTCGGCGGCGAGCGCGATCACGACCAGCAGTCCGATGATCGTCAGCGGAACGACCGGATAGCTCGACAGGCGCCGGGTCGCGCGGCGCGGGACGTCGGCGAGGACGACGGCGGTGCTAGCGTTCATACCGGATCCTCGGGTCGATCAGTCCGTAGAGGACGTCGACGATCAGGTTGACGAACACGATCATGCTCCCACCGAGCAGCACGGTCGCCTGGACGATGGGGAAGTCGCGGAAGGCGATGCCCTCGTAGAGCAGCCGGCCGATGCCGGGCCAGGCGAAGACCGTCTCCACCACGACGGCCACGTTGATCATGATGACGAGATTGATCCCGGCCAGCGTGAGCACGGGGATGAGCGCGTTCTTGAGCGCGTGCTTGGCGATCACGCGCTGCTCGGGCAGCCCCTTCAGGCGCGCCAGCTTCACGTACTCCGCGCCGAGGACGTCGAGCATCGACGAGCGCGTGAGCCGCATGTGGGACGCTGCGAAGTACCAGCCGAGGGCGAACGCCGGCATCAGCACGTGGAACACGGTGCCCGAGCCGGATGACGGCAGCCAGCCGAGGTACACCGAGAAGAACAGGATCAGCACCAGCCCGATCCAGAACGACGGGAGCGACAGGCCCAGCAGCGCGAAGACGCGCCCGGCGCGGTCGAGCCAGCTGTTGACGCGCACCGCGGCCAGGATGCCGGTCGGGATCCCGATCAGCAGCGAGAACGACATGGCGACCGCCGCGAGCACCAGCGAATTGGGAAGGCGTGACAGATAGAGGTCGAGGACGGGCGTGCGGTAGTAGAACGACTGGCCGAAGTCCCCGCGCAGGAGCCCGCTCATGAACTTCGCGTACTGCACGACCAGCGGCTGGTCGAGACCGAACCGCTCCCGCACGGCGTCGACGTCGGCCTTGCTGGCGCCGGGCTCGACGAGGAGCAGCGCCGGGTCGCCGGTGAGACGGACGAACACGAAGATGGTGACGGACAGCAACGCGAGCGACACGAGCGCGTAGCCGAGCCGGCGAAGGACGAAACGCTTCATCGCGTGTCCTCTCCTACCGCGTCCGGATGAAGGCCAAGAACCCTGAGGGCGCGGTCGACGGCTCCGCCAGCCCGCGGGGGTACCGGAGTATAAACGCGCGCGAGCCCGAGCGTCGAACTGTCTGCGGCCGGGCTCCGGCAGGGTGCCCGAGCAGACGGCTCTCGGTCTGCGTCGCGTTATACACTACCGGCCATGATCGGAGCCTCGCCGAAGAACAAGGATGCGCGCCGCCTGCTCGAAGGCCGCGGTCACTACGTCGACGACCTGCACCGACCGGGGTGCGCCTATCTCGCCGTCGTCCGCAGCCAGCACGCCCACGCACGCATCGTTGGCGTGGACGGTGCGGCGGCAGCGGCCATCCCCGGCGTGCTCGCCGTCTGGACCGCCCGGGAGTTACCCGAGGCGCAACGACCGCTCACGAGTGCGTCGACGGGCGTTCACGCCGAGCGGCCGTTCGTGGCGCCGATCCTCGTCAGCGAGCGGGTGCGATATGTCGGCGAGCCGGTGGCGATCGTCGTGGCGGAGACGCCGTACGTGCTCGCCGACGCGCTGGCCGCGGTGACCGTGGACTACGAGCCGCTGCCGCCGATCGTGGGCGATGAGGCCGCGCGCGCCTCGTCGGCGCGCGTCCACGACGCGTGGCCCGACAACGTCGGCGTCCAGGTGAACGGCGCCGTCGGCGATGTCGAGCGGACGCTCGCGGAGCCCGGACTGACCGTGGTGCGTGAGCGCTTCCGCCATCAGCGCCTCGCCGCGGCGCCGATCGAGACGCGTGGCGTGCTTGCCCATTACGACCCGGAGACCGGCATGCTGACGGTGTGGGGCTCCATCCAGAGCCCCTACAGCCAGCGCGACGTCATCGCCCGCGTGCTCGACCTGCCGGCCGAGCGCGTGCGAGTCGTGGTGCCCGACGTCGGCGGCGCGTTCGGCCCGAAGGGCCAGGTGTACGCCGACGAGATCCTCGTCGCGCTCGCCGCGCGGCGGCTGGGGCGGCCGGTGAAATGGGTGGAGGGGCGGCGCGAGGACTTCGAGAGCGTGGGTCACGACCGCGCGCAGTCCCACCACGCGCGCATCGCATTCAAGGCCGACGGGACCATCGCCGCGCTCGACAATCGCTTCCTCGCCGATGTCGGCGCCTACCCGATGGCTGGCAACGGCCTCACCGCGAACACCGTCAATCACATGCCGGGCCCCTATCGCGTGCCGCACTATCGCGCGCGCGGCGAGAGCGTCGTCACCACCACCATGTGGAACGCGGCGTACCGCGCGGCCGGCCGGCCGGAGGCGAACTTCGTGATGGAGCGGCTGATGGACCTCGGCGCGCGGCGGCTCGGCCTCGACCCCGCCGACATCCGCCGGCGCAACTTGATCCGCGCCGCCGAGATGCCGTACCGGCCGGGGCTCACGTACAAGGACGGTGTGCCAGTCGCCTACGACCCGGGTGATTTCGTGACCGCGTTCGAGCGGATGCTCGAGCGCTTCGGCTACGAGGACTGGCGCAAGCGGCAGAGGTCAACGGCGGGATCGATGCGGCCGATCGGTGTCGGGATCGCGTGCTACGCGCAGGGCACCGGTCTCGGCCCGTTCGAGGGCGCCACCGTCCGGGTGGATCCGCGTGGCAAGGTCTTCGTCCTCGTCGGCGTGGCAGCGCAGGGACAGGCCCACTCGACGACGCTGGCCCAGATCGCCGCCGACACGCTCGGCGCCGACCTCGACGACGTCACGGTGCTCGGCGGCGACACGACGCTGATGCCCTATGGCATGGGCACCGGCGGCAGCCGCGTGATCGTCAACACCGGTCCGGCGGTCGCGAAGGCGGCGGCCGAGGTGCGCGAGCGCGCGGCGGTCGTGGCGGCGGAGATCTTCGAGTGCGACCCCAAGGACGTTCGCCTCGAAGGCAGCCGCGCGTCCGTGGCCGGCATGCCGGATCGCACGCTCCCGTTCGCGCGGCTCGCGCAGGCCGCCGTGCGGTCGAAAGCGCTGGCGCCTCGCGGTGAGCCGGGGCTGAACGCCTGCACGTGGTTCTATCCCGACACCGTGACGTGGGCCTTCGGCGGCCAGGTCTGCGCGGTGGAGGTCGACGTCGAGACCTGCCACGTCCGGCTGCTACGCCATGTCGTGCTGCACGATCCGGGGCGAGCGATCAACCCCGCGGTTGTCGAAGGGCAGCTGCAGGGCGGCGCCGCGCAGGCCATCGGGACGGCGCTGATGGAGGAGGTCGTCTACGACGCGCAGGGTCAGCTGCTCACCGGCAGCCTGATGGACTATGCGATTCCGAAGGCGTCGGACCTTCCCTGGCTCGAGGTCGCCCTGGACGAGCACGCCTCGGTCGTGAATCCACTCGGTGCGAAGGGCGTGGGCGAGAGCGGTTGCATCGCCGGCGCCAGTGCCGTCGCCAACGCCGTGGAGGACGCCCTCGCCGATCGCGGCGTGGTCGTGCGGGAGATGCCGATCACACCCGCACGGCTGTTCGCCTGGCTCGACGGTCGCTGATCACGGCCGGGCGGCGTGCAGCAGCTCGAAGAGGCGTGCGCTGGTGACGGGGACGCGATCGATGGAGACGCCGTAGTCTGACAGTGCGTCCTCCACGGCGTTCGCGATCGCGGCGGCCGGTGCGATCACGCCGCTCTCGCCCA
>Ga0075431_100000308_pt1 | contig 38503 bp, 36 predicted proteins | sample RhiMetdeltSRZDD5_FD_75297 | JGI IMG/M metagenome (GOLD analysis project Ga0075431, IMG submission 75297) | Populus rhizosphere microbial communities from Tennessee, USA - Rhizosphere MetaG P. deltoides SRZDD5 | ecosystem: Host-associated > Plants > Roots > Rhizosphere > Soil | place: USA... | reverse complement strand
CGCGTCCGCGGCCGGCGTGGACGGGACGTAGACGGCATACGCGCGGCCCTCGTGCCGACCGCTCGTGAACGTGCCGGCCGCCTCCACCGGTGCGAGCGCGGCCGCCACGAGCGCGAGTGCGAGGAGCCGCGCAATCACACGCGGCGGCGCCGCGGCAGGAGCAGGCGCCGGCCCCGGACGTCCCAGACTCCGCGCGGCGTGAGCCGCACCGCGGGCAGGAAGTCGGCGGCGAGGAACAGGAGCGTGAAGAACGGATCGTGGAACGCGTACCCGTGCGCGCGCAGGCGCGCATGCAGCTCGTCCTGGCGGCGCGCCGCTTCGGGCAGCTCCAAGCCCGTCATGATGCCGCCGAGCGGCAGGGCCAGCTCCCAGGTCACCCGGTTGCCGTCGACGAGCACGACGCCGCCGTGGACGGCGAGCAGCCGGTTCACCGCGCGCGCCATGGCGTCGCGACTCCGGCCGAGCACCAGGATGTTGAAGTCCGTCGAGATCGTCGCGGCCAGCGCGTCCAGCCGGTCCGCGAATCCGGCCACGACGCCCGGCGCGATCCACCGGCCGGCGCGGTCGACGAGCGCGGCGTGAAGGTCGCCCTCCGCCGGCGCGCGCTCCTCCAGCTTCGTGATGACCGCGCTCACCAGGCGGATGACCGGCAGCGTCTCGCGCGAAGGCAGGCGAAAGTCGTCCGGACGGGCGCGCCAGCGCATGCGCAGCCGCGCCGCCGGCGACCTGAACACGCGCGACCACATCGGCTCGGGTACCGCCACCAGCATGCGGCCCTCCCGCGCGGCCACGCGCCCGCGCGCGATCACCATCTCCGGACGCGGCTGGCTCAGGTCGGACAGCACGCACACGTCCGCGTAACGCCCGGGCGCGATTCCGCCCACCTCGTCGTCCTTCCGGAAGTACGTGGCGGGGTTCAGCGTCACCATGCGGTACGCATCGACGGGCGGCACGCCGGCCGTGAGCGCCGTGCGGAGCAGATGATCGACGAAGCCGTGATCGCGGATGAAGGCCGGCATCGAGCCGTCGGCGGTCAGCATGGCCCGCGCAGCGAGCCCGGGCGCGTCCTTGAGCGCGCCGAGGAGACCGCTGAGGTCGGGACGCAGCGACGACTCGCGGAGCATGACGGCAATGCCCTGGCGTGCCCGATCGAGGACTTCGTCGGCCGTGATCGGCTCGTGATCGGACGTCACCCCGCCGGCGGCGATGGCGGGGATCTTGTCGGTACGCGCGCCCGCGGTGTGGCCCTCGACCCGCAGACGGCGCGACTGTCCCAGCGCGAGGCGCCCGAGCAGGTCGGCATCGCCCCCATGAATCTCCGTCCACCGCGTCACCTCGCCGACCGCCGCCACCCACGGATGCGCCAGGGCGCGCGCGAGATCGCGCGGTCGGAAGCGCCGCGGCTCGTCGGCCGTCTGCGTCTGCCCTTGCACCCGGAGCATCCAGTAGAACTTGAGGGGCGAGCGGGCGAGCGCGTCGGCCACCGCCACGAACGCGCGCCGACCGCCGAGCTCCCAGAACTGCAGCGTGTCGGCGAAGACCGTCGTCGTCCCGAGCGGCAGCACGTGCCGGGCGAGCGCGGAGGGCGTGATGATGTGGGCGGGATGGACGTGCGGATCGATATAGCCGGGCACGAGCACGCGCCCCGGCGTCTCCACCACCGTCGTGCGGGCGCCGACCATCTCGTCGCGGAGTCCGACGTAGGCGATGCGCTCGCCGAGTATCGCGAGGTTCGCGCGATAGAGCTCGCCGGTGTAGACGTTCAGCAGGGTGCCGCCGCGGACGTACAGGTCCGCGGCCGCCGCGCCGCGTGCGACGGCGGTCAGTCGACGGCGCTGCGACGCCGTCACTTCTTGCGGCGACCGCCGGTGCGATAGGCCGTCGTGCCCGCCCGCACGCCGGCGCGCAGGCCGCGTCCGATCCGCGCTGCCTCGTCGACCGCTTGCCGCACACGCGGCTCCGCCTGTCGCATCGCCTTCCGGACCGCGATGCGCGTCTGCCGCTCGACTCGCTTCAGCCGCTTCCGCGCCTCACCACGCACCTGCCGCGTCTGCACCTCGAGCCGCGCCAGCTGCTTCTGCAGCGCCTTCCACTGCCCGTCCAGGCTCGCCATGCGCCCTCCTTCGCACCGATTGTATCCAACGGGCCAGCCCGGACGGGCGGACCGTGTCGCCGGTTTGAAACCACCTCCATGGAGAACCCACGAATCGCGACAGCTGAATCGACAGCGATGCGGCAAGCGCAGCCACCGTCCACCGCGATCAGGCCACCCGTGGCTCGAGCCGAGCGCGCGCCGCCGCTACAATGGTGACATGGCGGCGATCCTCGTCACCGACAGCGTCCGCGTGCCGGACGGCGCCCTCAGCGTGCGGGCCGTGCGCGCGTCCGGCCCCGGAGGCCAGAACGTCAACAAGGTGGCGACGAAGATCGACTTGCGGGTCGACCTCGATCGCATCGAGGGATTGTCGGCCGCCGCGCGGGCTCGTCTCGACACCCTGGCGCGGCACCGCCTGGACGCCGACGGACGACTCGTCGTCACGAGCCAGGCCACGCGAAATCAGGCCCGCAACCTGGTGGACGCGCGCGAGAAGGTCCGCGCGCTGGTCGCCTCCGCCCTCATTCCGCCGCGGCCACGAACGGCCACCAGGCCCAGCGTCGCCGCGCGCGAGCGCCGCCTCACCACGAAGCGGTCTCGGAGCGCCGTCAAACGATTCCGGGCGCGCCCGGCGCCGGACGATTAGAACCCGAGCGCGCGCACCTCGTCGCGGAAGCGGCGGACGTTGGCCAGCTTGATGTCCTCGTAGCCGCGAATGAGGTCCGGCAGCCCGGCGAGCGTTGCGGCCCGATCGTACGAGGCGACGTTGAGTCCGGCCAGCGCCTTGTCGATGAGCGCCACGTACTCGGCGACGAGCGCGCGCTCGACTCGCCGCACCTCGGGCCAGCCGAACACGTCGAGGGCGCCGCCGCGAAGGCCGCGCATGGCGTGAAGCGCGCGGAAGACGCCGTCGAACCAGCGCCCGAAGCGAATCTTGCCCTGCCAGCCAAACGCGCGCAGGAGCGGCGGGTGGAGGTTGTACTGCACCGTCACGCCGTCGGGATACTCGTCCTTCAGCGCGGCCGCCAGATCGTTCTTGAGGTGTAGCCGCGCCACCTCGTACTCGTCCTTGTACGCCATGAGCTTGAACAGGTGACGCGCGACCGCCGCGCTCAGCGCGGTCCGGTCGGGCGCGACACGCCGCTCGGCGTCCACCACGCGGCGGACGACGTCGACATAGCGCTGCGCATACGACGCGTCCTGGTAGTCGATCAGCTCGGGAACGCGGATCTCGAGCAGGCGACGCGTCTCACCGGTGGCGCCGGCCATGTCGACCAGGGCGCGAGCCTTGGCCGTCAGCGGCGCCAGCGTTTCGACGGCGCCGACCCGCCGGCGCTTCAGCGTGGCGGCCCAGCCCGGATCGGCGACGACGAGGCGGCCGGCGCGGAAGGCCTGCGTGTTCATGGCCACCGACACGCCGTTCAGCGCGATGGCCCGCTCGATCGCCTCGGCGGCGACCGGGATGGCGCCCGCCTGGTAGGCCGCGCCGAGCACGATGAGGTTGGCGGCCATGTGGTCATCGAACAGGGTCTCGGCGAGGCCGAGGGCGTCGACGAACGCGTTCTCGTCCTTGCGCGTGACCCGGTTGATCGATGCCAGCAGCCCGCCCCCGTCGGGGAAGTGCACGTCGGTCTTCGTCACCATGGCGCCGGTAGGCACCTGACTGGTCGAGATCACCGCAATCGTCTTGTCCGATCGGGCATGATCGACGTTCTGTGCCGACGTCGCTACCAGCACGTCGAAGCCGAGATAGCAGTCCGCGCCGCCGGCAGAGACCTTGGCCGAGACTTCCTCGGACCGCTCGAAGATCTTCAGATGCGACACGACCGGGCCGCCCTTCTGGCTGAGCCCGGTCTGATCGAGCCCGCGCACGTGCTTGCCGTCGAGCAGCGCCGCGGTGCCGAGAATCTGGTTCACCGTCACCACACCGGTGCCGCCGATGCCCATCATGAAGACCGAGGCCGTCGCCGGAACGCGGCGCGCGGGCTCCGGCAGCGCGCGATCGACGGTGAAAACCTTGCGCTCCCTCTTGCGGGGCGTGCCTCTGGGCACGACGGTCAAGAACGACGGGCAGTCACCGCGCAGACACGAGTAGTCCTTGTTGCACGACGACTGATGGATCTGCGTCTTGCGTCCGAACTCCGTGTCGACGGGCTGGACGGACAGGCAGTTGGACTTCACGCCGCAATCGCCGCACCCTTCGCAGACGGCCTCGTTGATGAAGACGCGCAGCGCCGGATCCTCGAGCTTGCCCCGCTTGCGCAGCCGGCGCTTCTCCGCCGCGCAGCGCTGGTCGTGGATCAGCACCGTCACGCCGGGCGTGTCACGCAGCAGGCGCTGCGCCTCGTCGAGGCGGTCGCGGTGCCAGACCTGCGCGCCGCGACCCCACGTGACGCCGTGGCCGTACTTGTCGGGGTCGTCGGTGGTGACGATGATCCGCTTCACGCCTTCGGCCTCGAGCAGGCGGGTCATCTCGGGCACCGGCATCGCGCCCGCCGCATCCTGCCCGCCGGTCATGGCCACCGCGGAGTTGTAGAGAATCTTGAATGTCACGTTGGTGCCGGCGGCGATCGCCTGGCGGATGGCAAGTGATCCCGAGTGGAAGAAGGTGCCGTCGCCGAGATTCTGGAACATGTGCTTGGTGTCGGTGAACGGCGCCATCCCGACCCACTGCACGCCCTCACCACCCATGTGCGTGGTACCGACGGTGTGGCGCTCGGGCATGGCGAGCGCCATCCCGTGGCAGCCGATGCCCCCACCCGCCATCGAGCCTTCGGGCACGACGGTGGAGCGATTGTGGGGGCAGCCGGAGCAGAAGAACGGCTGGCGCGCGAGCGTGAGCGGAGCGGGCCGCTCGCGAAGCGCCTCCAGCAGCGCCACGCGCGCGGTCACCGAGCCGAGACTGACCTTGCGCTCCAGGCGCGCGGCCAGCATCAGCGCGATCTTGTCGGCGTCCAGCTCGCCGTTCGCGGGCACGAGCGGGCGGCCATGCTCGTCGTGCTTGCCGACGATGCGCGGCCGCTCGGTCTGGTTGTAGAGCACGTCCCGGACGAACATCTCCACGAACGCGCGCTTCTCTTCGATGACGAAGAGCTCCTCCAGCCCGTGCGCGAACTCGCGCACGATCGTGGGCTCCATCGGCCACAGCAGCCCGAGCTTCAGCAGCCGGATGCCGTACCGACGCAGCGCCTCGTCGTCGAGCCCGAGCTCGTGGAGGGCCTCGCGCAGGTCGTAGTACGTCTTGCCGGGGGCCGCGATGCCCAGCCACGCGCCCGGCGACGGGACGGTGATCTTGTTGAGCGGGTGGGCGGCGGCGAAGGCGCGGGCCGCGTCGAGCCGGCCGTAGTGAATCTCCCGTTCGAGCTCGAGCCCGAACGGCGGTAGCAGCATCGGGTTCTGCGTCGGTCGCCAGGGCTTGCCGTCGCAGGTGAAGCCGGGATCGCGGATGAGCACGCGCTCGGGATGCACCTCGGCGGTTCCGATCTCGTCGGCGACGTTCGTGACGATCTTGAACGCGCACCAGAGTCCCGAGTAGCGCGACATCTCGAAGCCGTAGCGGCCGAGATCCAGGATCTCCTGCACGCTGCCCGGGAAGAGCGTCGGCATGAACGCGTCGTAGAAGGCCACCTCGGAGTGCGTCGGCAGCGTCGAGGACTTCGAGAGCGGATCATCGCCACCCAGCGCGAGGACGCCGCCATAGCGGCCGAGGCCTGCATAGTTGGCGTGCTTGAAGATGTCGCCGGTGCGGTCGACGCCCGGCCCCTTGCCATACCACATGCCGAGAACGCCGTCGTACTTCGGCTTCGGGAACATGTTGGCGAGCTGGGCGCCGTAGATCGCGGTGGCGCCGAGGTCCTCGTTGACGCCGGAAATGAAGACGACGTTGTGCTCGGCCAGCAGCTGCGGATTGCGCTCGAGCGTCAGGTCCAGTCCGCCGAGCGGCGAGCCGCGATAGCCGGAGACCAGCGTGGCCGTCCGGATCCCGCGGCGCTTGTCGGCGCGGTGCTGGTCGAGTGGCAGCCGGACCAGGGCCTGAATCCCCGACAGGAAGATGGTACCGGCTTCCTGGCGGTATTTGGCGTCGAGCGAGAAGCTGTCGTTGATGGCCATGCTCTCCTCAGGAAGCTCTCGTGAACGTCACGCGCGCCGTCTGGGTCGTATGATACGGGCGCGCCGACATCGGCGCAAATTGCCGACCGGAGGGACGATGGGGCTCCGACTCGCGCTGATGATCGAGGGACAGGAAGGCCTGACGTGGGACCGCTGGCGGCGCCTGGCGCGGACCGCCGAGGAGGGTGGATTCGAGTCCCTCTTCCGCTCCGATCACCTCACCGGGCTCTTCGGCGACTCGCGTCGGCCGTCGCTCGATCTCTGGGCCTCGCTCACGTGGCTGGCCACCGCCACCTCGCGCATCCGCTTCGGCCCGCTCGTGGCCCCGCTGACGTTCCACCACCCGGCGTTGCTCGCGAAGCGGGCCGCCGCCGTCGCCGAGCTCGGCAATGGCCGTCTCGATCTCGGCATCGGCGCCGGGTGGCACGAGGGCGAGCACCGGATGTTCGGGATCCCGTTCCCTCCGCTGAAGGAGCGCATCGATCGGCTCGAGTGCGGCGCGCGCACCATCCGCGCGCTGTGGCAGGGCAAGAAGGCGACGCTGACGCAGCCGTACTATCCGCTGGTCGACGCGGAAAGCTATCCGCTGCCGCCGGGCGGCCGCGTGCCCCTGATCATCGGCGCCCGTGGCGAGCGCCGCACGCTGGCCATCGCCGCGGCGCATGCCGACGAGTGGAACATCACGCGCGTGACCTTCGACGACTATGCCGCCAAGCGCGGCGTGCTCGACGCCCACTGTGCGGCCGCCGGCCGCGACGCGCGCGCCATCGCCCGCTCGCTGATGGTCCCGGTCATCGTCGGCCGGACGGGTGCAGAGCTGGCCGCCCGGCACACCCGTGCGCGGGCCATCTTCCCGCGCGTGCCCGAGGACGAGGTGAGCTGGCGCGCCGCCGGCTTCCTCTATGGCACCCCCGAGCGCGTCGTCATCGACTTGAAGCGCTGGGAGAGCCTCGGGGTCCAGCGCGTCATGCTCCAGATGCTCGACATGGAAGACGACGTGGCGATCGACCTGCTCGCCCGAGAGGTGGTGCCCGCGTGTCGCTGACCGATGTCTAGCGCGCGGTCGGCGCCGGCTCGGCCCAGAGTCCCCGGTTGGCCTCACGTGCCTCGCGCTGGAGCTTCAGCAACAGAGCCTGGTGACGGACGTTCGGCGGAATGGTCATGACCTGCGCGAATCCGCGGCGGACGAGCTCTGCGTTCACCATCGTGTCGGCCACCCAGACGTAAGCAAGCAGGCGGCCGTAGTGGTCGCGCGCCTGCGCGTCGAGCTCGAGGCGCACGCGGCAGCCGCTGACGAGCTGGCGGTTCACGTCAGCGGCGGCACGGCCGCCCGGTTCCTCGCCCTTGCGCGGATGGTGCACCTCCGGCGTGTTGACGCCGATGTAGCGGACCTTCTCGATGCGCCCGCCGACGTCGACGTGAATCGTGTCGCCGTCGACGATGCGGGTGACGGTGCCCTCGAGCGGGAGCTGCGCGGCGGCGGGAACACTGAGGCCAAGCAGGACGAGCAGAAGAGCAAATTGCTTCGCCACGCGCGGCACACGGCCACGCTGTCACGCTGGCGGCGCCGGCGTCAACTTTCTGAGACGGCGGAGTCGGTCAGGCGTCGACGCGGACGAACGCGTAGCCGAGCGAGCGGAGCTGCCGCGGGATGTGGCCGAGCGTGCGGCGGTCACCTCGCCGGCGCTCGACATCACGCGTCCCCGCGCTCCCCCGCCGCTCCCCGAGCCGGCGATCGAGAATGACGTTCACGTCGTCCTCGCTCGCGAACTCGCGAGACAGGTACTCGAAGAGCTGCGGCTCGAGACGCGACACGATAAACAGGTGCGCGATCACCTCAGCCTTTGTAGCCGATCGACCTCCGGATCGTCAACGCGGGCGCAGCCGTGCGAGGACGCGGCGCGCCGCGCGTTCGGCGCGTGGCGGTCGCCGCGGATTTCCGCCACGGGACGGCGCCGGGGGGTCGTCGGCGTCGTCATCGTCGCCGGGCTCGAGCGCGGCGACGAACCGCTCGGCGGTGACGGCCGCCGCGCCCGCCCGCTCGGCGGCGTCCCGGACGGCGCGGTCGGAGCTGACGACGACCGCGCCGGAGCGGAGCTCCGCCGCGAGCCGGCGCAGGACGTCGTCGGCGGTCTCGGGCGGACGCGAGAACACGACCTGGACCTGGCCGCCGGCCGGCCCGCCGCCGGCGCGCCGCGCGCCATCGAAGACGACGGTGAAGGGATCGCCCGACGCGCGAGCAGCCCCGGCCACCAGTCGCAACAGCGCGGCACGGCCGTCCTCGAGTCCTCGCGCTTCGTGCTGCGCCAGCTCGGGATCCCGGCGGATCACGTTGTAGCCGTCGATCAGCCAGCGCATCGCGCGCCGCGACCGCCCGTCAGGCGTCCTCGCGCCGCAGCGGCAGCGGCCAGCTCCGTCGCGCGAAGAATCGATCGATGCCGGCGCGCCCCTCCGGAGAGGCGACCAGCTCGCCGAAGCGGCGCGCTTCGAGCGCCAGCCCCGCCGCGAGGCCCTGCGTGAGACCCACGCGCACCACCTCGAGGATCGCGCGGGCGCAGGGCGTGCGATCGATGTCCGCGTGATGATCGAGCAGCCGCTGGATGCCGGCATCCCGCTCGACGTTTGGAAACGCGACGGTGGAGGTCTCCGCCAGCGGTGAGCCGAGCGTCCCGCGGAACTCGCCGTCCGCGATGCGTCGCGCGACGCCGAGCGCGTGCGACAGCGCGTCCGACGCCGCGACCTCGTCGACGAGGCCAAGCGCGAGCGCGCGCGTCGCCGGACGACGGCGGCCGTCGAGCAGGATGCCGAGCGCCTCCACCAGCAGCGTGTACATCTGACCACCGCCCGCACGCGCCCGGCGCGCGGCCAGGCGCGGCAGCATCTGGGTGCCGCCGAAACCGGGGATGACGTGCAAGTTGATCTCCGGCTGTCCGAGCTCGGCGCGGGCGCCGGCGACGCGCCACGCGCACGCCATCTGCAGCTCGTTGCCGCCGCCGAGCGCGTAGCCATCGACCGCGGCCACGACCGGCGCGCGCAGCGTGCCGATGCGCGCGAAGAGCCGCTGCGCGCGCGTGGCGAAGACGGCCACGGCGTCGGCACTGGGGAAGGCGCGCAGCTGTCGAATGTCGGCGCCCGCCACGAACATGGTGCCGGCGCCCGTCAGCACCACGGCCTTGACGCCGGCGTCGGCGTCGATGGCATCGAGGGCCCGCTCGAGCTCCTCGAGCACCTCGGCGCCGAGCGCGTTCGCCGGCGGCGCGTCGATCGTCACCAGCGCGACAGCGTCCGGACGGCCCGGTCGGAGCGGATCGACGCGGGCCCGGACGGTGCGTCCGTCCACGAACCGCGAGCCCCACGCCTCGTAGACGTCGCGCGCCGAGCGGGCGCGATCGAGCGCCGGCGTCGCGCCGACGCGAATCGTCAGCGTCCCGGAATGGCGGTTCTCGTACAAGCTCTGGTTCGCCTCGGCCAGCTCCTGCCACGCATGGATGGCCGGCGACTGCGCCGTCAGCGCGTCGGCGTCGAGCAATCGCACACATTCCTCGGCCTGGTGCGCGTTGGACAGATGGCTGCCGAGGATGGCGAAGCTCGGAAACAGCACGCGCTTCTGATACATCCACACGTTCGGCGCGTAGAACGCAAAGCGCCGCTCCGGCGTCCCCTCCATATAAAGGACCACGCCGGTGAACGGGCGCGCCAGGAACGTGCTCGTGCCGAGCGTGTCCTGCGCCGCGCGCTCGACGATGACGTCCGGGTATCCGCGCGGGTTGTCGGGCGTCGTGAGCAGGCGCCCGACGGCCATGCCGAATGGCTTCAGCGTCCGGTCCTGGTAGCGGCGGTAGCCGTCGGCATCGGCGTCGTAGTCCGGCATCGTCGCCGGCCACTCGAAGCCCGTTTCCGCGGCAAGCGTCTCGAGGCTCACGGTCGCTGCCAGGATCCACGTTTCCCGGACACGAGCCGCGGCCGCATCCGTGCGCGTCACGACGACGACGCGCGCGCCGGCGGCGAGCGCCGCCTCGATCGCATCCCCGCCGACCGGATCGTCCTCGCCCGCCGTGCCGTTGTAATAGACGAGGACGGCGGCGTTGGGCCGCAGTCCCGCCCGCGACAGCATCTCGCGCGCGCTGGCCGATCCCGGCTTGCCGAGGAACGTCAGCGTGTAGCCGCTGGTGGCGCCGTAGAAGACCAGACGCCCACCGGGAGCGAGCAGATCGACCATCCGAGGGAAGAGGTCGCGGCCAACGGACGACACAACCACGTCGACCATCGCGCCGTCGTTCGACGCGACCACCGTGTCCCGGAACGCGCGCCCTGCCTCGCGCCACGCCGCCTGCGCGGCCGGATCGGCCGGAACCGGCGCGAACGCGCCGGCAAAGGCGGCGTCCTTGCGATTGACGAAGGCGGCGCCGCCGCGCCGCAGCACGAGCTTGCCCTTCTCCTCGGTCGACACGAGCCCGGTGACGCGCGCGCCGCGCAGCGCGGCGCACGCGAGCGCGTACTGGCCGGTGCCGCCGGCCGCGCCTTCCACGAACACGCGCTCGCCGGGCGCGACGCGCGCAACGTCGTACAGCGCTTTGTAGACGGTCTCGAGGTCCAGCATGTACGAGGAGCCTTCGGCGAGCGTGAGGCGCTCGGAGTGCGCCAGCAGCTGCGGTGCCTGAACTCGCACGAACTGCGCGAACGAGCCGTCGGGCGTCTCGTAGCCCTGGATCTTGAAGTCCGCGTGCATCGGATCCTGGCCCGCACGCGGCGACAGCAGATTCGACACGCCCGGATAAAGGACGCGCAGATCACCGACTTTGAGACGCCCCTCGCGCGCCACCTCGGCGCCCACCGCCGCGACCACGACGACGGCTCCGCTGCCCGGCACGTGCAAGTCTCGATCGTGCAGGTCGAAGACTGAGATCGGTATGCCGCGCGCGGCGAACACGGTGTTGTACGTCAGGCCCGCGTAGAGCACGTATCCGAGCGCCTCGTTCGGACCGATGGCCGGCACGGGCTGGGTGACGTCACGCAGCGCGTCCCGCGGGTCGCCGTGAGCCGGCCGCCCGCGCGCGTCCTTGATGACGGCCCAGACACGCTGCCGCTGGGGCAGCGGATCGAGGCCCGGACGGAACGGCGCGCCGAGTGGCAGCGGCTCCGGCTCGCCGGAGAACCAGGCGACGTCGCCGCTCACGCGCGGAGCTCCCTGCGCACGAGCGCGGCCCCGGCGCCGAGGGCACGCAGCTTGCCGCGCGCGACGTCGCGCGGGAGCGGCACCATCCCGCAGTTCGTGCACGGATAGAGCCGCGCGGGCTCCACGTGGCGCAGCACGCGCCGGATCGTGTCGGCCACCTGCGCGGAAGTCTCGACCTGGAGCGTCGCGACGTCGATCACCCCCGCCATCACGTCCTTGCCGCGCAGGAGCTCGAGCAGCTCGAGCGGCACGCGGGAGCTCGCGCACTCGAGGGACACCTGGTCGATGCGGCTTCGCGCCAGCAGCGGAAACGTCCGCTCGTACTGCCGCCACTCGCCGCCGAGCGTCTTCTTCCAGTCGACGTTCGCCTTGATGCCGTAGCCATAGCAGATGTGCACGGCGGTGGTGCAGCGGAGGCCCTCGACCGCCCGGTGCAGCGCCTCGATCCCCCAGCCGGCCACGTCGTCCATGTACACGTTGAAGGCGGGCTCGTCGAGCTGCAGCACGTCGAGCCCGGCAGCGACGAGATCGCGCGCTTCCTCGTTGATGACGCGCGCGAAGTCCATGGCCAGCCGTGCGCGGTCGCGATAGTGCTCGTCGGCGAGCGTGTCGACGATGGTCATGGGCCCCGGGATGGTGAACTTGAGCCGCCGCTCGGTGTGCGCGCGCGCCCAGCGAACCTCCTCGACATGCACCGGCGCCGGCCGCCTGATCGGACCGGTGACCGTGGGGACCTCGGCCTTGTAGCGATCGGCGCGGATGCCGATGGTCACACGCTTGCCGAAGTCGATGCCGGCGAGACGCTCGACGAAGCCGTGGACGAAGTGCTGGCGCGACTGCTCGCCGTCGGTGACGACATCGATGCCGGCCGCTTCCTGATCCTTCAGCGCGGCCAGCACGGCATCGCGCTGCGCCTCGAGCAGATGCTCAGATGGTACGCGCCACGGCGCCCAGAGCCGCTCCGGCTCCGCGAGCCACGCCGGCTTCGGCAAACTCCCCGCGATGGTCGTCGTCAGCATCGCGCCGAGATGCTAGCACGCCGGACTCACGCCGAGCATCGATGTTCATGGTGCGCCGGCCTCCGGGCGTGCGACACTCGGGCCGTGCCGCACCGCTCCGCCGGCAGCGAGATGTATCCGTGGTACGACTCGGTGTGGCTGACTCGGTACAGGAGCGCGACGGCCGTCATCGAGCGCGTCCGGCCTGACGTGCTGCCCGCGTTCGTCGATGCGTTTCGGATCTTTCACACGCGGCAAGATTTCAAAGTCCGGCTGCTCGACCGGATCTTCGACGATGCGACGATGGCGGAGATCCGACGCACGATTCGGACCTTGCGCCCGCACGATCTGGAGTTGCACGAAGCCCGGCGGTTCGGGCGCTTCGTCGTCCACGATCATGCGCACTTCGCCGCCTTGCACCAGCGGCTCGTCCCATCGGTCAGCGAGGTCGTGAGCGAGGCGGTCGAGCCGGCCTACAATTTCCTGAGCCTGTACGGGCACCGCGGCGTCTGCCCGCCGCACATGGATTCACCGGAGGCGAAGTGGACGCTCGATCTCTGCATCGACCAGAGCGGCCGCTGGCCGATCCATTTCAGTCAGGTATGCTCCTGGCCGGACGCTGCACCCAACGACCCGCCCGGACACGACTGGGGAGAACGCGTCAAGCGGTCAGCGTCGTTGCGCTTCACGGAGTGCGCGCTCGAGCCCGGGCAGGCGGTCGTTTTCTCGGGCAGCAGCCAGTGGCACTACCGCGATACGATCCCGCGAGCGTCGGGCCGGACGTTCTCGGAGCTGCTGTTCTTCCATTTCGTGCCGGAGGGAAGCGCCGAGCTCGCCCGGCCCGAGAACTGGCCGCGCCTCTTCGGCGTCCCCGAGCTCACGAGCGTGTGACGCCTTCCGGCGGTCGGGCGGCCAGCTGCCGGAAGAGCTGTCGGGCGGCCTGCGCGATCCACGCCGGATACCACAGCACCCACGACGTCGGCGTCGGCGCCGAGGCCCAGCGCCCGCGCAGACCGGCCGATGGCAGCAGATTGCGCCTGAGATGCCTGAGCCGCGCCCGCGCCGTCGGTTCCCACAGCAGCATGAGCGCGGCCATGACGGGCCCCACGAGCAGCTCGTCGGCAACATGCAGGACGCCGCCGCGCCAGTGGAACAGCCGCTCGGCGAGCCACCAGCCGACCTGCCGGGGACGGATCACCTCGAGGAACTCGTCGGGCACGCGGGCGCCGAGCAGCTCGCGCGCCTGGCTCAGCGCCAGGTAGACGACGGGCGCGAGGTGCGCATCGCGGACGCGGTCGGCCAGCGCCGGCCACGGCAGCACGTCGCGCTCCCGGTCCACGAGCAGCGCGATATCGACGAGCGCGCGCAGGGACGCCAGGCCGTCCTTGGCGGCGTGGAACGCCAGGTAGACGACCAGGTCCGGCCACGACATCGACCAGACGGGATGCCCTTGCCAGCACGCCGGTCGCGCGGACGCCCAGATGCCGTCCACGTCCATGCGCGAGACGTGCCGTTCGCCGATGTCGTGGTGCAGCTCGACGTCGATCGCCTCGTTCGTGAAGATGGTGTGGTAGTCGGCTCCCTGCTGGTCCTCCGGTCGGCGCGCATATCCGAGCTCCTCGAGCACTCGTCCTGCCTGCGCATGGTCGTCGGCACGCACGAGAATGTCGAGGTCGCCGGCCTGGCGAAGCAGGGGAGCCGGGTAGAGATCATCTGCGAGCACGGGCCCCTTCAGCGGCATCACGGGGATGCCCGCGTGCGCGAACGCGCCAAGCAAGCGGTCGAGGTCGTAGCGGAGGCGGAGGTTGAACGCGACGCACGTCCTCGCGAGCGCGGCGAGCGCCTCACGCGCAGGCGGCGGGACCGTGCCCGCGGGGACCGCGTCGAGCTGACCGTGGAGCAGGGCCGCCACGCCGTGGCGCTCGGCGAGCTGGATGACCGCCGTCCAGTCGGGGCGCGATCGGATCGCTCGCGCGAGCCGCGAACGTCGCTCGGCGGATGGCCGCGGATACGCGCCGAGCAGCAGGACGTCGTCGCCGCGCCCGCGCTGGCTCACGGCTCCTCGCCGCCATATCGGGCGGACAGATCAGCGACGCGGTCCAGCGCCCGCTCGCGCGTCGACAGGCGGTCCGGAAACTTGGCGAAGACCTCGTGGGCGACGCGCCCGAGCGGCAGGCCCTGCTCGAGCAGCTCGAGAATGACGCGATCGAGCCGCCCCTCGCCGTTCAGCGACGACACGTGATCGGCGGCGCGGCGGGCGAGGCTCGCGGGCGAGCGAGGAATCCCGAAGAAGGTCGACTGCCTGAAGTCCGCCTTGGGCGCGCCGTAGCGCTCCGGCGTAATCCGCGTCTCCCACGTCCACACGTAATCCTCGCCCACGAGAACGGCCGACATCCGGAGGGCCACGGTGTCGCCGGGTGCGAGTCGCACGGGGTGCGGCCACGGAAAGAATGCCTGTCCGTAGATCAGCCCGGGCGCGCCGGGCGCGTTGGAGAAGCCGGCCCCGGCGCCGAGGTCGGCGTCGAACCAGACGAGGAGGCCGCAGGTCTCCACCGCTGCCGACGCGTACCACTGCACGCGACCGCTCATCCCGGTCTCGTGCACGGTCGCATAGTCGATCGCCGCCAGGTCCTCTGGCGCCAGCACGATGTCGTCCGACCGTGCGTGGCACTGTCGCCAGGTGTTCGTCTCGAGACGACTGACAGCTCGCATGTCGAGGCCGTAGTCATTGCGCTCCCACGGCGTGACGTGTCGCTCGTACAGCGCGCCGGCGCCGGCGACGGCGACGCGGAGCACGTCCCGCCGGGGGATCAGCGTCCCCCCCGGCTTCAGCAGGCGCCGGCGCGCATCGACGATGGAGGGCACGTGATGCTGGAACAGCGGCAGCACACCGCGCAGGTCGGACACGACGACGTCGGCCGGCTCAGGAAGGGTCAGCGAGGTCGAACGCTTCTGGACGAACCGGACGCGATCGCCGAGCCCGTTCGCGTGCGCGATGGCGCGCGCCGTCTCGATGACGTCCGCCGGCTCGATGGCCCAGACGGTCGCCGCGCCGTACTTGCATGCCAGGAACGCCATGATGCCCGTCCCCGTCCCGATGTCGACGACGGTCGCCCCCGGCGTGACGGCGGCGCGCAGCGCGGTAGCGTATGCGTCCATGCGCCCGCGGTCTCTGATCATGTCGCCGTACGCGGCGAGGCTATACATGGACGGGGGCCTGCACCGTGTGGCTGACGACGTCGTCGCAAAGCCCGGAGAGGCTCGCGACGTCGTCCGGCGGCCACGCCCGGTACACGGGGACACGGGACGTCAGACCGGCGAGCACCCGGAACTCGGCCGCGCGCATCCGGGCGTCGGCGAAGTGGCCCGCGTGCGTGTTGGCGGCGAGCGCGATGAGTCCGGCCGCCGGCGACAGCGACTCGACGGACCAACGCCGGAAATGTCGGAGGCGGTCGGCGAGGACGAAGACGGCGCCGAGTGGCAATGACCGCGCCTGGAAGCGATACCCCGCGCCGGCTTCGAGGAAGCGCTTGTCCCACGTCGGCGTGAGCCTCGGCAGCGCGTCCTCGGCCCCATAGAGCGCGCGGACCGACTCGGGCCACAGGCGGATCCGTGACGGCCCCGGCTGCACGGCCACGAGCGCGCCATCGTCCGAGATCGCGACGACGTCGTCCGCCATGACGGCGTGGCCACGCCGGGCAAACGCGGCGGCGAGCGTCGACTTCCCCGCCCCGGCCGGGCCGGCGAACACCACGGCCTGGTCCTCGACCGCGACCGCGCTGGCGTGCAGGCACGTGACGCCCCGCAGGCGCAGCAGGAATCCGAAGACGGGCCCGAGCAGGTACGTCGCCACGTCGTCGAGCGTCCACGGCGCGGGCCACATCGTCCAGACGCCGCGTCCCGCTCTGTCGAGCACGAACTCGACGCCGTCGGCGTAGCGGAGCCGGAAGAACAGGCCACCTCGCAGCCGCGCCACGACGAGTGCGGGAGTCCCTGCCTCGTCGCAGTCGCTGCTACGGTAGAGGACCTCGTCAGCGTCGGATGGGGCGGCCGCACGCGGAGCGCCCTCTTGCAGCCGGACGACGACGTCCGTCGGAGCGTCATCGCTCGCTGGACTCAGGCCGGGAAGCCGTGCGGCGCTGGCGATCCGCAGCCCGAAAGCGGCGTGAGCGTGCAACGCGATCACGCGCTCTTGTTCATGCCCGTCGTCATATCGTTCATGCTTCCGGCGGCCGCGCTGGTCCGGGTGAGGTCTCGCAGGTCCCCGAATCTCGTGAGCTTCGGACGCCGGTACTCGCGCTTGGTCTTCGGCTTGTCGTGTTCCGCTGCCATGCTCGCCTCCTCGCGGGATGTCGTCACGAGGCCTCCTGTGATCGTAGCCAGTAGTCCAGACACAGCGGCCGGAGGTTCGTCCAGATGGCGCCGGGATCCCGCTCGCCGCAGACGCGCGGGATCCGATCCCGGTCGACGTACCGGAGTAGCGCCGGTGTCGCCACGAAATCATCGATCCACCGCGCGTCCGGCTCCCGCAGGAGCGCGACGAGCGGATCGCCCGCGGCCACCGTCTTGGGGCGCCGCCGCACACGTTCCGGCAAGGCGACTCGCATCGCCAGCCGGATCACCGTCTTGTCGAAGCACCACGGCATCGGCGGGATCGCGAGCAAGTATTCGACGACCCGCCGATCGAAGAACGGGTGGCGCACATCGACCGGAACCCCGGTGAGCGCGGGGTGGTAGGTCTCGAAGATCTGCGCCCAGTCGGGCGAGGTCAGGAGCTCGTACGCGTGCGGGCGGACCGGATGCGTGCTCCGCGCGGGGCCGGGCGGCGCCGTCGAGTCACGAAATTCCGGCCGCAGCCAGCTCGGCGCGCTCTCTGCCGGCCGCGGGCCGAATCCAGCCCAGCGCCTGGCGTGAGTGACGAGCCTCACGCGCGGCAGCCGGCGACAGTGCACCACGTACCGCACGAGCTCGGCGGACAGGCGGCCGATCTTGCCCGCGCGGACCAGGTCCACGGCGTAGGTCGCCGGCAAGCGCACGGCGGGATCGGCCCCGTGACCGGTCAAGAGCACTCGCGAGTGGCTGGCCGCCTCGCTGAGCTGGTCGACGTGCACCGCCAGGAGGGGATCGCCCTCGGGCTCCCAGCGGCGAAGCTCGGGCTTGTCCCACCGCTCGAACGGCCGGTAATCGTCGACGACGCGGTAGTGGACCGGCAGCGACAGCGCGTCGGCGGCGAGCTGCGCATAGCGCCGCTCAGGATCCGGCACCACGCGGTCACACACGGTCGTGTAAGCCCGGAGATCGAACGGAGCCGCCTCGCGCGCGAGCCAGCGGCGGGCCGTCGCCGCCACCGTCGTCGAATCGAGGCCGCCGCTCATCAGCACGCCGACGTCGCGGCCGCGCACGCGGTCCCCGACCGCGCGCTCCAGGACCTCCGCGAAGTGCTCCACGTACTCGGCGCCGCGCCGGTAGCGGATCTCGCCGTCGACGGGGAGCGTCCAGTAGCGCTTCGCGCGCACGCCCACCTCACCGACGAGGCAGTGGCCGGACGACAGCCGCCGGATGTCCGCGAATGCCGTTCGCGTCGGATCCTGCACGGCGCCGGCGCGAAGAAAGTCCCCGAGGGCGACGTCGTCGAAGCCGCCCGAGACGGCGGGATAGCGGCGAACGCACTCGAGCGAGCTGCCGAAGACGAGCCAGTCCACGCCCTCCGCGTAGAACAGCGGCTTCACGCCGAAGTGATCGCGAGCGCAGTAGAGCCGCCGGCGCGGCCCGTCCCAGATGGCGAACGCGAAATCGCCGAGCAGGTTGTTGACGCAGGATTCGCCCCACGCGCGATACGCGTGCAGGATCAGCGCGGTGTCGCTCGCGTCGCGCAGCCCGTCGAGGCCGTGCGCGGTCAGCTTGCGCACGAGCTCCGCGCGGTCGTCGAGCCGCGCGTCGGCGGTGATCCACGTCTGTCCGTCGAGGCTCAGCGGCTGCGCCGCCGCCGCCTCGCGCGACGTGCGCAGCGCGGCATGACCGAAGCCGACGCTCCCGCCCAGCCACACGTACTGGCCGTCGGGGCCGGCGCTCCGCAGCGTCTCCGTCAGCCGCCACAGGATCCGCGGATCGACCAGGCGGCCACCCCAGTTCACGATGCCGACGATGCCGCTCACCGTCGCTCCGCCGGCGTCGCCAGCGCCGTGTAGGCGCCCGCGTCGCGCGGCCCGCCGGGCTCCTGTCCGGGGTGCTCCACCCAGGCGTGCGCGTCGAGCGCGGCGTCCCGGCGGGCGACACCGATCCGCACCGTGGCGGCGACGCCTTCAGCGTGCAGCAGGCGCGCGAGCACGAGCGCCTCCTTCAGGCAGCTCGGGCGTACGGGGCTGTGCCGCCGCGCGATATCGAGGAGCTCGGCGATGCGCGCGGGCGGCAGCGGCGCATGGCGCGGCCGCGCGGCGCCGGCGCGCGGGAGCAGCCGGGTCACGGGCACGATCCGCAGCGCGACGTCGACGACGAGCAGGCACCACCACGCGCGCGCGAGCACCCGTCGCTCGTGCGGCGGGAGACGGACCAGTCGCCTGATCCGCTCAGCAGATCTCAATCAGTCCGCGCTCCTCCAGCTCGCGCACGAGGGCGAGGAGATCGCCGGCGCCCTCCGCCTCGCTGACCTCGTATTCTTCGACGAGCGCGGCGAGCGTCTCGGCGAGCGAGCGGCCATCGCCGAGGAGCTGCCAGATCCGGGTGCCGACCTCGTCCAGACCGTAATAGACCCCGCGGGACAGCTCGAGAAGGACGGTCTCGCCGCTGAGCTCCTGGGACAGCGTGTGCTCGGAGATCCGGATGCGAGACGAGAGCGACGGGCTCGCGTCCATGCGGGGCACCCTAGCAGAAATGGTCGAGACCGCAAAGGGTCTTGGTTATCATAGCCGTCGTGATCGCTAGCGTGGCCTGGCGCTGGGCCCTGTTCCAGGTGTCGCGCGTCGTCGGTCATGGGCTCATCGCCGCCACACGCATGCTCGCTTACGCGTCGGCCGGCCTGCTCAAGCGCGAGCAGCTCGGGCGGGCGATCGCCGGCCGCTGGAGTCAGTGGGGCCTCGACGAGCGCTACGCGCTGCTCGGGCTCTTCGGCTGGGAGGAGCCGTTCGTGCGCCGCTTCCTGAAGCCCGACGACCGCATCCTCATCGTCGGCTCGGGCTCGGGCCGCGAGGTCATCGCGCTTCGGCGCGACGGCTACAACGTCGAGGGCCTGGAGCCGGCGGCGACGGCCGCCGAGCTCTCGCGCGACATCATGAAGAAGGCCGGCGTGCAGGCGCCGATCCGCATCGGCGGCATCGAGACAGTGGAGCTGGACGGCCGGTTCGATCTCTTCGTGTTCTCCTGGTACTGCTACAGCTACATCGCCCACCGTCCGACCCGCATCGCCGCGCTGCGTTCGGCGCGTGCCCATCTCGCGCCCGGCGGTCGCATCATCCTGAGCTACATCATCGGCGAGCCGATCCCCAAGCGCCTGCCGTTCGGCGCGGCCGCGCTCGCGGCGCGCATCACGCGCGCTGGCTGGACTCCCGAGAAGAACGACGTCCTCAGCTTCGAGCCGGGCGGCCTCCACTTCGAGCACCACTTCGCGCCCGGCGAAGTCGAGGACGAGGCGCGCGCGGCCGGGCTCAAGGTCGCCGCTCTGCAGCTCGGCGACGACGGCCTCATCGCGCTGATCGCGGACGAATAGTCGACTCGTAGACGACGAACGCGGAGCGACGCGCATCCTCGAGCGCCGCACGGATGTCCGGCTCGCCGCGCCCGGCCCCCTGCCGCAGCAGCGTGTCGTAGAACGCCGTGTAGAACGCGTCCGGGTAGACGACCACGCTGAAGCGCGCGGCGGCGGCGCCCTCGTATGCGCGCCCGTACGAGAGCTCCGCGCGCTCCCCGGGCGCCAGACGCGTGTCGGCCAGCTCGCGCTCGAGGTCGAGCGTGACTTCGCGGCCGATCCGCCGCTCCTCGCGCGTGCCCGCGATCGGACGGCCGGTCGCGTCGACGAGCTCGGCGCGCAGCACGACGATCGGCGTCACGTACGTGGGAAAGCGGTGGCCGACGCCGGTGCTCTCGACGATCAGCCGCGCCGCCACGCGGCCGACGCCCGCCGGCTCCTCGACGACGGACATCGAGAGGCCGCGGCGCACCATCTCGGGATCATGGATGCCGCGCCAGAGGTGGCGGCGGTCCGGCATGTGGCAGTCCTGACACTGCACGCCGGCGGCGGCGAAGCGACTCGCCTTCCACTCGTTGTACGTGTTCTCCAGCAGCTTGCCCTCCAGCGCGTAGCCGTCGGGGGCGAACTGATGGCAGTCGCGGCAGAACTCGGACTTCAGATAGGCGGCCGTTCGAGTGACGCCGCCGTGGGGCAGCGTCTCGCGCGGCGCCGCGCTCGCGAGCGAGCCGTCGCGCCGCGGCGGGCCGAAGCGCTCGTGACCGCGGACGTGGCAAGCGGCGCACGGAATGCCGCGGCCGCGCAGCGCCTCATCGAAATCGGGGTTGGCCGCGAGGGTGTCGCGCCGGAGCGGCGCCTGCTCGGCGAGCGGCGCGTGACAGTGCTGGCAGGCGAGCGCTCCGCGGGGGTCCGTGGTGAGCATCTCCACCAGCTGACCGGCGACGCCGGGGCCCATCGCGCGAGCGTGCGTGCTCGTCCGCCAGTCGGCGAGCTGCGCGGGATGACAGGTGCCGCACGCCTCGGGCGCCAGCGAGGCTTCGAGCGCTGAGAAGCGGGCGGGCGGCGGGCCCTGCGGCGCCAGCGGCATCCGCCAGTGACGGGCGACGAACGACTCCACGGACGGAAGCTCGGTCGCGACCGGAACGGCGCAGCCCGCCACGACGAGCGCGGACGCGACCCGGGCGGGCCATCGCATGCGCATCACCTTAGCAGGCCGCTACAATCGGCCGGTGGGGCTGGCGAGCGTGATCGACCTGGGCTGGCGCGCGGCATACCTGCTGGATGGCGCGCGCTCGGTGCGCGTCCTGGCGCCGATGCGCGCATCCATCTATATCGTTGTCGACGGCGAGATCGTCTGGCTCGGCGGTCCTGGTGACGTCATGCATCCCCGCGCCGTGCTGCTGTCCGAACCGCCCGCCCCGTGTGGCCTTGTCGCCGGCGACACCGTGTCGGTACCGCGGTCGGCGGTGCGCGCCTGGCGACCGCCGCCTATCCTCGCAGATCGTCGGGCGGCGGCGGCGCTGCATCGCGGAGCCGGGCGTCTCGCGAAGAGCATGTCGACCGTCGGCGACCCGACCGGGTTCGGCGCCTGGCTGCTGGGGAGGCCGCTCGCATTCCCGCTGAGCGGCGCCGGCAAGCTTGCCCACGCGCTCGCCGGCGCGTTTGCAGCCCACGATTCGCTCGGCGCCGCCGCGGCGGCCGTTCCGCTGCTGGGGCTCGGCGCCGGACTCACGCCATCCGGCGACGATTTCGTCGGCGGCGCCTTCTTCGCGCACGCGGCGCTGGCGCAGCCGGGCGAAGCGCATGACGTTTCGTGGAGGCGGGCCGCGGCAACCGTTCGGAGTGCCGCGAGCGGCGCGACCAATCGGATCAGCGCGGCGCTTCTCGGCGATCTGGTCGACGGGCACGGCTGGTCACCGCTTCACGAGCTCGCCCGCGCCCTCGCTTCGGACGATGAGTTGGCAGCCGTGGACGCCGCGTCGCGCCTCACGCGCCTCGGTCATTCATCCGGCTGGGACCTGCTCGCCGGGTTCGTGGCCGGCACCACGCGCTGACGGCACCGCTTCTGCACTGGCTGAAGGCGGCGCGTATCGGCGCCGTGCAATTTCTTCAACTCGCGGAGGAAGCCATGCCGACAGGACCGCAGCGCATGTACATGGGCAAGCCGCACAGTGTGCTGGCGGGCCGGCGTAGCCGCCCGGTGAACGTGGGCGACACGGAGCGGATGATCTCGGCGATCGCCGGTGGCGCGCTGGCGCTCTATGGGCTGCGGCGCGGCTCGTTCGGGGGCCTGCTGATCGCCGGCATCGGTGCGGCGCTCGGCTATCGGGGCCTGACCGGCAACTGCCAGCTCTACGAGAAGCTCGGGATCGATTCCGGCGGCGCGCGGCGCAACGTCGGCAACCTCGGCGTGAAGATCGACAAGGAGATCGCGGTCAATGCGCCGCCGGAACGGCTCTACGGCATCTGGCGGAATTTCCAGAACTTGCCGAGGATCCTGTCGCAGGTGGAGCACGTCGAGGTCCTGAGCCCCACGCGCTCGCGCTGGACGCTGGCGCCCCCCGTGAGCATCTCGTGGGAGGCGGAGCTCATCAACGACAAGCTGAACGAGCTCATCGCCTGGCGGTCCGTGGGCAGCCAGTGGGTCGACCACGCGGGCTCGGTGACGTTCCAGCCCGTCGGCGGCGGCCCGACGCGCGTCCACGTGTCGCTCCAGTACGATCCGCCGGGAGGCAAGGTCGGTCACGCCGTGGCCTCGCTCTTCGCCGAAGACGCCGGCACGAAGATCGAGCAGGACCTCGGCAACTTCAAACGCGCGGTGGAAGAGGGCCGATTGGCGGCATAGGCGGCTCCGGGGTACAGTAAGCGCGCAGCGCTCATCCCACCCCGGAGGATTAGGTGGACCCCTATCGCCTGCCCCGAACGGCTGTGCCTTCGCGCTATGACATCCGGCTCGAGCCGGATCTGACGACGCTGACGTTTCGCGGCACGCAGACGGTCGCGCTCGACGTCGCCGAGCGGATCTCGGACATCACGCTCAACGCCGTCGAGCTGACGATCGAGTCCGCCGGCCTCGAAAACGATCGTGGCGAGACGATTCGCGCCACGGCGACGATGGACGAGGCGACCGAGCGCTGCCGGCTAACGCTCACGTCTCCGGCCGCGCCCGGTCGCTGGCATCTGCGGCTCGCGTTCCGCGGCACGCTGAACGACAAGCTGCGCGGCTTCTACCGCTCCGTCTACAAGGATTCCAGCGGGGTGTCGCGCACGATGGCCGCCACGCAATTCGAGGCGACGGATGCGCGGCGCGCCTTTCCGTGCTGGGACGAGCCGTCGTTCAAGGCAGTCTTTTCGGTCACGCTGGTGATCGATCCCGCGCTCACCGCCGTCTCGAATACCTCGATCGTCTCCGAGACGCATGAGAACGGCCGGAAGGTCGTGCGCTTCGTCGACAGCATCGTCATGTCCACCTACCTCGTCGCCTTCGTCGTCGGCGAGCTGGAGGCGACCGAGGCCGTCATGGTCGGCCGCACCCCGATGAAGGTCTGGTGCGTGCCCGGCAAGAAGCGGCTGGCGCGCTTCGGGCAGGAGATCGGCGCCGCCTCGCTCGCGTTCTTCGAGCGGTACTACGGCCTGCCGTATCCCGGCGACAAGCTCGATTTGCTGGCCATTCCGGACTTCGCGGCGGGTGCGATGGAGAATCTCGGCGCCATCACCTTTCGCGAGACCGCGCTCCTCGTCGACGAGACGGCGGCCTCCCACACCGAGCTGGAGCGCGTCGCCGACGTGGTCGCACACGAGAACGCCCACATGTGGTTCGGCGATCTCGTGACGATGACCTGGTGGAACGGCATCTGGCTCAACGAGGCCTTTGCCACCTTCATGGAGATGCTGGCCGTCGACGCCTGGAAGCCCGAGTGGCAGCGCTGGGCGACGTTCGGCGTGTCGCGCGCCGCCGCCCTCTCGCTCGACGGGCTGCACAGCACCCGCCCCATCGAGTTCCCCGTCACCTCGCCGCGGGATGCCGACGCGATGTTCGACGTGCTGACGTACGAGAAGGGCGCGTCGGTACTGCGGATGCTGGAGCAGTATCTCGGGCCCGAGGTCTTCCGCGCCGGCGTTCGCGACTATCTCGAGACACACAAGTTCGACAACGCGGACACCGGCGACCTGTGGGCGGCCCTCGGGCGCGCCGCGCGCCAGCCGATTCCCGCGGTGATGGACGGCTGGATCTTCCGCCCCGGTTATCCGGTCGTGACCGTGAGCCGCGATGCCGGCGGTCACCTGATCCTGGCGCAGCAGCGCTTCAACTATCTGCGCGAGCCGCTTCCGCCGGCGGCGATCGAGCCCGATCAGCCGTGGCAGGTTCCGGTCCAGCTGCGCGTCCACGGCGCCCGCGGCGCGGCCGAGGAGCGCGTGCTCCTGGCGGAGCGCGAGACCCGGCTGCGGCTCGGCGAGGCGGCCGACGTCGTGGTCGCCAACGCCGGCGGCCACGGCTTCTACCGCATCCGCTATGCGCCCGACCTGCTCGAGGCGCTGCTGCAGCGGCTCGACGTGCTGGCGCCGATCGAGCGCTTCAACCTCGTCAACGACGCCTGGGCGATGGCAGGGGCCGGCCTGATGCCGCTGACCGCGTACCTCGAGCTGACGGCGCGCTTCCGGCAAGAGCGCGACCGGAACGTGTGGTCGGTGCTCATGGCCTCGTTCTATGCGATCAATCGCATCGTGACGCCGTTCGATCGGCCGCGGCTCGAAGCCCTCGTCCGCGATCGCGTCGCGCCGGCGTTCGCTGCGCTCGGCTGGACCGGCCGCGCCGGCGAGGACGAGCTGACGCGTCAGCTGCGCGGCGATCTCGTCCGCGCGCTCGGCGTGCTCGGCAACGACGCCGCCGTGCAGGCGCGGGCGGCGGAGGTGTACGCCGGCTCGCTGAAGCAGCCGGGCTCGGTCGATCCCAATCTCCTGCCGGGCGTGATCGCGGTTCTCGCCCAGGCCGGCGAAGACGGGCGCTACGACGAGTTCCTGGCCGCCTTCCGCTCCGCGAAGACGCCGCAGGACGAGCAGCGCTATCTGTATGCGCTCGCGGGATTCCGCGAGCCCGCGCTGCTGCGCCAGACGCTCGAGCGGACCATCAACGGCGAGATCCGCACGCAGGATGCGCCGTTCGTCGTGCGCTCGATGCTCCTGAGCGTCTACGCGCGGGAGCTGACGTGGGAGTTCGTGAAGCGGCAGTGGGACACCATGGATCGGCTCTATCCGAAGCACGCCATGCGCCGGCTGGCCGAGGGCGTCACCGGGCTGGTCACGCGCGAGCTCGAGGCCGACGTCCAGACCTTCTTCGCCGCCAAGAATCCGCAGTTCGGCGGCAAGGTCCTCGCGCAATATCTCGAGCAGCTGCGCGTCGCGGTGGCGCTCCGCGAGCGCGAAGGAGCGGCCCTGAGCGGTTACCTCGGCAAAACGTCGTGACGCTGGAGTGCACGGAGACTTGTGCGCTGCTGACCGAAGCCCAGCGCCGCGCGTATCACGAGGCGCGGTGCCGACACGCTGAGGGCGTCAGCCGCCGAGATCGACGCCGAGCAGGACGGAGGCGAGCCGGCCGAGGCCGAAGCTGAGCAGCCCGGAGGCGGCCGCCAGCACGGTCACCTCGAGCCCGGAGCGCAGCGGCGAGACGCCGGCTACGCGCGCCTTCAGCACACCCACCAGGAAGAGCGCCGCCAGCGTGAGCACCGCCGAGAGCGCGAGCGCGGGCAGCGCCGGACCGAAGAGGAAGGATATCAGCGGCACCATCGACGCCAGCCCGAACGCCACGGCCATGACGAGGGCATCGCGCACCGGTGTACCGAGCCGCTGCGGCGCCAGCCCGAGCTCGAAGATGGCGAGCGCGCTGAGCAGGAGATCCGGATACCGGCCGATCCGGCGCGCGACCTCGGCCGCGTCGGGCCGCGGCATGCCGCGCGCGTGGAGCGCCGCGATCAGCTCCGCGATCTCCTCGCCCGGATGGTCGCGGATCTCGCGCCGCTCGCGCGCCAGCTCGGCCTCGTAGAGCTGTCGCTGCGCCCGCGACGCCAGGAACGTGCCGATCGACATCGAGAGCACGCCGGCGCCCGCTGACACGGCGCCGCCGAGCAGCACCACGAGATTCCCGACGCCGGCGGCCGCCAGGCCCGCCACGACCGCGAAGGTCGACACGAGACCGTCCTGGGCGCCGAAGACGACCTCGCGGATCGAGGCCAGCCGCTCGATGCGGCCGGGCTCGGTGAGGAGCTCGGACATGTGGCGGCCGTCCAGGCGCGCGGCGCTGCCCGGCGTGCTCGGGCGCGTTCCGGCGACCGGCGCGACCGGCGTGACCGTCACGCGCGGGGTGCCGGGCGGCCCGGGCGTGGTCGCGATCGGCGGCACGCCGGCGGGCGACGCGATCGCGCCCGTCGGCGGCGCCGCCGGCGACGCGTCGAAGGCCGCAAGCGCGTGGCGGAACATGTCGCGATGGTGGCGCTCGCGCTCGAGGGCGAGCCGGAACGAGGCGGCCGCGTCCGGCCGACCGTCCTCCTCGGCGTCGCGGATCATCCGCGGCAGCACGACGTCGATCTCGAGCATCTCGCCGGTGGCCGCCGTCTGGAGGTTTTCGCGCGTGCTACGGATGACGCCCATGGTCTTCAGGTGGGCCAGCGCGTGGATCGTCTCGGCACCGGCGGCCTCGAAGAACAGCTGCGCGATGTCGTGGCGGCCCTCGTTGAGGGCCTGGATCCCGTAGGCGAGGTAGCGGCGATTCGCATCGGCCTCGCCCGCCAGCGCCACCTGGAGGTTCGCGTCGGTGCGTGTGCCGGTGATCGGCATGGCTCGCATTGTACCGCCGCGTGTCTCCGTGATACGGTCAGCGCGATGAAAGTGGCCGTCAGCATTGTCGCGGTGGCGTTGGCGCTGACGAGCGCCGGCCCCGCGGCCGCCGTCTCGGTTCAGGAGGCCATCCTTCTCGCCAAGCCCGCCGTTGCGCTCGTGACGGCGGAAGTCCGCGCCGAGGTGACGATGAGCTGTGGCAACCGGACCGTCACCGTGCGGCCGGTGCCGTTCGTCGAGACGGGAACCGGCTGGTTCGTCGACGGGCGCGGGTATCTCGTGACGAACGCCCACGTCGTGGACCCGGCGTACCGCGTGCCGCCGTGGGTCACCCACGAGCTGAAGAAGAAGGCCATCGAGCAGGCCTGCGTGGATCCCGCGCTCCGGGCGCAGGGGCTCGCGCGCGGCCAGCGGCCCGACCTCGAGGAAGCCCTCCGGCGCGAGGCGAGCGGACGCGCGCTGGCCACCGCGCAGGTGACCCCTCAGCCACAGCTCTCCGTCCTGCTCTCCAGCGGCGTGTCGCTGAAGGCCGAGGTGATCAAGTTCAGCCCCCCCGTGCTGCTCGACATGAACGGGCGGCCGTTGCCCGACTCCGGACGCGACCTGGCGCTGTTGCGCGTGAAGGACGGCGCGTACCCGGCCATCCGGCTAAGCGATCGCGAGGCCAAGATCGGCGACCCCGTGCACATGCTCGGGTTCCCGGGCGTGGTGCTGTCGCACGAGCTCCTGAACCAGTCGGCGACCCTTGAGGCCTCCGTCACGAATGGCGCCGTCTCGGGCTTCAAGCAGGACTCGATCGGCCAGGACATCGTGCAGACCGACGCGGCGGCGGCCCACGGGAATTCCGGCGGCCCCGCCGTCCTCGACGACGCCTCGCTCGTCGGCGTCCTGACCTTCGTGTCGCTCTCGGCGTCCGGCGGCTCCATCGTCCAGGGGTTCAACTTCCTCATCCCCGCCAAGGACGTGCGGAGCTTCCTCAAGGACACGCCGGTGACCCGTCCCGGCGAGAGCCAGTTCAACGTCGCCTGGCAGGCCGGCATCAACGCGCTGTTCAACGAGCGCTACGCCAGCGCCGTCACGCACCTGGGCGAGGCCAACCGTCTGCTGCCCAATCTGGCGGATGTGAGGCGCGCGCTGGCAGAGGCCGAGGCGAAGGCGAAGAACCCGCCGCCGCGCCCGTTCCCGTGGGCCTGGGTCGCTGCCGGCGTCACCATCCTGAGCGTCGGCATCTACGGCGCGATGTTCGGACGGCGCTGGTGGAAGAATCGTCACCGGATCCTGCCGGGACAGGTCATCGGGGCCATCGAAAACGGTCGCAATCCGCTGCTGGTCGACGTGCGAACCCGCACCGACTTCGAGACGAGCCCCCTGCGCCTGCCCGGCGCGGTGCGACTCGAGCCGGAGGCCGTGGACGCGGGACGAATCGATCTCGCGGCCGAGAAGGACGCGCTGATCGTGGCGTACGACACGAGCCCCGCGGAAGCCACCGCCGAGAAGGTTGGCAACGCGCTGCGCGCGCGCGGCTATCGCAATGTCCGTCTCCTGAAGGGCGGGCTCGGCGGCTGGACGAACGCGCGACTGCCCGTCGAGTCGAAATCACACCTGCCGTCGATCGGCCTCGAGATCTACAAGAACCTCACCCTCGGCGATCTCGAGCGCCGCAAGTTCAAGGCGGGCGAGCTGATCTGCAAGGAAGGCGACGACGCGCGCGGTGAGGCGTATGTCGTCCACGCGGGGAGCGTTCGCATCCGGCGGAGCTTCGACGGCGACGAGAAGACGCTCAACACGCTGGGCGAGGGCGAGCTGTTCGGGGAGATCGCGCTGTTTCGCGAGGCCCGCCGCTCGGCCGATGCCGTCGCCGCCACCGACGTCGAGCTGCTGGTGATCAAGAACGAGCGACTCGACTGGCTGATCCAGAATCGCCCGCAGCTCACGCGCGAGATCGTGCGCCGCCTGTCGAACTGGGTCGTCCAGACCGATCGCGAGCGCGCGCTGTCCAACCGCTGAGTGCGCATCGAGGTCCAGCGACTCGATCCCGGGCTACCGCTTCCCGCCTACGCCCGGGACGGTGACGCCGGACTCGACCTCTACGCCGCGGAGGCGGTGACGCTGCGGCCCGGCGCCCGCGCCGCCGTCGGCACCGGCATCGCGGTGGCAATCCCTCCCGGCTGCGCCGGATTCGTCCTCCCGCGCTCGGGGCTCGCCGTGCGCCAGGGACTGAGCCTCGTCAACACGCCGGGGCTGATCGACGCCGGCTATCGCGGCGAGATCCGCGTCATCCTCATCAATCACGATCTCGACGCGACAGTGACCGTAGCTCGCGGCGACCGTATCGCCCAGCTCGTCATCCAGCGCATCGAGGCCGCGCAGCTGATCGAAGTGGAGCAGCTCTCGCCGACCTCACGCGGCGCCGCCGGTTTCGGCAGCACCGGCTCGTAGCCGAGAATCCGCCGGGGCGGAAACCGCAACGATACCTCGCAGCTCGCGGTGGTGCGGCAAAAGAGGAGCGCCCCGGTTCCCCGGGGCGCTCCGAACGCTGGGGTATGGGGGGCTCGTCGAGGCCCCCCATCTTCACTGCCGCTTGATTCTGAAGTGGGCGCGACGGTTTTTCGCCCAGCACTCCTCGGTCGCGTCCGTGCACTGCTGGCGATGCTCGCCGTAGCTGATGATCGCGATGCGCCGCGAATCGATGCCATGGGAGACGAGGTAGTGCTGCGTCGTCTTGGCGCGACGCTCGCCGAGCGCCACGTTGTACTCCGGCGTCCCGCGCTCGTCGCTGTGCCCCTCGATGAGCACGAGGTAGTTCTTGTTCGACCGCAGCCAGGCGGCATTCGACTGCAGCGCCGACTCCTCCTGCGAGCGGATGTCGTACCGGTCGAAGTCGAAGTGCACGTCGATCATCTCGGTGGCCGGGTGGAACTCCTTGACGGGTGGCCGCTCCGCCATGCCGCCACCGGACCGGCCGGCGCGGCTCACGCCCGAACCGCCGCCGCTTCCCGACGAGCCGCTGATGCCACCACCGCCGCCCGAACCCGGCGTCGAGCCGTCCTCGGACTGGGCCATCATCCGCGCACACCCGGAGCTGACCAGCGCCAGTAGTGCTACCGCGCCGATGGCGGTGAACGCCGTCTTCATCGCGCCCCTCCTCTGCGTTGAGATTTGCTGCCGTTCGCCGTCCGGCGTTGTCGCCGCATGAGTCGTCTCAGCACACTTACCAGGGCCGGTCCATCGCTGCGTAGCTCCGTCGTGGAGTAGAGGGCCAGGCGGCGGAGCACCGCCTCGCCGGCCGGCCGCAGCGTCACCTCGACGGCCCGGCCGTCCTCTCCGTTCCGGCGCCGATCGACCATCCGTCGCGCAACGAGCCGATCGACCAGCTCGACCGCGCTGTGGTGCCGGATCTGGAGACGCTCGGCGAGGGCGCCGATCGTCGCCGCCTGCCGGCCCTCGAGTCCCTTGAGCTGCAGCAGCAGCGCATATTGCTGTGGCTCGATGCCGGCCGACCGGGCCACGCTCTCGCGCCGTCCGAGAAAGCGCCGAAGCTGGTACCGTACGTCCGCCAGCACCGCATAATCGACGCGACGTCGACGCGTATATGTCACGAAAATCAGTCTATCGCCGGCCGATATAAAGATTGCAATTCTGGATACGCGACAGAGCGGCACACCGCTTGCCTGTTTGTCGCACCTGCGAGCAATCACGATGGCAGTTTCGCGACGCGACTTTCTTCGCGTATCGGCTGGAGTTGCCGGCGGCACCGCGCTCGGTGGTCTCACCGGGCTCGGCGCCAATCTGGCGCCCACGCTGGCCCGGGCGGCCGAGCTTCGGATCAAGGACGCGAAGACCTTTCCGAGCATCTGTCCCTATTGTTCCGTCGGCTGCGCCACCCTCGTCCACACGGTCGACGGCAAGATCGTCAACGTGGAGGGCGATCCGCGCAGCCCGTTCAACGAGGGCACGCTGTGTCCCAAGGGCGCCGCCATCTATCAGCTGCACGTCAACCCGAACCGGCCGACCAAGGTGCTCCATCGCGCTCCGGGCGCGACCGACTGGGAAGTCTGGGACCTCGAGCGCGCGATGACCCGGGTGGCCGAGCTCATCAAGAAGACGCGCGACGAGACGTTCATCGAGCGACTGCCGGGCGGCAAGCGCGTCAACATGACCACCGCCATCTTCTCGCTCGGCGGCGCCACCCTCGACAACGAGTGGAACCACATCCATCAGAAGCTGATGCGCGGTCTCGGCATCGTCGCCATCGAGAACCAGGCCAGGATCTGACACAGCTCCAGCGTCCCCGGGCTGGGGACCCGATTCGGACGCGGCGCGGCGACGTTCTTCTACCGGAACATGGAGGAGTCGGACTGCATCGTCGTGCAGGGCTCCAACATGGCGGAGTGCCATCCGGTGGCCTTCCGCTGGCCGATGGTGGCGAAGTCGCGCGGCGCCAAGATCATCCATGTCGATCCGCGCTTCACCCGGACCAGCGCGATGGCCGACATCTACGCGCCGATCCGCGCCGGCTCGGACATCGCGTTCCTGGGCGGCCTGATCAACTTCGTGGTGAACAATCCGCGGTGGACCAAGGACTCGTTCTTCCGCGATTTCCTCGTCAACTACACGAACGCCGCCACCGTCATCAACGACGCCTTCAAGGACGCCGAGGATCTGGACGGTCTCTTCTCCGGGCTGATGGAGTACGACGAGAAGCTGAAGGAATGGCCGTACAACGGCTTCATCGGCCACTACGACAACAAGAGCTGGCAGTACGCGGGGACGGATGCCGAGGCGCGCGGCTGGACGGCAGCCACGCAGCAGTCGGGCGAGCAGGCCGTCGGCGACCGTGACGTCGCCGGGCGCAGCGGCGCCGCCGGACAGGCCGCGCCCGGTGGCCCGCAGCAGACGCCAACCGGTCCTCCGTTCGACGGGCTCGTCAAGGCCCTGCTGAAGCCGCCGCCGCCCCGCGACCCGACGCTCAAGCACCCAGGCACCGTGTTCCAGATCGTGAAGCGTCACTTCGCTCGCTACACGCCGGAGATGGTGGAGCAGGCGACCGGCTGCCCGAAGGAGATCTTCCTGAAGGTCGCCGAGACGATCCTCGCGAACTCGGGTCGCGACCGCACCACCTCATTCGCTTACGCGGTCGCGTGGACGCAGCACACCAACGGCCCACAGGTGATCGGCTGCTGCGCGCTCCTTCAGCTCCTTCTCGGCAACGTCGGCCGTCCCGGGGCGGGCATCATGGCCTTGCGCGGGCATGCGTCGATCCAGGGCTCCACGGATGTCCCGACGCTCTATCACTCGATCCACGGCTACATGGCGCATCCCTCGGCGCTGAAGAAGCACGACACCTTAACCGACTGGCTCACGGCGGAGACGAGCGCGCGCGGATACTGGGCCAACACGCCGAAGTTCATGGTCTCGTATCTGAAGTCGATGTACGGCGACGCCGCCACGCCGGAGAACCAGTTCGGCTACGACTGGCACCCGAAGATCACCGGCGATCACTCGCATCTGCCGATGTTCGTCGCCATGAACGACGGCAAGGTCAAGGGGATGCTCTGTATCGGGCAAAATCCCGCGACCTCGTTGAACGCCGCCGTCGAGCGCAAGGGGCTGCGCAATCTCGACTGGCTGGTCGTGAAGGACAACTGGGTAACGGAGACCGCCACCTTCTGGCAGCGGGCGCCGGAGGTGGTGGCCGGGCAGGTGAAGCCGCCGGACATCAAGACGGAGGTGTTCTTCTTCCCCTCGTCGCAAGTGGCAGAGTACGAGGGCTCGTTCACGAATACCTTCCGCATGCTCCAGTGGCACTACAAGGCCGCGAGCCCGCCTGGCGACTGCCGCTCGGACATGTGGTTCACGCACCAGCTCGCGAAGCGGCTCAGGGCGATGTACGCCGCCTCCACGGCGCGGCGCGATGTCGGATTCAAGAACCTGACGTGGGACTTCGATTCGAATCCACCGCGGCAGGCCGGCGGCGAGGCGCAGCACGACGCAGGCGAGCCCGACGGGTTGAAGATCCTCCGCGAGATCAACGGCTACTACACGGGTGAGCCCGACCGCCACATCGCGGGGTTCGGCGACCTCAAGGACGATGGGTCGACCACGTGCGCGTCGTGGATCTACTGCGGCGTCTTCCCCGCCCCGGACCAGAACCGCTCGGCCAATCGCAAGGCCGATCCGCCCGGGACGCGCGGAGCGCAGCTGGGCTGGGGCTACGCCTGGCCCGCCAATCGCCGGATCATGTACAACCGCTGCTCGGCCGACCCCCAGGGCCGGCCGTGGAGCGAGCGCAAGAAGTGGGTGTGGTGGGATGCCGGACAGTCGAAGTGGGTGGGCCTCGATGTCCCGGACTTCCAGGTCACGAAAGCGCCGGGCTCGCGGGCGAATCCGAACGCCGTCGGGCTGGACGGGCTCAGCGGGGTGGAGCCATTCATCATGAAGACCGACGGCCGCGGGTGGCTCTACGTTCCCACGGGCCTGGTGGACGGACCCCTCCCGACGCACTACGAGGCCGCCGAGTCGCCCGTGCGCAACCCGCTCTACAAGCAGCAGTCGAGCCCCGTCTACAAGTACTGGAAGCGCGGCGACAACCCGCTTGCCGCCGTGGGTGATCCAAAGTTCCCGTACATCATCACGACGTACCGCCTGACGGAGCACTATCTGGCCGGGGCCATGAGCCGCTGGAATCCGTGGCTCACGGAGTTGATGCCCGAGGTGTTCGTGGAGCTCTCACCGGAGCTCGCCCAGGAAAAGGGCATCGCGAACACCGACTGGGTGCGCGTGACGAGCCCGCGCGCGTCCGTGCGCGCCAAGGCGCTCGTGACCCGGCGACTGCGCCCGTTCAAGATCAACGGCCAGGTGGTCCACCAGGTCGGCATGCCGTGGCACTGGGGCTACGAAGGCGTCGTCACCGGTGACGCCGGCAACGAGCTGACGGCCCTCGTCGGGGACCCGAACGTCACGATCCACGAGGGCAAGGCGTTCGTGTGCAACGTGGAGAAGGCGTAGCCATGGCCGAGCCCATGGGCTTCTACACGGACACGACGGTCTGCATCGGGTGCAAGGCGTGCGAGGTCGCCTGCAAGGAGTGGAATCAGCTGCCGGCGACCAACGGCGGCCGGAACACGATGTCCGGCGACTCCTACGACAACACGCGGCGTCTCGACGGTATGCACTGGCGCCACGTGAAGTTCATCGAGCAGTTCAGCGCGGATCGTGCCGAGGGCCGCTGGCTCATGATGTCCGACGTCTGCAAGCACTGCGTGCGAGCCGGCTGTCTCGAGGTGTGTCCGACCGGCGCCATCGTCCGCACGGAGTTCGACACGGTGGTGATCCAGTCGGACGTGTGCAACGGCTGCCGCGATTGCATCGCCGGCTGTCCCTTCGGCGTCATCGACATCAACCCGGTCTCGGGCACGGCGCAGAAGTGCACGCTCTGCTACGACCGGATGCGCGCGGGCATGGAGCCGGCGTGCTCGAAGGCGTGTCCGACCGACTCGATCAACTTCGGGCCTATTCGCGAGCTCAAGCAGATGGCCGAGCGGCGGGTGGGGCAGCTACAGACGGCCGGCGAACGGCGCGCGTACCTCTATGGCGCCGACGACAAGATGCTGGGCGGCCTGAACGCCTTCTACCTCCTGGTCGACAAGCCGGAGGCGTACGGCTTGCCGCCGGACCCGCAGCTGCCGTCGCGCAACCTGAACGGCTCGTCGCTCTGGTCGGCCATCGGCGCCGCGCTCATCGGGATCATGGGCGTCATCTCGTTTCGCACGCGAGGACGCGACGATGCCTAGCACGTTCTTCACGGAGGCTCCGCACTGGCGGTGGCTGATCGTCCTCTACTTCTTCCTGGGCGGTATCGCGGGCGGCTGTTACTTCCTCGCCGCCCTGATCGATCTCTTCGGCCGCATGACGGATCGCCCCCTGGCACGGCTGGGCTATCGCATCGCCTTTCCCGCCGTCGTCGTGTGCGGCATCTTGCTGATCGTCGACCTCGGCCGACCGGAGCGGTTCTGGCACATGCTGCTGCAGTCCGAGACGTGGCGGCCGATGTTCAAATCCTACTCGCCCATGTCGTTCGGCGCCTGGGGGCTGCTGGCTTTCGGGTTCTTCGCCCTGCTCTCGTTCGTCGCGACGTTCGGCCCCGACGATCGCCGGCGCCGACGGGTGCGGCTCCGCCCGCCCGGCCTGCTGGGAGTGATCGTCGCGATCCTCGGCGGGCTCTCGGGCTTCTTCCTCGCCTCCTATACGGGCGTGCTGCTCGCCGTCACCAACCGTCCGATCTGGTCGGACACCCCGCTGCTGGGACTGGTCTTCGTCGTGTCCAGCGCCTCCACGTCGATCGCGCTGCTGCTCCTCCTCGGCCCGCGCCGCGTGTTTCTCATCGGCGGGCTGCGCGCGCTGCAGCGCTTCGACGTGGTCGTCCTCGTGCTCGAGCTGCTCTCGATCATCGCCCTCGTCGCGTCGCTCGGCTCCCTCGCGCGAGTCTGGCTGAACCAGTGGGGAGCGCTCCTCGCGTTCGGCGTGGTCGGTGTGGGGATCGTCGTCCCGCTGTTGCTCCATCGTCGCGCGCATGCGCCCACTGCGGCCGTTGTCAAGGCCGCGGCCCTGCTGGTTCTCCTGGGTGGGTTTCTCTTGCGGGTCGTGATCGTGCTGTCCTCGGAGAGCATCTGATGCGTGCGCTCGCGCCGCTGCTCGTCCTCGCCGTCCTCGGCGCATGCACCTCTCCCGAGGCCACGCGGCAGCGCGCGGGCGGCGCGGGCGGGGACGTCGGCAATCGCGGGGACACCGTCGAGCTGCACGGGGGCTCGCAGCCGTACTGGCGCACCCCGGAGGCGGTCCGCTCGCCGGGCGGGACAACGTTCGCCGCATCACCGCCTTCACGGTGAGCACGACGGCGCTCGCCGCCCCGACCCCCGAGGCGCTGGCCAAGGCGCATCCGGAGTGGGGCGCATGGCTTGCCCTCCTCGAGGTCACCGCGGCCGAAGCGGCGGCGCCCGCATGGGCCGCCGCCGTTCCCGTCGAGACGTCAGAGACAGCGCCTGTCCTGCGCGGCGCCACCCTGACCGTCGAGCGCGCCGTCGCCGAGCGCTGGCTGCATCGGCTCTTTGCCGCGAGCAGCGTGGTCGGGCTGCGAGAGGCAGCCGCCCGCACCGACCCGCTGCCCGTGCTCGCCGCCGCGATCGAGCTCGATCACGCGTCGCTCGTCGCCCTCGCGGACGCGGCCGGCGCCCCCGAAGACGCATTCGTCGCCGTCGCCCCCCTCGCCGCCGTGCCATGGCTCGAGGCGTGTGGCCGACGGCTGGCGCCGCGGGCCGCAGGCCACGGCGCCTCGTGCCCGATCTGCGGCGCGTGGGCGGCCCTCGCGGAGACGCGCGGGCTCGAAGGTGATCGACGCCTTCGCTGCGCACGCTGTGGCGGCGATTGGCGGACGGACTGGCTCCGGTGCCCTTACTGCGGGGTCGACGACCACGCGCGGCTCACGTCCCTGGTCGCCGATGCCACCGGGCAAACGCGGAAGGTGGACGCGTGCCGCGAGTGCTCGGCCTACGTCAAGACCATCATGACGCTGACGGCCGCCGACGCCGCCACGCTGCGGCTCCTCGACCTCGCCACGGTCGATCTGGACGTGGCCGCCCTCGACCGCGGCTTCACGCGTCCGGGAGGCCTTGGCCAGCCGCTCGCGGTCGCCGTCGCCGAGCGGCACGTCGCGCGCAGGTTCTGGCATCGATGAGCGAGCCGCGACCGGCCGTGGTGTGTCGCGAGCTCATGCTCGCGCTGGAGGCCTCCGAGGGGCGCCGCCGACGGCGCAAGCGTGACACGACGCCCGACGCGATCGGTCTCGGCGTCAAGCGGGCGCTGCTCGAAGCGGCGGTGGTGGCCGATCCCGACCCCGCCGACTTCGAAGGCTGGCTGCTCGCACAGTGCCTCGAGCCGTACGAGGGCGCATCCGTGGGCGCCATGCGCGCCATGGCTCTCGATGTGCTGACCGAATGGCGCCTCGCCTGTCTGGCCGACGACTTCGCCGCCTGGCTCGATCGCGGGGCCCCGTCTGATGACATGGGGGGCCACGAAAGGGCCCCCCATACCCCCCGCCGCTCGGCGCGGGCCACCGAAGCCGGGCGCCTCGAAAACACCGGCCGCCTCGACAGCACCGGCTGTTAAGAGCGGGTCGCGGCGGGCTGCGCCTGGCGGCGGCGCAGCAGCATGAGCGAAGCCACGAGCGCCACGATCATGGCTGTCAGCAGGGCGAGCTCGAGCATCGCGTTCAGGAAGGACTCGGGACCTTTATCGACCAGCTCCGCGAACTCCGCCGTAATGATCAATACTCGCCGCACGCCGGCGATGAGGGCGACGACGAGAAACGGCTCGGGGACGAGCGCATGCTCGCGGAGCGACACCTGCACGGTGTAGAGAATCTCCGCGATCATCAGGATGAGCAGGATTCGATCGAGCAGCTCGATGACGCGCGTGGGAAGCTCGCCGCCAGCGAGCGCACGCCAGAACATGACGGCGCCATCGGCGAGCAGCACGAGCGCGGCCCCGGCCAGAAGGACGCCGAGGCCGACGTACAGCACGTCCTCGACGTACGTGAACCCGCGGGCAACGACGGCGCGCGCCGAGGCGCCGACGCCCGGCACGTCAGATCGCGCGCCGGGCCTGGTTCGCGACGTCGCTGAGGCCGCCCTCGACGGACTGCGCAACGCTTTGCAAGCGGTCAGCGGCGTTCTCGAGCCCGGCGGCCGTCTTTTCACGGACGCCGGAGGTCTTGTCGTCCACGTACTCCCGGATCTGGTCGCCGTACAGCCACATCGCCACGCCGCCTGCGATCGCTCCGATGATGAAGCCCTTCATCTCGGTCTCCTTGAGTGCAAAAGTCTCGCGAGGTCGTACGAAGCAAGGCGGGTGCCGATGACATCAGTGCGGCCAGTCGCGGAACGACGCAGCAAACACCTGGAGTGACAGGAGGCCGATGCGGCCCGTGCCACCGGCGATGGCGCGCTGCTCGAGCGTGTTGTAACCCCAGCCGGCGAGGAACAATCGCGTGCCCCTCAGACCAGGCGTCGCGCCCACGAGCTCGAGGGTCTCGAGCATGTCCTCGACGAACCACAGTCCGGCGCCGTCGGCGGGCAGGCCCCGCTCGGACGCCAGGCGCCGCAGGCTGTGCGGCTTCGGCACCGCGCGATCCGGCTCGCGACCGATGATCGGCACCGCGACGAGCCGCGGATGCTGAGCGACCAACAGCGCGCGGGCGAACCGCTCGGCCTTGGTGGTGACGATCGCGACGTGCACGCCCTCGTCCAGCGCCTGCATGACCCGCGCGCAGACGCCGGGATAGAACGCGTGGTGTCCTAGCCAGTCCACCGGGTTCGTCGCGAACCAGGCATCGCGCGCGGCGTTCAGGGCGCCCCCCAGGTCTGCGGCGACGATCGGTGCGCCGTCGAGGAGCCGGTCGGCGGTGGCGCGCCATGCCGGGCGATCCACCAGGTCCACGTCGCGCACGCCGGAGACCAGGGCATGGAGCAGGAGCGGCATCTCCCAGCCGCTCTCCACCAGCGGGCGCGCGGCCGCGAACGGGGCCGCCAGCGCGCCGGCGCGCTCAACATCGGCGT
>Ga0075431_100000306_pt1 | contig 38508 bp, 40 predicted proteins | sample RhiMetdeltSRZDD5_FD_75297 | JGI IMG/M metagenome (GOLD analysis project Ga0075431, IMG submission 75297) | Populus rhizosphere microbial communities from Tennessee, USA - Rhizosphere MetaG P. deltoides SRZDD5 | ecosystem: Host-associated > Plants > Roots > Rhizosphere > Soil | place: USA... | reverse complement strand
CCCGTCGAGTCGGCGTGTCAAATTGCCCGAGCCGCGGGATGTCAAAGCGAGCCGCGGGATAGTGGTAACCAGAATCTCCCCGGCGTCGCATCCCTTGCGTCGTCTCGATTCCACCGCACGCACAGTGAGAGGCGTCCAGCTCAGCAGCCATCCGTTCGTCTTCGCGCCGGCAGCCGTTGTACTGAGCGATAGGCGTTGTTTTCGGAGCGACGATTCGCGCGCGGCGGGCGCCGCCCGCCCCGGCGGAGCAGGAATCCCGTGCGCCCGTAGCATCAACCAGGAGAAGGCGATGGCGAAGGAAGAGAGCTACCCGAAGAAGTACTGGTGGGTTGTTGTCGTCGCCGTCCCGATCGCTGTCGCTCTTCTCGCAGCGGTGCCCGCCCTGCTGAAGTCGTCCGGCGGTTCTGGCGGTGGGCTCGTCACGACCATCACCGGCGACAACGCGACCGTCAACTACGACTACTCGACGCACAACACATTCGTCACCAACGTGGCGGTCATCGCGCGGGAGTACGAAGCGCAAACTGGCCGGCCGCTGGACGACGACCTGAAACGACAAATCGAGCAGGCGGTCAGCGCCGCGCTCAAGAACGATCATGGCGAGAGCATTCGTCTCTTCGAACAGATCGCCGCGTCGGTGCCTGTGCCCGCTGTCTACAACAACCTGGGCGTCGAGTACAACAAAGTGCAGAACGTGGCCGCGTCGCAGAAGGCGTTTGAAACGGCGAAGGCAAAGATCGATGAGGCGAAGACGGCGACAGCGGCGAAGAATCCCCCGCTCTCAGCGGCTGACCTGCGAGCACCGTCCGTCTCCGGTCCGGGTATTCGGCCCGAGTCGAGCTCTGTCCCTGCCATGGTGATCGAGGCACTGAGCTCTCCATACGTGGCCCCTGGCGAGATTCACGTCGTCGAGCACGGCACGGCTACCGGCGGCTCATATAAGGTGAAGTATCAGCCAACGCCAGGCACGCCGGTCGTCATGGATGCGGGCTCGTACGACATCCTCCTCAAGTCAGCCGACAACCGGGGTGCCGGATTCATCGTCGCGTCGAACGTGCAGATCAAAGAGGGCTCGCTGACGCGAGTGAACCCCAATGCGTTCGTCGGCGGAATCGCCGTCGAGCCGCTCGCGCGGAAAGGCTTCCCGACGATTAAAGAACTACAAGTGATCGATCGCGCGTCTGGTGACAAACGGTTGCTCGCCCAGTCAACCGACAAACTGGGCGTCACGTTGCCGCTGGCCCCTGGGTCGTACGACATCGTTTGCTCGACCAGCGACGACCAGATCGTCATCGTTGCCGAGAACGTTCAGATCAAGGCGGGTGCGATCACCAGAATCGACACCGGGAATCAGCTTGCCGTCATCGTCGTGCACACGCCAAAAATCCGTACCGAGTTGAAAGCCGTTTACGCGCTCCAGGCAGGCACCACTCGCATTGCCAGCAAGGTTGACGCATTCGATAAGCCGTTGCTCGTCGCAGCGGGCCAGTCATACGACGTCGCGCTCGAGCAGGCGGCCGGTTTGACGCACCTTCGAAAGGCGCTTGTGCCCAAGCCTGGCGAGCTGGTCGATATTCAATAGACAGGCACGGAGGCCGCGGCCTCGGTTAACCTCTACGCCCCCGCGTGAATGGCCGGGTCCTGAGCCCGGTCATATCCGCTATAATCAGCGGCGACATCCAGAGCGGCTCGCCCGACGCGGCGAGTCCCGGCAACCTGCCTGGACCGGCAAGGTGCCAACGCGCAATCCCGCGCGGATGTGGTCGCCCGACGCGACAACAAAAGGTCCCGCCGAGTCAGCTCGGTCGTCTGGTTGTCTTCTCACAGGCAGGAGACACCATGAGCGATAGCGTCACCCCTGAGCCACTGCGCAACATCCCGGTTCAGATCGTCGTCGACGGGATCGAGATCGCGGGCGAGATTCTGTTCGCGCAGTTCAACGATATGTCGGTCGTCATCCACTCGCCAGTGTCGGGCTTCGGCACGGGGCTCCACGTCCCCTGGTTTAGAAATGGCTACCCGCAATTCGCGCTCGCGACTCACGCCGGGCTCACTGAACGTGGGACGCGCGAGGCCAAGTGGCTGCTCAAGGAGCTTTACGACTACTCGCAGGGACGACGATCGGGGTGGGGTATTTCGCGGGTGAACGCGGACGGGCGGTGGACCAAGATTGCTCACGACTTTTGAAATCGCGCCCAAAACACGGCGAAAACGAGGCGAATGACCTGCGCTGTCACGGGTGTCATCTAGCCTGCGATCAGGGTAGGTGGGTCGAGCGCTTTGTCCGAACGCCGTAGAGTGGGGGCTTCAGCCCCCGCGTCACGATGACCGCGCAGCCTGAAATCTGCGCTCTTCGGCGACATGAAAAACGCTATAAGGGCGGCCGCACGCAGCCGCGGGGATCGTATGGAACTAGCCGTGTTCGTCGTCGCGTTTGTGTCCGTGTCGATCGTCGTCGTGATGATCGCGCTGGGCAGGAAAGCCGTGCGATCGATCGGACGCGACATCGAATCGTTGCCGCGCACGGTGGACGTCACGCTGCGCGACGAACTGCGGCACCATCGCGCCGAAACGTCAGAGTCGGTCCACCGGTTTGGCGATTCGCTCGTGCAGGCACAAACAGCGCTCGGACAGACGCAGGCGCAACAGATCGAGACGCTACGCGCCGGACTCGAACGACAGGTCGAGGCGCTTCGAACCACCGTCGACGAGCGCCTCCGCGCGATCCAGGACGACAACGCCACCAAGCTCGATCAGATGCGGCAGACTGTCGACGAGAAGCTGCAAAGCACGCTCGAGTCACGCCTCGGTGAATCGTTCCGGCAGGTCAGCGAGCGGCTGGAGCAGGTCTACAAGGGCCTCGGCGAGATGCAGGTCCTTGCAACCGGTGTCGGCGATCTGAGGCGAGTGCTCGCGAATGTGAAGACGCGCGGCACGTGGGGCGAGGTGCAGCTGGCGACGCTGCTCGAGCAGGTCCTTGCACCAGATCAATACGGGTGCAACGTGGCGACGAGCGACATCGGCAGTGAGCGAGTCGAGTTCGCGATTCGTCTTCCGGGACGCGGCAGCGGCGATGACGGTCCGATGTGGCTGCCGATCGACTCGAAGTTCCCGCTCGAGGATTACCAGGTGTTGCTCGACGCGTCGGATCGCTCCGATGCTGTCGCCATCGAAGATGCCGGCCGGCGTCTCGAGTCGCGCATCAAGGCGTCGGCAAGGGACATCTCGACGAAGTACTTGAATCCGCCGCACACGACCGACTTCGCCGTCATGTTCCTGCCCAATGAAGGACTCTACGCCGAAGTCCTCCGTCGTCCTGGTCTCGCCGATTTCCTGCAGCGCCACCACCGCATCGTGATAGCCGGACCGACAACTCTTTGGGGAATCCTGACCAGCTTCCAAATGGGATTCAGAACGCTCGCGATCGAACGGCGTTCCAGCGAAGTGTGGGCACTGCTCGGCGCCGTGAAGACAGAGTTCGCGAGGTTCGCGACCGTGCTCGATGGGATCCAGAAGAATCTCCATCGCGCAGCCACCAAGATCGATGAAGCACGCAAAGGAACCCGAACGATTCAGCGAAAGCTCTCTGACGTTCAGGAACTGCCTGCCACCGACACGACCGCCCTTCTCGAAGGCGTCCTGATCGACGTGGTCGACGACGGTGAACCGATACCGAGTTAAAGCGGCACGGCAGTCGAGGCCGCGAAATGCTCCCCAAAACTGGCTAGCCTACCTCGGTAGGGGGATTGTCGACCCCGAACCGCGGGCTGGTCGTTTACACGCTTCCGAAGATCGACGTGCAGGTGAGCAGCACGCTTCAGAGCCGTCCGGGTCCCGAAATCCCGGCGATCTGGACGCGCCCAGCGCAGTGGTGGCGTTGAGCCTGGGACGGCCGCTCGCGGGAAGTCAGGCCCACGTGCCGGTGAATATCCTGGATCCGGGCGACGTATTCGGGGATCGAATCACGCAGGTCGACCTGCGAATCGCGAAACTGCTGCGGTTCGGGCGGACGAGGACGAACGTCGGGGTGGACGTTTATAACCTGTTCAACTCGAACGTGCCGCTGACCTACGTCACGACGTACGGCACGACGTGGAGGAACCCGAACTCGATCCTCGATGCGAGGTTCGCGAAGATCAGCGCACAAATCGACTTTTAGCTACGAAGAACCCAGAAGTCTTAGCCACGAAGAACACGAAGATCACGAAAACCGTAGGGCGGGTCCTGTTTTTCGGACCCGCCTGCCCGCCGGGTCTAAAGAACAAGACCCGGCCTACGAGTGAGGGTAGAAGAGGCACAATAGTACTGTCATGCGCGCGGCCACGTTTGCCCTCGTTATCGCCGTCCTTCTTGCGCCAAACGGGGTGGAGCCCGTCCGCGTTGTCGAGGCTCAGCAGCAGGTTGATGCACGCGCGTTCATGAAGCAGTACTGCGTCAGCTGCCACACCCAGCAGGCAAAGCAGCGCGGGACGGTGCCGGTCGCGCTGGACGATCTCGATCCCGCCAACGTCAGTCGCGACGCGCGCACGTGGGAACAGGTGGTGCGCAAGATGCGCGCGGGTGTCATGCCGCCGAGTGGCATGCCGCGGGCCGACAAGACCACGCACGAGCGATTCCTGACGACCATCGAAGGTGATCTCGATCGAGCCGCCCGCGTAATGCCTAATCCCGGGCGCACGGAAGCATTTCATCGCTTGAATCGCAAGCAGTATCAGAACGCCGTCCGCGATCTGTTGGACCTGGACATCGATGTGACGGCGCTCCTTCCGCCGGACGACTCGAGCTACGGGTTCGACAACATCGCAGGCGTCCTGAAGATTTCGCCGACGTTGATGGAGCGGTACCTGACGGCGGCGCAGAAGATCAGCCGCACCGCCGTCGGATTGCCGCCGTCCTCGCCGAACATCGATTACTTCCGTGTGGCCGACGATCGCGCGCAGGACGATCGTCTTCCTTCGCAGTTGTTTGGCACTCGCGGTGGAGCGTCGATCAATTACACGTTCCCGATGGACGCGCACTACACGATTCGCGTCGAGCTGTCGCGAGATCTGAACGAGCAAGTGCCGATCTATCAGGAACCGCAGTTGCTCGAAGTGAGCATCGACGGCGAGCGCCTCAACGTCTTCACGCTGCCTGGAGTCGCTGGGCCGCCTCCACCACCGCCGTCAGAGCCGGTCGCCGCATCCGATGTTCCCGCGGATGATCCCGCCGCAAACGCACAACCTGCGGCACGGGGCCGCGGCGCCGGTGCGGCACAGCGCGGCGGTGGAACGGGCGCGCGCAGGGGCGGAGGTGGCGGGAATCGTCAGGGACAGGCGCAGCGCAACCGTGCCGACCGTGACTGGGAGATCCGCGTTCCGGTGAAAGCCGGCCCGCATCAGGTGCAGGTCGCGTTCGTGAAGCAATCGTCCGCGGTCGCCGAAACCACGCGCCTGCCATTCCAGCGACCGTATCCCGCCGGCGTCAACATCGCCGAGACGCGCACCGGGGCTTACTTGCGCAGCGTCGAGATCGCGGGTCCGTTCGATGCCACTGGGCCGGGTAATTCGCCGAGTCGTCAGCGAATCTTCACATGTCAACCGTCGCCATCGCCGACCACTGCGACGGCGACCACGCCGGCGCCCCGAAATCGCAATGCCGACGTCTGTGCGCGAACCATTCTCACGACGCTCGCTCGTCGCGCCTATCGTCGCCCGGTCGCCGCGGCGGACATCGAGCCGTTGATGGCGTTCTATCGCGCAGGGCTTGCGGGCGGCAGCGTCGATGAGGGAATCGATCAGGCGCTTCAGCGTCTGCTCATCAGCCCCGAGTTCCTGCTGCGAGTCGCAGCCGATCCCGCTGGCGTGCCAGCGAACACGCCGTATCGGATCAGCGACGTCGAGCTCGCATCGCGTTTGTCGTTCTTCCTGTGGAGCAGCATCCCGGATGAGGAACTGCTGCGCCTGGCGGAGCAACGACAACTGCGCAATCCCGCAGTTCTCGAGAAGCAAGTCCGGCGGATGATCGCCGACGATCGTTTCGGGTCGTTCGTCGAGCAGTTCGCCGGGCAGTGGCTGTTCCTGCGCAACCTGGCGGCATCGGTTCCCGTGCAGCAGAATTTCCCCGACTTCGACGACACCCTGCGCGAGTCGTTCCGCATCGAGACGCAGATGTTCGTCGACAGCGTGATTCGCGAGGATCGCAGTGCGCTCGATCTGCTGCGTGCTGATTACACGTTCCTCAACGAGCGGCTCGCGCGTCACTACGGCATCCCCAACGTGAAGGGCAATCGCTTTCGACGCGTGGTCCTGCCGCCGGATAGCCATCGCGGTGGATTGCTGGGGCAGGGCAGCATCCTGACGGTGACGTCCTATCCGGATCGGACCTCGCCGGTCGTTCGCGGTAAGTGGATTCTCGAGAACCTTCTGGGCACGCCGCCACCACCGCCGATCCCCGGCGTGCCGCCGCTCAAGCCCCCAAGCTTCGCTGGTAAAGTTCTGACCATGCGCGAGCGCATATCGGCGCACCGGAACAGCCCCGTGTGCGCGAGTTGTCACTCGATGATGGATCCGCTCGGCCTGGCACTGGAGCACTTCGATGGCGTGGGAAAATGGCGCGCGCTCGATGAGTCTGGCGCGCCGATCGATGCCTCGGGCGCTTTGCCGGATGGAAGGAAGTTCGACGGCGCCGACGGTCTGCGCACCGCGCTTCTGACTTCGGATCGCTTCATCACCACACTCAGCGAGAAGATGCTGACGTATGCGCTTGGCCGCGGAGTGGAGTATTACGACATGCCAGCCGTACGAACCATCGTCCGGAACGCGGGTCGCGACGACTATCGCTTCACGTCGCTCATTCGTGCCATCGTCGAGAGCGCCCCGTTCCAGATGAGGAGATCGCACTCATGATCATCACCAGGAAAGCGCTGCCGCGCCGGACGTTCGTTCGCGGACTCGGCATCGCGCTGGGTCTGCCGATGCTCGACGCGATGGTGCCCGCGATGTCGACGCTAGCGCAGACGCCGGCATCCGGGACCCGCCGGCTGGGTTTCGTCTACATGCCTAATGGCGTGGCGAAGAACTCGTCGATCGACTACTGGACGCCGTCGAACGAAGGCAAGAACTTCGGGATGTCGCAAATCCTGGCGCCGCTCGAGCCGTTCCGCGATCGCATGCTCGTCATCAGCGGCCTCGATCAGAACCAGGCCGAGGCTGGAGATGACGGGGCCAGTGGCGATCACACGCGCGGCACCAGCTCGTGGCTCACCGGCGTGTATCCGAAGCGGACCGAGGGCGCGGACGTTCGCAACGGCATCTCCGCGGATCAGATCGCGGCGTCGGTGCTCGGTCGCGACACGGCGCTGCCGTCGCTCGAGCTCGGGATCGATCTCAATTTCCTCGCCGGCCAGTGCGAGAACAGCTATAGCTGCGCGTACCTGAACACATTGGCGTGGACGTCGCCCACGACGCCGTTGCCAACCGAGAACAACCCTCGCATCGTGTTCGAGCGTTTGTTCGGTGACGGTGGCTCGCCAGAGGCGCAGGCCGAACGCGCACGCAAGAAGCGAAGCCTGCTGGATTCTGTTCTCGAAGATCTGAACCGGCTTCAACGTCGTGTCGGACCGGGCGATCGCGTCGTCGTGACGGACTACGTCGACGCCGTGCGCGAAGTGGAGCGTCGCATCGCGAAGGCGGAGACGCAGACTGATTCAGATCTGGCGCTGCTCGATCGACCGAAAGGGATTCCGGAGCGATTCGACGAGCACGTGAAGTTGATGTACGAGCTTCAGTGGCTAGCCTTCCGTGCCGACCTGACGCGCGTGGTCACGTTCATGCTCGGGCGCGAGCTGAATTTCCGGACATATCCCGAAGTCGGTGTGACAGAGGGGCACCACGGCCTGTCGCATCACCAGGATCGACCGGAGCAGATCGCGAAGTACGCGAAGGTGGGCGTCTATCAAGCAGAGTTGTTCCGCGGCTTCCTCGAGAAACTGCAGTCAACACCAGACGGCGATGGAACGATGCTCGACCACACGCTGTTGCTGTACGGCGCCGGGCTGAGCAACCCGAATACGCATGCGCATACGGATCTTCCGCTCCTGGTGGTCGGAGGCCGCGACAGCCGTATCGAGGGGAACCGCCATGTCGTGTTCCGCGGCCAGGTCCCGATGACGAACCTGCTGCTGACGCTGCTCGACAAGGTCGGCGTGCGTACGGACACGCTCGGTGACAGCAACGGTCGTATTCCCGTGGACACGCTGCCCGATGTGTAATCGGGTACGTAGTGTCCGGCTTTAGTCGGCCGGGGCTTTAGTTCGCGTAGTGTCCGGCTTTAGCCGGACCGGATGTCCGGAGTGCAGAATCCAGACAATGATGACTGTGTCCCTGACCCGTCGCTCCCCATTCTGCGTCATCGCGATCGCGCTGCTGGCGGCGCTTGGTGTCACGATCGCGGCACAATCGCGCACATTGCTGGACGCCGCCAAAGCCGGTGACGCGAGCGCCGCACGAGCGCTGTTAGCGCGCGGCGGTGATGCGAATGCAGCCGACGCGGACGGATCGACGGTATTGCATTGGGCCGTTGAGAACGACGAAACAGAGCTGAGTCAGGCACTTCTTGCTGCCGGCGCGCGTGCGCGTGTGGCCAACCGGCACGGTGTTACCCCACTACATCTGGCGGCAACAAACGGGAACGCGGCTATCATGCAGCGACTGATCACCGCTGGCGCCGATGTAAACAGCGCAACACCGGGTGGTGAAACACCGCTGATGATGGCCGCGCGTACTGGCGACCCTGAGACGATCAAGGCGCTACTCACGCACGGTGCGATGGTCGATGCCCGGGAAGGCTGGCGTGGACAGACCGCGTTGATGTGGGCCGCCACGGAAAACAACGCCGCCGCCGTTCGACTACTGATCGAGGCGGGCGCCGACGTGAAGGCCAAATCGACGGGCGGCAGCTTCACTGCACTTCTGTTCGCGGTGCGAGGCGGTCACATCGAGGCGTCGCGAGCGCTGCTCGACTCAGGCGCCAGCGTAAACGAGCGGCTGGCGGATGGCATGAGCGCGCTGGTGCTGGCCCTGTATAACGCGCATTTCGAACTGGCTTCGTTCCTGCTCGATCGCGGCGCCGATCCCAACGCGGCGGAGCAGGGATGGACGGCGTTGCACCAGGTGGCGTGGTCGCGGCGGCCGAACCGCGGCTTCAACATGCCCGGTGCGGTGGCCACAGGTCGAATCGACAGCCTTGATCTGGTGCGAAAGCTGGTTGCCAAGGGCGCGAACGTCAACGCGCAGATGACGAAGGAGCCGCGCGATGGCAACCGGAACATGCTGAATCGCATCGGCGCGACGCCGTTCGTGATGGCTGCGAAGTCAGCGGACGTGCCGCTGATGCGGGTCCTGCTCGAGTCTGGCGCCGACCCGAAGATCAAGACCAACGATGGCACCTCCGCGTTGATGGCTGCGGCTGGTGTCGGCGTCTATGGGCCGGGCGAGAGTCCAGGCACGCATGAAGAAGCGCTCGAGGCTGTGAAGCTCGCGTTCGAAGTCGGCGGCGGCGACGTGAACGACGCGAACAGAGATGGCGAGACGGCACTGCTCGGCGCGGTCTATCGCGGTGGCGCCGTCCCCGTGATCCAGTTTCTCGCTGATAAGGGCGCGAAGCTGGATGTCGCCAACAAGAAGCAGTGGACTCCGCTGCTCGCGGCCGAAGGCGTCGTCTACGCCAGCAGCGGCATTCGTCGCTATCCTGAAGCCGCGGCGTTGATTCGCCGGTTGATGCGCGAGAAGGGGCTGCCGATTCCGGAGATCGAGCGAAATGGCAGTGCCGTTCCCATCGTAAAGTCGGCTACGGCATCGGCCTCGGGCAGGACTAATTGGGATGGCGTCTTCACCGATTCGCAGGCGCAGCGCGGTCAGCAGGTGTATCAGCGTGCCTGCGCGGCCTGCCATCTCGATTCGCTGCAGGGAGACGATGTGTCGCCGGCGCTGGTGGGGAAGGGATTCCTGGCGCGGTTTACCGGGCAGAGTGCGGTCGAGATGCTGCAGAACCTGCGCGCATCGATGCCGCAGAACGCGCCCGATAGCCTGGGCGACCGCGCGTACGTTGATCTGATCTCGTATCTGCTGAAGGCGAACGGCGGCAAGGCCGGCTCCCTCGAATTGCCGCTCGACGTCGCGGAGCTCGAGAAGATCGCCATCGTCGACCAGCCGCAGCAGTAAATGGGGTCGTTTTTAATGACTTCGGTGATCGCGTCGCTCGCAAGGTTCGTCTCCGCAGCATGTTTCCGCCCGTGTTAAGTCAGCATCACGAAGTGATTCAACGAGGACTCTAAGGAGAGCATCATGACCAGCACGCGCGTCTATGTCGCCATCGTCACGGGTGTTGTAGCTCTCGGGGGCCTCGTTATGGCGCAAGCGCAGCGCGAAGCGCCGCCGACCGCCTCGCAGATGCGTGAGGCGGTGTCACGCCTGCGTGGCAACCGCATCGCGACGCCAAACGACTACGAGAAGCTGACGGCGGAGCAGAAGAAGTACGTCGAGAGCATCCTCTCGGGTCCTCGTTCGGACATCTCAGGACCTCTTGGCGTGATGATGGTCAGCCCGGAGCTCGGCGACTTGAACCAGAAGGCGATCGCCTACGCGCGCTTCGCCGGTCGCGAGGGTTTCTCGACCGTGCCACCCAAGTTGAACGAGCTCGCCATCCTCGTGGTCGCGAAGCATTGGTCAGCGGAGTACGTGTGGAATGCGCATCACACCGCCGCTGTCCGCTTCGGACTACCCGCAGACGTCGTCGAATCAATCCGCGTCGGCAAGAGACCGACGGGGATGGAGAAAGACGTAGAGGTCGTGTACGACTTCGCGAACGAGTTCATCTCGAAGCGCAAACTGAGCGACGCAGCCGTAAATGCGGCGAAGCAGGTTCTCGGCGGAGATCGCGGCGTCGTTGATCTGGTCGGGACGATGGGGCTGTATCAGATCTCGTCGATGATGGTCGCGCTCGACCAGACGCCGCTGCCGCAGGGCAGAAAGCCGTTCTTCGAGTGAAGCGACGCGCGCTTCACCCAGCGCTCGTGCTGGCCAGCCCTTTCGACGAGCGTCGCTAGAAACTCGTTCTTGCGGCGGTCCGAGTCGCGCAACGCCTCGTCGGCTTTCGTGCGCGCGGTGATGTCATAGAAGGCGATGCGCCGGAAATTCGATTCCGCTGATTTCCTCTCAAAGCTTGGCACGGGCAAGACCATCGTCCGATGCCTGAAAGGGCAGAAGCTCTTCTCGCAGGGAGACCCTGCTGACGCCGTTTTCTACGTGCAGAACGGCAAGGTGAAGATGACGGTGACATCTGAGGGTGGCAAGGAGGCAGTGGTCGCCCTTGTGGAGACGGGCAGTTTCTTTGGCGAGGGTTGTTTGAACGGTCAGTCTCGGCGTTTGGCGACCGCGTCGGCGTTGACCGATGTCTCCGCCATGCGCATTTCCAAAGTCGAGATGCTTCGCGTCCTGAAAGACGAACCAGCCTTCGCGGCTCGGTTTGTCACGTACTTGCTCGAACGCAACACCCGCGTCGAAGAGGATCTCGTCGATCACCTTTTCAACTCGAGCGAGAAACGCCTTGCGCGAGTGCTCTTGCTCCTGGGCAACTTCGGCAAGGATCAAGAACCCGAGCCGATTCTTCCCGACGTCAGTCAGGAGATGCTGGCAGAGATGGTTGGGACGACGCGATCCCGAATCAACTATTTCATGAACAAGTTTCGCAAGCTGGGCTTCATTGATTACAACGGCACCCTCGAGGTGCACAATTCGCTTCTCAACGTGATCCTGCGCGACTAATGCTACTCATCGTCTTCAATCTCCAAGCCATCATCGAGGCCAAGACCGGTTCCGGCGTAGGGGCGGACCAGGATCTCACCCTCCTCACCCTCGCCCAGTTGCGGAAGCGGCAGCTGCGGCAGAGGACCTGGCGCTCAGCGACGGGTTGAGTCTCTGACAGCGAAGGAGAAGGTGCCAGGAATCGGCGAAGAGCCTCACCGCGGACGCGGGAGCGACGCCGCGACGCTGGCAATGGTCCACGTTTCCTCGCACTGGCGGCATCGCCAGAGCGTCGCTACGGTGATGACTTTAGCCAGCGTGTCGAAGATCGTCCCATTACAAAACGGGCAGTGAGTTGGGCGCGCGACGGTCTGGTCGGATGGTGAATCAGGCATCGTCTCTTACCCGAGTATCAGGAGCTTGCTTAGCCAAATGGCAAATGCGAACGCGATGACGATCGCAACCCTCCTGACGCGCTCCTGTCTCTCGCGGTTGCGCTTCGCCCCGGCCGCGATCCATTGCGCCCACCGCTGATCTGACTCCGCTTTGGCCTCGGCGGACATTGCTAGGTTCATCGTCATGAGCGCGATGATGTCTGATTGCGCGGGCCAAAGTCTGTTCCAATGTGCACAGAGGACCAGGCTGCGATCCCGCCATCCTTTTTCGTGGTAGTCTAGCGCCAGCTGTTCTGAGCCTCCCGTCATTCTGCGGGTTCCTCACCATGGCATGGCCAGAGAGGAATCCATGGATTCTTTCCCCGCAACGCGTCCCACTTTCATCGTTGGCTGTTCGACCTCGTGTCCACGTTGCGAGGGAGTGCAGATCCGCCGTATTGGCATCGACGCCGAGAGTGCGTTCGAGTGGCGTGACTGCATCGACTGCTCGTTTCTCTGGGGCCTCCCTCGGGGGTGGACCCGCGAGGACGGACCTTTCGTGTCCCGCGCCCATCAGGGAGCGGCGAGATGGTAAATCGCCCGGTCGACATGAATGCATTCGAGTTCGTGGTCATTTCAGCGCTTCGGGCGCGTCAGTTGCTGGCCGGCTCCGTGTCCCGCAGAGATGGCGGTCACAACGTTTCCACGACGGCCCAGATGGAAGTGGCCGACAGGTGTGTGGTCAGGTCAGAGAACGAGGCATCGGCGCCGCGGCAGTGCGGCTGGCAGACTTAGCGCGTTTTTCAGATCGATGTAGCGCGAGTCCTCGGTCCTTCGGTCCTTGTCCCTAGTCCGGTGCAGGATCGGCCACGAACAGGCGATGGCATGGCCTTGCCAACCATCGCGCCCATCGAGCGGATCGGTTCGCGCGTGCGCGATCGGTTGCGAACCGGCATTTGCGTACATCTGCCGATACAGCTTGGAAATCAGCATGAACGCCGGCCTGGCCCGGAACGACCGGATAAACCGCGAGCGTTGCCAAATCAGGCGAAGAGAGTAGAACCGATCCCAGGTGTGCTATGTGCGCCGGCGAATTTCATCGGCGGACATCACCGGGTGAGGCAAATAACCTTCGTAAGGGATTCTCGAGAAACTAACGTGCGAACAACGGGCGGAATCGTCGAAGCAGCCAGAACACCCCGGTGCCGACCGTTTCCCAGGCATCGGTCTTGTCGGCCTCAGCGAGTGCGATGAGGCTGGACAAGGCGACGGCCCTCTTGCGCTCCCCGGCGGCAATGCTCTGAACCGAGCCGTCGCCGTTGCTGCGTCGCACGTTCCAGCTGTAGCCGGTTGGGCTCAATATGTAGTCGCCGTCCGGCGGCGTCGTCGTGAACGTCTCTCGCCGTAACATCACGGCCTACGATGGTTTGGACCCACGCTGGTCGGCGATCCATTGCGTGCTCATCCGCCCGAGATTGACATCGTTCACACGACGAGGCGCCCGCGATCTGTAGATGAATATCGCGGCGCCCAACACGACGAAGACGCCAATCGTAGACAGCATGATCCGCGGTGATCGTCTCAGATCCGTCGGCCCGCGTCTGTCCAGTAATGCACACCATGCATTCGATATCGGAAGGCGCCCGCGAAGGCTCAGGAATCCCGTTACTCGTCCGGCCGTGGTATGATCGCGCATCGGATCCTGCCGCGCACGTTGCCGTCTGGCGTAACGAGTCCTTCCTGGCTCGCTTCCCCTCACGAACTGCCTAGCATCGACACGAAATCCGCCCGCGGCCCTTCGAGGACGCGGAATCGTCATCAGCCTGCGTGCTTCGCGAGATGCTCCAGGCACTTCAGGAGCATGCTCTCGTTGTCATACACGACCCTCGGACTTTCAGAGACTCTCTCAACCCCAGTTGCGCGTTTGGGCTACGAAAAGCCAACGCCAATCCAGTCGCAATCGATCCCGATCGTGCTTCGTGGCAGCGATCTGCTTGCGCGCGCGCAGACCGGTACCGGGAAGACCGCGGCATTCGGTCTCCCGATGATCGAGCGCTTGCTCGTGCGCAGCAAGCGGCAACCCGGCACGCATTCGCCTCGCGGACTGGTCCTGGTGCCGACACGCGAGTTGGCGATTCAGGTGCATCGAATGCTCGCGACCTACGGCGCTCCGGTGCGCGCACAGATCGCGGCGATCTATGGTGGCGTCGGGATGAAACCGCAGCGCGATGCGCTGCGCCGCGGCGTCGACATCGTCGTCGCGACGCCCGGCCGGCTGATCGATCACCTGCAGCAGCGCTCGGTCGATCTGACTCGCGTGGAGATGCTCGCGCTCGATGAGGCCGACCGGATGCTGGACATGGGATTTCTCCCGGCGCTGCGCCGTGTGCTGACGACTGTGCCGCGCACGCGACAGACACTCTTGTTCTCGGCGACGTTCTCGGCAGAAGTGAAGCGCCTGGCTGCGGAGTTCACTCGTCAGCCGCAACACGTCGACGTGTCGCAGCGGGATGCGGTTCCACACACCGTGACCCATCGTGTCCACGCTGTCCCTGAAGGCGGCAAGAGCCACGCGCTCACGCGCGTGTTGACACAAGCACCCAAGGACCAGGCGTTGGTCTTCTGCAAGACAAAACGACGGTCCGACCGTGTAGGGGAGCACCTCAATCGTGCTGGCATCAGGACGGCGGTGATTCATGGGAACAAGAGTCAGGGCGCACGCAACCGCGCGCTCGGCGAGTTCAAAGCCGGCCGCGTCAACGTCCTGGTCGCGACCGACATTGCTGCGCGCGGTCTGGACATTGTGCAACTGCCACTGGTGATCAATTACGACCTGCCGCTTGCGGCGGAGGACTACGTCCACCGTGTCGGCCGTACGGGTCGTGCCGGCCACGCTGGTCGCGCAGTCTCGCTGGTCAGTGCTGGCGACCGCAGCCTGTTGCCGGCAATCCAGCGCCTGCTTCCGGCGCCGCTGGAGGTCGTGGGAAGTGCTGACGTAGCGCTCGACCAGACGTCACGTGCCCGAGACTGGAACGGTAGCGGAATGCAGCGCGCGATGCCATCGATGCGACATCGTGTGATCTCGTTCGACTCATCGAGTCTCAACAGGCGATCGTCTGAGGCGATTGGTCTAGCCGCAGGCGGCATGACCAACGATGTACCAGAGCGCAATCACGCCCAGGGGAACGCCAAAAAGCCAGGCAACGATGTAGCGCATGTGAGCACCTCACCGTTTGATGGAGCAAGAATTCGGCCAGCGATGTCCCGTCCGCTCAAAGCGTAGACGTGTCTCCACCGTTCGGAGGCTCGCATTCGAATTGAAATCGTTTAGCGTTGCGAGAGTTGCGAGCTGACCTGACGACCCTCAATCTCCGAGTACTCGTACGTCATCCGCAGCGTGGCGGACCCGCCGAACAGCCGCAACTGGGCCTTCGATTCGAGGGCGACCGGCACAACCACACCTGCGACCCGCTCGTACTTTTGGGTGATGTCCACGGTCTTCAGCCAGAACGACGGGCTCTTGGCGAGCCGTCCCTCGAGCCGAACGAGATCGCCGTCTGTTGGCTGTAGAAACATCGTGCCGGCCACGAGCACACGTTCCTTGCGACGCGGCGACAGCAGGACGTTCGCGAGGCCATCATCATCTACGCCATTCGGCGCAAACGTGTAGTTCGCAGGGACGAGTGCCGACGTGGCAGTTTCGCCCTGGCTCATGATCTCCCGTTCGCCCTGAAGCACTGCCCGAAGCACCTTCGCGCGTATCACACCGGAGCCGCCTTCAGCCGTGATCTCGTAGTCGAGCCCGGCGTGGGGCGAGTACGTCGTTATCGCCTCTATCCATCCGTGTCTGTCACCGTTTGTGGCTTCGAGCCGCCGCAGCGCCCGGTAGGCTGGCTGATCCTTCTTCTGCGCGAGGAATTGCCGAATGGAATTGTCAGCCACGTCGCCGGCAGTCGCGTGAACCCGCGGAGCGATCGCGACCGCAGCCGTAAGGATTGGTAGAACGATCAGGACGAGCTGGCCCGCGTGTCTCACGGCGACGGCTGTTGCACCAACGGTGCCGTTCGGCCTCCCCGACCAGGAGTGCTGGAACTTTGGAGCATCCGGTCTCGAGCCCGATATTCCATAAATAAGTTCCTCAGCTCGGCGTTATTAATTACAACGGCACGCTCGAATCACACATCGAAGGTGAAGCGTATGACCCTAGCTGTCACCGCTCATCTCTAGTCTGCAAACAAGGCCGCTTCCTGCGCGCCTAAACCCCCTCCATTGATAGGTCAATCACATGAGCATTGAGACAACGTTCACGTTCGGCACGGAAGTTACGTTCAACAGCCTCACCATCGTCCCCCTCATCGGCAAGCCCCCGGCCGCGAACGGCATCCCGGGGCCGTCATCGTCTGTGGCCGACTATGACACCCTTGATGTGGCGCTTGCGCGCGGCACTTTGCAGATCACCGAAGTGACCGAATCAGGTCGCGTCCCCGAAATCAAGGTGGTGAATGCCGGTCAACGCCCGGTGTTGATCATCGACGGGGAAGAGCTCGTCGGCGCGAAGCAAAATCGGACGGTAAACCTCTCCATCCTGATTCCGCCAGCAGCCGATGTCATCGTGCCAGTCACCTGCGTGGAAGCAGGACGCTGGAGTCGTCAATCGCGTAGCTTTGCTTCGTCTTCACGCACGCACTACGCGGCCGGTCGCGCCGCCAAGAGCGCTCAGGTCAGCGAATCTCTCCGGCGAGACGGGGTCGCTCGAGCCGACCAGTCGCAGGTATGGCGAGCGATATCGGAAAAGTCGATGCGGTTGGGCACCTCCTCCGCGACGGCTGCCATGGCGACGATGTTCGAGGATCATGGCCAGGCCGTTGAGTCGTTCGTCGCTGGACTCCCGGTCGCTGCGGGTCAGGTTGGCGCGGTGTTCATACTGAACGGCGATGCGAAAGGTGTCGATCTCTTCAACAGTCCGGAAACCTTCCGCTCGCTGATCCCGAAGATCCTGCGCGGCTATGCGCTGGATGCCATCGACCTCACCGCCAAGCGTGCGTCACACGCGCCATCGTCTACAGACGTGACGGGCGCGAGGGTGACAGTCGCCAGGCAGTTCATGCAGCTGGTACTCGATGCTCCTCGCACGCCGTTTGCCGCGCCCGGCATCGGGGAAACATGGCGGCTCTACGCGCCCCAGGTCTCCGGAGGCGAGCTCGCAGTCAACGGCAATCTGGTCCACCTGTCTGCCTTCGGACGCGAGACGACTTCGGACGCCGATTCACGCCGGAATGCTCAGTCCGCCGCGCGAGGTTGAAACACTCGGCCGAAACACGTGTACTGGGCGCCAGGACGCGCAGAGGCCAGCATGGGCGATCCCTCGTCACGTGAATTAGATGCGCACGCTGCCGCTTTCGCGCAGATCCTTGCGACCACCGACGATGCTGAGGTCGCCTTCCGTCAAGCCGTACAGCTTGCCGACGGGCTGTTCGCGCACCAGGTGGAAGGCGTCGCGTTCTTGCTCGGCCGCAAGCGCGCGATTCTTGCAGACGATATGGGCCTCGGCAAGACTCGCCAGGCGATTGTGGCTTTGCAGCAGGCCGCGCCCGACGGACCGGTGCTCATCGTGTGCCCCGCTTCAGTGAAGCGCAATTGGGCCCGCGAAATCTCGCTTGCTGGCGCCGACGGGACCATCCACATCATCGACGGCACGACGAAACAGCGTGTCCCTCGCGATGCGCGTTGGGTCATTGCCAATTACGACATCCTTGGTCGCCACGTGGACGCCGTCGTGGCGATGCCGTGGGCCGGTCTGGTGTTCGATGAAGCGCATTACCTGAAGAACCACACGAGCGCCCGCAGCAAGCTTGCGCGTGAGATCGCGGGCAGGGCGGCCGCCAAAGCGACAAAGGAACCGCCCGTCTATCTATTGACCGGGACGCCAATGACGAATCGGCCGCGCGACCTCTTCGTGTTGCTGCAACTCGTTGGACATCCGCTTGGTCGCAGCTTTCTCTCGTTCGCCAAACGATATTGCGCCGCTGAGAAAACTCAATACGGCTGGAAGACCGACGGCGCATCAAACCTCGAGGAACTCACCGTGCAGTTGCACGGGACGATGCTGCGGCGCGCCAAGGAGGAGGTGATCTCACTTCCGCCGAAGTTGCGAACGTGGTTGCCGACCACCGACGCGAAAGGGATCGCCATTCGCGAGGTGCGGGAAGTGATGGAACTGCTGGTCACGCGTGTCCGGGGCGCGTCGGAAGCCAGCGATCAGCGATCGCGCACGCGTCTGCTGGCACTCTTGACCGTAGCGAGGCGGAAGCTCGCCGTTGCCAAGTACCAAACGACGTTGGACCTTGCCCGCGGCGCGATCGAGCAGGGAGAGAAGGTCATCGTCTTTTCATGTTTCGACGAGCCTCTGCAGCGCCTCGCGAAGGCATTCGGCCCGGCAGCCGTCGTGGTCACTGGCAAGGTGGCCTCGGGAAAGCGACAGCCGCTGGTCGATCGTTTTCAACAGGACGACGACGTTCGCGTGTTCCTCGCGAACATCATTGCCGGTGGAACGGGTCTCAACCTGACGGCCGCCACGCAGGTCATCTTCAACGATCTCGACTGGGTACCCGCCAATCACTGGCAGGCCGAGGACCGTGCATATCGGCTCGGACAGACTCGAACGGTCAACGTGACCTATGTGGTCGGTGTGCACACGCTCGACGAGTTCGTGCAGGCCGTGCTCGAGACAAAAACGGCGCTCGTGAGGTCTGTCGTCGAGGGTGAAGCGCTTTTCACCGATGACGGAGGTGCGGTGCTCGAGGAGTTGGAACGTGCGATTGCTGCGTTGTCGCCAGGATTGGCTGACGCAGGTTTGGCCGGCTATGACGAAGGCGTCGTCGATGAACTGGTGCGGGCGGCGGCCGAGCAATGGCGGAAGCGGCACGGCGCAACTGGTGGGCACGAGGCGAAGGCTGCCGATCCGGCCGCGATACGCAGTCTGCGCGCCGCGCTCGAGGTCCTTGCGCGCGTCCTCGAGGGGCCGCGGGCTCAGCGATTTCAGACCGCCAGTGCATCGAAGCCGGGCAGCCACTACTTCATTGACGTCGATGGCTCCGACGTTACCTGTTCGTGTCCAGGCTTCGAGTATCGTGGTCAATGCAAACACTCGCGCGACGTGAAGAACGCGCTCGCGTCAGGCAAGGCGTTACCCGCGGAGTATGCGCCGGTCACGTAGCTCAGTCGTGGTAGAGGCGGGTCTGTAGACCCGCCTGTCAGACGCGCCTCGGAGCCCCGCCTTAACAAGGCTTGGCCCGCCGCCAGGTCTTGCTGGAAAATTGACGTTCACGGAGGAAGGTAGTGAACATTCTGCTCTGGGTACTTCAAGTTTTGCTGGCAGCCGCATTCCTCGCGCACGGCGTGATGATGCTCTTTCCCCCACCCGAGATAGCGGTGCAGATGAATGCGTCGCTACCGCGCTGGTTTTCGCTTTTCATCGGCGTGTCCGAAGTGTTGGCCGCGATCGGACTCACGCTGCCGGGCCTGACGCGCGTGATGCCCTGGCTCGTGTCATGGGCGGCAGCCGGCATCATGATCGTGATGATCTCAGCCACCGTCTACCACCTCGCCCGCGGCGAAAACAGCTCGGCTGCCGTTACGTTTGTACTGCTGATCATTGCGACGTTCGTCGCCTATGCGCGATGGCGAACGTTTCCCATTACGCCGCGCGGGCGAGTGCACTCGATTGAGCCGCGCAGAGCCTGAGCTCGGGATCCGGGGCTCGGGATTCGGGTTCGGGTTCGGCGTTCGGGGGAATCGCCAACTCGTGTATGAAAACGACCAAGGAGCGATCCGAAGGGCCTAAAATCCGATCGCGATTCTGGTCCGTAGAACGTGACAAGGGACTTTCATCTGCAGGGTACAGCTATCGGCGCGACCGCTGACGCAGATCTGCTCCTGGTTGGGCGGCTGGCATCCGGGGATATGGACGCCGCCGGCGAACTCTACGACCGGCATGCCGGCAGGGTCCTGGCGCTCGCGCGGAGAATCCTGCGTGATGAGGGCGATGCCGAGGACATCGTGCAGGAGGTGTTTTCGCAAGCCTGGCGTACGGCCACCCGTTATGAAGCGGGCCGCGGATCGGTCGCGGGCTGGCTGCTGATGATCGCGCGCACCCGGGCGATCGACCGGTTGCGCGCCCGGCACTCGCGGCCCGACACCACCGGCGACGTCCTGCTCGAGACGATGCCGGGTAACACGCAGGCGCCGTCCGATCAGGCGATCGCGAACGAGCAATATGCCTTAATCCGCCAGGGGCTCGTCGCGCTCCCCGTCGAGCAGCGCACCGCGCTCGAGCTCGCCTACTTCGAGGGGCTCTCCCAGTCCGAAATCGCCGAGCGACTGGCGGCCCCGCTCGGCACGATCAAAACTCGTATCCGAACCGCGCTCACGACCCTGCGCCGGAGCCTGCGGCCATGACGATGGATCGCCACGACACGATCGGCGCGATGCTCGACGAATACGCCCTGGGACAACTGTCGCAGGACGAACGACGCAACGTGGAAACACACATCCGCGAATGCGACGTCTGCGCCACCGACCTCCGCCACTTGACGGTCGTAATGGAGGGAATCGCGCATTCAGTCGACCCGGTGACGCCGCCTCCTGCTCTCAAGCAACGCGTGCTTGCGTCGCTGGCACTCCAACCACAGGAGCCGCGGCGCGCCGCTGTCGAGTCGAACGTCGTCACGATGCCCGTGACGGGCGTGAAGATTCGAAGAGGCGTTCACCCGGGATGGCTCGCTGCTGCTGCGGTCGTGATCCTCGGATTGGGAGTGGCGCTCTATTCTTCCGACGCGACTCGTCGCCTGCTCATCGACGATGTCCAGGAGGCCCAGGCGGCGGCGGTGGATCTGCAGCGTCGAATCGATCTCTACGCGGAGCAGGCGGATCTTGCCGTCTCGATTCTCACCGCCGGCGACATGCAGCCGATTGCGATGAGTGGAAAAGAAGACGCCACGGCGTCGACCGCGCGCGCCTATTGGAGTCGCACCCGTGGCCTCCTCATTGTTGCCGACGATCTTCCAGTGCCGCCGCCCGGGCGGGTCTATCAGGTGTGGGTGATTGGAGGCGGGACGCCGTTCAGCGCCGGTCTTCTCGGTGACCAGGGCGCGGGACGCGGGATGCTGATCGCACCGCCGCCGAATGGTGTCGCGCCCGGCACAATCACTGTCGCTGTGACCGACGAACCGCCAGGAGGTTTGCCGGCCCCTTCGGGAATGATCCGCTTGGCGGGCTCCATCTAAGCAGCGCGCCGAAAACGCATCAACGCCCCAATTCCAACTCCCAACTCCTAAAAGCATCCTGCTTCGCACTGAATCGGCCTGGCACCGACGGCCAGGTCGACACACGCGAGCCTCGGTCAATGAAGCAGGCCGGACATGTGTTGCGGAAGCGAACCTTGCGAGCGACGCGCGGGGCGTCAGTCTGAAAAACGTCGCGCAGAGGGGTGACCGAGGCGTGGGTGACTGGGACCCATGCCGAGCACCGGAGGACGATTTCCTCGAAGCGATGTTTTTCCGCGTCGTCGAGCGGTTCGCGGAGCAGCACGTGTCCGGTCTGCGCCCGCGACAGACAATACAGACGAAATCTCCTGAGCTAAATCCGATCGACCTTCCGCGCGCGTAGTGCGTGCAGATACGGGCCGAATTTGCCCGTTACGGGAGGTGCGTGGTGATTCAACGTCTTCGCCTAGCGTTTTGGGCGTGCCTCGTCATCCTCATCGTCTCGATTGTCTCGATGCCGGGATCGGCCTCGAGTCATCGCGAGGCGCCGCTTATCAGCCAGGATCCATTGGCGGATAACACCGACGTGTACGCCTTCGTCAGCCCCGAAAGTCCGGACACAGTCACTCTGATCAGCAACTTCATCCCGTTGCAGTTACCCGCGAGCGGGCCGAACTTCTGGAAGTTCGACGACAACGTCCTCTACGAAATCATGGTCGACAACAACGGCGACGCAGTCGAGGACGTCACGTTCCAATTCCGGTTCCGCACCGAAACGCGTAACCCGAATACGTTCCTCTACAACACCGGGCAGATCACATCGCTCGACGATCCTGATTGGAACGTCCGGCAGTTCTACTCGGTGACTCGCGTCGATGGTCCGCGCCGAGCCGGACGCCGGCAAGTGCTGGCCGACGATCTGCCATCGCCACCAGTGAACGTCGGTAATCGCTCGCTGCCGAACTACGACCTGGTTGCCGCCGATGCAATCCGTTCGCTCGACGACGGCATCAAGGTGTTTGCCGGTCAGCGCGACGAGGGCTTCTAGGTGAATCTCGGTCGTCATCCCGATGGGAGTGAAGGACACGTTCAACGCGATCCCGCCGTCGCAGGACGCGGCCGCGCTTCCATTCGTGCTCGACCCCGAGGTGCCGAAGCTCCTCAAGGCGCTCTTCGGGATCAACTCGCCGCCGGCCCCGCGCAACGACCTGGTCAAGATCTTCCTGACCGGCATACCCGGGCTGAATCAACCGAAGAGGGTGAAACCGTCAGAGATGCTTCGGCTGAACGTCGCCATTCCGCCCTCGACCGCGCCGAATCCGCTGGGCGTGCTTGGCGGCGACATCGCGGGATTCCCGAACGGCCGCCGGGTTGGTGACGATGTGACGGATGTCGCGTTGCGAGTGATGGCAGGAGCAACGCCACTGACGCCCGACTTCAACATGGGCATCAACGCGCAGCTCTCCGATGGCGTCGCGGGCAACGACGTGCCGTATCTGCCGACGTTCCCGTATCTCGCGTCGCCGCAGTCCGGCAACCCATAGCCACGAAGATCACGAAGGGTTGAGCCACGACGACCACGAAGAGTACGAAGGCCACGAAGCCCAAAGAATCTTCGTGTTCTTCGTGGTTTGGGAATGGGAAGTTGGGCGTTGGGAGTTGACAAGCGTTCCGGCCAGTCGAGGACACCATGGATTCAAGAATGACGGTTCAAGTCGAGGGGATCGCCTCCGCGCAGCTCGTTCGCCCGGACGTGGCGCAGGCGCAGTGGCTTGCCTTTCCGTTCGCGGCGATGGCGTGGGGAATGACCGAGCGTCCGGCCACGCGCGATGCCGCGCAGCAGCCGTGGACGATCACAGATACCGAGCCGGAGTCGATCGTAATCATCGATCACCTGGCGGACTTCGATGCCTGGCGCGTTGGCGGCGGCGTGGCGTTCAGATGGTAGGAGGAAATATGCGCACGACTTTCATTGTGGTGGGCGGTCTGATCGCGGTCGCGACCGGTTGGATCCTTCTGCACCGCGACGGTTCGAGCAAGGAGCCCGCGGCCAAGACGACGACTGTGTCGCGATCGACGTCACGAGCCGACCTGGATGCGACGATCGAGTCGAATCGTCAAAAAGTGGCGTCCAATCCGGGCGACGGTGCGGCCGCCGTGCAGCTTGCCGATGCGCTCATGCGCGCCGCGCGCGTCAAGGGAGACGCGGGGCTGGCGATCGAAGCCGAGCACGTCCTGCGTGCGACGCTGAAGCATTCGTCGTCCGATTACCTGGCGCGCCGCATGCTTAGCGTCGTCTACCTGTCGCAGCATCGATTCGCGGAGGCATTGACGGAGGCGAAGACAGCGCAGAAGCTTCGACCAAACGACGCCTGGAACTACGCGATCGCGGGCGACGCGCTGCTCGAGCTCGGGCGATACGAGGAAGCCTTCGACTCATTCGATCGGGTCATGGAGCATCGTCCCGATGCGGGCGCCTACGCCCGTGTGGCGTATGCGCGCGAGCTGCAGGGCGATCTCGATGGGGCAGTGCGGCTCATGCGGATGTCGGCGGAGGCCACGAGTCGCCAGGACGTCGAGGGACTGGCGTGGACGTTCGCCCAGATCGGCAACCTCTATTTGCTGCAGGGCCGACTTGACGAGGCGGAGCGTGAGATCAATCACGCCGAGTTCATCTTCCCATCGCATCCCTACGCGATGAACGGGCGCGTCCGACTACTTATCGCTCGACATCGCTACGCGGATGCCCTCGACTTGTCTCGCCGTGTACCCACAACGCCGGAATCGTTGGCCACGCAAGGCGACCTGCTCGCGCGCCTGGGACATCTGGAAGAAGCGGAAGAGATGTATCGAGAAGCGGAGCGCGTCGAACGAGACGGGTGGAAACAGGAGCAGCCGCAGCCGGGAGCGCTGGCGCGATTCCTTGCTGAACGAGGGCGCTACATTCCCGAAGCGATTGCCCTGGCCGAGCGCGCGGCTCATGAGCGTCAGGACGTGGTGACGATGGATGGACTGGCGTGGTCGTACTTCCGTGCCGGTCGCGTGGCGGATGCAGCGTCGGCGATTCAGCGGGCAACGAGACTGGGCACGGTCGATCCGCGCATCCGCTGTCACGCGTCAGCGATCGCACTCTCGCAGCGGGAGGATGTGGCGCCGGCCGATGTAGCGTGCGACGTATTGAACCCGCGTGGATGATGACTGGGGATCCGGGACTCGGGATCCGGGACTCGAGATGCGGGATTCGGGATTCGAGCCCAAGTTCGTACGCGATAATCTGGTGATAACTACCGTGAAGCTGTAACCCTCCATCTTTGTGCGCCACCACGACCAGTCGTCTGTGGTGGCGTGTGTCTCGACTAACCACTCCACAGTCCAACAGCGAACTAAACGTTTGGGAGTTGGAAATTGGGAGTTGGGAGTTGACGTGGAGGGGACCGTGATCAATCCAGGTTTACGTGGACGTGGCGTCCTCGTTACCGGGGCGAACAACCGCCTTGGCATCGGCGCGGCGATTGCGCTCGGATTCGCGAGGCTCGGCGCAACCGTATTCCTTCACTACCATCGAACGCCGCCGGGGCAGGGAATTCAGGCCGACGTCTATCGCGCGCAACAGGAGAAGTCGGCCGACGAGGTTCTCACAGCCATCGGCGACATCGGTGGCCGCGCCGCGGCTTACCAGGCCGACTTCAGCGACCTGTCGACCATCTCGCCACTCTTCGACGCCGCGGAGCGTTTCTGTGGCGGAGTGGATGTGCTGATCAACAACGCCGCCACGTGGAGCGCGGACACCTTTCTGCCCTCGCGCGGATCTCGCGGCAATCCGTTCATCGAATTGTGGACTGCCTCGGGTCGAGCGCTCTCGCCAGAGTCGGCCACGCGCCAACTCGTCGTCAACACGGTCGCACCCGCACTCCTCACGACCGAGTTCGCGCGGCGGCACGTCGGCCGCGCCGCGACGTGGGGCCGTATCGTCAATATCAGCACCGCCGGATCGGAGTGCTTCCCATCCGAGGCGAGCTACGGCGCCAGCAAATACGCGCTCGAAAGCTACACACGCACGGCAGCGCAGGAGCTGGGGCAGTTCGGTATCACGGTCAACGCGCTTGCGCTCGGACCAGTGCAGACCGGTTGGATCACCCCAGCGCTCGAGCAGGCACTTCTGCCGACACTTGCGCTACCGCGCATTGGAACGCCCGAGGATGTGGCTGATGTCGTGGTCTTCCTCGCGTCAGAACAGGCGCGCTGGGTGACCGGGCAGAAGATCTTCGTTGATGGAGGGCATCACTCTTAAAGAACTCCCAACCCAAACTGCTCACTGTGCCAACTCCCAACTGTGCCAACTCCCAACTCCCAATGACCGTCGTCCGTGTCCGCGCACGCTAAAGCGTGCGCTCTACGGTCTGTAGCTCCTAGCGAGTGGCGATGACAAAGGGAAGCGGTGGTGACGACGGCGCGTCCCTCGAGGCGGCGCGATCATCGAAGGGATAAAAACGCGCCGGAGGCGACCCATATGGGGACGCCGTTGCAACCAGCACGGAAGATAAACGTGTGCCGTCGATCAGCGGGCGGAGGTGCGTTTTTCCGCGCCGGCCCGGGGCGCGCCAGAGTCGCCACCGCTTCCCTGCGAAGCCTCGATTGCCGCCAATTTATTAACGTGGCCGACACGCAGCAATCCGATCGCCCTGGAAGCTCGTAGTCCCGTGTGAAGGACATGCACAGGAGGGATGGAATGTTTCGAAGATTCATGATTACGTGCGCAGCGATCGCGATTCTCGCGGCCGGCGCAGCGGCGGAAGAGAAGACAGTCATGGTGGGCGGCGCGCCGATGTATCCGTCGAAAGACATCATCGATAACGCCATCAACTCGAAGGATCACACGACGCTGGTCGCGGCAGTGAAAGCCGCGGGTCTTGTCGGCACCCTGAAGGGCATAGGACCGTTCACGGTATTCGCCCCGACCAATGCAGCATTCGAGAAGCTGCCGGCCGGCACAGTGGATATGCTGCTCAGGCCAGACCATCTCGATGCGCTGAAGGCGGTTCTCACCTACCACGTCGTGCCAGGGCGAATCGATTCCAAGATGCTCAAGGAGATGGCGCGCAAGGGCAAGGGCGCCGCGGAACTGAAGACCGTCAGCGGCGACACGCTGTGGATCGCCTGGAAAGACGGCAAATTGTGGCTTCGCGACGGCAAAGGAACGACAGCCGCGATCACTACGGCCGACGTTTATCAGTCTAACGGCGTCATCCACGTCATCGACACGGTGGTCATGGCGAAGTAAGAACTCTGCGAACCGACGCCGCGGCCGGCGAAATCACGTTGCGGCCGGCGCCGCATCTTCACTGGGTCGCAACTGGAGACCGGTGATGCCGAGGGCATCGCAGGTCTCCTTCCATTCCTTGAAGGCATTGACGTCCTCGACCAGGCGCGAGATCACGTCTCGCGGGTTCACACGAGCGCTCCCGTTGGTTAGTTCGAGCGGTCGGCCAGGGCTTGTCTCCACACGCCAGCCGGCCCGCATCAGCGCTGCCCCGATGCCCGCCGTCATCATGTACACAGCGCTCCCGATTCGCTCCTCCGAGCTGCTGATATCCATCTTCCCGCGCAGCATCCGGCCAAGGTCTTCGTACGCCCTCTTGCCAGACGGAAGTTGATCGATCGTCGTCGTCCCGAACCAGTCTGCGTGCGCTGCGGTCATCCGTTTCCATATCTCTGCGTAGACCGCCGTCCCTAGGTCCTTCCATTGAATGTCGCGGAATTGTCGCATCGAGTCGCTGCCGACGCCACGTTCCAGCAGTTCTCGACCCTTCCGCTCGGAGTCACCGACAACAGGCGCGATGTCGTCAGTGGTCTTGGGGATGGAGGCCGGCGGCAGCAGCTCGAGTGCGGCGACGCGTTCGCTCATCGGCGGGTGGGTGTCGAATTCGCCGGTATTGGTTCCTGTTGTGTATTCCTCGGCCATCCGTTGCAGGGCTTGATCGGTTTCCGGGCTTGCCATGAAACGTTCAAAACCTTCCGCGAGCGGCGGTATGAAACCTGACCGCAGTACCGGAAGGACTTCGTGCTGAAGGTACGTCACATAGGCCGGGCCCAACATCGCAACTTTGCGCAATGCACTGACCATCGGCGCTGCACCGGCGACGCGCGCCGCTGTTTCGTCCGCCACGAACTCCTGCTGTCGTGACACGGCCATGGTCAAGCGCATGAACACCCGCGCATACCAGTTGAAGACCGACTGCAGGAACGTTTGGTCGACCCCGACGAGCGTCCTGGCGATTGCAGCGCGTGTCTTGTAGATCAAAGGGCCGATACCAACGTCACCGGAACAGTAGTGGCCGAACTCGTGCGCGATGACGGCGCGCAACTCAGGTGTTGTCATGTTCGTCATCAGCGGGAGGCCGACGCCCATGACGCGCCTGGAGCCGAAACCCATGAAACCTCCGCGCTGGCTGACCCAGGCGTTGACCTCGTTCAACAGATAGACCTCCGAAGGACGTTGCTGCGACGTTGCCGCCGCCACGTCTTCGATCATGGCGAACAGTTGCGGGTCGGACTCGGGCGTGAGCTGCGGGCCGGGAGGTTCAAAATGGTCCGGCCTGGGCACCAGGGCCCAGAGGATGGTCAGGGCGGCGCCCCAACACACCGCGGCAATCCTGAAATCGACTCGGCTTAGATACTCGTACTCGGCGTACGGGACCCACAGTAGCGCCGCACTGATCGCCAGCGCAAAAGCGTAGTAACCCGCCATCAGGACAATGGCCAACAACGCCCGGAACGCCAGCGAACGCGACACTGCCATGTAGGTCCTCCTCCTCGATTCACAACGGTCGTGGCACCCGGATCGAACGCTTGACTTGGGACCCACCCGATAGCGAGAATCGCGCTTTCGCTTTCCTTTTTCATTAGCGCACTCATGAAGAGACCACGTACCCGGCACACTACATTCACGGCAGCTTGCTTCCTCGCGATCGCGGTGTTCTTGTTGAGCGGCTGGCAACGGTCTGCAACCGCGAGGCAGGCGAGCGATGAACTGGACCTCGTCCAGATACGCCCAAACTTCTACGTCATTGCAGGCGCCGGTGGCAACATCGTCGTGCAGACGGGACCCGAAGGCGTCATCCTCGTCGACTCCGGGACCACTCAAGCGGCGGACAAGGTCCTGGCGACGATCAAGCGGATTACGACACTACCGATCCGCTACATCATCAACACGAGCATGAATCCGGATCATGTCGGCGGGAATGACACACTCGCCAGGGCCGGACTCAGTATCCTGCCGGGCGCTGTCGCGGCCGGCGCGGGGTTGGACGACGACCTGGTCTCCAACTCGGGCCGGGCCAGCGTACTGGCGCACGAAAACGTGCTGACCAGGATGACGGCCGCAACGGGTAAGGAGGCTGTCCCGTTCGCGCTGTTTCCGACGAAGACATTCGCCTACAGGCTGTATTCGATGTACCTGAACGGCGAAGGCATTCAAGCCCTTCACATGCCCGCGGCGACGACCGATGGCGATCTGGCCGTGTTCTTCCGTCGTGGTGATGTGATTGCGACCGGTGACATCGTCGACACGACGCGGTGGCCGTTCATCGACGTCAAGCGTGGCGGCTCCGTTCAAGGCGAGCTCGATGCACTGAACCGCCTGATGGATCTGGCCATCCTCAACGTGCCGATACAGTGGAACCCAGACCGCACTCTCCTCGTGCCCGGGCACGGGTTCGTGTACGACAAGCTGGATCTACTCGAGTACCGCGACGCCGTAACGGTCGTTCGCGACAGAGTTCAGGACTTGATTGACCAGGGCAAGACGCTCGCGCAGCTCAAGGCCGCCGATCCAACGCTTGGATATAGAAGTCAGTACGGGGCCGAGTCCGGCCCATGGACGACAGATATGTTCGTCGAAGTCATCTACAACGAGCTCGCTGCGAAGAAGGGGACCTCAAAATGAGCCGCGCGCTGGTTGTTATCGTCGCGTCGATGTTCATCGCTGTCGGGTTCGCACGCGTCGATGCGCAGCGCGGAAATCCACAACCGCCGCGCGCACCGAAAGCCGCCGCGCCGATCGATCTGACGGGGTACTGGGTTTCGATCGTGACTCAGGACTGGCGCTGGCGCATGGTGACGCCAAGGAAAGGCGACTACCAGGGCGTTCCTCTGACCCCCGCGGCCGCAAAGGTTGCCGACGCCTGGGATCCGGCGAAAGACGAAGCCGCCGGCCTGCAGTGCAAGTCATACGGTGCGCCCGCGCTGATGAGCGTGCCCGGCCGTATTCACGTCACCTGGCAGGACGACAACACGCTCAAGGTGGATGCCGACGCGGGGACGCAGACTCGAATCTTGCGATTTGGTGCCGCACAAACGGCGGCCAACACGCCGCGGACCTGGCAGGGCGTCTCGCAAGCGGAGTGGCTGATGCCGCGCCCTAACGTGCCGCTGCAGCTCCGACCGGCGGAACGCGTCGCGGATACACCGCCGATTCGTCCGGCTGGCGGATCGCTTCAAGTCGTAACCAAAAATCTCCGTGCGGGATACCTGCGGAAGAACGGCGTCCCTTATAGCGAGAGCGCCGTGATGACCGAGTTCTGGGATCTCTACAAGCGGCCGAACGGTGAGGAGTGGCTCACGATCACGACGGAGATCGAGGATCCTCAGTATCTGCGCAACACAAGACGGGTGGCGCCGGTCTTCAAGAAGGAAGCTGATGGCAGTAAATGGGACCCGACTCCTTGCTCAACTACATGGTAAGTGTAGGTCAAAGGGCAAAGGTCAAAAGTTAGGGCAAAGGTTTTCAGGTGCCAGGGTCAAAGTGTGCAACGTACAAAGCACAAGGTGCAAAGTCCCAGGGGCGATATGGAAATGCGGTCTAAATCAGGTTTGTTAGCAATACTCGCTGTCGTGGTGTTGTCGGCGGCACCGGTCTACGCCCAGATCGATCTCACCGGCACCTGGCAGCGTGTGGGACAGAACGACAACGGTGCCTCGCGGGAACCGGTCGATCTCCTGGGCATGCCGTTCAGCGCTGATGGCCGGGCGAAGGCGCTGAGCTACGACATCGCGGCCCTCTCAGCGACCGAGCGCCAGTGCCAGATGTACCCGCCGATCTACGCCATCGTCGGCCCGTTCCCGCTGCAGTTCACCATGGTGCCGGACCCGGTCACCCAGAGGCTGCTTGCGTGGAAGATCGCGGGGTGGGGTGATCGCGACGAGACGGTGATCTGGATGGACGGACGGCCGCATCCGTCGAAGAACGCTCCGCACTCGCACGGCGGCTTCACCACCGGCGAGTGGGAGGGCGACACGCTGACGGCCGTCACCACACACTTCAAGCTCGGCGACATCAAGCGCCACCGCGGCTTCAACAGCGATCGAGCGACGCTGACCTATCGTTTCAACCGGCACGGCGACACGCTCACTGTCACGGGCATCCTCGAGGATCCCGTGTATATGGCGGAGCCGTACGTGTTGACCGAGGTCTACCGCCTCACGACCAACCCGAACAACTTCCCGCTGACCGCGTGTGAGCCGATCGAGGAGCTACCGATTCTTCACGAGAATCCCGCGCTCGTTCCACACTACCTGCCGGGCAAACATCCCGCGATGAACGAAGTGACGGAGCACTACAACATCCCGCTCGAGGCAGTGGTCGGCGGACCAGAGACGATGTATCCGGAATACCGGAAGAAGCTCAAAGACAAGTACGTGATGCCGCCGCCGTGCACGGAAGGATGCGGTCGTCCGCCCGCCCCTGGCCAAGGTCGGGGACAGGGTCAGGGCCTGAACCAGCAAGGTGAGCCTCCGGCCGGGGGCCGAGGCGCTGCTCCTGCAGGTGGCAGAGGTGCCGGCGCTGGCGGTGGCGCGGCGCCGCCCAAGTAAGTCCTGCTCACGCGGTTACGTAGCGGCGGGTCTTTAGAGACCCGCCGTTCAGGTCCGGCTAAAGCCGGACACTACGTTTACCGTATCAATAAAATCCGATGCCGCGGCCCATGACGCCGACGCCGGACCACAGCAGCACCGACATGACTGCCACTGCCTTTGCCACCATCGAGTTGGCGCGCACGTCGTCACCTAGCGCGACGCGCTGGCGAACGAAGAAGGTGAAAAGCAGTGCAGCTGCGAGGAAGTACATCTTCAGGCGGAACGCTTCGTTGAAGTAGTACTTCGAAAACGCCAGCGAGGCCATGAGCGGAATGCCCGTGAGGAACATGGCGACGACGCTGCCAATCAACCACGGTCGCGCTTCAGTGGCCACTTCGGCGACACGCTGACGAGGAAACACCCAGCCCAGCATCCGCAAATCAACGACAAGGACTGCACCGCCGATCACGGCAAGCGCCAACAGATGCCCGGCCTCGAAAGCAGCAAAGGCCCAAAGAGAGTTGTTCACTGACGTGCCGAGCCACGAGTGCTCGAGCCACTGAAAGAACGGGGACATGAGGACTCCTACACGAGCGGTGGAAACCAGTTGTACGCGACGAAGCGCCCAGTGACGACGATGGCTGCCCAGAGTGCAATGGAGGCCGCGCCGGCAAACTTGGCGGCACGCGGTGTGATCGCGGACGTATCCCACTCCACGATCCGCCGCTCGATGCCGAGGTGAAACGCCAGCGCATTGAGCAGCGCCAGGAACAGACCGACGGCCTTGACGCGGAAGAAGATGTTGCCGAAAAAGCGTACCGGATCAGAGGCGAAGAGCAGCAGACCACTGATCACCATGAGCACAGCACCCACTGTGATCCAGGGAATGAGCCGCGCCCAGACTTCCGACACCGCGATGCGACGCAGGGTGATGCCGAGCAGTCGCAGGTCCCACAGCAAAAGGAGGCCTATGAACATGCACAGACTGAGAACGTGGACCGATTCAACGACTGGATAGATGTAGGTCGACTCACGGATTCCGGAACTGAACGGTGTGTTCGCGAGCCACTGACAGAATGAGAGCATCGTCGACATACGTCGAGCGTAGGGCGACCACGGCGAGATGTACCTGAAGTCTTCTTAAATTCTTCGTCAGAGGACCGACCGCGCGAGGTTTGGAGCACGGCCGCGCAGCCTGAAGGCTGCGCTCTACGAGTGCCGGTGAGACGGTCTGATGATCGCTTTCTGAAGTGAAGCTGAAAAACGCGTCAGGAAAGCAGCAGCCGCTGATCGAAGACGGGACGCTTGCTACCGAGGAGTACATCCCACCATTCGAAGTGCATGGCCATCAAGTGGTCGAGCTCGCGCGTTTCGGCGCTCGGCTCACTTTGATCGAGAGCGGGCATGCAGTAGGCGGCGTGCGGTGACGCTTCGAGCATGTGCAACACACCATCCGAGAAGCCGCCGCCGGCATAGGCGATGCACCCGGCCATCGGGAACGCCTTGAGATCGTCGAGGGCGTACGGGATCTTCTCGTCGACGGTGCCGATGCTCTCCTGAAATTTGCATTCGATTGCGAACGCGCGGTTGCTGCGTTCGCAGACGCAGAAGATGTCCACGTGCCGGTTCTTGCCAATGATGGTCTTGCCGATCTGGATTTCGCGGTACACCTTGAGGCCGCGATCCTCGAAACGCCGCGAGACGTAGAACGCAACGAGATCGGCGTACGCTGCGCCCGTCATCGCCGCGAACCCATGAGCGCAAGCAGATCGGTGTCGCCGGGCGAGATGACGTCTTCGGGCTGATGACCATCGCCGAACTTCCGCAACCGCTCGGCCGACCACCGAACGGCCTCAGGGTTGAGGTCGGTGCCGATGAATCTGCGTCCCAGCTTCACGGCGGCAACCCCGACGCTGCCCGATCCCATGAACGGATCGGCGACGACGTCGCCTGCGTGTGAGCTTTGAGCTATGACGACTTCCGAAACTTTCACGGGTTTTTCGGCCGGATATCCGCGATGGATGCGCGGGACGGTGATGATGTCCGCGACACCGAGGTCATTCAAACGACGCTTGCCCTTCTCGAAAAACAGGATGAACTCGTATCGCGCGCGATAGTGATAGCCCATTCCAATCGCTCGCTTGTCCCACACGAGTGGCTTCCAGAATTTGAAGCCGGCGCGTTCGGCCTCCGGCTTCGCAATAAACATCGTCTCGGCGTCGCAGAAGAGATAGAAGTGCGTATCGGGCTTGAGCACCCGAAAGACCTCGGTGAACAGCTCGCCGAAACGAGCGTTGGGAAACACGCGAAACCAGTCGTTGCTCGACGCTTTGCTGTGCTTCAGTCTCGTTGTGGTGCCGACGGCGCGGTGTTTCTCGAGCGATTCGTACGCAGGATCGGTGACCACCAGGTCCACCGACTCGGTCGCCAGTTCACGCAACCAGTTGACGGCATCGAGCGCGGCGAGCTCGAAGAGAGGTTTCACGACGGGCATTATAGGCTCTCTGAAAGCGGGATCCGGGACTCGGGATTCCGGGTTCATCCGGTCTGCGGATTCAAGTTCCGTTCGAAGCAGTATCGCGTGGTTCGGTGACAGAGCAGGTCACAGCAAGCGAGACTCCCCTTGCTTGCTGTGACAGCATCTTCTGCCCGCCCTCCGGGCGGGCGGGACTCTTGAAGGCCGCTTCAGAGCTGGTCTCAAGTGTACGGAGTCGCGGGCTTCAAGAGTCTGGCGCCGGCCTCGTCATCGAGGAGCACCAACGAGCGCGCGGCGCGTTGGAGCACGAGCGACACCGGCAATCGGGAATGATCCTGCGTAAGCGCTTCGTGCATCACGGCAGCCTTTGACTCGCCGAGCGCCATCACGATCACGCGTTCGGCGCTCGTGAGGACGGGCAGCGTCATCGTCATTCGCTTCGGCGGCGGTTTGGGCGCGTCGACGATCGGCAGCACCAGCTTACGGTCCTCGGAGAGCGCCGCATGACCCGGAAATAGTGACGCCACGTGACCATCGGGACCAACCCCCAGCAGCACCAGGTCGAGGCGTGGCTGAGCACCCAACACGCGCGTGATTTCGTCGCTGTATGCGTTGGCGGCGACGTCCAGGTCCGGATCGTCGGCAGGCATGCGATGGATATTCGACGGACGTGCGCCTGAGGCAGCGAGCCACAGGGAATGGGCAAGGGAGAAGTTAGAGTCAGGTGACGAGGGCGGGACCGAGCGTTCGTCTACCCAGAAGACGTGCGTCGCGCTCCAGTCGAAGGGCACGGTGGCCAGGGCTGGAAACCCATGAAGGCCCACCGAGCCTCCCGGTAACACCAAGGCGAAACGCCCTTGTCGAACCGTGGCGCGCGCGGCCTCCTCACGCGCATCGGTCGTCAGCCTGTCGAGCAGCAATGCCAGTGGGCCAACCAGGGTCTCCGAATCCCTGGCATTTTTGTCGGTGCGATCAGTCATGTTCGCCGGTGCGATCGGGGATCATTATCGGTGCGATCCCGTTACTTGTCGGTGCGGTTGCCGATCCTCGTCGGTGCGGTCAGCGACCAGCAGTAGAGATCCTATACTTGCTTTTTCGCCTGGAAGGAATCGCAATGCGTGAACCGTCTGACGCTCTCGTGATCTTTGGCATCACTGGAGACCTTGCGTACAAGAAGATCTTTCCCGCGCTGCAGGCGCTCGTCAGGCGCGGACGACTGACGGTACCCATCATCGGCGTGGCCCGCGCGGGAACGCTCGAGGCGCTGATCGAGCGCGCCCGCAACAGCCTGAAAGAAGACGGGAGCTTCGACGCGACCGCCTTCGACAAGTTCACCGCACTACTTCGGTTCGTCTCGGGTGACTATAACGATGGCAGCATCTTCGTGAAGCTTCGTGAGGCACTCGGAGACGCGCACCGGCCGGTGCTCTACCTTGCCATACCACCCACGGCTTTCCCCGTCGTCATCAAACACCTGTCGACATTCCACTGCTGCCCGGCAGGCGCGCGCGTGATCGTCGAGAAACCGTTCGGTCGCGACCTGCGGTCGGCACGTGAGCTCAACGCCACGCTGCGAGCCGCCTTTCCTGAGGAGTCGATCTTCCGCATCGATCACTACCTCGGAAAAGAGCCGGTGCAGAACATGCTGTACTTCAGGTTTGCCAACGCATTCCTCGAACCGATCTGGAACCGTTATCACGTTGACCACGTGCAGATCACGATGGCCGAGCACATCGGAGTTGTCGGAAGAGGCGCCTTCTACGAAGAGACCGGGGTCATTCGAGACGTCATCCAGAATCACCTGCTGCAGATGGCGAGCTACCTCGCCATGGAGGCGCCATCGTCGACCTACCCCGAAGCCGTGCGCGACGAACAAGCGAAGGTGCTGCGAACGGTCAGGCCCTTGGCGACTGACGATCTCGTGCTCGGTCAGTTTCGCGGCTATCGCAGTGAACCTCAGGTTGCACCTGATTCCAAGGTTCCGACCTTCGCGGCAATGCGACTCTTCATCGATTCGTGGCGATGGGAAGGCGTGCCTTTCTACGTGCGCGCGGGAAAGTGCCTGCAGGCGACCTCAACGGAGATCATCGTCAATCTCAAAGAGGCGCCGCCGGTGGTGTTTCACGAGACGTCGCATGGCGACAACTACGTCCGGTTCACATTGGCGCCGAACGTGGCCATCGACATCGGCGCGTCGGCCAAGCGTCCCGGAGAAGGAATGACTGGCGAGGCGGTGACGCTCTCCGTCGTGGCGACGGAGATGCAGGGGCAGGGGACGCGACTCGGCCCGTATGAGCGGTTACTGGGCGACGCAATGATCGGCGACGCGACGCTCTTCGCTCGGCAGGACGTTGTCGAAGCCGCGTGGGCCATCGTCGATCCGATTTTGAACGTGCCGGTCATGCCCTCTCCGTACGACTGCGGGAGCTGGGGTCCGCCCGAGGCCGATCGCCTTGTGGCGCACATCGGCGGCTGGATGCCGACCGCCACGATGGCACCGCAAGCTGTCGCGGACTAGATCGCGGATTCTTGTTGGTGCGATCCTGCTGATGCTTGTCAGTGCGATCAGCAATCCGCGTCGGTGCGATCACCGATCAGATCTACTTCTGAAGCAAGTGCGCGTCGGCGTAGCCGGGAAGTTCGCGGATGCGGACGAGATCGCGTTGGGCGTCCTGCGCAGTCGCGTAACCGTCGAGGCGAATCTGCAGGACCATTCCGCGCGGCGGGCCAAGGTTGAATTCCACCGCTCGGGCGCGGAATCCGGCGCGGGCGAGTTCCTCGACAAGACGATCGGCGCGCTCGCGGCTCTCGAAGGAGGCGACTTGAATAGCGTAGCTGCCGTCATTTGCCTGGCGCACCGACGAGCGTGATCGAGTCGGGGATGAGCCAAGGCCGCTCGCGAGGCTCTCGACCGATGGTGGAGCAGATGACGCGGGGGCTGTGGTCCACTTCGGCCGCGACGGCAACGCGACAGCGTCGACCTCAACCGCGCCGGCTGCGAAATACAGCAGAAACGCCGCGGTGGCTGCGGCGCCAAGCAGGCCCACGATCGCGAGCGCGATGGCCATGTGCCGATAGCGGGAGCCGCCCAGTGGCTCGGCGAGGTCGGCTTCAGCCGCGAACTCCGACAGGATCTGCGGTGCCGCTGTTTCAGCAATGCGTGGGGCAATGACCTGCTGAGCGGCGCGTTCCGGGCGTGGTGCGATCGGCACGGCCGCCTTCTTGATGGCTTCTACTGCAGCCGGTTCTGTCGTCTTCTCGGCTGGCGTCTCGACGCGGACAACGGGCGTCTTGGTCGTCGGCATCTCGATGCCGAGCAGCGACACCGCTTCGTGGATCAGAGGCGATTCGATGATGGTGACCTTCGCCTGGTGGCCACGCTGCAGCGCGCGGTCGCAGATCAGATTGATGACTCTGGGAGTGCCGCGTGACGCCTTGAAGATGGCATCGATCGCGCCATCCGAGAACTGCACGTGATTGTTGTTTTCGCTCGCGATGGACAAGCGATGACGCACGTACTTGCCGATGTCCTGCGGCCCGAGCGGCGTCAGCTCGCAGCGCACCGAGACGCGCTGATCGACCTGGCGCATCTCCGGCATCTTCAAATGCGACTTGAGCTCTGGCTGTCCGACGAGGACGACCTGCAGCAGTTTCTCCCGCTGCTCGAGGTCGGACAGGATGCGGATCTCCTCGAGCAGTCCGAGCGGCAGGTTCTGCGCTTCATCGATGATGAGGACCGCAAACGCCTGCAGCGGGACGAGCGAGTCGAGGAATTCGTAGAGGGGGTAGCTCAGATCGGGTCGAGAGGCGCCGGAGAGGCTGCCGCGCTTGAGATCGGCGAGCGACACGACACCAAAGTCCACGAGCAGCATCTTGAGCAGGTCTTCGCGCGAGACAAACGGATCGGGCACGAATGCCGTAAACGTTCGTCGATCGAGATACTGCAGCACCGATCGAATCAGCGTCGTCTTGCCAGTGCCGATTTCACCAGTCAGGACGATCAATCCTTCGCGCCTGCGAATGCCCGTGAGGAGTTCGTCGAACGCGGGTGCGTGAGCGGGGCTGCGGTACAGGAAGCGTGGGTCGGCCGAGAGGCTGAACGCCTTCTCCTTCAAGCCGTAGTGCGGTTCGTAGGTCAGCGAAGGAGAGGAGCCGGATGGCAGCGCCGTCAGCTCGAACGATCCGGTGTTGGATCGCATCGCTGGCCAACCGCCCTCGAGTGGCGTCTTTGGCGACTGGTGACTCACGACTTGCCCCTTGCTGCTCACGGCGGATCTCCTCCCCGCGGTGGCTAGTGGACCGTGTTCGCTGTAGGCGTACCAGTCACAATCAGCCTCCGACTGCGATCCTCTGGCCGCGACATCGGAGCGGCCGCTGCTGATTTGCGAACGACATGCCAGTAGAGGTATCGGCGGGAGGGCCTGTCGCCCGTAGCCTGATTCATCGCCCAAAGACGATGTGTTCGCTCTTGAACAGACCGGTCGTGATTCGAATGAGAATCACGCTGGCGAGAAGACATGTGCCAGCGGAGGCCAAGAAAGCAGCCGGTCCGGGGAAGTGTCCGCCCAGGACGTCGGTCAGGAGGATGTAGGGACCGAGCATCGGAATCGCGTACATCCACGGCGAGTTGCCGAGCGGGTAGAGCGACGAAATGACGCCGGGCAGCATCGGCGCGAGAATGAGCACTCCCATGTAGGTCTGCGCCTCTTTGAAGGACCGCGCGAGCGTGGCGACCGCGGCCTGGAGCGCCGCGGTGAACA
>Ga0075431_100000297_pt1 | contig 39058 bp, 34 predicted proteins | sample RhiMetdeltSRZDD5_FD_75297 | JGI IMG/M metagenome (GOLD analysis project Ga0075431, IMG submission 75297) | Populus rhizosphere microbial communities from Tennessee, USA - Rhizosphere MetaG P. deltoides SRZDD5 | ecosystem: Host-associated > Plants > Roots > Rhizosphere > Soil | place: USA... | reverse complement strand
GCTTCTGTGGGGCATCAAAGCCAAGGTCAACCTGATCCCGCTCAACGCCGCACCTGGGATTCCCTTCGAACGTCCTTCCGACGCACGCGTCGATCGATTTGCTCAGATTCTGGCCGAGAGGCATCTCACGGTCTCGGTGAGGAAGAGTCGAGGTCGTGATATCCGAGCCGCGTGCGGCCAATTAATCGTCGAGGGCGGATCGAATAAGTCAGCGGCGCAGCAAATGGCGCTCTTGCTTCGCTAACTCCCAACTCCCAAAATCCAACTTCCAAAAGGTCTCGTGTCCCTTCAACCGCCAGTTCAAAAATTGGGAGTTGGAGGTTGGGAATTGGAAGTTATCTCTAGTCAATCGCGACCTGAACCCACTCGTTTCGCGAGTGGCGACGATCCAGTTTGACCTTGAGATAGTTATCCGTCACGGCCGACCACCCATCGTCGACGGTCAACGCGCGACGAACCGTTCGGCGTTGCGACTGTCGAAATCGCACCGACATCTCGTGACCGATGTCACGAAGACGACGACCTCGATCACGAATCACTGCACCATCAACTCTGCCTCCGAGCAAGGCGGCATCGGTCCCTGGTCGATCCGAGTACGGAAAGACATGGAGATGAGTAAGCGGAAGATCGCGGAGCAGCCCTTCTGTCTCCGCGAAGTGCGCGTTGGACTCGCCAGGAAATCCGACGATCAGATCGGAACCGATTGACGCATGCGGAAGGCGATCATGAATGCTTGCGACCAAGTTCGCATACGCCATCGACGTGTACGGACGTCGCATAGCTCTGAGGATCTGGTTCGAGCCATGCTGCAACGGCAGATGAAAGTGGGGCGCCAGTCGCGGTGACGAGGCCACGAGATCGATGATTTCCGATGTGCAATCCATCGGCTCGAGCGAACTGATCCGAAAGAGCACGTCGGCATTCCACTCTGCGAGCACACGAATTAGCGCTGAGAGGGATGTCGAGTCTTGAAGGTCTCGTCCGTACGATCCAAGGTGGACGCCGGCAATCGCGATTTCACGATAGCCGGACGCTATCGCTTCCTCGAGCTGCTTGCTAATCGCATGCAGTGGCCGCGATCGTCCAGTGCCGCGAGTGCTGGGAATAATGCAGTAGCTGCACTTCTCATCGCAGCCGGTCTGAACGCGAAGTGTCAGTGCTGTACGTCCGACGGCACCGGGAGAGAGTGAGTCGCCACAGGGGCCGTCGCCGTTCCCATAGCGAACGGCCGTCGTCTCTTCTGGGCGAGGTATCCCGAGCGAGGGCGCGAGCCGGTCGACGAGATCGTCCTTGTCGTCGTTCGAGACGATGTGCGCGACGTTGGGAAGCTCGCTGATTTCGTCGGGGCGCCGAGTCGCGTAGCAGCCCGTGACGACAACGCGGACCCCTGGGTTGTCGCGCACGATTCGTCGGATCGTCTGCCGGACGCCCTGATCGGCCGTAGCCGTGACAGAGCAGGAATTCACCACCACCAGCTCCGCGTCCTGCGGCGTGGTTTCAACCGCCCCGCGCGCGTGAAGGTCGCGCGCAATGGCGAACGAGTCTGCCTGATTCACCCGACAGCCGAATGTGATAATCGAGTACTTAAGACACCGGGTGTAATTTCCCTTGCATTCCATGGAAATTACACCCGGTGTCCTATCAGCGCCTTCCGACCGATATCGCGGCGGAACTGCATGCCTTCGAAGTGAATCCGCGAAGCGGCTCGGTACGCAGTGTCGATTGCGGCGCCGAAGTTCTGCCCCGTGCCAACGACGGTCAGGACGCGTCCGCCCGACGTAACGAGCTGCCCTTCGCGCTTGCTCGTTCCAGCGTGGAATACGAGCGCGTCGGGAACCGAGACTGCCTGATCGATCCCCGTAATCGGCTGCCCGGTCTCAACTGCTTCTGGATAGCCCGCCGCAGCGAGGACGACGCCTACACTTGTCGTGGCGTGAAACCGAGCGGCCCTCGACGGCAACGCCCCCATCGCCGCTTCACCTAATAACCAGGACAGCTCCTCGTCGAGCATTGGAAGTACGACTTGTGTTTCCGGATCGCCGAGTCTCACGTTGAACTCGACGACCTTGGGACCATCTGCCGTCAGCATCAAACCAACATACAGAAACCCGCGGTAGGGGTGTCCTTCATGTTGCATCCCGTCGAGCACGGGCCACACGATCTCGTTCACCACACGCCGCTCGATGTCGGACGTCACCAGCGGGCTCGGTGCGAATGCTCCCATTCCCCCTGTGTTTGGTCCTTGATCGTCATCGAAGATTCGTTTGTGGTCCTGCGCAGACCCAAGGGCGATGAAGGATGTGCCGTCGGCGAGCACGAAATACGAGGCTTCTTGCCCAACGAGGAACTCCTCGAAGACGATTCGATCGCCGGCGCTTCCGAACTTTCGCTCGACCATCAAGGATCGGACTGCCGCAGCAGCAGCGGCACGGTCGTGGACAATCACCACACCTTTGCCGGCGGCCAGGCCGTCTGCCTTCAACACTAATGGGTACCCAAACCGATCGGCTTCGAGCCACGCTAAAGCGGAGCTCGCCGATTCGCACACGTGGTATTGAGCGGTTGGCACCTGGTGGCGCGCCATGAAGTCCTTGGCGAACGCCTTACTCGACTCGAGTGCCGCCGCGGCCTGCGAAGGACCGACGATGGCTCGGCCTTCGGCGGCGAAGACGTCCACAATTCCACGACTCAGGGGAAGCTCCGGACCGACGACCGTGAGATCGATCGCCTGGTTCCTGGCGACATCCAGCAACTCGCGAGGGCTGCCAACGTCCGCATCGAGACAGCGGGCCACTGAGGCGATTCCGGGATTTCCCGGAGCACAAAAGACTGTCGTGACGCTGCGCTCGCGAGAGAGCTTCCAGGCCAAGGCGTGCTCCCGCGCACCGCCGCCGATGACGAGGATCTTCATGAGGAACAGGCTAACTGCCTGAAAGACAGGAGGTTGAGCGACTAGCCCGGAATCGGATGAGCTTGTAGCCGTCCCACCAACACCTCGTGCGCAAAACCGATCGCCGGCACACGACTATTTCGTTGACGTAAGGGCGTCTTGCGCCTAGAATCCGCGCCTGCCTGTGATAGCCTAGCATATTCGCCACTTTTCGTTGGTTGTCACAGGGAACCACCAGGCCGGTGAGGGGGTGTTCGAGGCGTGGCCGAAGTCAAGATTCAGGAAGGCGAGTCGATCGAGAGCGCACTCCGTCGCTTCAAGCGTAAGGTTCAGCAGGAAGACATCATCAAGGACATCAAGAAGCACTCTTTCTACTTGAAGCCGGGTGACAAGCGCCGAGCCAAACAGGCGTTGGCGCGTAAGCGGAACCGTAAGAAACTCCGCCGCGAGACGGAATAAGAGCAAGCGGTCCCGCGATCGACGAGCACGAGGTGGCGACCGATGGAGTTCCAAGATAAGTCCTTGAGGTGCGTGGATTGCGGCTCAGAATTTATCTGGACTGCAGGCGAGCAGTTATTTTTCGCTGATAAGCAGTTCAAGAACGAGCCGAAACGGTGCAAGACGTGTAAGGCTAAGCGAGCCAACCGGGCCAGTGCCGGGCCAGCACCGGCAAGGGACCGGGTCGAAACGCAGACCCAGTGCTCGGCGTGTGGCAAAGACACAACCGTGCCTTTCCGCCCCACGCAGGGTCGTCCGGTGTTTTGCAAGGAATGCTTCCAGCAGCGGAAATTTGCGGGGGCTGGAGGAGTGTAGCGTCGCGAGAATCGGGTCGAAATCACCCGGCTCGTCTGGAATTCCGAGTAGTGGTCGCCAGATTTCGTAAGGGCCAGACGCGAGTCTGGCCCTGTTTGTCTGTGCTAGAATCCGTTCTTTCTACGGGCAGTACATTCGAGGAAATATGCAGATCGAGGAACGATCCGCCGGTGATGTAACCATCCTGGACCTCAAGGGAAAGATGACCCTCGGCGAGGGAGACGAGGCTCTCAAGGACAAGATCAACAGTCTGGTGTTGCAGGGTCGAAAGAAGCTCGTCCTGAATCTGGCGGACGTCCCTTATATCGACAGCGCCGGCCTGGGAGAAATTGTTCGTACCTTCACGACGGTTAGCCGTCAGGGGGGCAGCCTGAAGCTCCTGAGCCTGACGAAGCGGATCACCGATCTGCTGGCCATTACCAAGCTGCTGACGGTGTTCGAAACCCACGACAACGAGGCTGACGCCATTCGCAGCTTCCAGTCGTCGGCCAACGTGTAGTGACCTGGTAGGCTCGCGCCTGGACACCAGCGGTCCTGCTCACCCGGTTCGCCCTGAACAGTGACGGGGACGCCTCCCGTCGTCCCGGAGCGCACGTCGAAGCAGGGCTGATGGACGATGCCACCTGATCACAATCAACAGCATTCGCGCCGACCTCACTATCATCGCGGCAGGCGTGGACCAGACCGCCGCGGCGGTGATCGCCGGCCGGCGCCGGCGCAGCCGCAACAGCAGGAATCCACGCATCGGGATCAACCCGACGTCGAGCAGATCATGCGCGAGATCCGTTCGCGGATCTCTGAACGGCAGGGCATCGACCTCACCGCGCAACAGATTCAGGAGCTCGCCGCCCGTCGGCTGGAGGCGATCCTCGATCCCCGCACGATCAAACCGTCGCTCATGGACGAACTGCGTCGCGCGGCAGGTTTGCCAGCCGACACGGCGCCATCCGAACCGGACCGCGACGAGACGATTACCGAATCCGCGTTGTACTACTCGGACAGCGGCTTGCTGCGTGGCATCCGGAAGTTGCTCAACCCGCTCCTGAAACTGTTTTTTAATCCGGCGGTCATTGTCGAGGCCCTCAACACACACACGCGCCGCGCGAAGGCCGCCGAGGCGCGAGAAGCGGAACTGCGACGCCGCCAAACGGAATGGAACGCCCTCCATTTCGAAATCCTTCGTCGCCTGGTGACGGACGTCGCGAGAGTGGAGATCGATAACCAACATTTCGCCCATCGTGTGGAGTCGTTGACGGCCAGAGTCGACTTCAACGAACGTCGCGTGCGGGGTCTCGAGCACACCCAACAACAGACCCGCCCCAGTGCTGCGCGCATACCAGAGACCACAGTCGCGCCACCCCCATCGTCAAGCCCTGTGCCAAGGGACGAGACGCCGCCGACAGAACAGACGTCCTCCGAGGCGGCCCCAGAAGGAAGTCGGCGCCGCAGGCGTCGACGGCGTGGGCGTAGATCCGGACAGCTGCGAGATGTCACCGGTGCGCCGATTTCAACTGTCGCGAGTCCAGCGAGCATGGACCAGAACTCCGAAGGAGACGAATTCGAAGACGACGCGACAACTGAGGAGCTGATCGATGAGGTCAGCCTGTCATCGACGGCCGCTGATGAAGGGCCAGTCGAAGCGTTCTCTCAGCTCGAGGAGTCTGTCGACGCTTTGGTCCCGTCCGATTCGTTTGAGACGGTCGCGCCGTCACCGCCTCCTTTCGAGCCGACGCCGGTGCGCGAGGAATCACTCCAGGCCGTTTCTTCTCCAGCGGCGGACGCTTCGACCGCCCCGGAAAGTGCTCCCGCTTCGCCGATCGAGGCCGTCGAACGGCCTGAATCAGTTCCCCCCGACCGTTCCTGAGCGACGGGCACTGCCGTGAAGTTCGCGTTCATCACACCGCGTTACGGCGCTGAGTTCAGCACCGGCGCCGAGCACGCCTGCCGATTGCTTGCCGAGCAGATCGCCAAACGTCATGACGTCGATGTGTTGACCACCACGGCGCGTGATTCTGCGACATGGAAGAACGAGTACTCAGAGGGGGCTGATCGCGTGAGAGGTGCTCTCGTGCGGCGATTCGCCGTGAGCACCATGCCGGAGAGATCGACGTTCATTGAGCTTTCTCGTCGCCTCCGTGAGGGTCCGCGATATCGTTCGGATGAACTGACCTGGCTGCGCCACGTTGGCCCCTGGAGCAGCGGCTTGCTTGAGCACGTCAAACGACAGCACCGCTCTTACGACGCGCTCGTCTTCTTCGGCATATGGCACCCATTGACCGTCAGCGGTCTCGAGATCGCGCCCGAACGCAACCTGCTGTTTCCTTACGTGCAACTTCGCCCAGAATTGCGTTTCGATCTGTGGGCCGATGCCCTGACCTCTTCTCGCGCGGTCGCGTACTTTTCAAGCTCTGAGCGCAAACTGGTCCACTCCTACGTGGGTGTCGCTCCGCAGTTCGAAGAGATAATCGGGATCGGTGTAGACCCTCCACCACAGCAAACGTATCCGCGGCATCAGCAGGATCCGGCTGACGTCATCACAGCGGAAGACGATTCCGCGATCGACGATGGGTTGGAAGAAAGCTACCTGGCCGGCCGGGGAGTGCCCTTCCGCAGGCGCCATCGCCTGTACGACAACTTCGCTCTGTACGGTGGACGCGTCGAGCGTGACAACGGCTGTCAGGAAATGCTCGAGTACTTCGACTCATTCGCCTCGAACCGTTCCGAAGATATGGGTCTCGTGTTGATGGGCGTGAAGATGATGACGGTCCCCGACGCGCCATATCTTCGACTCGCCGGCGTGCTCCCGGATCGCGAGCGGATGACGGCATACGAAGCAGCGTCGGTCACCATCGCACCCGCCTCCGATGACCTTCTTTCACAGTCGTTGCTCGAGAGCCTGGCGGTCGGAACGCCGGTGTTGGCGAATGCGAGCAACGAGGCGGCCGTCGAGCACTGTCGACGGGCGAATGCCGGGTTGTACTACTCGAACCGCGCGGAGTTTGTTGGTGCCTTGACTGAATTAAGAGCCCGGGCGCTCAGAGAGCGATTGGGCGAGAACGGCCGCCGCTATATCCGGCATCACCATCAATGGGATGCCGTCATCGGGCGCTTCGAACGGCTGGTTGGTCGGTTGCGCCGCACTTCTTGAACTTACGCTTCATTCCCTGGTCAGCTCCGCGGCGGGGAACGGTCGCGATCGTGACGCGGTATCTTCGGTTCCGGCCTTTCGTCGCCTGGTCCCGATCTCGTAGCGCTTGATCATCTCGTTCAAAGTCGTCGGCTTGATCTTCAAGAGCTCCGCTGCCTTCTTCTGAACGCCACCGGCGGCCTCCAGGGTCGACTCGATCAGGCGCTTCTCGACGTTCGTGATCACATCCTTGAACGAGATCCCTTCGGGTGGCACCACGAATTTCGGAATATGGAACATCGGCGCCGACCGGACGTGCTCCGGCACGAGGTCAGGGCCGATGTGAGCGCCTGAGCTGAGGACCACCGCTCGCTCGACAACGTTCTCGAGTTCGCGAACGTTTCCCGGCCAGTCGTATTCCATTAGCAGATCGAGCGCATCGGCCGTGAGATCAAGCGTGGGTTTGCGGTTCTCGGCCCCGTACTTCTCGAGAAAGTGTTGCGCGAGATACGGAATGTCGTCTTTGCGTTCGCGCAGCGGCGGCAAGTAGATGTTGATGACGTGCAGGCGGTAGTAGAGATCCTCCCGGAATCGCCCTTCTCCCACCATCTGGCGGAGGTCGCAGTTGGTCGCCGCGATGATCCGGACGTCGACTTTGATCGTCTCCATCCCGCCCAGGCGCATGAATTCGCGCTCCTGCATGACGCGAAGCAACTTCGCCTGCGTGTCGGGTGGAATGTTTCCGATCTCGTCGAAGAAGATGCTGCCTTTGTCGGCGAGGTCGCACAGACCCTTCTTCGGATAGATCGCACCCGTGAAAGCGCCCTTCACGTGACCGAAGAGTGTCGACTCGAGCAGGTCGGGCGGCAGATTGCCCGAGTTCACGGTAACGAAAGCGCGATCGGCGCGCGGCGAGTTCGAGTGGATCGCGCGCGCGACCAGTTCCTTTCCGGTTCCGCTCTCTCCTGTGATCAGGATCGTCGACCGGCTCGGTGCCGCCTGGATGATCAGATCAAAGACCTGCTTCATGCGCGGGCTGCGTCCGATGATGCCGGCGAACTTCTGATACTGCGCCTGCAGGTTCTGCCTGAGCGCCGTATTCTCCGCTATGAGCTGACGTCGCTCGACCGCGTTCCTGACGACGACCAGCACCTCGTCGTTCTTGAATGGCTTGGTGATGTAGTCGAACGCGCCACGCTTCATGGCAGCAATCGCCGTCTCCACGGACGCAAAGGCCGTCACCATCAGCACGGGGAGGTCGTCGTCCTGCTTCTTCAACTCTTCGAGCATGGCCAATCCATCCATGCCCGGCATCATCACGTCGACGATCGCTGCGTCAAAGGGGAAGGAGCGAGCCAGATCGAGACCCTCTTCGGCGCTCGCCGCCAGCCGGACGTGATACCCCTCGCGCGCCAGGAGCGCGTCGAGGATCTCGCGCATGATTTCTTCGTCGTCGACGACCAGAATCGAACCGTTGCGCCGCATCACAAAAGACCTTGACCGGGACCAGCTACCCGGCCTGTTACACCCTGGCCTGCAAGCGGTGACCGCTCGATGACCCCGGCGGGAAACGACAGGATGAATGTCGTTCCTTGACCAATTCTGCTCTCGCACTCGATGGTCCCTTCATGCTCGCGGACGATGCCGTAAGTGATCGAGAGGCCTAGGCCGGTGCCCTGCCCGATCGCCTTCGTGGTGAAGAACGGATCGTAGATTCGCGCGAGGTACTCGCTCGGAATTCCAGATCCGGTGTCGGATACCTCGGCGATTACGCGATTTCCCTCCGCACGAGTAGTAATGGACAACCAGCCTCCTTTTGGCATGGCATCACGAGCGTTCAGGAACAGGTTCAGGAAAACCTGCTGCAACTTGTGCTCGAGACCCAACACGACGACCGGCGTCTCGCTCAGGTCGCGCCGCACCCGAATGCGATGGGTTTCAAACTGGTGCTCGAGCAGTCCCAGCACGTCCGTGATCACCATGTTGATGTCGTGCGAGGACCGATCGCTCGACGCCGGTCGCGAGAGAGTGAGCAGACCATTCACGATCTTCGCAGCCCTGAATGTTTGACGCTCGATTTTCTCGAGCAGCCGTGTGCGCGGATCCTGTGGGTCTGCGCCTTCGAGCAGCATCTGCGTAAAGCTCGAAATGCCAGTCAGCGGGGTGTTCACCTCATGCGCTACGCCGGCAGCCAGCAATCCGATCGACGCCATCTTCTCCGACAGACGCAACTGCTCTTCCATTTGCACTCGCACCGTCACGTCCTCGACGATGACGATGGTTCCCGCAGTCGCCATTGCCTGTCCTTCCTCGGCGCGCAGGGGTACGACGGCGGCGTTCACGACAAGTGTCTGACCAGCACGGGTGCCCCGAGCGACGACTGGGATGCGGGACAACGTCGCACCCTCGGGCGTATCGCGGCGGGCAGCTCGCACCGCCTCTACGAAAGCTGGATCGAAGAGCTCGATCAATGTGCAACCTGAAGCTGTCGTTCTCGAAACGCCATAGAGCTGCTCCAACGCCTGATTCCAGCGAACCACGCGATCGTCGAGATCAAGCACGAGGAGGCCGTTGTCGAGTGATTCGAGAATGTTCTCGTTGAAGGCGCGCATGCGATCGACTTCGACCGCCTTCAGGTGGAGTTGACGATACAGTCTGGCGTTCTCGAGTGCGGTCGCGATCTGTCCGGCCACGGCCCACAGCAAACCAGTGTCTTCACTGCTCAAAGGCTCGCCTGTGTCCTTCCGGCCGACGGCAAGCACGGCGATGGTGTTCTCGCTTGCGACGCAAGGAACGAAGTAATAGAGGCCGGCATCGCGCCAGAACTCGATCTCTTCGAGCGTGAAGCGGCCGACGGCTGTCGGATCGTCGAGGGCGACGATGTTACCGTCGTTCAGACGTCGTCCTATCGCCGATCGCTTCGGCAGCGCGGGAGGATGGCGATCGCCGAACCCGGACGACCGCATCGAGCCGAAATGAGGTGCGGTCTCATCCGCGATCATGAGCGTCATTCGGTCCACGAGGAGTGTCTCGACGACGCGCGAAACGAGGCGTTCGGACAAGCGATGCAGATCGAGGTCGCTGTTGAGATCGCGCGCGAACCCGATCAGCGCGCGTCGATAGTCGTAACGATCGCGGTAGAAGGCCCGGTCGAGCACTTTCTGAACGAAGTCCTTGATCGGCGGGGTGAGCACGACCGCGACGAGGATCGCCAACAAAGCCAGTACCCACTGATTCGATCCGTTTCCCTTGAGAAGCACCGTCCGCACAGCTTCGAGCACAACCGCGTAGATCACGACCACGGCAGCAAAAGCTGTGATGTAGACCAGCGCACGCTTGACGATGACTTCGATGTCGAGCAACCGGTAACGGACAATCGCGGACGCGAAGGCGAGAGGAATCAGACTTAACGGCACCGCCGACAGTTGCATCGGCAACGACGGCTCAACGCCCAGCGCGTACGGCAGCGCGTACCCGACCGCGAACATGCCCGCGCCAAGCGCCGTACCCCACGCGATCCACCGCAACTGGCGGCGCGCGGTCATCGTACCGACCTGAGAGCGCGCGCGCAGCAGGCTGATCAACGCGCCAATGAGACAAAGAGCAAAGTACAAGTACACGAGGCGATCGAGCAGCGACTCGAGCCTGACAAACGCTTGCGGATCACCCGAAGTCGTGACAATCGCATAGACCCGAGCGCTCCCGAGCGCGAGCGCCGGAACGTACAACATCGCGACAGCGACACGGGCCAGTGGACCTCGACTCCAACGGTGTCGCCGCTCCGGGAACACCTGCGTGAAGTGAAGGAACATCGGCGGCCACGCCAGAATCGACACCGCATCGGCCCAGTAGAAAACCCAATCGAGCCGATCGAGACGTCCACTGAACGAGAAGGTAAACACTCCGAAGAACGCGACCGTCATCCAGAAGAAGTGGAGGGTCGCCGGGTCGCGCGGCCGTCGCAGTCTGACCGCACCTCCCACCAGCAGTGTGAAAACACCCACCGCCGCCAGCACGAAATACAGCGCGCCGGGACCGTTGGGTACGGGCGCCAAACGAACGTCGAGCACCTCGCGCGTGCCGAGACGAAGAATCGTGTAGCGAAGAGTCCTCTCATCGCCGGCATCGTGCAGAACATCGACGACGTCGCCTGCGCCCTGGACGGGCTGGTCATCGATGGCGAGCAGCACATCGCCACGCTTCAGCCCCACGCGCTCAGCAGGGCTTCCCTTGGCGACCTCATCGGCGACCACACCGTCTGACCCCGAGGTCCACAAAACCCCGTCTTCGACTTCGTGCCATGTTGCGCGGGCATTGATATTGGCTATGCCGAGACACAACAGTGCCGACACGACGGTCACCGGTAACGCGGGTCGCGACCACCGGCTCCAAGTCGCCGGCCATGACGAAAAGATCCAATCACTAGAACGTGTCATCCAACTTAATGGAGTCAAAAACAGCGCTAAAAAATGGGGAGCGCCGCTCCCCGATGGTTCGTAGCTGGAACTCAGCTACAAAAGTCTGCCTAAAATCTGACCGTTACTCCTCCCAGGACTCGCTTCGGCGGGCGCACCACCATGAGCTCGTCATACACGGAGTTCTCGTAAAGGGCTTCCTTAAACAGGTTGCTCACGGCCACGAGCATTTCCCATTGGGCGTTCGTAAAGTTCAGGAAAGGCAACGCCTGATTCACTTGAACATCGAAGCGCACACCAGCGTTCGGTTCGCTGTCGCCCAACCGCGGCGCCGCGTATGCGGTGTTCACCTTATAAACCACCAGCAAACGTGTTGCCGAGGGGGCAAAGACGCTCTGGAGCGACGCGGTCACATCGTGAATGGTCTCGTCCGTCCGCCGCACCGAGGGCGCCAGCCCGGCCAGGTTGTCGGTATCCGTCGACCGGCCACGCCACGTCGTCTGCGCCTGGGTGTAATCGACAGTGGCGCGAAAGTTCTCGCCCATCGTGCGCGAAAACATCACACCCCAGCCGTGCGCGCCGAAGTCGCCCGCCGAACCGACCTGATAATGGCCGACTTCCGCCGGCGTATCGGCAAGCGAGAACCCGAAGACCGTGACGACTTGATCCTCGACCTGCTCCTTGAAGGCACGAATACCCACGACCACGTTGTTCGCGAACTCCCGATCCACGGCGAGCTCGATTTGATCGTGACGCTCAGGGACAAACGAAGCCCGTGACACCTGCGAGAAGGTCCTCTCCGGCGGCAGCCAGAGACCGACCGACGGGGGAATGAATTCCTCCGCGCCGGGTGCGACCTCTCTATGCATCAACGTCGTCCGAACTTTGAGACTGTCGTTCGAGTCCGGCTGCAGAATCATCGTCACGCGAGGACTGATTAATCCCCGGTCTTCGAGGTAGTCGTAGCGAGCGTACTTCGCGCCGTAGCTGAACTGCAGTTCCGGCGTGACCTTCCAGTTGTCCATGGCGTACATGGCGCCAACGTTGCGGCTGCCATCGCGCATGGCTACCAGTGCATCGCCATTGCCGCCGAGATAGCGCTGCATCGAGTAGGAGACGCCCACCTCGTACGCATGGGTTGATGGCTGGTGACGAATGTACGAACCTGCAAGAATCCACGACGCCAGATCGCCCTGCGTAAGTGTTCCCCGCATCCGCCAGTCGCCCGTCGCGCCCGGAGCTTCGAGAGACACGTAGGCAACACCGCGCGGAGCGAGGCCGTTCAGAGAGAACAAGTCCTGCGGACGATCGAAAGAAGTGGACGTCAGCAGATTCAGTTGACCATTCACCGGAAGATCAGAAAACAGCGAGGATGCAAATCTCGCCGAGTCGCCAACCGCGCGGCTCATCGTGGAGATCGAATCGCCGAGCAATGAATCGTCACCCTCGAGGCCGGCGATGGTTGACTCAGCTTCTTTAAGGACGCTGCGCCTCAGGTGGCGCATCCTCCAGGCCAATTCGTCGTGGTCGTGCCGTTCGTCGGATTCCGCAGGTGATGCTGTGGGTTGATCGACGAGACCGACGCCGGCAGCGATCACCGATGGGTCGGTGGTACCGGCCTTCCGAGTGAGCTCGATGGTCGAGAGCGCACGTCCGTCAGCGCTGACCTGTACCACTCGACCACGCGAGGGCAAGTAGTTCTGAAGGTGCGCCCGGACCAAGTATGGTCCGGGCGGTAGATTTCGGAAGGTGAACTTTCCCTCCTCGTTCGAGACAGCAAACGCCGACGTTGAGCCGAGGGCGGAAACCACGGCACCCGAAAGTGGCTTTCCAAGCTCGTCCTGGACAACGCCATTCAGCTCGGATGGTTTGATAGGAGCAGCATTGCTCGACGCCTTCAGTTGCGGAGCGAGAGCGAGCTGCGGAAGGGCAACGACTTGCGCGCGTGCGGGGGTGGCTGCACCCGCCAACACCATGACCCCGATACATGACCAGGATCGAATCCGCATCATTGTTTATGCCCTTCTCACGGCCATAAGCGGGCCGGTCGATTACCGCCGGCAACCATCCTCCAGCGGTCTTACACCGGTAGAACCGTAAAGTTCACGCTTTCCGTCAACATATTCCCCGAGGGTTTGTCCGTAACCTTGATCTCGAGTCGGTAATCTCCCGCCGGAAAACTGGAAAGTGGAATAACGAGGCTTCCTGGCAACTGATGACCGGCCGCGATGCTGAATTCGGGTGGCAACGTCTGGGCGTTCAGCGGCTGGGGCGCTGTCTTGTTGAAGTACTTCTCTCCTTCGGCCAGACGCTGGTGGAAGTTGTAGTCGACCACCACGTCAGGCTTGCCTGATGCCGCTTCCTTCGCGCCGTAGATCCAGAAGATCACGCTCAACTCTCCGCTCTTGGAGAACTTCCCGTCTGGAGACGGCACGATCCGCATCGGTCCGAAGACGTAAGGATTGGCTTCCTGCTGGTCGGCGGGAAGCGGCGCTTTCAGCGGCTCGACCGACTGGGCCACGATGACAGAGCTGGTCTTCAGATCCGGGACGTTGTAGTCCGGTACCGTGATCTCGTGTCGTAGCAATCCGACTGGTCCGGCGGCACCCTGAGCTGGCGGAGCATTCTTATCGTTGTTTCGATTGCGATCGTTGTTTCGCTGATTTCCGGCTGGTGCCGGCGATTTTTCTTTGACCGCAATGAAGGCGATGTACTGCCCGGGCTTGAGCTGCACTGCTCGCGAAAGCTGACCGTCCGGCGCATCAAGGAAGTGGACGCTGTCCCACTGGAATGTCGGTCGCGGAGGCGCGGCCGCGGGCTTGTTGCCATCCTTCGGCGGCGTCGCCATCGCAACCATTGCCGACGCGAATGCCGCCGCCTGTTCCACACTCACGATGCGGACGTAGAGCGCAGCGCCCTTGGCCAGTTGTCCCTTGTCGACAGCAATCGTGAACGGAACGTACGTGTCACCGCTCTGTCCCTTTACAAAGTGGTTCGACTGCCACTTGACTGATATTTCTCCCTCGGTCTTGTCAGGAGCGCCGAGAGCGAGCGGCTTCGGCGTGACTGGCGCCGGCGGGGCCTGTGCACCTGGAGCCGGCACGGGCACCCCCGTGTCCGCCAGGAGCGCGGTATCGACAAGCGTGACCAGCGCCTGAACGTCCTGCTGTTCCTGCGGCGGACGTTGCGGCTGTTGTTGTTGCCGCTGGTTGTTGTTGTTGCGCTGCGCTGAAACGGGCCACGCGCTGCATACGAATGTGAGAGCGACAGTCAAAATGAGGGCGCGACGACCGTGCATGAATGCCTCTTCTCCCTCCGCTGGGCACAGGGCCCCATGCGGGGTTATCCAAGAAACCGAATCGCCTGATCATAGGCAGTGGCTGGCGGCAAGTCAAACGGCAATCGGCCCCAAAACTGGCCGGATTCTTCGGGAATGGCCGGGGCTGGACTTCTTGGTGAGTCGCCAAAGCCGTGGTGACGGCGTGCTAAGATCGCAGCCCCTCCGTGACGGCTCCAAGCGCCCCTGGTGCGCGCCCATCCGGAGAGGGGCGGGCACCGTGTCATGGAACTCGACGATATCCTCGTCATCCTGCTGGCTGGCGGCGCAGGAGAGCGCCTGTATCCCCTCACTAAGGATCGCGCCAAACCTGCTGTGTACTTTGGCGGACCCTACCGGATCATCGACTTCACTCTGAGCAACTGCATCAACTCGGGTCTCCGCCGGGTGTTTATCGCGACTCAATACAAATCTCTCTCGTTGAGTCGACATGTGCGGATGGGGTGGAGCGTCGTCAGCGAGGAACTCGGCGAGTTCATCGAGATCCTGCCGCCACAAAAACGAGTGGGGGAGCATTGGTATCTCGGAACTGCCGATGCGGTATATCAGAATCTCTACTCCGTTGAACGCGAAGCCCCCCGACACGTGATCGTTCTCTCGGGCGATCACGTGTACAAGATGGACTACGCCAAGATGCTGCGATTCCACGTCGAAAAGAATGCAGCCGCGACCATTGCGACGATTGAAGTACCCATCGCCGAGGTGAGCCGGTTCGGTATCGTCGGTGTCGACGAGGCCGATCGTGTCATCGGGTTCGAAGAGAAGCCGGCCCGTCCGACTCCTGTACCCGGATCGCCCGATGTCGCACTGGCGTCGATGGGCATCTACGTCTTCAAAGCTGACGTATTGATGCGAGTACTCGAGAGGGACGCCAATCGACCCGACAGCCAGCATGACTTCGGGAAGAACATCATCCCGTCGCTGTTCAAGGAGGTATCAGTGTTCTCGTACCGCTTTTATGACGAGAACAAGAAGGCCTCCAAGTATTGGCGCGACATCGGGACACTCGACGCCTACTACGAGGCCAGCATGGATCTCTGTCAGGTGAACCCCGAGTTCAATCTGTACGATCCCGAGTGGCCACTACGCACCTACCAGCCGCAGGCACCGCCAGCGAAGTTCGTCTTCGCGGAGGAGGGGCGCCGGTGCGGTCAGGCGCTCGACTCAGTCATCTCGAATGGCTGCATCATCTCCGGCAGTCGTGTGAGCGGAAGCATTCTGGGTCCCAATGTGCGCGTGCACAGCTTCTGCGAGATTGAAGAAACCATTTTGATGCCCGGTGTGCGGGTGGGACGCCACGCCAGGATCAGGCGAGCCATCATCGATCGCGACGTGCTCGTTCCGCGCGGAGCGCTCATCGGCTTCAATCCCGAAGAAGATCGGCGCCGGCACACCGTAACCGACAACGGGGTCGTCGTCGTCACCGCCGACGATGACCCTCTGATCGGAACGATCAGCGAAACGGCGCTACAGGCAGAGTTTGAAGCGGACAGGGTGGGCACTCTAACGTAGGTCAAAGGTCAAACGTTAGGGCAAAGGTTCAGGTACTAGGTTTCAAGTAATAGGTAATCCGTCTAAAGTCGCAGGTCTTCCATGCAAATTACGAGCGTGCACGCCAGAGAGATTCTTGATTCCCGAGGAAACCCGACGGTCGAATGCGATGTCTGGGCAGGGAGTGCGTTCGGGCGTGCTGCCGTCCCGTCTGGTGCATCGACGGGTCAGCGCGAAGCACTAGAACTGAGAGACGGCGATCCAAAGCGCTATGCGGGAAAGGGCGTCCGTAAAGCGGTCGCGAACGTCAACGGCGAGATCGCGGCAGCGCTCGTGGGGCGAGAGCTCGATCAACGCGCGATTGACGACGCGTTGCTGAAATTGGACGGGACGCCGACCAAGAGTCGGCTCGGTGCAAACGCACTGCTCAGCGTGTCGATGGCCGCAGCCCGGGCCGCCGCAGCCGCCGCCGGCAAACCGCTCTATCAATCTCTTGCGCAGATGTACGGCGCGACTGCGGCTGAAGCAGCGGTGTTGCCTGCACCCATGATGAACATCCTGAACGGTGGCGCGCATGCCGACAGCAGCGTCGACTTTCAAGAGTTCATGGTCATGCCGCTCGGAGCGCCGACGTTCGCGGAGGCGCTACGGACCGGTACTGAAATCTTTCACGCGCTTCGCTCGATTCTCAAGAAGGCTGGGCACTCAACCGGGGTCGGTGACGAAGGTGGCTTCGCGCCCAACCTGCGATCCAACCGGGAGGCGCTTGACGTCGTGCTCGAAGCCATCGGCAAGACCGGCCTCAGCGCCGGTCGCGATGTGTTCATCGCTCTCGATGTCGCATCCAGTGAGCTCTGGGAAGATGGGAAATACGTCTTCAAGAAATCAGGCGAGCCCACGCGCACTCCGGAGCAGATGGTCGAGTTGTACGCGGACTGGGTGCGCCAGTACCCGATCATCTCGATCGAGGACGGTGTCGCAGAAGGGGATTGGCCCGGTTGGCAACTGTTGACGCGTGCGCTCGGCGAGCGCGTTCAGCTCGTTGGCGACGATGTCTTTGTCACCAACCCGGAGATCTTGAAGAAGGGGATTGCCGAGCACGTTGGCAACGCGGTGCTGGTCAAGTTGAATCAAATCGGAACGGTATCCGAAACGCTCGCTGCAATTCGCATGGCACGCGACGCGCGTTACGCCACGATCATTTCGCATCGATCTGGCGAGACCGAGGACAGCACCATTGCCGATCTCGCTGTCGCAACATCGGCGGGTCAGATCAAGACCGGCTCGGCGAGCCGCAGTGATCGGACGGCGAAATACAACCAGTTGATTCGCATCGAAGAGGAACTTGGGACTGCCGCGCGTTACGCGGGGCTTTCAGCCATCAAACAAGCGGCGAGGGTGTGATGCATCGGTTAGTCCTTTTGCGGCACGGTGAGAGCGTCTGGAACAAGGAGAATCGATTCACGGGTTGGACCGATGTCGATTTGAGCGAGCGCGGACGCGAAGAGGCCGTCGAGGCCGGCCGCTTATTGAAGGCAGATGGTTTCGAATTCGATATCGCCCATACCTCGTTGCTCAAACGGGCCATCCGCACTCTTTGGATCGTCTTGTCCGAGATGGACATGATGTGGATTCCGGAACAGCGATCGTGGCGACTGAACGAGCGCCACTATGGTGCGCTTCAGGGTCTGAACAAGGCAGAAACCGCAGCCCGGCACGGAGAGGCCCAGGTCAAAATCTGGCGGCGCAGTTACGACATCCCGCCGCCACCGTTGGCGCTCGACGATTCGCAGCACCCGTCGCGCGACCGTCGATATGCGGATATCAAGGCGAGTGAGATGCCGCTGACGGAATCACTCAAGGACACGGTCGCCAGGTTTCTCCCGTACTGGCACTCCGCAATCGTCCCTGACATCAAGTCAGGAAGACGCGTCTTGATCGCCGCGCATGGGAACAGCTTGCGTGCACTGGTCAAATACCTCGACGACATGTCCGAACAGGAAATCGTCGAGCTGAACATTCCAACCGGCATTCCGCTCGTCTACGAGCTCGATCACGAGCTCCGACCGGTCAAGAAGTTTTACCTTGGAGACGAGGAAGCGGCGCTGCAAAAAGCAGCCGCCGTAGCGAATCAGGGAAAAGCGAAGGGGTGACCGTCAGCCGGCAGCGGATACAGCTGCCGGCTGATCGCACGAACTCGTGTTAGCCGTTATCGACGGCTTCTTTCGGAGCTTCCTCGCATCCGATACGCAGGGATCGGAGGAACCGACGGTCATTGGTTGTCAGATCGAAGCCGTTGCGGGCCGGCAGGAGCCGGGCAGGAGTCGTAATCCGAGTCACCGCTGTTCCGTTGTTCCTACTCACGAACCCGACCACCGCTTCGAGTGTCACTCTCATATCGAAACCTGCCTCGCGCGCCTTGGCTCGGCATGCCTCGACCTGAGCGTTTTCGGCGACAGCGGCGGCAATCGCGTCGGCCAGCTCTTTCGCGAACCGGTTCACGACGTCATCCATTTCCTGCTCCTCCTGTTTCGCCACCGGGCCGGGATCCGGGAGCGTACCCCAATCCGAACCTGCACTAACCGGGGAGGTTGGCAGGGATTGAGCGCCAAAGATGTTCATTTGCAGGGGTTTAGCCTTCGAAGACTGCGACGCATTGTAGAGGGTCATTCCCGAGGTGTCAACAAACCGGCTCACCGCGCATGTCCTGCATCATCGCGTGATCGTCCTCGCGACGGTCCTGCGTCAGCTTAGAGACGGTAATCAACTGATACACAAGGGCTTGAAGTAAGATCACGGCCACCCCTCCGATGAGCAAGGCGAGCATCTCCCGTCTCTACAGCACGCCGGAAGACCTTGCCGGAATCGACCCGGATGCCGACATCGGCCGGCCGGGTACGTTTCCCTTCACTCGCGGAATTCAACCCGACATGTATCGCGGCCGGCCCTGGACGATGCGTCAATACGCGGGCTTTGGGACAGCGACCGAATCGAATCAGCGATACCGCTACTTGCTGTCTCAGGGCGTGATGGGACTGAGCGTGGCCTTCGACCTGCCGACGCAGATCGGTTACGACTCCGATCATGCCCTTGCTGCCGGCGAAGTCGGTCGTGTGGGTGTTGCGATCGACTCTATCGAGGACATGGAGGCGCTCTTCGCCGACATCCCGCTCGATCGGGTGTCGACATCGATGACGATCAACTCCACCGCCATCATCTTGTTCGCAATGTACGTGGCAGTGGCCAAGCGCCGCGGCATCGCGCCTGCGGCGTTGGCTGGTACCGTCCAGAACGACATCCTCAAGGAGTACGTCGCACGGGGCACGTTCATCTACCCGCCACGACCCGCACTGCGTATCGTCACCGACATCATGTCGTTCTGCGCACAGCACGTGCCGAAATGGAACTCCATCTCGATCAGCGGCTATCACATTCGCGAGGCGGGTGCGACCGCCGTGCAGGAAGTGGCCTTCACCCTCGCCAATGGCATCGCGTACGTTCAGGCCGCGCTCGAGTCGGGCATCAACGTCAATGTCCTCGGCCAGCGACTCTCGTTCTTCTTCAACGTCCACAATGACTTTCTAGAGGAGATCGCCAAATTCCGCGCCGCGAGGCGACTCTGGGCGCGCATCATGCGGGACCGCTTTGGCGCCAATGAACCGCGGGCCCAGCACCTTCGATTTCATGCTCAGACGGCTGGCAGCACACTGACGGCGCAACAGCCGGACAACAACGTCGCACGAGTCGCGATTCAGGCGTTAGCGGCGGTCCTCGGGGGCGCCCAGTCGCTGCACTGCAACGGTCGTGACGAGGCACTCGGCTTGCCCACCGAGGAGAGCGCGACTATTGCGCTACGCACGCAGCAGATACTCCTCCACGAAAGCGGAGTCGCATCGACGGTCGATCCCCTGGGCGGTGCCTACGCGGTCGAAGAAACGACCTCGCGCATCGAAAGTGAGGCAGCGCAGATACTTGACCGCGTCGACGCCGCTGGGGGAACACTGTCGGCCATCGAATCAGGCCTGATACAGCGCGAAATTCAGGACTCCGCGTACCGTGCACAACAAGCCCTCGAGCGCGGCACCAGCATCGTCGTTGGAGTCAATCGATTCAACGAGACTTCGGGGCATAGGCCCGGTGTGTTTTCAGTGAACGACTCGGTCGAGCGAGATCAGGTCGAACGCGTACGTGCCCTTCGCGCAGGCCGAAGCGCACTCGAGTGCCAATCTGCATTGGCGGCCGTCGTGCGTGCCGCCCGAAGCGGTGACAACCTCGTTCCTCACGTCATCGAGGCGGTCGAGAGACGCTCGACTCTTGGAGAGATTTCGGACGCCATGCGAAGTGTCTTCGGGGAATATCAGGACGTCTTTGGTGCGTGAGCGATCATGACGCAGCTTCTCGAGGTGCAACACCTGACCGTGACGTTCGAGCGGGCGGGCACGGCGCTGAAGGCGGTTGACGACCTGACGCTCACGATTGCTGCCGGCGAAACACTCGGCCTCGTTGGTGAGTCTGGCAGCGGCAAGTCGGTTACAGCGCTCGCCGTCCTCCGACTATTGCAGCCCCCTGGAAAAGTGACCGGCGGCCGGATCCTGTTCGAGGGACGTGATCTGCTAGGCCTCCCGGAAAGCGAAATGCGATCGGTGCGCGGAGGGCGTATTTCGCTCATCTTCCAGGAACCGATGACGGCGCTCAACCCGACGATGCGGGTCGGCGACCAGATTGCGGAAGCGCTGACGGCGCACGGAATCGGGCGCGACGAGGCTCGTCAAAGAGCGGCTGAATTGCTCGACGCCGTCCGTATCCCGGACCCGGGAGCACGACTGCGCGATTACCCCCATCAGTTGTCCGGGGGGATGCGGCAACGCGTCATGATCGCGATCGCTCTTGCGTGCCGCCCTCCGCTCGTCATCGCTGACGAGCCCACGACCGCGCTTGACGTCACGATTCAGGCCCAGGTACTCGAGATGCTCGCGGAGTTGAAACAACGTTTCAACCTCGCGTTGCTGCTCATCACGCACGATTTCGGTGTGATCGCGGAGATGGCCGACCGCGTGGCGGTCATGCGATACGGCCAGCTTGTCGAGCAGGGGCCAGTGCGGCAGATCCTGCGCGAACCCGCGCACGACTACACTCGCCGGCTTCTAAGCGCGGTGCCCGGGATGAGTCGGCGCTGATGCCGCTGCTCGAGCTCCACCACCTCGTCAAGCACTTTTCGCGCGGCGGCGGCCTAATCGCGCCAGCGCCCACCGTCGTCCGCGCCGTCGACGATGTCAGCTTCGCCATCGATGAGGGCGACATGTTCGGTCTGGTCGGTGAGTCTGGTAGCGGCAAGAGCACGACCGGGCGCTGCATCCTTCGACTGATCGAACCTGACAGCGGCGAGGTCGTATTCCGAGGCGAGAACATCCTCCACTACTCGAAGAGCCGTATGCGGCTCGCGCGCCGCGACATGCAAATCGTCTTTCAGGATCCGTATTCCTCGCTCAACCCACGCATGCGCGCCGCCGACATCGTCGAGGAGCCGCTGATCATTCATCACCTCGGCGACTCTTCAGAGCGGCGAAACCGGGTCAGGGAGCTGTTCGAACTGGTCGGTCTCGAAGCGTCGCACCTCGGTAGATTTCCAAGCGAATTCAGCGGGGGACAGCGGCAACGAATCGGGATCGCACGCGCGTTGGCGCTCAACCCGGCATTGATCGTGGCAGACGAAGCGGTCTCCGCGCTCGATGTCTCAATCCAGGCGCAAGTCATCGAGTTGCTACTGGAGTTGAGAACGCGACTCAAGCTGACTTACTTGTTCATCGCACATGATCTTCGTCTGGTCGAACACGTGTGCAACCGCGTCGCCGTCATGTACCTGGGCAAGATCGTCGAGATAGGTGATACGGAAGCGCTTTTCAGCAACCCGACTCACCCCTACACGCGAGCGCTGTTGAGCGCCGTGCCGAGGCTCGATCCCGATGCTCCGCGAACGCGCATCGAGTTCGATTCCTCGTCATTCAGGCGAGATGCGCCGATGCGGTCGATCGGCGACGGTCATTGGGCCGCACTCTAGGCGGCCTGCCGAACGTCCTTTTCGACTTTCCCGTCGCGCAAGTGAATGGTGCGGTGAGCGAAAGCAGCGATGTCCGCTTCGTGCGTCACGAGCACGATGGTGTTGCCCGCCTGGTGCAGTCGGGCAAAGAGCGCCATGATTTCGCTCCCCGTCTTAGAATCGAGGTTTCCCGTCGGCTCGTCCGCCAGGAGGATCGACGGGTTGTTGACCAACGCTCTGGCGATGGCGACGCGCTGGCGCTGCCCGCCTGACAACTCATTCGGTCGGTGGCTCATGCGGGAGCTAAGTTCGACCTTGTCGAGAGCCGCTTTCGCGCGTTGGGTTCGATCTTTTCCCTGGACCCCCGCGTACACCAGTGGAAGTTCGACGTTTTGAAGGGCAGAGGCGCGCGGCAAGAGATTGAAGGTCTGGAACACAAACCCAATCTCTTCATTCCTGATCCGCGCGAGCTCGTTGTCGTTCATCTGGCCGACCTGCTTGCCGTTAAGTAAGTAGCTTCCTTTAGACGGCGTGTCGAGGCAGCCGATCAGGTTCATGAGCGTCGACTTTCCCGATCCCGAGGGTCCCATGATCGCGACGTACTCCCCGCGCTCGATTCCAATCGAGACACCGCGCAGTGCGTGTATTTCCTCGGAGCCCATTACGTAGGTCTTCCAGAGATCCTGAGTGTCGATGAGTGCCATGCGTCTCCAGTGTGCCTCAGTCCCGACATTCGTAGCCAGACAGCTCACACTACGGCATCGGGCCCTGCGCTGTTCCGGCGTGCGACTTCTGTGCGTGTGCTGTTTGGAAACACGCGTGCTGACATGAGAAGGCGTGGAACTAACCGTATACATTCCAGTGACTTACTGCCAATTTTTGTAACGTTGCCGTGTCAACTTTCGGCACCAGCTCCCACAGACTTGTATGTGCACGCGCACGGGAAAGAGCGCATAACCATTTGATTCAACACTGGTTGCCTGTGATCGACCTAACTACATCCGGTCTTGGCTCGCTCCATGCTACCTGTCCTGAGACGACCCTCGGTGGCGGGAAAACAACGTGATGTGTTCCATGTCAGAACACAAAGGAGTTGTGAAGTGAAGCGCGCATGGAGATTGGTGGGAACGGTTGCCGCAGCGGGAATCGCGTTCGGAGCATATTCATCGACGGCCAAAGCGGCCTCGGCGACCGCGAATCTCGGTGTGAGTGCGACGGTCACAAATAACTGCACCATCAGCACCACGGCGTTGGCGTTCGGTTCTTACGATCCAGTTGGGGCCAACGCATCGGGCAACCTGGACGGCACCGGCACGGTCGTCGTCGCGTGCACGAAAGGTGCAACAGCTACCGTCGGCCTCGGGCTCGGAGGCAACGCGTCAGGCAGCACCCGTCGCATGGGTGACGGCGGAACCAACTACCTGACGTACGAGTTGTACCAGGACTCAGGCCGCACGACGATCTGGAGCGACTCGGGCGCGGGCTTGCTCTCCCCCGCTGCCGCCCCTTCGAAGGCTCCGCGCAATTTCACCGTGTATGGTCGCGTGACCGGAAACCAGGACGTCCCGGCCGGCAACTATAGCGACACCGTTGTCGCCACGGTCAACTTCTGAGTCGGCAAGATCGCGAACCGGACGAGCACATGCAGCACTACACACGCTTGCCGCTCCTGGTCGTGATCAAAGTTCTTCGTTATCAGGTTGCGGCCCTTGTCGCCGCCTCGATCATCGGCGGCGGGCCGTGGAGGTTCTCCGCAGCTGCGGCGACGTTCACGGTCGAACCGACTCAGATCACGCTCTCTGGTCGAACCAACAGCGTGCTCCTGACGCTGCGCAACGAGAGCACCGAACCACTTCGTTTCGAACTGTCCGCATTCACGTGGGCCCAGTCCCCCTCGGGCGAGATGCAACTCGAACCGACGGAGGACGTCGTGTTCTTTCCATCGCTCCTGACAGTCGGTCCCGGAGAGAGCCGGCGCGTGCGCGTCGGCAGTGCGACGAGCTCCGAGGCCCGTGAGAAGTCCTATCGCATCTTCGTCGAAGAACTGCCCCCCGCGAACCGACAGGGAGGCGGTGTTCGCGTGTTGACGAAGATGGGCATTCCGATTTTCGTCGCCCCTTCGAAGGCAGTCGCAGCGGCCAGCCTGAGCAGCCTCGACCTGCAAAACGGCGCCGTGCGCTTCACACTCAACAACGACGGTACCGTGCACTTCTTGCCCGGAGACATTCGCGTCAAAGGCTTCGCTGGTTCGGCCGTGACTCTTGAAGATCAGGTCAATGGCTGGTACGTGCTCGCAGGGGGACGACGCGAGTTCAGCGTTCCACTGAAGGCCGCGCAGTGCTCGGGAATCACGTCGCTCCTCGTCGAGATTCAGTTCGGGTCGGACCTGCTGCAGGAACGCCTGCAGACGCCGAACGGCGTGTGCCCCCGCTGAAAGGACTCCTTCGCTGTGGGAGCCTCCTCTGGTTGCTCACCTTGCTCGTCCCTGCATTGGCCCGAGCGCAGGGGCAACGCGCGGTGCTGGAAATCATCATCAACCAGGTACCGAAGGGTGAGTCGCTCGTCGTCCTGCGCGAATCGGACGTCCTCATCGGCATCAAAGTCCTCACCGATGCCGGGCTCAGGGAGTTGAAAGGGGCTCGCGAACAGGTGGGCGGTGAGGAGGCTGTGTCGCTGGTCTCTCTCGCGCCAGCGATTTCATTCAGGCTTGATGAACAGGAACTGAGGCTCCACATCACGGTCGATCCCACGCTCCTCGGCCAACAGGTTCGCGACCTCATCGCGGGTCCTCCGCCGAATCTCGTTTATCGAGCTGATACCTCGGGATTCCTGAACTACGCCGTCAACTACACGAACCGCGGACAGGTTGACGGCTTTGCGGAGTCGGCGCTCAGCGTCAAAGGCGCTTTGATCTACAACACGTTCTCGGCCACCCGTTATTCGGCCACGCGCGGTCTCACCGCGGTAAGCATCGACCAGCGATCGCAGATGCGACGCTGGACTTTCGGCGACAACCTCGGTTTCACGGGACCGTTGGGGGGCGATGCCTGGATCGCGGGCATCACCTTGACCAAGGAATTCGCGATCAACCCGTACTTCGTTCGTCATCCAACGCTGTCACTCGCGTCGCCGATCTCAGTACCGTCCGTAATGGAAGTGCAAGTGAATGGTCAGGTCGTCAGCCGTGAGCTCGTCGCCCCCGGCCGTCTCGAGCTTCGTAACCTGCCCATGACGATGGGACGCAACGACGCACAGGTCGTCATCCGCGATGCCTTTGGCGTCGAGCGTGAGCTCTCGTCGACGTACTACTTGACGACCACGGCGTTAGCGCCGGGCGTTCACGAGTATCAATACAGCGTAGGGTTTCGACGCGAAGCGGTGGGAATCACCAGTTGGGACTATCGGAAACCGGTTGCGCTCGCTCGCCATCGTGTCGGGATTTCCGACAAGGTGACCACTGGCGGGCGACTCGAGGTGACATCTGGTCTCGCCAATGCAGGGCCGTCTCTCAACCTGCGCCTTCCGCTCGGCGAAATCGAAGCGGCCACCGCCGTCAGTCGTCGTCTTGGACGGTGGGGCGCGGCATCGCAGGTTGGTTTTTCGTTCACCAATCGCCGCTTTGGCGCCGGCGGCGCAGTCATGATGGCCACCCACGAGTACGCAACACTGACACCGAACCCCATGGGCGAGGATCCTGCAACTGAGGCCAACGCGTTTGCGAACGCAGCTGTCGGCGATCGAATCAGCGTCACGCTGCAGCAAAGCCTGACCAAACTGCACCAGGGTGTGTCGCGTTCGCGGTCTGGCGTGTTGTCGACGGTGCATCTCGCGCGATATGTCGATCTAACCGCGAGCGTCGCCGCATTTCGCGACGAGCGCGGGCGCGGACGCGAAGCCTACGCCGGTGTGACCGTTCTGCTTGGTCGAAGCACTGCCTCACTGGCACATGTGCATGATGTGCGCGGCGACAGATTGGCCGTGGATGCGCAACGTTCGCTACCGGCCGGGGAAGGATACGGCTACCAGTTGCACGCCGAGAATGGCGATGCCGGCATCACGACTGGCGTAGCCAGGCTGCAGGAAAGGTACGGACGCTACGAGGTCCGTCAGGAAAGCATCGCCGGTGCGACGAGCACCACGGTCAGCGCGATGGGCTCGATCGTGGGGATCGGTGGCGGCATCTACGCATCGAGGCCGGTCCAAGACAGCTTTGCGCTGATCAGAGTTCCTGGCGTCGAGGGCGTTCGCGGATTTGCCAGTCATCAACCCATCGGCAAGACCGGTCGCAACGGCGATCTGCTGGTTCCCGATCTTCAGGCGTATTACGGCAACATTCTGGACGTGGCGGACGGAGATATCCCACTCGCTTACTCCGTATCCGAAGTGGGCAAGACGTTGGCGCTTCCGTATCGTGGTGGTGCTATTGCCCTTTTCAATGTCCAGAAGGTACAGCGCGTGACTGGCCGGATCACGATCGTGGAAGGCGCGGAGAGTCGCACTCCCTCGTACGGCGATATCACGGTGACCGTAAGCGGTCGAGAGGTGGATTCGCCTGTCGGCGGCTCGGGCGCCTTCTATTTCGACGATCTGCCTGCCGGCGCCCATTCGGCTGTCGTGCGCGACGCGAACGGCCGTGAGTGCGCTTTCACTATCACGGTGCCGACATCAGATGCCGGTCTCGTAAACGTCGGAACGCTGCGCTGCGAGGCGCGCGCGAGATGACCAATCGGTGGGGTTTGGTCGCCGTCGCCGCGGCCACGATGTGGATGTTCAGCACGTCGGATGCGGCAGCGCAGTCGTGCACGGTCTCGGTGACCTCGGTGTCGTTCGGCTCCTACAACGTGTTCAACACGTCGGCTCTCGACTCCAGCGGTTCGATCACTTACAACTGCGACAACAAGGCGAACAACATCTCGATTTCGCTGGGGAAGGGTTCGAGCAGCACGTTCTCTCCCCGCACGATGACCAAGGGCGGCGAGGCGCTCGGTTACAACCTGTACACGGATGCCTCTCGTACGACGATATGGGGAGACGGCACGTCCGGCACATCCGTCTACACGAGAAACAATCCGCCGAACAACACCAACGTGAGCCTTCCCATCTACGGCCGGGTCGGTGCTGCTCAAGATGTCAGTGCCGGCGCCTATTCGGACACAGTGCTGGCGACGATCAACTTTTAGAAGTTAAGCGTGACGACCTGCACGTTGTCGCTGGTCCGCGCGTCACGAAAGGGAGTCGTCGCCACGGTCGCTGAGGGCTGCTTTTGAGGACTGGCGGCGGCGCCAGCCGTGCACGTGACGTCGAGGGTTGCCAGTCCCGGGGCTGCCGGCCTGGTCGAAACGGCGCACGACCGCACGACCGTGACACCGACAAAGAGAGTCGCTGACGAGGAGTCTGCCGAAGCGACCGGTGTCCCGAGTCCGAGCGCGAGCGTCGTCAACAGCAGTCGTTGAGCGAGTCGTCGAGCGAGCATCTGACGTCCCTTCTCGATTTACGAAGCCTACCATACGACGTGCGGACTAGTGTTCGTCCTGATATTGCTCCTTCAGTCTGGCAACAACTGCCGGATCGGCCAGTGTCGTTGTGTCACCAAGGGCCTTTCCCTCGGCAATGTCACGCAACAGCCGGCGCATGATTTTGCCGGACCGCGTCTTCGGTAGATCTGCCGAGAAGATCACGTCGTCGGGTCGGGCGATGGCGCCGATTTTCTTCACGACGTGGTCCTTGAGTTCGGCAACGAGGCTCTCGCTTCCTTGAGCGCCCTCACGGAGGGTGACGAAAGCCGCCACGGCCTGCCCCTTGATCTCGTGCGGCCTGCCGACGACTGCTGCTTCGGCCACGCGCGGATGATCGACGAGCGCGCTCTCCACTTCCATGGTGCCGATACGGTGGCCAGCGACGTTCAGCACATCATCGACGCGACCGAGTAACCAGAAGAACCCGTCCTGATCCCGCTTCGCACCATCGCCGGTGAAGTAGATATCCTGGGTCCACCGACTCCAGTACTGCTTCACGTACCTCTCTGGGTCACCGTAAATCCCGCGCAGCATCGCCGGCCACGGACGCGTCAGTACGAGGAGTCCGCCGCCGGCGCCTTGGATACTGTCGCCGCGGTCGGTCTTAATTTCCGCTTTGATGCCCGGGAACGGCAGCGTCGCCGAGCCGGGTTTGGTGCTCGTCATTCCGGGAAGCGGCGTGATCATGATCGCGCCGGTCTCTGTCTGCCACCACGTGTCCACGACAGGACATCGTTCCCCGCCGATGTAGCGGTGGTACCACACCCACGCTTCAGGATTGATTGGCTCGCCGACCGACCCCAGCAGCCGCAGGCTCGAAAGGTCCCGGCCGGTCGGCCAATCGGTGCCCCATCGCATGAATGCGCGAATCGCGGTTGGGGCCGTGTAGAAGATCGTGACGCCGTAGCGCTCGATGATCTGCCAGAAGCGATCCTTCCGGGGCCAGTCCGGCGCGCCTTCGTACATCACGACGGTGGCTCCGTTAGCGAGCGGACCATAGACAACGTAACTGTGCCCGGTGACCCAGCCGATGTCCGCAGTACACCAGTACACATCGTCTTCTTTCAGATCGAACACCCACTTGGTGGTCGCGTACGTCCCGACGAGATAACCACCCGTCGTATGAACGATGCCTTTCGGTTTGCCTGTGGTGCCGGAGGTATAGAGGATGTAAAGCATATCCTCCGCGTCCATGTGCTCGGGCTCGCAGTGATAGCCGGCTTCGAGCATCAAGCGGTGATACCAATGGTCGCGTCCTTCCTTGACGTGCACCTCAACGGGCGCACCCTGCAGGCGCTGCACGACGATCACGTGCCTGATCGAGGGCGTGTCCGCAAGTGCGTCATCCGCCATCTGCTTCAACGGAACGACCTGTCCGCGGCGCCATCCCCCATCGGCTGTGATGAGAAGCGCTGCCTGCGCGTCGTTGATGCGATCTCGCAGCGACTCGGAGCTGAAGCCGCCAAAGACGACGGAGTGCACGGCGCCGATGCGGGCACAGGCCAGCATGGCGATTGCGAGCTCAGGAATCAGGGGCAGGTAGATCGCGACGCGGTCGCCTCGCTCGATGCCGAGTGACTTCATCACGTTGGCGAACTGGCTGACCTGCCGATAGAGATCGAAGTAGGTCAGCGTTCGCCGATCGCCTGGCTCACCTTCCCAGATGATGGCAGCCTTGTTCCGCCGGGCGCCGCGAACGTGCCGGTCGACGCAGTTGACGCTCGCATTGAGAGTGCCGCCGACAAACCATTTCGCGTGAGGTGGTGCCCAGTCGAGAACCTTGGTCCATTTCGAAAACCACTCCAGCTCCTCGGCGAAGCCGGCCCAGAATCCCTCGGGATCGTTCTCGGCGCGCGCATAGACACCCTCATCACGCACAGTGGCTTGCGACTGAAATGCTGGGGCGGGCGCGAACGAGCGGTTCTCCTGAAGCAGATCAGCGATTTCCGGGGGCGGTGTGTTCTGGGACATAGCGCCACAGAATACAACGCCGGGTCCACAGAACAGGACCCGCCCTTCGCTTACATGGGCGGGAGCGGTGGCGGCTCGATGGGGCCACCCAGGGCTGGCGGTACATCGTTGCGGAAAAAGGCCGCACCCAGCACCCCGCCGAGCGTCGAGAAGATCGCCCCCGCGCACAGCAGCACCAAAAAGTCGAAGGCGAAACCCAACGGCGACGAGGCACCGATGGACTCGAGCGCTGCGCGCGCATCAGGCGGCATGTCGCGCGCCATGCGCATCAGCTCGCCGGCGAGGCGTTCACGAATCGGCGCAAGGACGACGTCGAGTCCGAGCGAAAAGACGAGCCAGACGAACGCACCGATGATGCCGGCCAGGAATCCTGCAAAGGCGCCACGCCCGGCGCTGATCGGACGCTGATCGCGCTGCTGATCGAGGTAGGCCGCAAGGACGCCGCCACCGACGATCCAAAGGCAGCAGCAGTTCCCCCAACTGACAACCGGAAGTGCGGAGAGGATTCCGATGAACAGCCCGCCGAGAAGAGGCGCCTGCAGCACGGCGTTTACATTAGCACTGGTCGGTCAAGCCTTCCGGCTTCGAGCGAGCTCAATCGTAGTACTCGCGGCCCAAATGCGTGATCAGATCCTCACCCTGCAGGTACCTGAGTGTGTTCTTCAGTTTCATCAACTGAATAAACAGATCGTGCTCCGGGTAGACTTCGGGCGCATGCATCGGGCTCTTGAAATAGAACGAGAGCCACTCCTGGATGCCTGACATACCCGCGCGTTTGGCAAGGTCGAGGAACAACACCGAATCGAGCACGATCGGCGCAGCCAGGATGCTGTCGCGACACAGGAAATTGATCTTGAGCTGCATCGGATAACCGAGCCATCCGAACAGATCGATGTTGTCCCAGCCTTCCTTATTGTCGCCGCGCGGCGGGTAGTAGTTGATGCGGACGACGTGGGTCAGATCCGCGTAGAGCTCGGGATAGAGATGCGGCTGGAATATGTAGTCGAGCGCTGACTTCTTGCTCTCTTCCTTAGTCTTGAACGATTCCGGATCGTCGAGCACTTCGCCATCGCGATTGCCGAGGATGTTGGTCGAGTACCAGCCCTTGACGCCAAGAAGCCGCGCCTTCAGTCCCGGCGCAATAATCGTCTTTATGAGCGTCTGCCCCGTCTTCATGTCGTTGCCGGCGACCGGTGACTTCAGCTTCGCCGCCAACTGCAGCATCGCGGGGATATCGGCCGTCAGATTAGGGGCCGCGTTTGCGAACGGAAGTCCTTCGCATAATGCGGCGTATGCGTACACCATGCTCGACGGGATCGCGTCATCGCTCTGCTCGAGCGCCTTCTCGAACGAGTCGATCGTGGCATGGGCGGCCGTCTCCTTCATGTAGACCTCGGTGCTGCCGCACCAGATCATGACGAGACGGTCGCACCCGTGCCTGGACTTGAAGCCGCGGATGTCGGCGATGACCTGCTCCGCCAAATCGCGCTTGTTCCTGCCTTTCTTGACATTGGGGCCGTCCAGCCGCTTGACGTAACGCTGGTCGAAGACCGCCGGCATCGGCTTGATGGCTTCGAGTTCCTGTCGCACCTGCTCGAGCTGAGCCGGTTCCAGCACGCCCGCCGTTCGGGCCGCCGCGTAGCAGTCCTCTTCGAAGATGTCCCAACCGCCGAAGACGATGTCATCAAGGCTGGCCAGCGGAACGAACTCATTGATTTTCGGCGTCCGTCCTTCGGTTCGCTTGCCGAGGCGGATGGTGCCCATCTGAGTCAACGAACCGATGGGGCGCGCCAGGCCACGACGGATAGCCATCACACCGGCGATGGTGGTCGTGCTGACGGCGCCAAGGCCGACGAGCAACACGCCAAGTTTGCCACTCGCAGGGGCGATCTGAACTGGTGAAGTCACAATCGCCCACTATATCATGGGGAAAATGCGCATGTTTCTGCGTCAGTCGACGGTTGGACGCGAGCCGCTGGCGATTGCCATGAGCGGCGTGCGCATGGGTGAACGGCTGCTGCAGATTGGCATGGACACGCCACCGGTCACGAGTCTGTTGGCCGCCAAGCCTGGACTCTCTGGTGAATCGTCGCTGGTCGTTCCCGACGAAGCGACGGCCGCACGCGCGCGTAAGGCGGTTTCGGAAAGCGGCGCCCTGGTGAACGTCGCCGTCCACACTCTGGATGCCCTTCCTTTCGGCAACGGTTCATTCGATGTTGTCGTACTCCACAATCGGGTTAGTCAGTTGGCGGACCATATCAACGATGTGCGTGCGCTCGGAGAGTGCCGGCGTGTCCTGCGCTCCGGTGGTCGAGTCGTCGTTCTCGACAAAGGTTCCGCTTCAGGGCTGACGGCCATTTTTCAATCGCGAAAAGAACAGAGCAATCCTGAAGCGACCATTCGAGCGCTGGAAGGTGCCGGGTTTCGCGCGGTCAGGATACTGGGCGACCGCGATGGCTATCGATTCGTCGAGGGATTGAATGTCGGGTGACACCTTGAGCGGATGACCTGCCGAAGGGACAGGATCTAATCCAATTTGGGCGCCCACCTCGCTTCAGGCCTGAATTCGGGACCGGCGGGAGGCAAGGGATTTGCCTTCCATCGCTCTACGTCCATGCTTTCGCAACTCGACGTTTTCACGATAGGCGAGATCGCGCGGGCGGCGGGCGTCCCCCGGGCGTCCGTTCAACGACTTGTTGATTCGGGCATCTTGAAACCTGTGCGAGGGTCCCAATTCTTTGACGCATCTGCGGCCCTTCGGGCGGCCCGTCAGGCTCGACAGGACGCCGCCAGCACACTATCTCCTGCCGCGTCGCCTGCCGACCGCGGCAATCTGCGGGAAGAGCAGGGGCTGTCGGCCGTAGCTTCATCGCTGATTCACGCCGTCATGCTCGCGGTCATCATTTGGTCGACCTCGGGAGCGGTGAAAATGGCGGCGACTCCCCATGATCGTCTAGTGTTTCTTGCCGGACCGGGGCCAGGGGGTGGAGGCGGAGGGGGCGGCCGGGCGCCGAAGGTCCCGGTTACGCGAATCCAGAAGCCCAAACCGGCCGCGTCCCAGTCATTTGCGCCAGAACCCGAGCCACTTCCGTCTAGAGCACTCGTGTCCCCAGTCGCACTGGTGTCAGGGGACGAGCAGCCGTCTGCTCCAGAAGCCGACGGATCGGGTCCTGGAGTAGGGCCAGGCGTCGATGACGGCACTGGAGGGGGCGTCGGCGGCGGGCCGTATAGACCTGGCAGCGGCATCGAACCGCCACGACTTCTTCGTGAAGTGAAGGCTCAATATACGGAAGACGCCCGCAAGAGAGGTATAACGGGCGGCGTAGTTCTCGAGATCGTGATCAAGTCCGACGGCAGCGTCGGAGACGTTAAAGTACTGCGCGGTCTCGGCTTTGGCCTCGAGGACCGGGCAGTGGCTGCGGTGCGCAACTGGCGGTTTGCTCCCGCGCGGCGGCTGGGCACGCCGGTCGATGTCATCGTTGAGGTGGAGGTCGAGTTTTCCCTTCGTTGAACCGGAAATCACTATGTGGTCGACTGCCCTTATCGGCGCGCTATCTCTCGCAGTTGTGGTGCTGGCAACGGTGACCGTGTACCTGATCCGTCTCGAACGGCGACGGTCCGATGCCCGGGTTGCAGCTCTTGCCGCAGCTATTGACCGCCCGGAATGGCCGGAACGCTTCGAAGGCGAAGAGCGCGATGAGCCTCCGATGACGTCTGCACCTGTGTCCCTGGTCGTGCCAGAGATAGAACGACCCTCTCGTGCCCCCGCATTTGCCATCGCGGCGCTGGTCATCCTGGGTGCGGGTACCCTGTTAGCCTTGGGCATGTCGAGCGGAGGTCGCAACCCCCGACCAGCCGCGGCGGCCACTGTGTCCGCAATTGAGCTAATGTCGATGCGTCATGCCATGGACAACGAGACGTTGATCGTCTCAGGGCTCGTGCGCAATCCGACCGCGACGGCAACCCCGGCGCTGTCGGCCGTCATCTCGGTCCTGGGCCCCGACGGGCGGGTGCTGGCGCGCGGTGAATCACGACTCGATGCCGTCGTTCTCGCTCCGGGGAAGGAAACCACTTTCAGGGTCTCCGTCCCGGAAGTAGGCGACGCGGGCCGCTATCGTCTCGCTTTCGTGAACGGCAGTCAGATTGTGCCTCACGTCGACCGTCGCAGCGATCTCTCGCGGACGGCTCTGGCAGATGATGCACGCGGGAACTAATCATGCGCACTCCTCCCTTACTCGTCCTCCTCATCGTCGTCGCGGCGGCGGTCGTGACCGGCGCGCAGTCGCAAGAAGGGTTTCGGTTCAAAAGCGGCGTGGAGTTCGTCAACGTCACGGCGACGGTGACGGACAACAACGGTCGCTTCGTCTCCGGTCTGCGGCAAGAAGACTTCACCGTCTACGAGGACGGGCAAATCCAGGACGTGTCGCATTTCAGCAGCGATCGCGTACCAGTCAGTCTCGGTATCGCCCTGGACTCGAGCGGCAGCATGACTCCCGAGAAAGTGGAGACCGCACGGGCGGCCATCGAGCGCCTTATCGTCAAGCTGCTCGACGAGGATGACGAGCTGTTCTTCATGGAGTTCGCGACGCGCGCGCGGTTGATCCAGGGCTGGACCACGAATCGTCAGTTGATCAGCGATGCGTTGCGGCGGATCGAACCAGTCGGAGGGACAGCTCTCTACGATGCGGTTGCCGACGCGCTTCCAACTGCCGAGGAAGGGCGCAACCGCAAGAAGGCGCTTCTCGTAATTTCCGACGGCAACGACACGAACAGCAACATCGGCGTGAGCGCATTGCGGCAGCGCATTCGCGAAAGCGAAGTCCTCGTGTATGCGCTTGGTGTGGACAGTACGTCGAAAGACACGCCGCGCGTCCAGCCCCCCGTTCAGTTTCCGCCCACGATTCCATTTCCATTCCCGGGAGGAGGACGCCGGCGTTACCCGCCGATTGGTGGAGGAGGCGGCACCACGACGTGGCCGCGCAGTCCCGGTGAACGTGTGAATGCGGACGCCCTGCGTCAGATCACCGACGACACCGGCGGCCGCACGGAGATCGTTCGCGGCTTCGATGGACTCGACAGCGCCACCGCGCGCATCGCAGACGAGTTGAGCCGGCAGTACTTCCTCGGCTACACGAGCTCGGTGAACAAAGATGGTCGCTGGCACTCCATTCGAGTGACGGTGCGCGACCGCAACCTGATGGTGCGCGCACGAAAGGGCTACGTCGCCTCGTAAGATCCGGCAGGCACAGAAGACCGAAGACCAGCGGCCGTAATATGATGGCCCGTTGTGTCGACGTATCTCATCGCCCTGGGACTAAGTCTCGTGGGCGGGCTCGGCGGGCTCCTGGTTGCCTCCGGCGTTCTCCTGATTAGCGATTCCACTCGTGCCCGACTGGTGCCCTGGCTGGTGAGTTACGCCGTCGGCGCATTGCTCGGTGTTTCAACACTCGCCATCCTGCCGTCAGCTCTCGAGCAATTGCCGGCAACGCGAGTGCTGGGAACGCTGCTGATTGGCATCCTCCTTTTCTTCCTCCTCGAAAAGCTTGTGCTCTGGCGTCACTGCCATACACATGACTGCGAGGTGCACGACGGCGCCGTGTTCCCAGTACTCGTTGGTGATGCCTTCCACAATTTCGTCGATGGAGCCGTTGTGGCCGCAGCGGTCCTGACGTCCGTGCCCCTTGGCATCAGCACGGCACTTGCGGTAGCGGCGCACGAAATCCCTCAGGAGGTCGGAGACTTCGCCATCCTGCTTCACGCGGGTTACTCGCGGCGTCGAGCGTTGCTGCTCAACGTGTTGTCGGCAGCCGCCAGCGGCCTCGGTGCCATCGCCGCCTGCATCTCTTTCGATCTCGTTCCACGAATGCTGCCTTACTTTCTCGCATTGGCCGCCGCCAGCTTCCTGTATGTTGCGATGGCCGATCTCATTCCAGGGCTTCATCGGGGTCGAACAGACGCTGGATCGATGCGCCAGGTTCTGTTGATCGGTGCCGGAATCGCGTCGATGCTCGTTCTGTAGCTTGCTGTGTCCGCGTCAGAAGACGCGCGGCTGAGCTGTGTTCCACGATTCATCGATAATTTTGGGCTCCCCGTGGCCAGCAGGGCTGGCAAAGCCTTTGCCTTAGAACTAGCTGGTAGTGCGAAGGGAGTTTCCGATGTTAGCCAAATTAATGGCTGCGGCCGTGGTCGCGCTCATGATAAGCGCGCCAGCCAGCGCCGCAGAGAGCGAGAACCTGCAGTTATTCCGCGACGTCCAACGGCAGGTGTTGCGGTACCCACATTTCACGATTTTCGATAGCGTCCACGCCAACGTCGACAACGGTCACGTGACGCTGGTCGGAAAGGTGACGATGCCGTACAAGCGGACCGATATCGAGAACCGTGTCGCCAAGCTGGCGGCGGTGACGGGCATCGACAACAAGATCGAGGTGTTGCCGGTCTCGCAGTTCGACAACGAGCTTCGTTTCTCGATCGCGAGGGCCATCTACAGCAATCACAACTTCCGGCCGTACGCGTCGATGGTCAATCCTCCGATTCACATCATCGTCGAGCACGGTCGCGTGACGCTCGAGGGAGTCGTGAACAGCCAGGTGGACAGGATGCTTGCGCGCTCGATTGCCAGCAACTTCCTCTCATTCGAGGTGAAGAACGAGTTGCAGACCGAGGCCGAGGTCAAGGCCGCCCTCGAAAAGCTGTAAGTCACGCGTGCGAATTCCGGGCGGGCGCGATCTCGTCGCGCCCGTGCCGGGCCACTCGCCAGATCACCACGCCAAACAGCGCTGCCGCCAACACAATCGCGGAGCCGAATAACAGCAGGGTTGTGTAGAGGATCGAGTCCGGCTCCATGTTGACTTCGACGTCAACGGGCAAACCTTTCAGGCGATCGACAAGCGGCTGCTCCCACTCGAGGATGTTTCCGCGCTTTGTCTCCTTCGAGGGGGCGTTGTGGAACACGATCACGCTGGGTATGTGCATGCGAAAAGCGACCTGCTCATTGCCGTTCCAGCCGACGTCGCCAATCGCTTTCGCGACGGCCGGGCCGACCTGTTGCTTGTACTCGAGTACCTCTCCCCGGCGACTGAACTGGTAACTGGACCAGGAAAACGGCGTCACTCGCGATAATTGCCGGATGTCGTCGACGTCCAGCCGTACATGAACGAACCGTCGGCCATCGCGCCGGGACACACGCACAGACGTGACCGCGACGCCCGGGCCCTCGAACATCGATCGAACCCTCGTGCGATCGACGTCAGCCGCGGTGGGATCGAGCTCGAATCCGCGCAAAGCCACCAGCGCGGCCACCGACGAGCTCAAATCCATGCGTGCCGATCCGTCGACGTCCAAACGGATCTCCTCTTCGTACTCATATTCCTTTCCAAGGAGTCCGCCGCTACCACACGCGGAAACGAACATTGAACATGTCGTCAATAGCGACAGCAACCGCGCACGGGGCAACGAAAGCATCGAAAGAATATTATCGTTGGTCGAATGGCTCGTCCGACCCTGTTTCTCATCGACGGCAGCTCACAGATGTACCGCGCCTACCATGCCTTCCGTGGACGCGGGCTCTCGAACCAGGAGGGGCGTACGACTCACGCGGTATACGTGTTCGTCACGATGCTGCGAAAGCTCTTCGCCGATCACAACCCGGCGTATATCGCTGCTTCATTTGACCTGGCGGGCCCCACGTTCCGTGACGAAATCGTCTCCGATTACAAGGCCAACCGCGCGCAGATGCCAGATGACCTGGTCGAGCAGATCAATTGGGTCCACGAAGCGTGCGAGGCGCTGGGTGTCCCAATTCTCACTACACGGGGTTACGAAGCCGACGATGTCCTGGGCACGCTCGCAACGCGGGCGGCCGAGGCGGGCCACAAAGTCGCGATCGTTTCGATCGACAAGGACTTCTTTCAACTCGTCCGTGACGACGCGATTACGGTTTACGATCCTCGCGAGGACGGCGCCTGGTTCAATGAGCAGGGCGTCGTCGAGAAGTTTGGCGTCAAGCCGTCGCAGGTCGTCGACGTGCTCGCGCTCGTGGGTGATACGAGCGACAACGTGGCAGGCGTCCCTGGCATCGGCAAGAAGGGCGCGATCGATCTCATCACTCAGTACGGCAGCCTCGACGGGCTACTGGCTCACGCCGGTGACTTGAAGCCAAAACAGCGCGGCGCCCTCGAAACTTATCGCGAACAAGCCCTGCAGAGCCGGCAACTGGTCACAATTCACACTGATGCGCCAATTGATTTCGACCTGGAAGCGCTCCGCTATCGCGGCGCGTCACGTGCGCGCTGCTTCGAGCTCTTTACTCGCCTCGCCTTCAGAACGCTCGTCAACGAATACGCACCGACGGCGGATTCAGTTGAGACCGACTATGCGCTCGTCACAACGGAGGAGGCGCTTCAATCGCTCGTCGCAGAGCTCAGGTCAACCGGGAGCTTCGCCATCTATCTGATCACCGATCAACCAGCTCCGATGCGCTCGACCATCGTCGGCATCGCCATTTCCACAAGCGATCGGCAGGGGCGATACATCCCAATTGGTCATGTCGGCGATGGTGAGAGAACGGACTTGCTGGCGAGCGCGTCGGCACCCGTTCAACTCGACGCCTCCCTCGTGTTGCGCGCACTGAAGCCGGTGCTCGAGGACGAGGCGGTTGCTAAACGGGGACACGACCTGAAGATCGTCGCCCTCGTGTTGGCGCGCTCGGGGATCGCGCTGCGAGGCCTCAGTTTCGATTCGATCCTGGCGAGCTACCTGCTCGATGCGAACCGGTCGAACCATGTGCTCGAGGAGGTCGCGCTCGAGCATCTCGGCTATCGCGCGCATTCGGAGGAGGACGTGCGCGGACGCGGCGCCAAAGCCATATCCTTCCCGACGCTGTCGCCGGACGCGATTCGCAGTTTCGCCGCCGAGCGCGCGGACCTGGCCTGGCAGCTCACGGGCAAGCTATCGCCGCTCATCGTCAGTGAAAACCTGGAGCCGGTGTATCGCGAACTGGAGATGCCGCTCATCCCGGTGCTGGTGGACATCGAGCGCGCCGGCGTCCTCGTCGATCTCCCGTCGCTGGCATCACAATCGCGACACCTCGAGCAGGAGCTCGCCTCGTACACCGCCCGCATCTACGAGCTTGCGCGCGAGGAATTCAACATCAACTCGCCGCCGCAACTTGGGCGCATCCTGTTCGAGAAGCTGGCGATGCCGGTCGCGAGGAAAACCGGGAAGACGCGGTCGGCGTCCACCGCCGCCGAAGTTCTCGAAGAGCTGGCGCTCGTTCACGAGTTACCGCGCCTGGTCCTTGATTGGCGCGGACTGCAAAAGCTGAAGAGCACTTACATTGACGCACTGCCCTTGATGGTTCACCCGGTGACCGGGAGGGTGCACACCAGTTTCAACCAGGCGATCGCGGCGACCGGGCGCCTGAGCAGCTCGGACCCGAATCTGCAGAACATTCCGATCCG
>Ga0075431_100000291_pt1 | contig 39272 bp, 36 predicted proteins | sample RhiMetdeltSRZDD5_FD_75297 | JGI IMG/M metagenome (GOLD analysis project Ga0075431, IMG submission 75297) | Populus rhizosphere microbial communities from Tennessee, USA - Rhizosphere MetaG P. deltoides SRZDD5 | ecosystem: Host-associated > Plants > Roots > Rhizosphere > Soil | place: USA... | reverse complement strand
ATCCGCGAGTCGAAGTCGCGACCGGCGTCGAGGTCGAGGTAGGTGTGCGTTTTGCGGGCGAAGCAGTTGTGGCTCACCACACCGTCGGCGATGAAGTCGCCGGTGCCGGTCGTGATGTCGTAGAGCTGCTGGGTGCCTTCGAGCGCCTCCATCGACACGACCTCGAGCAGCGCCGTCGCCGGAATCGCCATCCCCGGTATGGGCTGGTCGATCCGGCGCCCCGGCCCGACGACGCGGTCTCCGACGGCGAGTCCGGACCGGCCGATCGGGATCACGCCGCGGCCGCGGACGTAGCGCCAGCCGTCGTCGGTCAGGAACTGGTGGTCGCCGCTCGCTATCAGCTCGGTGCCGTCCTCCAGCCGGATCCGATGGGCCGGCTTCGTGACCGACCAGTGCGCGAAGACGGTCGTCGGCACGTAGCGCCGCTGCTGGGCGTCGCGACGGGTGCCGAAGACCTGGTCGCCGACCTGCAGCTCGGCAAGCCGCCGGGTCCGGCCGTCGACCATGAGGATGCGGGTGTCGCCGTCGAGACAGTAGGTGCAGGCGTGGGTGCAGCCGCGGTAGGGATTGATCGTCCAGTGGAACGGCATCCGCGAGGCACTGGGGACGCGGTTGACGATCGAACGAGCGCGTACCTCGTAGAACTCCATCCCGGCGAACTCGGGCGTGTCGAACGTCCGCAGCGCGACCTCGGTGCCGAACAAACCCGCCTGTTCGGCGCCCTGATGTCGCAGACTGTCCCACCGCATGGAGGTAGTCTATCGAACATATGTTCGAGGACGGTAGCGATGATGCGGCGAAAATCCGAGCGGGTCGGCGCCATCCCACGGTCAGGCGCCACGATCCTCCACGCTGACCTCGACGCCTTCTACGCCTCCGTCGAGCAGCGCGACGACCCGAGCCTGCGGGGGCGGCCGGTCATCGTGGGCATGGGCGTCGTGCTGGCCGCCAGCTACGAGGCGAAGGCCTTCGGCGTCAAGACGGCGATGGGTGGCCGGGAGGCGAAGCGACTGTGCCCGCGCGCGATCGTCGTACGGCCCCGGATGTCGGCGTACTCCGAGGCCAGCAAGGCGGTGTTCGAGGTCTTCGAGGACACCACGCCGCTGGTCGAGGGGTTGTCGATCGACGAGGCCTTCCTCGACGTGGGTGGTTTGCGGCGACTGTTCGGCTCGCCGGAGCAGATCGCGGCCCGGCTGCGACGAGACGTCCTCGACCGCGTCGGGCTGGCGTTGACCGTCGGCGTGGCGCGGACCAAGTTCCTCGCCAAGGTCGCGAGCGCCGTGGCGAAGCCGGACGGACTGTTGCTCGTCCCCCCGGCCGACGAGCTCGCCTTCCTGCACGCCCTGCCGGTCGAGCGCCTGTGGGGCGTCGGTGCGAAGACGTCGCACAAGCTTCGCCAACGCGGGATCACGATGGTTCGCGACGTCGCCCTGCTCGGCGAGCCAGCCCTGGTCGCCATGCTCGGCCCGGCGTCGGCTCGGCATCTGTACGCGCTCGCGCACAACCGCGACCCGCGACCTGTCGAGGTGGGACGCCGCCGCCGCTCGATGGGCGCCCAGCGTGCGTTAGGCACGCGGGCCAAGACGCCGGCGGAGATCGACGGCTACCTCATGGGACTGGTCGACAAGCTGACCAGGCGGCTGCGCGGGGCGCATCGGGTGTGCCGGACGGTGATCCTGCGGATGCGCTTCGACGACTTCGAGCGCGCGACCCGCTCCCACACGCTGCCGGAGGCCACCTGCGACACCGGGCCGATCATGACGACGGCCCGGCGACTGCTGCGGGCCTCGATGCCGCTGATTCACGATCGGGGTCTGAGCCTCGTCGGCGTGACCCTCACCAACCTCGACGACGACACGGCGATCCAGCTCACGCTGCCACTCGATCGCCGGGAGCCGGCCGCCCTCGATGGCGCTCTCGACCGGGTACGGGATCGCTTCGGCTCGGCCGCGATCACCCGCGGCGTACTGGTGGGTCGTGGCGAGGGACTGTCGGTGCCGCTGCTGCCGGACTGAGGCGTACGCTCGGCTCGATGGAGCTCACCAAGTACACCCATTCCTGCGTACGTATCACCGACGGCGACCGCGGGCTGGTGATCGATCCCGGTGCGTTCTCCGAGGTCGCGACGGCACTCGACGGCATCCATGCCGTACTCGTGACGCACGAGCATCCCGACCACGTCGATGTCGACGCCATCCTCGACGCGGCCACGGCCGATCCCGACCTGCGGGTGTGGGCGCCGGCGCCGGTCGCCGGGATGCTGGCCAGCCTCGGCGAGCGGGTGACGACGGTCATCCCGGGCGAGACCCTGACCGCCGGCGGGCTCGACGTCCAGGTCGTCGGCGGCCAGCACGCGCTGATCCACCGCTCCATGCCCATCGTCGTCAACGTCGGCTACCTGGTCGAGGGCGCGGTCTATCACCCGGGCGACTCGCTCGACGTCCCGACGTCACCGGTGTCGACCCTGCTCGTCCCGATCCACGCACCCTGGTCGAAGACCGCCGAAGTGCTCGACTTCCTGATCGCGGTCCGGCCGCGGCAGGCGTACGCGATCCACGACGCGCTGCTGTCCAACGCCGGGCTGGGTCTTGTCGCGGCCCTCCTCGACCGGATCGCCACGATGTACGCAGTGAGCTATCGCCGGCTGACCTCAGGGGAATCGGTCTCCGTCTGACGCCGATCTGAAGCCGAAGTGAATCCGGCACCGGGTGGAGTAGGGCTGGTCAAGATCAGCCACACACACTCGGGAAGCAGTCTCATGACACGTCATCGTCACCGTACGGACCGCCGCCGCACCCCAACGGCCAGAACTCGCGTCAGCTCGGCCCGCTGGCGACGGTGGCCGTCTCGTTCGCCATCGCCGTCGGTCTCATCGCCGCCAGCGGCATCATCGCCCTCGCGCTCCCGATCGGCGGCTGACACCGTCCGGCGGCCCGTTCGACCGCTCTGCACGGCTCGTGCATCCCACGGGATCAGGCCGAGCTGGACGCCCGCCACAGGTCGACGCCGGAGTCGACGGCGTACTGGTCGATCAGCCGGAGCTCCTCGTCGGAGAAGTCGAGCCGGTCGAGGGCGTCGAGGTTCTCGTCGAGCTGGGTGACACTGCTGGCGCCGATGACCAGCGACGTCATGCGCGGATCGCGCAACGCCCAGGCGAGCGCCATCTGAGCCAGCGACTGCCCTCGGGCCTCGGCCAAGGCCTGCAGGCCACGCAGCCGCTCGGCCAGCTCGTCGTCGAGCCGGCTGGTGTCGATCGTGTTCGACGCGCGGGTGGCCCGGGACCCCTCGGGTATGCCTTCGATGTACTTGCCGGTCAGCAGGCCCTGCGCCAAGACGGTGAATCCGATGCAGCCCGCGCCGACGTCCTCGAGCACGTCGAGCAACTCCGGCTCGATCCAGCGGTTGAGCATCGAGTACGACGGCTGGTGGATGAGCAAGGGGGTGCCGAGCTCGGCCAGGATCGCCGCCGCCTCGCGCGTCCGCTCGGGACCGTAGGACGAGATCCCCACGTACAGCGCCTTGCCCTGCCGTACCGCCGAGTCGAGAGCGCCCATCGTCTCCTCGAGCGGCGTGTGCGGATCGAACCGGTGGCTGTAGAAGATGTCGACGTAGTCGACGCCGATCCGCTGCAGTGACTCGTCGAGGCTCGCCAGCAGATACTTGCGGGAGCCGAGGTCGCCGTACGGGCCGGGCCACATGTCCCAGCCGGCCTTGGTGGAGACGACGAGCTCGTTGCGGTAGGGCGCCAGGTCCTCCCGCATGATGCGGCCGAAGTTGGCCTCCGCAGCACCGTAAGGCGGTCCGTAGTTGTTGGCCAGGTCGAAGTGGGTGACGCCGCGATCGAAGGCGCGATGCACGATGGCGCGCTGGGTCTCCATCAGCCGGTCGTCACCGAAGTTGTGCCAGAGCCCGAGCGACAGGGGCGGCAGCTTGAGTCCACTGCGTCCGCAGCGTCGGTAGATCATCGACTTGTAACGATCGTCCGCGGCGAGGTACGTCATGGGCCCCAGTCTGCCGGTCCGCGCCGACGCGACGAGACCGGGCCGGATGGTGGTCTGCCAGAGTGTGGAGCCATGACCGACATGCGCTGGGGCGCCTGGGGCGTCGAGGCCGATCGGCTGACTCTCTCGGACCAGGTGCTCGACCGGCTCCGTCAAGGTTTGGGCGTCACACCGGGCAAGCGGCCGACGGTGCCGGAGTCCGAGGTCGCGATGCCGGAGTCCGCGCTGTCGCCGGCCGCGTACGACGCGTTCGCCGCTCGGGTCGGAGCGGATCACGTCCACACGGACCGCGACGGCCGGCTGCTCCATGCCGGAGGCAAGAGCACGATCGACCTGTGGCGGCGCCGAAGCGGCGACGCCCACGACGCACCCGACGCCGTGATCGTGCCGGGCAGCCACGACGAGGTCGTCGAAGTGCTCCGCGTCGCGACCGATCATGCGATCGCGGTCGTCCCGTTCGGCGGTGGCACGAGCGTCGTCGGCGGCGTCGAACCCGAGCGCGGCGAATTCGACGCCGTCGTTGCCCTGGACCTCCGACGCCTGAATCGGCTGCTCGACATCGACGACGTGTCGATGACCGCGCGGCTCGAGCCCGGGCTCCGCGGATCCGAGGCGGAGGAGCGGCTGGCCGAACGCGGCCTGACCCTTGGACATTTCCCGCAGAGCTTCGAGTACGCGAGCATCGGCGGCTTCGCCGCGACCCGGTCGGCCGGCCAGGCGTCGTCGGGGTACGGCCGGTTCGACGATCTCGTCATGGCGCTGCGCGTCGCGACGCCGGCCGGCACGTTGGACCTGGGGCGGGCTCCGGCGTCGGCCGCTGGGCCTGACCTGCGACAGCTCTTCGTCGGCTCCGAAGGGGTGCTCGGCGTCATCACCGAGCTGACGCTGCGGGTTCGGCCGCGGCCGGCGGCCCGGCACGACGCGGTGTGGCAGTTCGCCGACTTCGCGACCGGGACCGACGCGGTCCGGCGGCTGGCGCAGTCCGGATCGCTCGCGACCGTCACCCGGCTGTCGGACGAGGCCGAGACCGCGGTCAATCTCGCGATGGGCGGTGCGGCCGGATCGGCGAGCCCGGCGGCCGCTGACGGTTGTCTGCTGATCGTGTGCCACGAAGGCGATGCGGCGACCGTCGAGGCCGCCCGCGGTGCCACGGGGAGCGGGCTGACCGAGGCAGGCGGCCGGCCGCTCGGGCCCGAGGTCGGGTCGGGCTGGCGATCCGGTCGCTACCAGGGCCCGTACCTCCGCGACGCCTTGCTGGACGCTGGCGCGCAGATCGAGACGCTGGAGACGGCCACCTCCTGGTCCCGGCTCGGCGATCTCTACGTCGCCGTCCGCGACGCGTTGACCGAGTCGCTGACCGCCGTCGGGACGCCGCCACTCGTGCTGTGCCACATCTCGCACGCCTATCCGACCGGGGCGTCGCTCTACTTCACCGCGGTGGCCAAGGCCGCCGACGACCCGATCGCGCAATGGACCGCTGCCAAGCGATCCGCCGGCGACGCGATCGTGGAGCAGGGAGCCACGATCACGCACCATCACGCCATTGGCCTCGACCATCGCCAGTGGATGGCCGCCGAGGTCGGCCCGCTCGGCCTGGAGGTGCTGCGCGCGGTCAAGGCGACCGTCGACCCCGGCGGCGTCCTCAACCCGGGCAAGCTGATCCCGCCGCCGCACTGACCCCGCCACCGGAGACTTGTCCTTGTGGTTGCCAGGGCGGCGACCACAAGGACAAGTCTTTCGTGGGAGGGCTACCCGACGGGGCGGGTCGTCTCCGGGATGGCGCCGGTGCCGTCGAGAAGACTCGCGCCGACGTCGGCCAGCGCGGTCAGCGCCACCCATTGGGTCCAGGGTCCGCACGATGCCCGCGCCACTCCGAGCGAGGCGAGCTCGGCGAGCGATGGTGAGCCGGGTCCGAGAATCACGCTGACCTTGCGGGTGCCGATCTGTTCGACGAGCCGCCCGATGGTGGCGGCGTCGCTCGTCCCGGGCACGAAGACGCAGTCCGCCCCCACGTCGAGGAACGCCCGCCCGCGAGCGACGGCATCGGCGAAGACCTCGTCGGGATCGCGGTCGCCTGCGAGGAGGTAGGCGTCGGTACGGGCGTTGAGGACGAACGGCACGCCTTCGGCCTCGCCGGCCCGTATCGCCGCGGCCATGGTGTCGACCGACTCGTCGAGCGGCCGCATCTGGTCCTCGATGTTGCCGCCCACAGCGCCCGCGGCGATGGCCTTGCGGACGGTGGCATCGACGTCGCCGTAACCGGCCTCGAGGTCGGCGGTGACGGGGAGGTCGACGGCGCCGGCGATCCGCTCGACGGCGCTGATCATCAGGTCTTGTGGGATCTGCTCACCGTCGGCATAGCCGTATGCGGCGGCGACCGAATGGCTGGCCGTGGCCAGCGCGCGGCAGTCGGGCAGTCCGGCGACCACCTTCGCGCTGGCGACGTCCCAGACGTTGACGAGCACGAGAAGGTCGGCATGTTCGTGGAGGCGGCGCAGTTCGGCGGCCTGGTCGTTGGAAGTCACGTGCGGAGCGTACGGTCGGCCACCGACAATCACGTCGGTCGAGGAAAGCGGCCCACTGGCCTGGCGACAAGCTGTAGGCAACCTGTAGCCGGTGGGTCCACTCGCCGGCCGGTTCGAAGTACAGTCCGCGATGTGGATCTCCATGTGAGCCTGGAGGGCCGCGGTGACCTGACCGCACGGATCTATCGCCAACTGCTGGACGCGATCGTGGACGGACGGCTGCGGGCGGGGGAGCGGCTCCCACCGAGCCGGGAGCTCGCCCACCGACTCGACGTCGCCCGCAACACCGTCGCCGTCGCCTACGAGCGGCTGGTCGCTGAGGGCTTCCTCACCGCCCGGGTGGGCGACGGCACCTACGTCAGCGACGAGGCCCGGGTCGCCACGCAGACCCGACGGGCGCCGAAGGGCACCGATGTCCGGCCGCGCCCGGTCTGGAGCACGTTCTCGGCCGACCCGACCAAGCGCGACCTCGCGTACAACTTCAATGTCGGAGTGCCGGACGCCGGGATGTTTCCGCTGGAGACGTGGCGACGGCTGATCGTACGCAACCTGCGCCTGGCCACGATCGGCTCGGGGCAGTACCGGGACCCGGCCGGACTGCAACGGCTGCGGGACGCGATCGCCCGGTATGCCGGCGTGGCCCGCTCGGTCCGGGCCGGCAGCGACGACGTCGTCGTCACCCACGGGGCGCAGCAGGCCATCGACCTGGTCGGTCGCGTCTTCGTCGAGCCGGGCGCCCTGGTGGCCGTCGAGGAGCCCGGCTACCCGCCGGCGCGGCAGGTGTTCCACACGCTCGGCGCCCGAGTCGTCGGTGTGCCCGTGGATCGCGAGGGACTCGACATCGCGGCGATCCCGGGGGGAGTACGGCTCGTCTACACGACGCCGTCGCACCAGTTCCCGACTGGTGTGCCGATGTCGCTCGCCCGTCGTACCGCTCTCCTGACCTGGGCTCGAGACAATGGCGCCCTGATCATCGAGGATGACTACGACAGCGAGTTCCGCTACTCGACCCGGCCGCTCGAGCCGCTCCAGAGTCTCGATCGCGACGGCCGGGTGATCTACGTCGGCACCTTCTCCAAGACGCTGCTGCCCGTGCTGCGGATGGGCTATCTGGTCGCCCCGGCGTCGCTGCACTCGGCCCTCCTCTACGCCAAGCGGATCGCCGACCGGCACAGCGAGATCTTCACGCAGGCGGCCCTGGCGGACTTCATGGACGAAGGTCTGCTGGCTCGCCACGTACGCAAGGCGACCCGCGTCTACGCCGAGCGTCACGAGCTCGTGGTCGACACGCTGCAGCGCGAGTTCGACGCCTGGCTCGAGGTCGTCCCGGCGTCGGCCGGCCTCCACGTGTGCACTCGGCGGCGACCCGGCGTCGAGATCGACATCGAGGCGGTCATCCACCACGCGGCGGCGTCGGACGTTGCCGTCGAGAGCCTGGCGGGCTACTGCGGCGAGCCAGTAGCGCAGGACGGGCTCGTCATCGGCTACGGCGGCATCGCGACTGAACGGATCGAGCCCGGCTTCGCCCTGCTGCGGAAGACCTTCGAGGCATGCGCATCGCGGTGACGGGGGCCACCGGCCGGCTCGGCTCCCAGATCATCGGACTGCTCGCCGCCCATCGGGCCCACGACGTCGTGGCGGTGTGCCGTCGGAAACCGGACGATCCCAGCCCGGGCACGACCGTGGCGGTGGCCGACTATGCCGATCCGGACGCACTGTGCGAGGCCTTGCGCGACGTCGACACGCTCGTGTTCGTCACGAGCGACGGTGAGGCGCAGCGGCTGCTCCATCACCACCACAATGTCGTACGGGCCGCCGCCGACGCCGGCGTCGGACATGTGGTCGCCCTCAGCAGCCTGGACGCCGACCTGGCGTCGCCGTTCTGCTACGCGGTGACCAATCGGCAGACCGAGCTCATGCTGGCGGCGAGCGGATGCGCCGTCTCGTTCGCCCGCGCGTCCCTCTACACCGAGTTCTTCGGGCACTGGCTGACGGCCGCCCGGGCGTCCGGGGAGATCCGGGTGCCGGCTGGCACGGGGCGGGTCTCGCTGGTCTCGCGAGCCGACGTCGGCCGGGCGATGGCGGCCCTTGCCACGTCGGGTCCGTCCGGAGGCCAGCACGAGCTGACCGGCCCGGACAGCCTCGACCTGGAGGCGATGGCGGCGATCGTGACCGAGACGTTCGGTGTCCCGATCCGCTACGTGGACTTGTCACCGGCCGAGCACCTCGCCGAGATGGCTGACGAGGGCGAGGACGCCTGGTGGATATACGCGTACTCCTCGATGTTCGCCTCGGTACGCGAGCAGCGGTGGGCGCGCACGACCGACGAGGTGGCGAGGCTGACCGGACGGGCTCCGACGTCGCTCGGCGACACGCTCCGGACCTGGCCCGGGTAGCCAGCTGGACGGCCGGCGAAGGGCTGCGTACGCGCCCTAGCGGCTCAGCAGGTCGTTGACCTCGCCGTAGGGGAGTCCGCCGTCGAGGCTGGAGTACGTGCCCGCGCCGAACAGCTCGCTGGCGCCGCGGCGTACGAGGGCATACGCGGCGACGGCGATGCTCGATCCCAGGCTGACCCGGGCCACGCCGAGGTCGCGCAGCTCCGCGACCGACGGCGATCCGGGCCCGACCAGGATGTTGACCGGCGCGTCGATGCCCTCGACGAGCGCCCGGATCGTGTCCGGATCCTTGACGCCGGGGACGAAGACGCCGTCGGCGCCGGCGGCGAGGAAGCCGGCCGCACGGTCGAGCGTCTCGGCCAGCCGACCCGACTCCGGACCGACCGACAGCAGGTAAGTGTCCGTTCGGGCGTTGATGTACAGCGGTACTCCCATGCCGTCGGCGGCCTCGCGAGCGGCGGCGATCCGGGTCGCCTGATCGGCCGGCTCGCGCAGCGGCTGCTGGCCGTCGTGGGTCGCGTCCTCGATGTTGATGCCGACGGCGCCGGCCTCGATCACCCGGCGGACGGTCTCGCCGACCCCTTCGGCGTCGGACGCGAACCCACTCTCGACGTCCGCGCTCAGCGGCAGGTCGGTCGCCGCGGCGATCTCGCGGACCCGGTCGACAGCGGCGCTTCGCTCCACCCGATCGCCGTCGGCCGTGCCGAGGCTCCAGGCGACCCCGGCGCTGGTCGTCGCGACGGCGGTCGCGCCTGCGGCCTCGACGAGGCGTGTGGTGGCGACGTCCCAGACGTTGGCCAGGCACAGGACGTCGTCGGCTTCGTGCAGTGCCCGGAAAGCTTCGGCGGACGCGACTCTTTGCGGAGGGATCACGGTCATGGCCCCAGTCGACCAGGTCGACGGCCCACATTCTCGCGGGATTCGGACGCGATAGTCATGACCTGGCGGCAGCCGCTCGACAGGAGGAAACTGCTGGTAGGCCACGCGAAGGAGGCCATCATGACCACGAAGACCTGGATGGTGCAGATCCGGCTCGACGAGGAAGCCGACACGACAGCGGCCGAGGCCGTCCTCGACACCGACGGCAAGACCGAGGTACGAGGCCGCGGCCGAAGCCGCCGCAACCCGGCCGATCCGGCCATACCGATGATCGGCGACGAGCTCGCCGCCGCCCGGGCGTTGTCCGACCTCGCACACAATCTGCTCGAGGCCGCCGCCCACGACATCGAGTCTTCGACGCACAAGCCCGCCGAGTTGCAGCTCTAGCGTCCGGCCGGGCTGGCACCGGGCCGCAGGCGACGTGGCAGCCCGGCTACCACGCAGGTGTAGGACAGGCTGATGAGGTCGCGTACCTCCTCGTCGCTGACCCGGCCGCCGAGTCGGACCGCCGCCCAGTGCCGCTCGGCCAAGGGCCGGGCCGCCGACACATCGTCGGGATAGGCCGACCGCAGTTCCAGGATGGTCGCCGGAGGAGCCTTGATCGCGACCCGGCAGCCGCTCCCTAGCCAGCCCGACTCGGTGAGCGGGACCCAGGCGAACACGCGCCCGCCCACCTTGACGGTCAGCAGGTCGTCGCCGAACGGGTAGTCCTCTGTCGCCCGGCCGTACGCCAGCGCCGCCTGGATCAGCTCGTCGCGCGTCATGGCGTCCGCCGGCGTCTCCTAAGGAGAGTCGGCCTGCCGCTGCCCGGCGGCCTCGCGGAGCCGATCCAGCACGAAGCGGTCGACCCGGTCGCCGTCCAGCCGGAGCTCGTAGTTCTCGACGCCGACCCAGGTCGCCAGGTCGGAGTAGCCGAGCACGCCGAGCAGTTGCGACACCTCGTCGGCCAGCGCACCTTCGACAGTGACGAGGTCGGCCTCGTCGGGCCGGTCGAAGTAGACGTGATGCAGCTCGAGGAGGCGGGCGAGCTCGGTACAGGGGTCGGCATGGTCGTCGACGCGGAGGTCGTACGCCAGGTCGTCGCCCGGCGTGTAGGCGCCGATGTCCGAGACGACGAGGACTGCGGCGCTCTGCCGGCCCCGGCGGTCGCCTCCGGCCGCGTCACCGGCGCGCAACGCCCCCAGCAGCCGCTCCGGCAGGTCCGCGTCGCGAGCGTCGAGCCAGGCCTCGCGCATCGCGTCGACGACGTCGGGGCCGACCAGGATGTTGCCTTGGATGGCGTAACCGTCGCCGTGGACGCCGCCGGCCCAGTCGAGGCACTCGGACCCGGTGAACGTCGCCGACCGGCCGCCGCCGTCGACGACGCCGAGCTGGCGATGTTCGCGACCGTCGTCAGCCTCGAGGAGCGCGGCCATCGTCTCGGCTGCGGTCCGACCCTCGACGAGCTGGGCCAGACCGTCCCGCTTGTAGAGCGTGTTCGCGTAGGCCTGGGTGGCGATCGCCCCGATCCCCGCTCGGGCCGCCGGGACGGCCGATCCGACGGAGAGGAACTTCGACGCGACCGCGACTCCCCAAGCGGTCCCGTCGTCGGATCGGGCCACGATAGAGAAAGTCACGTTCCGTACCGTACCGTGGCGGTTCTACGTCAGTGCCCAAATTTGCCGCCCATAGTTTGCCCTCACCCCGTAAAATGAGCGAGATCGGAGGGAGTGGCCGATGAAGAGCTCAGCACCGCGCACCGGCTCAGCCAGAGCACGGCGACTGGCCGGAGTCGGCGCGGGTGTGGTTCTCATAGCCATCGCCACCGGCTCCCGAAGCCCGAGCACCGGATCGCTGGACGCCTTCGTCAAGCCTTCAGTAGTGCCGTTGCAGATCGGCGCGCTTCCGGACGTGGTCTCCGGTGCCGTCCTGGACGCGACCCGGCCCACCGCCATATCGCCGGGACAGCAGACGCCCGCTGTGGGCGCCCTTGATTGGTCCGAGATCCCGGCGCCCGCCCTACGCGCCTACCAGCGGGCGGCGCTGATCATGCAGCGTTCGGCACCCGGTTGCGGCCTGACCTGGGAGATGCTGGCCGGAATCGGCCGGGTGGAGTCCGATCACGGCCGTTTCGGCGGCGCGACCGTCAACGCCGACGGCACGACGACGCCCGCGATCTACGGCGTGGCACTCAACGGCGCCGGCAACGTCGCCGCCATCTCCGACACCGAGAACGGCACTCTCGACGGCGATTCGACCTGGGACCGGGCGGTCGGACCGATGCAGTTCCTGCCCACGACCTGGGACGTCGTGGGCGTGGACGCCGACGTCGACGGCGTCGCCAACCCGCACGACCTGGACGATGCCGCGCTCGCCGCCGGTGTCTATCTCTGCGCCGGCGACGTCGACCTGAGTCAGCGCCCCCAGCTGGAGCAGGCGCTGTGGCGCTACAACCCCTCGTCGGAGTACGTCGCGTTGGTGCTCTCCTACATCGACGCCTACCGGCGCGGGGAGCCGGTGCCGCCAGCCACCGTGCAGACGCCGGTCACCAACGTGCCCACACTCGACGACCTGCCGGACGCGCAGCCGCATCCGACGAACCACAACACCGGCTCGCCCCCCAACAACCAGCAACCCGCCGACGACGGGCCTGGGACTCAGCCGCCCAATGACCCCGGAGGTCCGGGCGGACCTGGCGATCCAGGCGGACCCGGGGGTCCGGGCGGACCTGGCGATCCCGGCGGACCCGGAGGTCCGGGCGGTCCCGGCGACCCCGGTGGACCCGGAGGGCCAGGGGGTCCAGGGGGTCCAGGTGGCCCTGGTGACCCTGACCCGGATCCAGACCCTGACCCGGATCCAGACCCTGACCCGGATCCAGACCCTGACCCAGATCCAGATCCTGACCCAGATCCGGATCCCGGTCCGGTCACCCTGACTGGCGCTCTTCAGCAGGACGCGTCGGGCGCGTGGCAGGTCGGCGACGCGGTGGTCGACTTCGGGAGCGAAGAGTTCACCGGCCAGCCGGCGAGCTACGACTGGGACGGGGACACCACGACCGAGACGCTCGCCGCAGAGCTCGAGGGGCTGGTCGGGACCGAGGTGACCGTCGACGGGCAGCAGACCGAAACTGTCGTCGTCGCCGAAGCCCTTAACGGCCAGACCTGGGCACCTGGCGAGCCGAGCGGCGAACCGACCGAGCCGACACCGACCGATCCTTCGCCTACCGAGCCGTCTGAGTCCGAACCGACCGGCTAGACCGCCCGCCGCGACGTTCGCGGATCAGAGCGCACGGCCCCAGTGCTGCGAGGTCAGTTGCTGGCCGAACGCCGGATTGGGTGCCTCGTCCAGCAGCTCGAAACCGCAACGCTGATAGATCCGGCGGGCGGCGTCGAGAACGCTATTGGTCCACAGCACCATCTCGCGGTAGCCGGCGCCGCGTGCGAAGTCGACGCAGGCGTCGACGAGCCGCGAGCCGACGCCCGTGCCGCGGGCGCTGGGCTCCACGAGCAGCAGCCGGAGCTGAGCGACCCGGTCGTCCTTGTGGACGCAGAACACCGTCCCGACCCGCTCGCCACCGGCCTCAGCGATCCAGGCGTTGTCGCGCGCCGGATCGTGGGCGTCGACGTAGTCCGCGACGATCCGGGCGACGAGCGCCTCGAAGGTCTCGTCCCAGCCGTACTCCGCGGCATACAACTCACCGTGCCGTTGCACGACCCAGCCGAGATCGCCGGCGCGCAGCGGCCGGAGCTCGAGTGCCCTCGGTCGGTCTGGCCGGGACAGCAGCCGCTCGATGGTCCCCATCGAGTCCAGCAGCCGCGGTTGGTCGGCCGCAGCGACCGCATCGAGGAGCGCCTGCACCGCGCCGGACGATCGCGTGTCCAGGACGCCGAACGCGTCGCGTCCCGCCGAGGTCAGGTGAATGACCTGCCGGCGGCCATCCTCGGTCGACCGCTCCCGCCGGATCAGCCCGTCGGACTCGAAGCGGGCGAGGATCCGGCTGAGGTAGCCCGCGTCGAGACCGAGCGAGTTCCGAAGCTCGGCGACGCCGATCTCGTCCCGCTGCGCGACCTCGAAGAGCACCCGGGCCTCGGTGAGGGAGTACGACGTGTGCGCCAGTCCCTCGTCGAGCAGCCCCAAGACCCGGGTGTAGAAGCGGTTGAACGCGCGCACCGCGTCGACCCGCTCCGGCGTCGCCGTGACGGACATGCGACCCAGCCTCCAAGATGTTTGACTGAGTCAACTATATCGTCAGGCCTGGCCGGTCTGCACCCGGCTGATCTTGCCGTCCTCGATGACAAAGGACCACGACGTACGCATTTCGCCATAGGTGTCGTTGCGATAGCGAGCGATCAACGAGCGGCCGTCGTCGGACTGCGACTCGACCTCCAGGTGTCCAGCGGAGGAGAAGATCTCGCGGTCGATCCAGTCGTGGAAGTTGCGCTCGGATCCGTCGTCCGAGAGCGTCGGATGCACGGTGAAAGCGGCGAGGAAGGCCGCCCGATCACCGGCGTTGATGGCGGTCACGACCGTTCGGACGAGGGGATCGGCCAGCGCGTCGATCGGAATCATCGGACCTCCTGTGACGTCTGCCGCAACGGCGCGCACCACTCTAGGTCGAGTGATCGATATATGGTCGAAGCGAGTTCGAACCAAACCGAACAGGGGTGACCTGCTGTGTGCGGCATCGTGGTGATCCACGACGGCACGTGTCCGACCGACGACAGTGGTGAGGGGGAGGGGGACACCGGGCAACGCATGCTCGCCCGGCTGCGGCATCGCGGACCGGACAGCGTCGACTTCCGCCGGGTGGGCCGTACCTGGCTCGGTCACACCCGACTGTCCATCGTCGACGTCGACGGCGGCGACCAGCCGCTCTGCAACGCGGCCGGCACCCGCTGGGTGATCTGCAACGGCGAGATCTACAACCACGAGGACCTGCGCGAAGCTCTGCCAGGCCCCTTCAGCACCGACTCCGACAGCGAGGTCGCGCTGCACGCCGTCGAGGCGTGGGGACCGGAGGCGATCGGACGGCTGCGCGGGATGTACGCCTTTGCCATCGCCGACGCCGGCGGCGGGCTGCTGGCGGCCCGCGACGCACTCGGCGTCAAGCCGCTCTACTGGGCGCGGGCCGACGGTCGCACCATCTTCGCCTCCGAGCTCGGCGCGTTCGACCCGGCCTGGCGGCGCCACGTCGAGGAGTTCCCGCCCGGGCACTACTGGACGGCCGACGACGGACTGGTCCGGTTCGCCGAACACGCCGAGGTCGAGCACACGTACGCCAGCCGGAGTGACGCCCACGGCGCGATCCGGGACACCCTCGTGGCGGCCGTACGCGCTCGCATGATGTCGGACGTGCCGATCGGCGTGTTCCTGTCCGGCGGACTCGACTCGAGCCTGGTCGCCGCGATCATGGCGCGACATGCGACCGAGACCGGCCAGCGCGTCCGGTCGTTCGCGGCCGGTGTCGCCGGCAGCAGCGACCTGCGAGCCGCCCGCCGGGTCGCCGAACACCTCGACCTCGAGCATCACGAGCGGATCTACGACGCCGCCGAGGTCCTCGACGTCCTGCCCGCGGTGGTCCGGTCGATGGAGGCCTACGAGCCGTCGCTGGTGCGCAGCGCGGTGCCCAACTACCTGCTGGCCGATCTGGCCGCCGAGCACGTCAAGGTCGTCCTCACCGGTGAAGGCGCCGACGAGATCTTCGCGGGCTACGACTACCTGCGCGACTACGACGACGCCGACGAGCTGCAGGCCGAGCTGGTGCGCAGCGTCGAGGGCCTCCACAACCTCAACCTGCAGCGCTGCGACCGCGTGACGATGGCACACGGCCTCGAAGCGCGGGTGCCGTTCCTCGACCGCGACGTGATCGCCGTAGGCCAGCGGGTCCCGATCGCCTGGCGGCTGCCAGGCGAGGAGGGCGAGGAGAAGCGCATTCTTCGCGAGGCGTTCGAGGGCTGGCTGCCCGCCGACATCCTGTGGCGCCGCAAGGAGCAGTTCGGCGACGGCAGTGGGACAGCAGCGGTCACCGCGGTTCTCGCCGATGAGCTGGTCACGGAACCGGACTGGGCGTCGGCTCGTGTCGCCGGGCTGCCGCCCCCTCGTAGCCGCGAGGAGCTTGCCTACCAGCGCATCTTCGCCGAGCATCTGAGCGGCGTACGCGCGGATCGGCTGCTCGGCCGATTCGCGACTGAGTAGCCGGTCGCCTGGCCGGGTCTGCCGGTCGCCCGCCTGAATCCAACCTGTACTACCGCACCGCCACGGGGCAGCGTGGGACGGCGTCGGCTGGCGCACCGATCGGCGCGCCAGCCTCGCCGCCGAGACTAGGACGCTGCAGGCGGCACGTTCTGGTTGAGCCGGAAGAGGTTGTCCGGGTCGTACGCAGCCTTGATCTGTGTCAGGCGATCCCAGGTCGCACCCGGGTAGGCGGCCCGCACCGCGTCCGGGCCGTCGTCGCCCAGGAAGTTGACGTAGGCGCCGGCGTCGTCCTGTCGCAACTGCCCGGACAGCTCGCTGACCCACTGCTCCCGGATCGGCTTGTCGTCCGGACCGAGGTAGAAGCTGGCCACGTTGGTCATGATCTTCGAGTTGCGGTGGGCGAAGGCGGTCGCGTCGACCGGCACGCGGGCGATCGCGCCGCCCATCGGCCGCAGCTGGACCACACGCATCGGTGCGTCGGAGCTCTCCAGCCGGTCGATGATCAGCTCGGCGACGTTGCCGTCGACCCAGTCGACGAACATCGTGCGGGCCACCGCCAGCGGGCGATACTCCTCGTCGTCGGGCGGGTACATGCCGGGATAGGGCATCGGCTGCACCATGTCGGCCAGCGGCTCGCCGAGGGCGCGGAACGGCGCGATGGCAGCTTCGCCCTCCTCGACGGGGCCGGACCAGCAGATCAGGCCCAGGATCGCCAGCTTGCCGTGCTGCTCCTCAGGCACGAACGGCATCGGCGGCGCCGGCATCACGTTGCCGATCGCGCTCAAGTGCTCCGGAGCCGCCTCACAGGCGGCCACGAACCCCTCGACCGTCTCGGGCGTCGCCGGAAGCAGCATCATGCCGCCGACGATCTGGCCGAGCTCGCGGAGCCGATAATGGAACCGGGTCGCGACGCCGAAGTTGCCGCCACCGCCCCGGATCGCCCAGAACAGGTCGGGATGGTTGTTCTCGTCGGCCACGATGATCTGGCCGTCGGCGGTCACGATCTCGGCGGCGAGCAGATTGTCGATCGTGAGTCCGTGGACTCGCGAGAGGTAGCCGTGACCGCCGCCCAGGGTGATGCCGCCGATCCCGACGGAGCCGGTGTCGCCGAAGCCGATCGCGAGTTCGTGCTCGGCGGCTGCGGCAGTCACGGCGGCCGCGGTGAGGCCGGTCTGGGCCCAGGCGGTGCGACCTTCGGCGTCGATCTCCAGGGCGGTGAGGTTGCCGAGGTCGAGGACGATGCCGTCGTCGACGACGCTGTGACCCGCGCCGCTGTGTCCGCCACAGCGGACGGCGAGCGGCAGCCCTGTCTCACGCGCGAATGCCACGACACGGGCGACCTCGGACGCATCGGTGGGTCGGACGATCAGCGCCGGACGCCGGTCGATGTGGCCGGCGACGACGGTACGGGCCTTGTCGTAGTCCACGTCGTCCGGGCCGATCGAGCGGCCCTCGAAATCTGATCGGAGCTGCGCGATCGCAGCAGCCGGCGCTGGCGACGTCGTCATGGTATGTCCCCTCCACGGTCTTCGTGCTCTCTCGATACGGACGGTCATGCTAGGCGCGGTGTCCGACAGACCACCATCGCGATAGCTGCTCTCCAGTTCCGACGATCGACCCCCTCGGTTTGTGCCCCCGGCCCGACCGGATCGTCAGCTCCCTGTCGTGCTCTCGCGAGCCGGGTCGGCCGGATAGACGCCGAGGATCTTCACGTCGCGGGTAAAGAAGCGCAGCTCCTCGAGCGCCAGCCGCAGCGACCGATCCTCGGGATGCCCCTCGACCTCGGCGAGGAACTGGGTCGCGGTGAACTGCCCGTCGAGCATGTAGCTCTCGAGCTTGGTCATGTTGACCCCGTTGGTGGCGAAGCCGCCGAGCGCCTTGTAGAGCGCGGACGGCACGTTGCGTACGCGGAAGACGAACGTCGTCATCGCCGGGCCGCCGTCGCGCGGCGCCTCGATCAGGTCGCGGGAGAGTGCGACGAAGCGGGTCGTGTTGTGGTCCTCGTCCTCGACGTCGTCGGCCAGGACCTGCAGGCCGTACATCGGAGCGGCCGCCGGTGAGGCGATCGCGGCCTGCGTCGGGTCCTTGGCGTCGGCGACCTCGCGCGCTGCTCCGGCGGTGTCGCCGGAGACGACCGGGGCCAGGCCGAGCTTGCGGATGACGCCGCGGCACTGGCCGAGGGCGTGGACGTGGCTGTGCGCGGTGGTGATCGTGTCGAGCGACGCGCCGGGGCCGGCCATCAAGGCGTAGCGGATCCGCAGGAAGTGCTCAGCGATGATGTGCAGCCCCGACGTGGGCAGCAGATGGTGGATGTCGGCGACCCGGCCCGCGATGGAGTTGTCGATCGGAATCATCGCGAGATCCGCCTCGCCACTCTCGACGACACCGACCACGTCCTCGAACGACGCGCACGCGATGGCCTCCCAATCGGGGTAGTGCTCCAGGCACACCGCGTGGGAGTTGGACCCGGGTTCGCCCTGATAGGCGATCCGTCCGGCGCTCACGGGGCAGCAGTCTGTCACGGCGTCACACGCGCGGTGCGACCCGGAGGCCGATCGCGAGATGGGTCGCCGGGCCGGTGGCCTCGTCCTCGTGGACGAAGGTCGCCGCGATCGGCTTGGTCATCGGCGGCAGTGTCATCCGGAAGGTCGTCCCACCGGCGTACGTCAGCGGCGACGTGAAGCTCGGGACCCGTTCGGCGATCTCGCCGGAGGTCGTGAACGCCGCGTGGAGCCCGCCGTCGGACTCGGTCACCTCGATCTGGATCTCCTCGCTTCGCCGATAGGCGCCGACGAACGGGGCGACGTCCACTGGGTCGTCGACCGGTTCGGGCAGGCGCGGCTGCGAGATCCCGACCAGGTCCGCAAGCACGCCGGAGACGAACTGCTCCCGCAGCAGGCCCTGGGCGTCGCCGTTGGTGAGGACGCAGACCGCCAGGTCGTGCTCCGGGACGACGGTCAGCTGGCTCTCCTGGCCGCAGGTGTTGCCGCCGTGCTCCACGACCCGCGGCGCGTCGACTCGCTCGACGGCCCAGCCCCAGCCCCATCGCGGGCTCATGCTCGGGTCGGGCTGGACGATCCGCGGCTCGCGCATGGCGGCGGCCGACGCGGCCTCGAGCAACCAGGTCCCGTCGGGTGCGAGCCCGTCGCGCAGGTGCAGGGCGGCGAAGCCCAGCAGGTCACGGGCCGACGTGGCGAGCGTGCCGCCACACGGTCCGGAACCGCGCGGATCGAGCCAGCTGGTCACTGGCCGCAAGGTCAGGGTGTCCGGCCCGGCCGGCTCGTGGCCCACCACATGCGGGTGGGTCATGATCCGTTCTGGAAGGGTCGCCGTGTCGGTCAGGCCGAGCGGCTCGAGGAGGCGAGCCTCGAGCGCCTCGTCCCACGTCGACGACGTCACGCACTCGACCAGCCGGCCCAGGATGTTGTAGCCCGCGTTGGAGTACGAGAACAGGGTCCCCGGCGGGTGGAGTTGCGCCAGGCCGCCGTAGCCCGCGACGGTGCGTTGGACCGCGTCGTCACCCCGGAAGCCGGGCTCGGTCGCGTCGCCGTAGAACCCTCCGGTGTGACACAGCAACTGGCCCACGGTGACCGTCTCGGCGACCTTCTGGTCGGTGAGCCGGAGTGGGGGATCGAGGTAGTCGGTGACCGGCGCGTCGACGTCGACCCGACCCTCGTCGACGAGCTGCATCACCAACGTCGCGGTCCACACCTTGGTGATGGACGCGATCAGGAACACCGTGTCGGGTGTCACCGGCACCTCGGTGCCGAGCCGGGTGACTCCGGTGGCGACTACCTCGGTGTGGTCGCCGAGCCGTACCCCCGCGGTCGCGCCGGGGACCCCGTGCTTGGCGGCCAGCTCGTCGAGTCGTCCGCGAAGGGTTGCGGGGTCAGGCATCGTCGGCGTCATGTCAGCCTCCACTCGCCGGATCGGCTCCGCGCGATGTCGGGGAGCCGACGGGCCGAGTCTGCCCGAGGCCGCACCCACCACTCATGGTCGCGACAGACCAACATCCGCTCGGTGTTTCGACGCTTCGGACGATGATCGACCGGCCCGCGATGGTGAGATTGGTCCCATGGCCACGCAGCCTCGTGACGATGCGCCTGCCGAGCCGGCTCCGGTCGCGCCCGCGCTCGACGCGCGTACAACCGCGGCTGCGGCGGCCGACCGGGCCGGTGTGCGGGTACGCGAGCTCGGCACGACGGCCGAGCTCGTGGCCGCGGCCGATCTCGCGGCCCGGGTCTGGAAGACCGACGACACCGCACCGATGGACGCGAGTCTGATGCGGGCGTTCGCGCACTCCGGAAACTTCGTGGCCGGTGCCTTCGTGGCCGACGACTTGGGCGACGAGGGCGCGTTGGTCGGCACGTCGGTGGGTTTCGCCGCACCGCGACCGGCGTCGAGCCTGCACTCCCACATGACGTGTACGGCCGACGAGTACCGCGATCGCGGGCTCGGCTACGCGCTGAAGCTGCACCAGCGGGCTTGGGCGATCCGGCACGGCTTCACGACCCTCACGTGGACCTTCGATCCGCTCGTACGCCGCAACGCGTACTTCAACCTGGTCAAGCTCGGCGCCGCGATCGTCGAGTACCTGCCGAACCACTACGGATCGATGGTCGACGGACTCAATGTCGGCGACGAGAGCGACCGGCTCTTCCTGGCCTGGCCGGTCGCCGATGCCGCACGGGCGCCGGTCCGAATCGCCGCGCCGACCCACCACGCCGTCGTCCTCGCGGTCGACGCCGCCGGCGAACCGCATCGCGGCGACGCTGCCACGGACCGCATCGCGTGTCAGGTGCCGGACGACATCGTCGCGCTCCGGGAGCGGGATCCGCAGGCGGCGAGGCGCTGGCGGCACGCACTGCGCGAGACGCTCGGGGTCGCGCTGGAGGACGGCTACCTCGTCGACGGCTTCACTCGATCGGGTCACTACCTGCTGAGTCGTGGTCGTCGAGCAGCCGCAACTGGAGGTGGGTGATCAGCCGCTCGTCGGGGTCGGCGAGGTCGAGCCCGGACAGCTCGATCAGCCGGCCCAGCCGATAGCGGAACGTGTTGCGGTGGATGGACAGCCGAGCGGCGGCGGCCGGCACGTCGCCGAACTCGTCGAGGTAGGCCCGGAGCGTGTCGACGTAGCTCGTCCGCCGCCGGCGGTCGTGGTCGACCAAGGTGCGGATCTTGCCGGCCCGCAGGCGTGGGTCGTGCGCGGCGAGGTCTTCGAGGTGGAGCAGGGCGAGCTGACCGCGTACGTCGTCGACATGCGCGGTCACCCCCGCCGAACTCGACCGGCGCAACACGCGCAGCACCTCGTCCGCCTCTCGGCGCGATCGATGGACGTCTCGCAGCTCGGGGGCCGCGGACCCGACGCCCACCCGGACGACCGTCCGGGTCGCCACCTGAGCCCGCTGCACGACGTTGTCGGCGAAGCCCACGAGTGACGACGGCTGGGTGCCCTCGGGACAGGGCAGCAGGATGTAGATGATGCCGTCGACGGCGACGACTCGCGCCCGGCGCCGGAAGACCTCGGCGTAGAGGGTGACCACGGAGACGGCGCGTTCCATGCGCACTTCGGCCTCGTCCGCCGCGACGTGGGTCAGATCGGGATCGACGGCGAGGACGACGACCGGGATGCCGGTGAGTCCGAGCGACGACATCCCCGGCATCGGCTCGTCGAGGCCGTCGAGGAGGGTCTGGATGAGCTCTCGCTGGCGCTGCCGCTCGATGTCACCGGCGGCGCGGTGGTGAAGCATGTGGAGGGCGGCGATCCGGCCGGCCGCCCGCAAGGCCTGCACGGCCCGGTCGTCGAAGGGCCGATCCGCCTCCGCGACCCAGATCGAGCCGAGCAGTTCGCCACCGGCTCGGACGGCGATCGCCATGCGCGGCGCCACGAAGACGTCGGGCTCGCCCAGGTCGGTGACGTGGACGACGTCGTCGGTCTCGTAGAGTCGCTTGAAGACGCCGCGCTCCCGAAGGACCTGCCGCCACGTGCTTGGGACGCGGTGGCCCAGGATCGTGTCCTGGCGGGGGATGTCGATGGGATGGCCGAGGCTCGAGAACGCGAGCACGCTCGAGTCCGGATCCTCGATGGTCGCGGCGCCGCCGACCGTGCCCGCGACGGCGTTGGCCAGCGACACCAGGTCGCCGATCGCGAGTCCGGCCTGACTCGACCAGGTCGCCGCCCGGCTCGCCTCGAGCGCCGTCCGGATCAGGGTGAAGACGTGCTCCCAACCGGTCGTGGCGGGGATCAGGAGCAGGGCCACCCCGGCCGCCTCGGCCGCCGCCCGTACCGCCGCGGTGTCCGCCGCACCACGGCGAAGGACGACCGCGGCGGCTCCCTCGTGTCCCGCCGCGGTCACCAGCTCACGGGCCGCCTCCGACTCGCCGGCCAGGCCGACGCCGAGGATCAGGTCGCCCTCGTGCGTGGGATGGCTGTAGGTCGCGTCGAAGATGACCGGGTCCGTGACGGTCAGGTCGAGCCCGCGCGGCGCGACGACGACGTCGAGCAGCCCCTGGCCGAGCGCCTCGATCAGGCTGGACAGGGCGACCTCGGCCGGCTCGGCGCCGAGTCGGGCCGGGTCCTGCCGCACGAAGGTCACCCCAATCCGCCGATCCGCTGTCACGGGGCCCTCCATCGTCCCACGCTGCACCGACGGCGCGGGGGTCTCACGGGACCGCCGTCGAGGCATCGGCGCCACCGAGCCGGGGCACGGCGTCGAGGAGTGCGCGGGTGTACGGGTGCTCCGGCGACCGCACCACGGTCTCGGCGTCACCGAACTCGACGATGCGGCCGTGGTGCATCACGCCGATCTGGTCGCTGGCGTAGCGCACGACGGCCAGATTGTGCGAGATGAACAGGATCGACAGGCCCAGCTGACGGCGCAGGTCTCGCAACAGATTCAGGATCGCGCCGGTGACAGAGGCGTCGAGGGCCGAGGTCACCTCGTCGCAGATCAAGACGTCGGGCCGCACGGCGAGGGCTCTGGCGATTGCCACTCGCTGCCGCTGGCCGCCGGACAGCTCGCGCGGATAGGACGCGGCGACGCGGTGGTCGAGGGTGACGAGGTCGAGCAGCTCGGCGACCTCGCCGTCGCGAACGGCACGGCCGCGGCCCGCGCGCTCACGTACACCCAGCGCCTCGGTCAGGGCCGCGCCCACCGTCATGCGCGGGTTCAGCGAGCTGTTCGGGTCCTGGAAGATCATCTGGACCGGTCGCCGGGCGCGCCGTCGAGCGGCCGGGGAGAGCGTCCCGAGATCGACTCCGTCGATGCGGACGGACCCGCCCACCGGCGGGACCAGACCGACGATCGCGCGGGCCAGGGTTGACTTGCCGGAGCCCGACTCGCCGACCAGGCCGACGACCGATCCGGGTGGCACGCTCAGCGTGACCTCGTCCACCGCCACGACAGGCCCGCCCCGGCCATGGAACTGGACGGAGAGGCGCTCCACGTCGACGGCCGTCATCGGGCCTCGGTCTCCACGCGAGCCTGGTGGGTCACGACGCTGCCCTCCTGCGGATGCCAGCAGGCGACCCGGTGCGAGTCGGTCTCGTCGATCCGAAGCGGTGGCGCCTCCTGCCGGCATTGCTCGGTGGCGAACGCGCAGCGCGGCGCGAAGGCGCAGCCGGCCGGCAGGTCGGCCACGTCGGGCGGCCGGCCCGGGATGCTGGCGAGCTCGACCGAGCGATCGGTCTCCAGGTCGGGGACCGCGGCCAGCAATGCCCGCGTGTACGGGTGCGCCGGACCCTTCCACAGCCGCGCCGCGTCGATGTCCTCCACGATCCGCCCGGCGTACATCACGAGGATCCGGTCGCACAGCTCGGTCGCGACCGCGATGTCGTGGGTGATGAGCAGGCAGCTCGCCCCGGTCTCGTCGCCGATCTCCTTGAGCAGCCGGAGGATCTGCTGCTGGACGGTCACGTCGAGCGCACTGGTCGGCTCGTCCGCGATGATCAGGCGCGGCTCGCCCATCAGGCCGACCGCGATCATCACCCGCTGCCGCATGCCGCCGGACAGCTCGTGGGGAAACTGCTTGAGCCTCCGCTCGGGTCCGGACAGTCGCACGGCCCGCAGCCGCTCGACGGCACGTCGCCGGGCGTCGGACCGGCGCAGCTCGCCGTGGACCTCGGCGACCTCGGAGAGCTGGACTCCGATCCGCAAGGCCGGGTTGAGAGACGTCGTAGTGTCCTGGAACACCATGGCCATCGACGTGCCGAGGACGCGATCGCGGTCCGTCGAGCGGACACCGGACAGCTCGCGTCCGAGGAACTCCACGCGGTCGGCACTGACCGTGCCCGGATGCGGGACGAGCCGGGCCAGCGACAGCGCGGTCAGGCTTTTGCCGCTGCCCGACTCGCCGACGATCCCCACCCGCTCGCCGTCGCCGACCGTGAACGAGATGCCGCGCACTGGTGTGATCGCGCCGTCGGCCGTCGGGAACGTCACGGTCAGTCCCTCGACCACCAGCACCGGCTCGTCGGCGGCCGGGACGTCGTCGGCCACGGGCAGTGTCGCGGCGAGGCGCGACCCGGCCGGGGCCGCGGGCGGGCGGGCGTACGAGGTTCGCGTGCTGGCCGCCTTGGCCAGTGACTCGCCGAGGCCGTTGAACGCGAGGCCGGCGACGACGATCGCGATGCAGGGACCGAGCGCCGCCTCGGGAGCGACGTAGATCCGGTCGAGCGACTCGGTCAGCAGCCGCCCCCAGTCGTACGAGGGCGCCTGCACACCGAGCCCGAGGAAGCTGAGACCGGACATGGCGAGCAACGCGTAGCCGATCGCGACCGTGACGTTGAGGATGATCGGCTCGGCGATGTTGGGCAGCACATGCCGGAACAGGATGCGCCGGCGCGAAAGACCGAGGACATGAGCCGCGGCGATGTAGTCCGAGCCCGCGACCGAGGCGGCGAGGGTCTGCGTCAGGCGCGCGAATGCGGGCGCGGACGCGATCCCGAGGGCGAGGACGGCGGCCTCCGGCCCGGCACCGAGGATGACGCCGAGGAAGATCGCCAGCAGCAGCGCCGGGTAGGCGAGCGCCAGGTCGGTGACGGCCGCCGCCGCGCGCGCCGAGCGTCGCCCCAACACGGTCGGCAGGGCGCCGAGCGGCACGCCGATGCCGGCGCCGACCAGCACCGTAAGAACCGCCAGGACCAGCGAGAGCCGGGTGGCGACAAGAGTCCGCGCGAGCAGGTCGCGTCCGATGTTGTCGGTGCCGAGCGGGTGCTCTGCGGAACCGCCTTCGAGCAGGTGCTCCACGTCCGGGGTGCGGGCCGCGTCGCCCCAGATCATCGGCGCGACGACGGCGAGCACCGTGAGGAGGACCACGCCGGCAAGAGCCAGGACTCCGGTCGGCGTCCGGAGCGCGGCGCGGGCCAGGCCTCGCTGACTCATCGCGGTCAGAGCTCCTTGATCGTCGATCGCGGATCGACCAGACCGAGGATCAGGTCGACGACCAGATTGATCACGAGGACGGTCGCGCCGAGCAGCAGCATGACGGCCTGGGCGAGCGCGTAGTCCTGTGCCACCACCGACTCGACGACCGTCGTGCCGAGTCCCGGCCAGGCGAACACGTTCTCGACGAGCACCGTGCCGCCGACGAGTCCGGCCAGCAGCAGACCGCCGAGGGTGAGCGTCGACGTCAGCAGGTTGGGCAGGGCGTGTCGGAGGTACGTCAACCGCGCCGGCAGCCGCTTGCTCCGCGCGGTCCGCATGTAGTCGGCGTTAAGCACCTCCAGGGTCTCGACCCGCACGATCCGTGAAAGCGCGGCGATCGGCCCGATCGACAAGGCAGCCACCGGAAGCACGTACGCGGCAACGCCGGGCTCGTACGCGACGGGGAACGCCTGGAGCTGGACGCCGAGGAAGTAGACCAGGGCCACGCCGAGCACGAACTCCGGGATGGTCGCGAAGAACCCGGTCGTGGTCGTGAACGCCAGCTCGCTGCCGCTATGTCGGCCGTCCTTGGTCAAGACGGCGGCCCCCATGCCGATCGTGAGCGACAGAAGCATGATGACGACGAAGGCGATGCCGGCCAGCCGGGCGCTGTCCGGGAGGCGCTCGGCGATGACCTCCGACACGGGGAGCTTCGAGGTCGACGAGATGCCGAGATCGCCGGTGAACAGACCGCTCACGTAGTCGGCGAACTGCTCGTGGAGCGGCTGGTCGAGTCCGAGCTCGGCCTGCCGCTGCTCGACGGCGCTGGCCGGTGCGCGCGGGCCGAGCTCGGCCCGGACCGGATCGCCCGGGACCAGATGGATCATCGCGAACGACAAGACGAGGAGCACGAGAAGCAGCAGGATCATCCGCGCGGTACGACGGATCAGGAACGCCGCCGTCGGGTGCCGGTCGGTGAATCCGGCCGGCACCGGCGTCGCGAGGCTCACCAAGGACGTCGCCTCACTGCTCGTACATCCGGATGCTGGTCGGCTCGGCCAGGTTCCAGATGCCCGGCCCGTACTCGACTTGGTCGGCGTAGGTCACGACGACGCTGTTGGAGATCGGCACCACGTCGACCGCTTCGAACAGCGCCTGCTCGGCCTGGGCCCACAGGTCGCAGCCGCCCTGCTCCGTCGGAGTCATCGCGGCCTCGGCGGTCAGCCGGTCGTACGACGGATTCGAGATCTCCGCGAAGTTCTGGCCGTTCGGCGGCGTCGGCCCACTCGCGAACTGGATGAAGTCCGTCGGATAGGCGATCTGGACGTTCAGGAACGCGACGTCCCAGTCGGTGCCGCCGAACAAGGTCTCGAGGAACGCGTTGGTGCCCTGGCCCTTGGACTCGACTTCGACGCCGATGTCCTCCCACCACTGCCGGACGAGCTCCATCGCGGCGTCGATCGCCGGTGTATCGGTCGGGTAGCCGAGGGTGATCGTGAGACGCTCACCGTCCTTCTCGCGGACGCCGTCCGACCCGGCCGTCCACCCGGCCTGGTCGAGCAGGTCGGCGGCGGCCTCCGGGTCGTGGTCCGGCAGGTGGCCCGAGACGGTGTCGTCCGGACACGGCCGGGGCGCGATAACGGCGAGGCCGTCGGCCGGCATGCCCTCGCCCTCGGTGACCGCCTCGACGAGGGCGTCCCGGTCGAGCGCCATGGTCAGCGCCCGGCGGACGTCGGGATCGTTGGTCGGGAAGCCGTCCCGCTCGTTGAAGAAGAACTCCGTCGGCCCCTGCAAGGTCTCGAGCGTGAACGCGTTGCGGTCTTCGAGCCGAGCCTTGTCGGCGCTGTCCGGCGTCACGTCGCTGAGCTCGCCGGACAGGAACAGGTTGACGGCCGTGGTCGCATTCTGGACGATGCGGAACTCGACCGTGTCGGGGAAGCCCGGGACGTCGGTACGAGCACCGTCCGGCCCCCACGCGTAGTCCTCGCGGACCTCCATGGTCAGGTGCTCGTCGGCCACGTAGTCGGTGAGGACGAAGGGACCGGTGCCGTTCGTCGCATGCGCGAGCGAGTCGGGATCGGCCAGTCCCGCCGGGCACACGATGCGGACGAGACCGGCGCCCTCGGTCAGGAACGCGTACGGCGTGTCCATCGTGATCGTGACGGTCCGCGCCGTGTTGTCGAAGTCGACCGTGTAGTCGTAGCTGGGCAGTCCGCTGCCGATCACCGTTGACGCGTTCGCCGGATCCTTGGCCCACGTGAAGTTGTCGGCGACCGCCTTGGCGGTGAGCTCGGTGCCGTCGCTACAGGTGATGCCCTCCTTGAGCGTGTACGTCACGCTGCGTTCGGTGGCCTCCCACTCGGCGGCGAGTTGCGGGACGATCTTGCCGTCCGCGTTGATGTTGATCAGCGTGTCGTACGCGAACGTGACGACGCTGTTGGTGGTCTGTTTGATGGCGGTCAGCGGGTTGAGGTTGCCGGGGTCGGCGGTGAGCGAGGTGACATAGGTGCCGCCGTCGGCGAGATTCTCCCGCTGTGCCTCCCCGCCGGACGACCCGCACGCGACGGCACTGGCGACGAGGGCGACGGCGCAGGCTGCCGGTGCGATCCTCATGACTGTCCTCCCGACGTCTTCCGGATCGCCCGCAGTCCGCTGTGCATGTAGTGCTGGCCGCCGGACTCGTAGAACACCACGGGCCGCCACGGGTCGGCGTCGTCGTCGGGACGCATGACATAGAAGTCGTCGTCGACCGGCACCATCTCGTGCCGCTGCTCCCGCTGGTTGGGCGGCAGCATCTGCGCGATCTGCTCCGAGATGATCGTGAACGTCGCGTCGACGTGGTCGCCGGCGGCGTCGAGTCCCACGCGCACGGCCGGCGTTTCGTAGGTGCCCGTGACGCGGTCCAGGTCGACCTCGGCCGGGGTCTCGGATGGCCGGGGCGGCTCGTACGGCGTCACGCCGGCCTCGGCCAGAAGCGGGTTGAACAGCGCCTCGGCGAGCCGGTCGCCGCCGTCTCCGTTGATGAGCAGGCACAGGGTCAGGTCGGCCGCGGGACACGTAACGAAGCGGGCGTGGTGGGCGAGCAGATCGCCGCCGTGCGAGACCAGCATCGGCTCGTCCGGTCGGCGGGCGATCTCCCAGCCCAAACCCCAGTGCGTGACGTCCTCGTACGGGTTCGGCACCTCGACCTCGGGCGCGGTCATCGCTTGTGCGGACGCCTCGGACAGCAGCCGCTCGCCGCTCGGCGCGACCCCGCCGTCGATGTGCAGGCGGGCGAAGTCCATCAGCTCGACCGCGTTGGTGACGACGCCGCCGGCCGGGCCATGCGACCGGTCGTTCTCCCAGTGGTGGAAGACGGCGAGAGTCTCGGACTCGTCCTTGAGGTGACCGGCGGCCAGCGGACGCCAGATCAGGTCTTCGGGCAGCATGCCGGTCCTGGTCGCGCCGAGCGGGTCGAGCACGTGCTCCTGCAGAGCGGCCTCGAAGGTCGTGCCGCGGAGGACCTCGACGATCCGGCCCAGGATCAGCATCCCACTGTTGCAGTACGAGAAGGTCGCGCCGACATCGTGTACCTGGCCGAGCGACGCGCAGTCGGCGACGTAGCGAGCCAGCGCGTCGTCGCCACGGCCGAACGAGTCGAACTTGTCGCCGTCGAGGCCACTCGAGTGCGACAGGAGATGCCGCGCCGTCAGCTCCTTCGTGGCCCGGTCGTCGGCGACCTGGAAGTCCGGCAGCACGTCCCGGATCGGCCGGTTCAGGTCGAGCAGCCCTTCGTCGACGAGCTGCATCGCGAGCGTCGCGGTGTAGACCTTCGAGACCGAGGCGACCGGGAACAGCGTCTCCGGTGCCATCGGTTGCCCGGTGTCGAGGTTCGCCGTCCCGGACGCGACCACGACCCGCTCGTCGCCACGCTGGAAGCCGAACACCGCACCCGGGGCCTCGACCGCCGCCACGAGCTCGTCGAGTCGCGCCTGCCAGTCGCCGGAGCCGGAGGTCGTGCTGGTGTCGGGGGAGTTCGTCGCATCGCGTCCTTGCACGGTGCCCTCCGTCTGCCGTCGGATCGGTGGTGCCCGTATCCCCTGTCCGGGGATCTTCCTCGCCTCGCTGCCTCCAGGGCATGGTGCGAGGAGCCGAGAAAGTCGGCAGATCTCCGTAGCGATGTACGAAAGGGTCGGCGCGACATCGTGGCGCCGTATGAGTCAGAGTGGCCGCGGCTGGCCCGGCGGTCAGGTGACGAGCTGGGCGTCGAACGTCGTCGTGACCTCGAGCCCTTCGTTCGCCGCGGCGTTGAGCCGCATCAGCAGGGTGGCGATCTCCGCATCGGTCCAGCGGTGCCCGCCGATCGTGTCGGCGACCCCGAGCATCGGTCCGGCCACCGCGTCGCGGGTCGCCTGGTAGCCGGCGAGCGCGGCCTGCTCGTCGGCGTCGTGGACCAGCACGTCGCTGATGGCGTTGGCGAGCAGCTCGGCGTCGCGGAACGCGTCGGTCAGCCCGTGCGAGCTGAGTGGGTCCTTGAAGTAGCCGGCGTCACCGACGAGCGCCCAGCCGGGTCCCCACGACCGGCGCAGATGGCCGGGCCGGCCCTTGAAGGTGCGCAGGCTGCGGGGCTCCTTAGCGGCGTCGAGCCGGGCGAGCAGGTCGGGCGCGGATTCGGCGACGATCTCCTCGAGGACTCGCGCTCCGCCCCGACCGATCCGGGTCGGCGTGGCGGCCGCGAAGACGCAGGCCTGGCCGTCGTTGGTCGGGATGACGCCGGAGGCGGCGTCGGGGCGGAAGTTCCACTCGTAGCCGTCGGTCTCGAGACCGGTCCAGTAGCCGTAGGTGCAGGTGCTGCCGACGACGCCGAGCCGCTCGTACGGTGCGCGGACGCGATCCGCGATGGTCGAGAAGATCCCGTCGGCGCCGACGACGATCCGGGCCCGAGCATGGAATCCGCCGCCGCTGCGTACCCGGCCGACGACGCCGGTGACGGCGCCGCGGTGATCGCGTTCGACGTCGGCGACCGCGACGCCGAATCGCACCTCGGCACCGGCGGCGATGGCCGCGTCGATCAGGATCGGATCCAAGACGGTGCGCCGCGGCGCATAGAGGGCGTCGACGCCGTCGCTCGGCTTGATGTCGACCGGCACGACGTCGTGCGCGTAGCGAAACGTGGCGCGCCGGATCGCGGGCGTGCCGGCCGCGACGACACGGTCCAGCAGCCCCCATCGGGACAGCTGGAGTACTCCACCCCGCATTAGGGCGTGGGTCGACAAGGTGTCGCTGCCGTAGCGGCTGCGGTCGACGACGAGGACGCGAAGTCCCCGGCGCGCGAGCAGGAGCGCGGTTGCCGCGCCCGCTGCTCGCGCGCCGACGACCACGACGTCGTACGCCGCGTCGGTCGGACCGTGGTGACGCATCGTGGTCTCCGTACGGATCAGGCGGCGGCGTCGACGTCGATCGACACCGGAACGCCGTTGGTGAGGACGTCGAAGACCGCGGAGCGCTGCCGCGACTGCTCGACGACCTCGCGCAGCCGGTCCGGGTCGTCGCCGCGCAGGACGAAGCTGACCCGGATGCCCTGGTAGCCGTTGCGGACCTCGGCGGACAGGCCGAGGATGCCGAGCAGGTCGATGTCGCCCTCGACCGTGGACGTGACCTCGGTGAGGTTGACCCCGCGTGCCGCGGAGATGTTGGCGATGCCGGCCGTCAGGCAGGCCGCGATGGCGTGCAGCAGGTACTCCACGGGGGTGGGGCCGTCGTCGGCGCCGACGAGCACCTGGGGATGGTCGGCGTCGAAGGTCCACGCCTCGCGGTGGTTCATCTCCTGCTTGGCGCCGTAGAAGCCGTCGATCCGGGATCGGCTGTGCGTACCGCTGACCCAGCGGTTGCTCGCCCGGAACTGGAACTTGGCGATCTCCGGGTCGCCCTTCACCGCGTCGATGGTCGCGAACAGGGTCGCGACGTCGACGCCGTTGGGGTTCGTCCGGTCGGACGTGACTGTCATGAGTGACTCCTGGATGTGGTGGATGTCGTACGCAATCGAGCGTCGCGACAGCCACCGCGGGAGACATCCGTGCTGGCTACGGATCGACCACGGAGATTTCCCCGTGCCCCCGGTCGGGATCCGGGACGATGTGCCTCAAGCCGGGCGCTCGACGTGCTCGGCGGCGCGCGCGATGTTGCGCTGCATGCTGCCGAACACCAGGCCGTGGAAGGGTCGCACCGCCCACCAGTACGCATGGCCCGCGGCGCCGTGTGGATGGAACAGCGCCCGCTGGCGAAGCACCGACCGATCACCGTGGTCGGTCCTGTCGACGGAGAACTCGAGCCAGGCGAGTCCGGGCATCCGCATCTCGGCCCGCAGCCGCAGCCGGACACCGGTCTCGATCTTCTCGACCCGCCACCAGTCCAGCGAGTCGCCGGGCAGCAACCGATCCGGATCCCGTCGGCCGCGGGCCAGGCCGGGCCCGCCGCTGAGCCGGTCTATCCACCCGCGGGCGGTCCAGCCGAGTGGGAACGAGTACCACCCGCGGCGGCCGCCGATGCCCTCGATGATGTGCCACAGCGCCTCGCGGCCGGCGTCGACCGTACGCACGCGGTCGTCGACGTAGAGCGAGCCACCCGCCCAGTCGGGGTCGTCCGGCAGCGGCTCGCTCGGGGCGCCTATCGGGGTCGCCGAGGACCAGGCCGTCGGCACGTCGAGATCGCGGACCTTCGACAGGGCGAGCTCCACCGCTCGGTCGTAGCCGATCAGCCCGTCCGGTGGGTCGGGGACGAACTCCGCGATGTCGTGCTCGTCGGCGACCGCGGTGTTGCGAAGCGACTCGACCAGCGGCCGCGCCAGCCCGCGCGGAACCGGCGTCACGAAGCCGACCCACTCGCTCGACAACCCGGGCGACAGCACGGGTACGGGAACGATCCGTCGCCGCGGCAGGCCGACGATCGCGGCGAACCGCTGCATCATGTCCTGGTAGGTCAAGACATCCGGACCGCCGATGTCGAACCCACGACTCACCTCGGCGGGCAGTGCGGCCGCGGCGACGAGGTACCGCAGCACGTCGCGGATCGCGATCGGCTGGACCCGCGACCGCACCCAGCGCGGCGTGATCATCACGGGCAGCCGCTCGGTGAGATAGCGCAGCATCTCGAACGACGCCGACCCCGAGCCGATGACGATCCCGGCTCGGAGGACTACGGTCGGCACGCCCGACTCGAGAAGGACGTCGCCGACCTCGGCGCGCGACGCGAGATGCTCCGACAGCCGCTCGTCCGGCGCCACCAGACCGCCGAGGTAGACGAGGCGTGACACGCCGCGGTCACGTGCTGCGCTGGCGACGGTCTCGGCGATGTGCCGCTCCGTCTCGCCGAAGTCCCGGCCGGTGCCGATGGAGTGGAGCAGGTAGTAGCCGATGTCGACGCCGTCGAGCGCCTTGCGGACCTCCTCCGCGTCGGACGCGTCGGCCTCGGCGATCTCGACGTCGTCGTACCAGGGGCGGCGGAGCAGCTTGGCGGGGGAGCGGGCCAGCACCCGTACGCGGTAGCCGGCCCGCAGCAGTTCGGGGACGAGCCGGCCGCCGACGTAACCGGTGGCACCCGTGACCAGGCACAGCGGCGGTTGGTCAGAGTGCGTCGGATCGGGGATGGGCGGCATCGAGTCCTAGACGCCGGCCAACGCCTGGGCGGCCTCGGCGATGTCGTTGACGAGCGGACGCGCGCCGGTGTCGCTCACCGCCTGCTCCGGGACCGGCGCCGCGACGGCGACGGCCTGGGCTGCGGCGATCGCGGCGATGGCCGTGACGTGCCGCCGGAACAGGGTGGCATCGCGGGTGGCCAGCACCACCAGGGAGGGACGCAACGAGCGGACGCTGGACTCGAGCGTGTCGAACGGCGTGTCCGCGCCGAGGAACGTCACGCGCCAGCCGCGGCGCGCGATCAGGATGCCGAAGAGGATCAGGCCGAGGTCGTGCGCCTCACCGGGCGGGCCGGCGAGCACCGCCGAGGACGATCCGCCGCCGCCCCAGTCCCTCGCGAGTCCGAGCACGCGACCCCGGATCAGGTTGGAGGCGAAGTGCTCCTGCGCCACCGAGACGTCGCCGCTCGCCCATCGCTCGCCGAGATCGTGCAGATAGGGGATCAAGACGTCGGTGATCGCGAACTCGACGGACACCGTGCCGAGCAGTCGGTCGAGGGCGGCGTGGCCGGCGGCGGTGTCGAAGCGGTCGAGCGCCCGCTGCAGGCCGGCGGCGAGATCGTCGACCATCGGTTGGGCGATCGGTGTGGCCGCGTGGGGCTCGGTGGCGGCCAGCCGTGCCGCCTCGGCGGCCGACAGTCCGTCCGCGATCAGGGCGGCGGTACGGCGTACCCGCCCTTCGTCGGCAGCCGAGTAGAGCCGGAACCCGCCCGGCGACCGGGCCGGCTGGAGCAGGCCGTAGCGCTGCTCCCACGCGCGCAGCAGTTCGGGGGACACGCCGGTGCGCCGCGACAGCTCCCCGATGCGCATCACGCCGTCGTTCATGGCACGGCACTCTACAACTCTTTGACAGAACTCTCTACAAACTCTTGACAGACGTGCCTCACAGTTGCAGACTGAACTCTCGACAAACCTTCGACATGAGGAGGGACGTGAGATGAGGAAGCTCGACGTACTAGCGGCGGCCCTCGTCATTGTGGGCGCCCTGAACTGGGGTCTGGTCGCGATCGCAGAGTTCGATCTGGTCGCCGCCGTGTTCGGTCTCGACTTCGGCGAGACGAACGCCGCGACCCGGATCGTCTACGGCCTGGTGGGCCTGTCCGCGGTGTGGCTGATCACCCGCGCGCCGGCCTACGTGAACAGCGCCGGACGCCGATCGGCGGTGCGAGCATGAACCGCCGATGCGCACTCGCAGGTGCCACCGCTGCCGCGGCCCTGACGGTCACCGCACTGGCGCTCCCCACCCAGGCCTCGGCCGCCGACGCGGCCGGTGGCGGCGGAACCGCCAAGGTCAACGTCATCCACGGCATCCCGGGCGCGAAGGTCAAGGTCTGCCTCGACGGGAAGCCCGCGATCCGCGGCTTCACCTACGGGGAGAAGGTCATCGGCGCCGCCATCCCGGCGGGCAAGCACCGGGTTCGCGTCGTCGCCGCCAGCCGGAGCTGCCACGCACCAGCGATCCTCCGGGACCGCTATCGATTGCAGGCGGGCAAGAACTACACACTGGTCGCCGCCGTCAAGCCGTCCGGCACCCCGCGGCTGAAGGCGTACGGCAACCGGGTGAACCCCGTCGACAAGGGAACCGCGCGGCTTGTCGTGCGGCACACCGCGAAGGCGCCGGCCGTCAACGTGTGGGCCGGCAAGTCCAAGCTGATCGGCGGCCGCTCGTTCACGTGGGGCGAGAGCCGGACGTTCACCGTCCCGCGCGATCACTACCACACCAAGGTGACGCTGCCGGGCTCGGCCAAGCCGGTGATCGGCCCGCGTCGACTCGGGCTGCGGGCGGGCAACTCCTACCAGGTCTATGCCGTCGGGACGCCGGGCCACTACCGGCTGATCGTCGTCAAGATCCACGTGGGAACGCACTAGAAACGGGTACTGAGCAACCAGCGGGACGAGGAGCCGAGAGCGGGAGTGGCCCCTCGTCCTGCTGCCGTGTTGAACGTTTTGCGGCCCCCGCTCTCGATTGCAGTCACGCTCCGCGATCTCGCTGGTACTGATAGTCCCTAGACACCCAAGCACTTCGTCCCAACTCGGACAAAACAGAATTCGCGATCGGTGACAACTTGCGCTTGGACGCTGACAACCTTGTCCGTGACGCACCCGCGTCGAAGTCAACCGAGCGATGAACAGTAGGAGATCTACTGGTCCGTTCGCGAAAGCGGCCCGCAAACCCTTGATGCTGTCGAGCCGTGGACGCGTAACGCCAGAAGTCGAGAAGGCGGATGGAGATGACCGAGCAGGTGGACGACAGGCGCCGGGTACGGGTGTGGTTCGGCAACGAGGTGATCTGCACGCACGTTGCCGACCCCCTGGAGGCCGAGCGCTATGCCGCGCTGATGCAGCAGCGGTTCGCCGGCCTGTCGGTCACGGTCGACGACGCACCCGCCGTCGGCGACATCAGCCTTCCGCACGAACTCCTCTGGGAGCGGACGGTCACCTGATGCGTCGATTCGTCTTGGTCCGCTACGACGATCCCTCCGGAGTCAGCGGCACCGGCGTCGTCGCCCACGGCGTCGAATTCTGCGACGGGTCGGTCGCACTGCGCTGGGTCTGCGCGCGGCCGTCGACGACCGTCTGGGATTGCGTCGACGACATGATCCACGTCCACGGCCACTCCGGCCGGACCGTCGTCCGCTGGCTCGACCAGGTCGCGTCCTTCGAGGCCGAGTACGCGATGAGCGGCAGCTGACGCTCAACGCCGCACCGTCGGCCGGCGTCGCTCATGAGTCGGCACGCACGTAGGTCCCCAGGCCCGGCACGGTGGTGACGAGGCCGCGCTCTCGCAGCAGCCGAGTGGCCCGGCGTACGGTGCCGAGCGACACCTGGAACTCCGTGGCGAGGGCGCGCTCGTTGGGCAGCACGGCGCCGCACGGCAAGGTGCCGTCCCCCATGCGGTCGGTGATGTAGTCGGCCAGCTTGACGTAGAGATAACCCGGGATCTTGGTGTCCGGGTCGAACGGGATAGGTACCGTACCCACCAGTCTCCTCCTGCGCTTTCAGGAAGGGGATGAGGGGCCGGTGAGAAGTAACGGCTTCACACCGGCCCTGCCTTTGCCCGGGCAACCCCCCATCCGATCGGATATGCCGACGGCCCGTGACACCGAAATGTCACAGGCCGCTGAGGAACAAGCTAAGGGGCGCCACTGACATTTCTCGCCCGCGCGACACCGCGTGTCGCGGCAGCGTTCGCTCGTGTATATGGCGCCTCACCGGACCGAGATCGTGACGATCGGAAGGCTCGGCCGATGGTGCCGACGCGCGCTCGTCTGGGCGAACAAGGCCCGCTCGACCCGCCCGATGACCTGGACGCAGAAATCCCGCCAGGCGTCGTTGGCGACGGAGTGCGGAACCGAGCGGGCGTCGAGGACGGTCGCGACGAACGAGACGTTGCGGGGGAGGGCGTCCATTAGCCCGGCGCGCAGTCGCCCGACATGACTGACGAACGCCGTCTCGGACCGGGCTACCGCGACGAGGACGATCTCGCCCCGGCCGAACGTGGCCAGGCAGCCGTCGCGTACGTCGTCGTCGTGCAGCCAGTCCCGAGCCGTGGCACCCAGCCGGGTCACGAGCTCCACGCCGGCGAGATGTCCGACCGCACGCGCGTCCGCGGCGCTCAAGCCCTCGATGTAGCCGCTGAGATCGTTGACCTCGCCGATGGCGAACCCGACCGAGCGACCGGCGTGGAGGTGCTCCGCGAGCATGCCGGGCAGGCGGGCGAAGAATCCCGGCCAGGCGACGAAGCCCGTCAGGGGATCGTCGCGAGCCGACATCCACCACGATCCGATCGCCGGCGGTGGAAACCACTCTCGACGACCGGACGACGACGGCCCCATCGACCGGCCGTATCCACAGGTCATCGGATCGCTCCCGCTAGGACAGCCGGCCCGCGGCGATCACGAGCGCGGCGAGCACCACGTCGGCCGACGGCAACGGCGTACGCGGGAACCGCCGGGACCACATCCAATGCAGGACGCCGTCGGGTGTCCGCGACGGCGGCACCAGGACCGGCGTGGTCGGCTCGACCCGGCGGACGCCGTAGCCCGGCCACTCGGCCCGCCAGGTCGGGTCGACCGGCGCGGTCACCATCAGCCATCGGCCGTCCGGAGTCCTCACCGTGGGCGGCCAGATCGGCAGGCGCTGGTGCTCCAGCTCGCGCAGGCCGGCCGCGCCCACGACGGCGGGGATCCGCCACATGTCGAACGCCGTGCCCGGCACCGCCATGACCGACGGCGCCGGCTCCACGCCGGACCAGGCCGCCTCGATGGCGGTCCGACTGCCGAGCGGGTTGCCGTCCCGCGATAAGGCGTGTGCACCCGGCCGGCCGCAGGCCGCATCGGCACACGCACATGCCCAGCCACGCCGGCGAAGCCCGACCGTCCGCCGCCGTCGCTCGGCCCTCACCAACGGGAACGCGGGAACGACCGACGCGCCGACGCTCGCGTAGGCGAGTGCGGTGTCGAACAGTGCGTTGCGTCGACGTGCCATGGACCCCTCCGGCGTACGACTTCATGCCCCATCCATTCGCCTTCGTTCTGGTGCGGACCATGGTGGGGACGGCTCCAGCGCCGGTGGGACGACGGACGCGTCCCACTGCGGCAGGCCGCGGACCGGAGCGGCGGGCCGCGCTAGGCCGCGATCACCCCGCGATGCGGGGCCGACTCCGACGATTCTTTCCACGAGGGAGGTGACAGACATGGCACGGACAACGACAGACAAGCAGCGAGCCGCTAAGCAGATCGCCGAGCGACTCGCAACCCGCGACCCCGCCAACACCGATTGGCGACACGGCGCGCCACTCCGACGTATCGCTGAAGCATTCTCCGCATCGGTAGAGGCCGGGGCTGAGCTCGACGTTTCTGGGAGCAGGGATCCGGCGACACAACGGTGTCGTAGGTCAGATGTGTGTCCGAGGGGGGACTTGAACCCCCACGCCCTATTACGGGCACTAGCACCTCAAGCTAGCGCGTCTGCCAATTCCGCCACCCGGACTGGGCTCCGGCCGGGGGTCCGGAGCGCGGCGTCACTGTACCAAAGGGAGAGCCGCCGCCAACCGTCGCGTCTTGGGCACTTAGCGGGCAGGATGGAGAGATGACGACGAGCGATTCGCGGCCTTCGTACGACCCGGCCGCCAGCGTCCTCGAGCACTGCCGAGCCCTGGTCCGGATGGACACCTCGAACTATGGCGACGACTCCGGTCCGGGCGAGCGGAAGGCCGCGGAGTACGTCGCGGAGCGGCTGACCAACGCAGGTCTGGATCCTGAGCTGCACGAGTCGCATCCGGGTCGGGCCAGCGTGATCGCGCGCTGGGACGGGCGAGACAGGGACGCCGAGCCGCTGCTGCTGCACGGCCATCTCGACGTGGTCCCGGCCGTGGCCGACGACTGGACGGTGCCCCCGTTCGCCGCGGAGATCGTCGATGACTACCTCTACGGTCGCGGCACCGTCGACATGAAGGACTTCGACGCGATGCTGCTGTCCGTGCTGGAAGCGCGGCAGCGGGCGGGCTGGGCGCCGCGGCGGCCGATCGTCCTCGCCTTCACGGCCGACGAGGAGGCTGGCGGTCGGAGCGGAGCGCATTGGCTGGTCGACGAACACGCAGACCTGGTCGCCGACTGCACCGAGGCGATCGGAGAGGTCGGCGGGTTCTCGACCGAGGTGGCCGGCCGGCGGCTCTACCTGATCGAGTCCGGTGAGAAGGGCATGACCTGGGTGCGGCTGACCGCTCGGGGCAACGCGGGCCACGGCTCGATGCGGCACCCGGACCATGCCATCGCACAACTGGCCGCAGCGGTCGCCGCGATCGGAAACTACGAATGGCCGGCGGAGCCCGGTCCGTCGATGCGTCAGCTGCTCGAGCAGATCCGTGAGCTCACCGGCTCGACCAGCGACGACCCGGACAAGCTGATCGCCGAGCTCGGCCCGGCCGCCCGGATGATCGGCGCCGGCATCCGCAACACGACGAACCCGACCATGCTGCGCGCCGGCTACAAGGTCAACGTCGTTCCCGGTGAGGCGCACGCGTGGGTCGACGGTCGGTTCCTGCCTGGGGAGCGCGAGGACTTCGTCGCCTGGCTCCACGAGCATTCCGGGCCAGGCGTCGAGGTCGAGATCGAACACGAGGACATCGCACTGGAAGACGAGTTCGCCGGTGACCTCGTCGACGCGATGGTCACGTCGCTGCTGGCCGAGGATCCGGAGGCCCATGTCGCGCCCTACCTCATGTCCGGCGGCACCGACGCCAAGGCCTGGTATCGGCT
>Ga0075431_100000285_pt1 | contig 39649 bp, 39 predicted proteins | sample RhiMetdeltSRZDD5_FD_75297 | JGI IMG/M metagenome (GOLD analysis project Ga0075431, IMG submission 75297) | Populus rhizosphere microbial communities from Tennessee, USA - Rhizosphere MetaG P. deltoides SRZDD5 | ecosystem: Host-associated > Plants > Roots > Rhizosphere > Soil | place: USA... | reverse complement strand
ACCTCTTCGAGCACCAGGTCCTCGACCTCGGGGCGGGGCAGCTTCTCCAGCAGGAGCCCCGACCGGGGGTCCATCAGGAGCGAGTCGCCGCTGCGCAGCTTCTCGTTCTGGAGCCCGGCGGAGATGTCGACCACCCGCTCCTCGTCGGCCCGGCCGACGATGATCGCCCGGCGGCCGTCCTCGAGCTTCTCCTTGAGGGTGACGACCTCGCCGTTGGTCTCGGGGGTTCGGGCGAGCACGACGTTGAGCGACTCGTTCAGGACGACCTCGCCGCCTCGGACCAGCTCCTCCTCGTCGAGGGCCGGGTGGACGGCGACGCGCATCTTGCGGCCGCCCGAGTACACGTCGACGGTGCCGTCGTCGTTGCGGTTCAGCAGCGTGCCGTACGCCGACGGCGGCTGGGTGAGCTTGTCGACCTCTTCGCGCAGGGCGGCGATGTGGTCGCGCGCCTCACGCAGCGTGTAGGTGAGCTTCTCGTTCTGCGCGACGGCTTGGGCCAGCTGGCCCTTCGTCTCGAGCAGACGCTCCTCGAGGGTGCGCACCCGCTTGGGTGCATCTTGCAACCGACGCCGCAGCGCCAGGATCTCTTCTTCGAGCACCCGAATGGTGTCTGCATCCTCGATGGACGGACGGGGCTCGTTCTCTCGCTCAGCGACCACGATCACCTCCTCCGACCAAGGTTCGACGGGTGGCCGACCAACGGACGTACCTGCGTTTTGGGACCCTACACCGGCACCACCCGTGGGCGTGACCATTACCCCGTCGATGCTTCCCGACTGCCGCCGGCCGGATTCCTCGATGAATTTCTATCGGGTTTGCCTTGTTTATCATCGGGATGAGTAGAGTTCGCCTTCTACTCCCAAACGGATTTCCGTGTGGTCTTCTAGCCAGGAGCGACGCACAGCATGAAGGTCTGGATCGATCAGGATCTCTGCACCGGTGACGGTCTCTGCGAAGAGATCGCTCCCGACGTTTTCACCCTGCTGGACGACGGCCTGGCCTACGTCAAGGAGGGCGACAAGATCTTTGCCGACCCCGGTGGCGCCGAAGGCCTGGCGGTCGTGCCGGCCGGCCAGGAAGAGGCCACCATCGAGGCCGCCGAGGAGTGCCCCGGCGAGTGCATCTTCATCGAAGTCGACTGATCGCACACGCTGAAGCTCGCTGACGCTGCGACGTCCGTGCCCTTCGACGGGCTCCGGACGTCGCAGCTTCGCGTTCCGGCTCAGACCAGGCAGTCCCCGGTGTCCTTGGCGGTGCCGAGGTCGCTGTTGAGCAACGGACGCAGCTCGCCCAGGTCCAAGGCGTAGGCCACGCCCTGCTTGTCGGGCGCCACCGCGAACGCCACGCCCACCACCTCGCCCTGCACGTCGACCAGCGCCGAGCCCGAGTCGCCCGGGTGCAGGTTCGACGCCAGCACCAGCACGTCGCGGCGGGACTCCCGGCGGTCATAGACGTCCCGGCCGACCGCGGTGATCTCCTCCGAGATCCGGAAGGGGCTGATCGTCAGCGGCCCGCCGCCGGGGTGGCCGAACACCCCGCCCTCGTCCCCCACCTTGGCGTCCCGCAGCGGCAGCGCCGGCCGGCCGAGGTTCCGGACCCGCAGCACCGCCAGGTCCCGGCCCGAGTCGAACGCCACCACGGTGGCGTTGCGGACGTCGCCGTTGTCCAGCTCGACCTCGGTCTCGTCCTCCCCCGCCACCACGTGGGCGTTGGTGACGATCAGGTCGTCGTCGACCACGAAGCCGCTGCCCTCCTGCACCCGCCGGCAGGCGATGCCCTGCACCTTCACCGTCGACCTGGTGACCTGGTTGGTGATCGTCTGGGGCAGGCCCGCGGCGGTCGGCGGCGGGCCCACGTCCGGTGCCTGCTCGAGGCCCCCGAACACCAGCGGCCACGACTCCTCGCCCATCAGCCGGCGCAGGCCCTGCAGGACCGACGGCGGGTTCGGGAAGTGCTCGTGCACCTGCTGGGCGATCTCCGAGCCGTAGGTCTGCTCCGCGAGCCAGCCGTTCGACGCCAGCAGCGGCAGCAGAAGCCACAGCGCCACGAGCACGCCGAGGATGCCCGCCGCGGCGCCCGCCCCCTGGTCGACGTGCTTGCTCGGACCCTCGGGCCGCTCGACGTGCAGCTTCGACCCCAGCGTCAGGCCGATCCCCTGGCCCACCAGCGCCGAGCCCACCAGCGTGGCGATGGCCACCATCTTCATCGAGATCTCGTTGGCCCCCTCCAGCCGCCGCATGAGGTACGGCAGGAGCAGCCCCGCGCCGATGACGAACCCGACCCCGAGGCCCAGCCATGACACCACCCGGGTGAAGAACCCGAGCCGGTAGCCGCCAACCGCGGCGCCGATCACGAGCAGGACCAGAACGAAGTCGAGGAGGTTCAAAGGCGCACCCGCCTGTCGTCGGGGTTCAGGGGGAAGGGAAGGTGACTAGGTAAGCAGACGGGCGGACGTCAGGAAGCCGGTGTGGGCGACCATCCGGTGGTCGGGGCGGACGGACTGGCCCTCGATGTGCCAGCCCCGGTTGAGGACCTCGATGGTGTCGGCCAGGCCGAAGCCGGCGTCGTCGAGCACGCCGCGCAGCTGGGCCGCTTGGGTGATCTGCGGCGTGTAGGCCACCAGGATCCCGCCCCGGTGGAGCGCCTTGGCGGCGTGGTCCACCACCCGCCACGGCTCGGGCAGGTCGAGCACCACCCGGTCGAGGTCGTCGACGTCGATGCCGTCGTACACGTCCCGCTGCTCGACGTGGTAGCGCTCGACGGCCTCGGCGCCGAGGAACGTCGTCACGTTGCGCACCGCCCGGGCGGCGAAGTCCTCCCGCAGCTCGTAACCGGTGACGTCTGCCCCCGCCCGCAGCAGGGTCATCGACAGCGCCCCCGACCCGACGCCCGACTCCAGCACCCGCGCCCCCGGGAAGATGTCGGCCAGCATCAGGATCGGGCCCAGGTCCTTGGGATAGATGACCTGGGCGCCCCGCGGCATCTTGAACACGAAGTCGGCGAGCGTCGGCCGGATCGCCAGCAGCCGCCCTCCGAGGCTGGAGCGCACGCTCACGCCCTCGGGCTGGCCGATGAGCGCGCTGTGGGGCAGCACGCCCACGTGGCTGTGGAACTCCCCGCCTTCGGCGAGGGTGATCAGGTACCGCCGGCGCTTCGAGTCGACGAGCATGACCTGCTCGCCCACCTTGAGCTCGCTCATTGCTTCCCGCTCCCGGCCCCGGCCCGGGCGCCGCGGGAGCGGGGCTTGCGGATGAGCTCGACCGGTACCGGGTCGTGGCCGGCGGTGCGCTCGACCAGCCGGCAGAACGCGCACAGCGTGTCCGGGGTCGGCGCCCCGCAGCGCTCGCACGCGCCGAGCGCGCCCTTGGCCTCGGCCGCCTCGGGCTGGAAGCGGTCGGCGGCCCGGGCGAGGAATCCGAAGTAGAAGTCGTGCTTCGAGCCCGGCGATCCCGCCTCGATGAGGTTCAGCGCCTCCTTGTAGCGCAGGTGCCGGTTGCCCTCGGCCATCGGGCACTCCTCGACCACGTAGTCGATGCCCCGGATCACGCAGTAGGCGGCGGTCTCCCGCTCGCTGAGCCGCACCAGCGGCTTGACCTTGCGGGGGAACCCGTCGGTCGCGGGCAGCACCGGCAGCTGGCGGCCCAGGTACTCGGTCTGCCAGTGCAGGGTGTTCCCCAGCAGCACGGCGGCCTCGTCGTCGAGGTTGTGGCCCGTGGCCACCACGTCGAACCCGCCGTCCAGCGCGGTCTTGTCGAACAGGTGGCGTTTGGAGAGACCGCACGCCGAGCACGGCACCCGCCGGGTGACCCGGGCGGCGGTCGGCACGTCGTAGCCGTAGTCCTCCCGCAGGTCGACGTGGTGCAGCGGCAGGCCCCGGTCCTCGGCGAAGGCGACAGTCATGGCGGTGCTGTGGGTGCTGTACTCGCCGATGCCGAGGCCGATGGTCATGCCCTCCACCTGGTAGCCCAGCTCCACCAGGATGTCCCACAGCGCCAGGCTGTCCTTGCCGCCCGACACCGCGACCAGCACCTTCTCGCCCGGTTCGATCATCTTGTGGTCGTGGATGGCCTTGGCGACCTGGTCGCGGCAGAACTTCAGCAGGTGCTCACCGCAGAAGTTGGCGTTGTGGCGCCGCAGGTCGATGACCGCGGGCCCGCGGCAGACGGTGCACTTCACCTAGGCACCCCCGGAGATGACCGGGCGGATCTCGACGACGTCGGCGTCCTCCAGGACCACATCGCCCGGGACCAGGGTGTCACCCCGGATGACCAGCACCGATTCGCGGTTGAGGTCGAGCTGGCCCAGCAGCTTGGCGACCGTCATGGGCCCGGCGACGTCGAGCTCTCGGCGAGGGTTGCGCAACACGACTCTCATGGCGAGGTCCATTGTCGCGTGCGACGCCGAGGGTCCCTAACGCTTCGTGGTGCCGTACACCTCGTCGAGGTGGTCGATCCGCAGGGCCTGACCCGGCTTCAACTGGCCCCGGTAGACGAGCTTGGGCTCGCTGCCGATGGCCTTGCGCACCTGCCGCAGCCCGAAGGCCCCGACCGCGACCCACAGCCAACCCCGCGACGTGCCCCAGAAACCCCGCTGGATGCCGCGGGACTGCAGCATCCGCAGCAACCCCTCGGTGCGGCTCACCGAACGCCGGGCCATCAGACGCGCCGGATCTCGACGATGGTGGTCTTCTTCTTGCCACCCCGCACGCCGAGCAGGAAGGTGATGATCAGGATGAGCACCCCGACCACGGCGGCGACGGTGACCATGGTGTTCTTGGTCGACGCGACCTCGTCGCCCACGCCGCTGTAGACCTCGCGGAGCTTGGCCTCCAGGTCGTCGCGGGTGATCCGATGGCTGGGGCTCTCGGTGGGGGCTGCTTTGGCCATGACCTAGCCCTTCTGCTTCTGGTTCTTCTGGATCCGGCTGAAGGCGAGGATGCACAACACCCCGCCGACGAGGAGCGTGATGAGGTACGGCGCCCACGACCAGCTGCCGTCGAACGTATCCCCCGTGATCCCCTCGGTCTGCAGCGTCCGCAGCAGCGAGAGCAGCAGCAGGATGACCCCCGTGCTCCCCACCACCGCGCCGGAGAAGCCGAACGCGATGTAGCGGCCGACCCCCTTCAGCGGCTCGACCGTCTCCTGCCGCGCATAGTCCTTGGTCAGGCCCCACAGCTCCGTGACGACCTGCGGCACGCTCTTGTTCTCGGGCAACGCGATTTCCCCTCTAGCGGACGTCTCGTTGTAGCACGCGGTGCGTCCTACGCCCGCGATCCCCCCGGTTGCGGGCGCTTCGGCTACTTGGGCAGCAGCGCCTCGATGTCGACGCCCCGCGGGTAGCCCACGAGGATCTCGGCGAGCTTGTTGCGCCACGCCTCGATCTCGCGGTTGGGGATCGTCCCGCCCGGCCGGTTGGCGACGAACGAGAACATCAGGCTGCCGCCCTGGGTCGGGTCGGCCCGCCCGGCGAGCGCGGTCACCGAGTTGAGCGTGCCGGTCTTGGCGTGCAGCCGGCCGACGATCGGCGTGCCCTTGAACACGTTCCACAGGGTTCCGGTCTTGCCGGCCACCGCCGAGTGCTCGACCAGCGAGGGCCCAGTGTCGGGTCGGGTGATCAGGCTCATCAGCAGCTGGCAGGACACCTGGTCCTGGGTCGACAGGCCGGAGCCGTCGACGATCTTGGCGTCGCCCAGCTCGACTTGGTGATCGGCCAGGATCTTGGTCGCCGCGGCGGCCCCCGCCTGGGCGGTGCCGATGCCCCCGGAGCGCTGGCCCAGCTCCTTCAGCAGCATCTCGGCCGTGTCGTTGTCGCTCTCGGTCAGCATCTCGCCGACGATCTCCTCGATCGTCGGCGACGGCAGGGTCGCCAGCGTCGTGAGCATCGCGCCCGCCGGGGCCTTGCCGCTCTTCGGTGGCCCCACCACCTGGACGCCCCGCTCCCGCAGCAGCGCGGTGATGACCCCGGCCGCGTGCTGGGCGGCGTCGGGCGCTGCGGTCCGCGAGGCCGGTCCGCGGTAGGCCGCCGGGAAGCCCTCGTAGCCGTCGTTGATCATCAGCGCGCCCAGCTGGCCGACCACGTTCTGGGAGTGGAAGCTCGCCGGCCACGCGGGGTTGAAGCGCTGGGTGTCGTACTTGCTGCCGTCGCCGACGACGCTGCCGGTGATCTTCGTGACCCCGGCCGCCTTGATGGCGTCGGCCAGCTTGCCCGGATCGCTGATCAGCGACGGCTGGCGCCCCTCGTAGAGCTGCTTGGCGTACGGGCCGGTGGTCAGGACCGGGTCGCCGCCGCCCACGATGTAGAGGTCACCGGAGATCTGGCCGTTCGCCGGCGGGGCAGCCGCGCTGGCCACGGTGTCGAGGTGGGCGTCGGGGCCGAGCTCGAGCAGCGCGGCCGTGCCGGTGACGAGCTTCTGGGTCGAGGCGCCGGCCAGCGGCGTGGCCGGGTTGCGGCTGAACAGGGTCTCCCCGCCGGACTGGACCACCAGGCACGACGCCGACGGCAGGCCGCCCGCCCAGGACGCGAGGTCGCCCCGGAGCCGGGCGTTGGCCACTGGCGCCGCCAGCAGCTCGGGCACCCGGCGGGCCGACAGCACCGGCGTGGTCGGGGTCGGCTGGTCGAGGGCCTCGGCACTGCTGTCGCGGTCGAGCAGCAGGGCGGCGACGCCGGCGAGAAGCGCGACCGCACCCAGCACCGCAGGTGTCACCCAGGCCGGGAAGCGCCGGGCCTCGCTCGGCAGGGTGGGGCGGCCGGGGCGGGGCGGGAGGTCGTCGCCGCTGGCCATCCGCTGGGCCCGCATCCGCTCCCGCAGCCGCTCGCTCTCCCGCAGGCGCGGCGGCATGACGTTGGCGGGGTCCTGGCCGGGCGGTCGGCCCGGTGGCATCGGCCGGCCGGATTCGCGGCGCATGTGCCGCGGCGGCTGGTCGCTCACTGTGCACCTCGACTCGGCCACAGGCCGAGGCCGCTTCTGCTGTGTCGCGGAGGGCGGAGCGACCTCACAGGAGCCCTCGGCGCTGCAGCCAGCGGGAGCGCTGCCACAGGTGGTCGAGGGCGATGACGGCGCGGTTGGCGGAGGCGTAGCAGAGGCGGCCCGCCTCCCGGAGCGTGACGACCGCGGGGTTGTCGGGCACGGTGGTCGCCAGCTCGGTCGCCACCATGACGGGCTTGCCGGTCCGCTCGCTGGCGTCGATGGCGGCCTGGGCGAAGCGGGCGTCCTGGCGCTCGTGGTAGGCCACGATGCGCTGCAGGCCCTCCTCGTCGGCGAAGCGGCCCTCCCGCATGAGCTTCGCCTCGTTGGACTGGATGCCGATGCCGAGGAAGATCACGGCGTCGATGTCCGGGTGCCCCGCCACCAGGTCGAGCACTGCGGGGACGGTGTCCCGGGTCTCGCCGCCGGCCATGTCGATGGGGTTGTTGCGGCTCCACCGGGGCGGCAGCTGCTCGTCGATGGCGGCCCGCAGGTCGGCGGGCAACGGCGCCAGCTGCAGGCTGCTCTGGCTGATGGCGTCGGCCGTGGCCACGCCCCAGCCCCCGGCCGTTGTCACCACCGCCACCCGGTTGCCCCGGGGCAGCGGCTGCGATGCGAAGGTCGCCGCCACGTCGAACGCGCCCTCGACGGTGGGCGTCCGGACCACCCCGGCCTGCCGGCACATCCCGTCGAAGACCCGGTCGTCACTGGCCAGCGACCCCGTGTGACTGGCCGCGGCCCGCTGGCCCTCGGCCGAGCGGCCGCCCTTCACCAGCACCACCGGCAGGCGCTCGGCGACCCCGCGCAGGCGGTCGAACACGGCCCGGCCCACGCCGGTGCCGACGCCTTCCAGGTAGGCGAGCGCCACCGAGGTCGCCGGGTCGTCGGCGAAGAAGTCCAGGTAGTCGGGCACGCTCACGGCCGCGGCGTTGCCGGCCGACACCGCCCGGCTGATGCCCACCCCGGTCTGGCCGGCGTAGTTCAGCCACGAGCTGACGAAGTTGCCCGACTGGCTGGCCACACCGATGCGACCGGCGGGCGGGTAGGGGCCGACGATCTGGGCGCACAGCTGGGCCGGCGTCGAGACGATTCCCTGACCGTTGGGGCCGGCCACGAGGATCCCGAGCTCGTCGGCCAGCGCCACCAGTTCGGCTTGGATGCGGGTGCCGTCCTCCCCCGCCTCCCCGTAGCCCCCGGCCGCGATGAACGCCGCGGTGATGCCCTTCTTGGCGCAGGCCCGCAGCAGGTCGGCGTTGGTCGGTGCCGGCGTGCAGACGAACACGAGGTCGATCTCGCCGTCGGGCAGCTCGGCGACGTCCCGCACGCAGGCGATGCCCAGCACCTCGGCGCCGTCCCGGTTGGTGGCGTAGACCTTGCCCTCGTAGCCGCAGGCCAGGATGTTGTGGAGGGCGACGAACCCGAACTTGCCGGGATGCGTCGAGGCACCCGCGACCAGCACCCCGCGGGGGTCGAACAGCGCCCGGAACTGCTCGGCGGTGGCGCTCATGCCGTCACCTCCACGAGGGCGTCGACGGCGATCGGGCGGCCGTCGACGATCAGCAGGGGGTTGAGGTCGGCGGCGGCGAGGTCAGCGTGCTCGGTCGCCGCCCGGGAGAGGCCGAGGAGCACGTCGGCCACGGCGTCCCGGTCGACCGCCGGCTCGCCCCGGAAGGGGCCGAGCAGCGCCTGGGTGGCCAGGTCGTCGATCATCTCCTCGGCGTCGGTGCGGGTGATCGGCACGAGCCGGAAGGCGACGTCGGCGACGGCCTCGGCGAGGATCCCGCCCACCCCGAGCATCACGGTCATCCCGAACTGGTCGTCGTGGTGGAGCCCGGCGATCAGCTCCCGGGTGGCCCGCAGCATCGGCGCCACCAGGAGGTGGACCTCGCCGTCCTCAGGGGTCGCCGCCGCCAGCAGGCTCTCGGCCGCAGCCCGCACGGCCTCGGCGGTGCCGACGTTCAGGCGGACGAGGCCCCGCTCGGTCTTGTGGGCGATGGCATCACCACCGAGCTTGACGGCGACCGGGTAGCCGAGGGCGGTCGCGGCCTCGACCGCGGCGTCCGCGGTGGCCACGACCTGTTCGGCCGGGAAGGGGACACCGAAGGCGCCCAGCAGCTCCTTCGAGCTCGCTTCGGAGAGGGTCGGCACGGGGGGTCAGGCTAGTAACCGTCATGTGGCTGCCCGAAGTCGGGCCATCCACCTGGAAATCCGCTCGCTGGAGGGCCGATTCGCTGGTTAGAACAGCGGCGTGCGTGAGGTCGGCTTCGTCGCAGGTGTTCCCGGTCAGGGCTTCCTGGCGACGTTCGTCGCGCTCGACGACCAGAGAAGCTGACCCCCTTCCCGCCGTCGGAGCCCCGGGGAGGGGCGTACCGACGTGGCGCATTCGACGTGCACCAGGGCTCCCCCTGGACTGACCGAACGTTCAAAGGAGCCCTTCCATGGCCAAGGCGGCCTTCGTGCGGGACAAGCCGCACTGCAACATCGGGACCATGGGTCACGTCGACCATGGCAAGACCACGCTGACCTCGGCGATCACCCAGGTGCTGGCCCGGCAGACCGGGTCCGGCACCGGCATGTCGTTCGAGGAGATCGACCGCGCCCCCGAGGAGCGGGACCGCGGCATCACGATCAACATCGCCCACGTCGAGTACGAGACGGCGCGGCGCCACTACGCCCACGTCGACATGCCCGGTCACGCCGACTTCGTGAAGAACATGATCACCGGCGCGGCCCAGGTCGACGGCGCGATCCTCGTGGTCTCCGCCGCCGACGGGCCCATGCCCCAGACCCGGGAGCACGTCATCCTGGCCCGCCAGGTCGGGGTGCAGCACCTGGTCGTGGCGCTGAACAAGGCCGACGCCGCCGACGGCGAGCTGCAGCAGCTCGTCGAGATGGAGCTGCGCGACCTGCTCGACGCCTACGGCTACGACGGCGCCGCGGTGCCGATGGTCCCGGTGTCCGCGACCGGTGCCCTCGCGGGCGAGGCGCGGTGGGAGGCCGCCATCGTCGAGCTCATGGAGGCGGTCGACGCCGCCATCCCCGAGCCCGTGCGGGCGGTCGACCAGCCGTTCCTCATGGCTGTGGAGGGCATCCAGTCGATCACCGGCCGGGGCACCGTGGTGACCGGGTTGGTGACCCGGGGTCGCGTCGCGGTCGGGGCCGAAGTCGACGTCGTCGGGCTCCGCGAGCCGGTGCGGTCGGTGGTGACCGGCATCGAGTCGTTCCGTCGCACGATGGGCGAGGCGATCGCCGGTGACAACGTCGGCATGCTGCTCCGCGGCGTCGGCAAGGACCAGGTGGAGCGAGGGATGGTGGTGGTCCAGCCGGGCTCGATCACCCCTCGGCGGCGCTTCGGCGCCGCCCTCTACGCGCTGAGCGCGGCCGAGGGTGGGCGGCACCGGCCGTTCGCGACGGGCTACTCGCCCCAGTTCTTCTTCCTGACCGCCGGCGTCACCGGGGTGGTGACCGTGGTGGACGGTGCCCCGGTGCTGCCGGGCACCCACGCCGAGGTCACCGTCGAGCTCGGGCGGGACGTCGCCATCGACGTCGGGCTCGACTTCGCGGTCCGGGAAGGCAACCGCACCATCGGGGCGGGGACCATCACCGAGCTCCTGTGAGCACGTGGGGCCGGAGGGGCGATCCTTCGGCCCCACGTCGCGCCCGGGATCCCCGGGCTCAGGTCGTGGGCTCGGGTTCGAGCGCGTCCCGGAAGAAGGTCCGGATGTGCTCGATGCGGGTCTCGAGCGCCTGGTCGGTCATGGGGTCCCGGCCGAGCAGGCCTTCGAGGAAGTGCACGTCGCTGAAGTAGTTGAGGATGGCGCCGTAGCCGCTGATGATCAGCTGCTCGGGGTCCTGCTTGCGGAAGCGGCCGGCGCCCATCTCCCGCTCGAAGTAGCCGACGGCCTGCTGGAACCAGGGCCGCAACGCCTCCCCGAGGTCGAAGCCGAGGTGGTCGCTCCCGGCGGCCAGCGACTCGTGCCGGACCAGCCGCACGAAGTCGGGGTTCTCGACGAACCACCGCCACGCGGTGGTGAGCACCTGGTCGAGGTAGGTCCATCCCTCGATCTCGGGGATGTCGATGGCCTCCTCGATCCGGATCGCCCAGTCCGACAGGGCGCCCTCGAACACGGCCTGGTAGATGGCTTCCTTCGACGGGAAGTGGTGCAGCAGGCTGGCGCGACGGATCCCCACCCCGGCTGCGATGTCGTTCAGCGATGTCCCGTCGTAGCCGTGCTCGGAGAAGCAGCGGCGTGCCTCGGCGAGGATCATCGATCGAGTGGAACCCGACTCACCCTCGTTCGCCACGCTCGCAGGGTACCGGTCCCGGCGTGCACTCTCGGGCACTTAACTTCAGGTGCCGTTACATGCCGTAGGTTTCGGGCCATGGATATCGTCGCCGCGCTGTTCATCGAGGGGATCGACCTCAGCTCGCCGTACCCGGGCGGGCCGACCCGGATCGACCTCACCGGCGTCCACTTCTCGGCGACACCTCCGTCGGCGCCCCCGGTCACCGTGACGCCCCACCTCGTGGTGCTGGTCCGCTGCCCGCCGGACGGCGACAGCAACGGCGTCCTCGAGGTGGTCTTCCGAGCTGGCGACGATGTGATCGCCCGCAACGTCCAGCCGCTGCAGGTCGAGCCGGGCAAGTTCACCTACCGCCTGGTCCGGGCCGAGCTGGAGCTCGCCGACTACGGGACCGTCGAGGCCCACTGCCGCATCGGCACCGGGCCCGCCACGGTCGTCCCCTACACGCTGGTGCCCGCCCCCGAGGCCACCGAGGGAACCGCAGCCGGCGGTGACGGCGCGGCCGGCCCCCCGCACGAGGGCTGATGTCGTTCATCGCCGCCATCTCGCGCCACCCGTCGGCGGCCGACGCCACCGCCGAGGTCGTCGGGCAGGTGCTCGAGCGCGACGGCGCCCAGCCCGACCTGGCGCTGGTGTGCTGCACGACCCCGCACGTCGACGCGTTCGACGAGATCGTCGGCACGATCAGCACGCTGGTCAGCCCGGCCCGGCTGCTCGGGGTCACCGCGGGCGGGGTCATCGGCCGGCACGAGGAGGTCGAGGACATCCCCGGCCTCAGCCTCTGGACCGCTCGCCTCGGCTACGTGCCCGAACCGGTGCGCCTGACAGCCGCCAGCACCACCGCCGGCGTCGCCCTCCAGGGCCTCCCCCACGTCGACCCCGACGCGGGCACCACTGCCCTGCTGCTGGCCGACCCGTTCACCCTGCCGGTGCCCGACGTCCTCGACGTGATCGCCGCCAACGAGCGGCCGCTGCCGGTCATCGGCGGACTCGCCTCGGCCGGCATGTCGCCCGGCCACAACCGCCTCGCCCTCGACGACGACGTCTACGACGACGGCGGGGTCGGCGTCCTCCTGCAGGAGGTCGAGACCGTGGTGTCGCAGGGCTGCCGGCCCATCGGCTCCCCGATGATCGTCACCAAGGCCGAGGGCAATCGCCTCTACGAGCTCGCCGGGCGCAGCGCCCTCGAGCGCCTCGAGCTGCTGCTCGGCGAGGTCACGGCCGAGGAGCGGGCGCTGCTGTCGATGGGCGGCGTACACCTCGGCATCGTCGCCGACGAGCACCAGCTGGCCTTCGCCCGGGGCGACTTCCTGGTCCGCAACGTCGTCGGCGCCGACCGCGACTCCGGCGCGCTGGTCGTCGGTGCCCAGCCGGAGGTCGGTACGACGGTCCAGTTCCACCTGCGGGACGCCGCCAGCGCCGACGAGGACCTGCGCGCCCTGCTCACGGGACGACGGGCCGAGGGGGCGCTGCTGTTCACCTGCAACGGCCGGGGCCGGCGCCTGTTCGGGGTCGCCGACCACGACGCCCAACTGGTCGCCGACCTGACCCCCGACCAGGGTGTCGGCGGCATGTTCTGCGCCGGGGAGGTCGGCCCGATCGGGGCCCGGAGCTTCCTCCACAGCTTCACCGCGTCGGTGGTCCTCTTCCCCTGAACTTCCCCCTGAACGATCCCTGACGGCGGGCCGATGGCGGGCCGAAACCGAGCCGCGGCCGGGCTGGTCGTGGGCAGTAGGGTGGGGCAGGCATGACCGCCGACGCCCACCTCGAGCAGCGTGCCATCAACGTCATTCGCGGCCTGGCCATGGACGGCCCGCAGGCTGCCCGCAACGGCCACCCCGGCACCGCGATGGCGCTCGCTCCCCTCGCCCACGTCCTCTGGACGCGCACCATGCGCTACGACGCGTCCGCCCCCCAGTGGCCCGACCGGGACCGCTTCGTCCTGTCGGCCGGCCATGCCTCGATCCTCCTGTACTCGATGCTCCACCTCACCGGCTACGGGCTGACCCTGGACGACATCAAGGCGTTCCGGCAGTGGGGCTCGGCCACGCCCGGCCACCCCGAGGTGGGCCACACCGTCGGCGTCGAGGTCACCACCGGGCCGCTCGGCCAGGGCGTCGGCAACGCAGTCGGCATGGGCATCGCCGAGCGCTGGCTGCGGGCCAAGTTCAGCCCCGAGCTGGTCGACCACTACACCTACGTCATCTGCAGCGACGGCGACCTCATGGAGGGCATCAGCCACGAGGCTGCGTCGCTGGCCGGGCACCTGGGCCTCGGCCGGCTGATCTACGTCTACGACGACAACCACATCACCATCGACGGCCCCACCGAGCTGGCCTACGGCGACGACGTCGCCGGCCGCTTCTCCAGCTACGGCTGGCACGTCGAGCAGCTGGGCGAGATCGCCAACGACTGCGACGCCCTGGAGGCGGCGCTCAACCGGGCCAAGGCGGTCGAGGACAAGCCGTCGATGCTCATCCTCCGCAGCCACATCGGCTGGCCGTCGCCCAAGTACACCGACACGGCCGACGCCCACGGCAACCCGCTGGGCGAGGACGAGGTCGCAGTCACCAAGGAGATCCTCGGCCTCCCGCCCGACGAGACGTTCTGGGTGCCCGAGGACGTCCTTGGCCTCTATCGGGAGGCCGGCCGCCGGGGCCGCAGCGAGCGGGAGGCGTGGGAGAAGCGCCTCGCCGGCTGGACCGGTGACCGGGCCGTGTGGGACGCCTGCTGGGCGCAGACCGGCCTGAACGGCTGGGAGTCGGCCCTCCCCCGCTGGGATGCAGGCGAGTCGATCGCCACCCGCCAGGCCTCCAACAAGTGCCTGCAGGCGCTGGCCGACAAGGTGCCCGGCCTCGTCGGCGGCGGCGCCGACCTCACCGGCAACACCGGCACCGCCTTCGCCGACCACGGCGTCCAGTCGCCCGAGGACCCCGGCGGTCGCCAGATCTACTTCGGCATCCGCGAGCACGCCATGGGCGCCGTCATGAACGGCCTCTCCCTGCACGGCGGCGTCCTGCCGTTCGGCGGCACGTTCTTCGTGTTCAGCGACTACATGCGATCCTCGGTCCGGCTCGCCGCCCTGTCCCACGCCAAGGTCGTCTACTCCTGGAGCCACGACTCGGTCGGCCTCGGCCAGGACGGCCCCACCCACCAGCCCATCGAGCACCTGGCCTCGCTCCGGGCCATGCCCGGCCTGCGCCTCATCCGCCCCGCCGACGCCAACGAGGTGGCCGCAGCGTGGCGGGTCGCCATCAGCTCGACCGGCCCCACCGCCATCGTCCTGACCCGCCAGGCCGTCCCCGTCCTCGAGGGCACTGCCCTGGCCCCGGTCGAGCGGGGCGCCTACGTCATGAACCAGACGCACCGGCCCGACGTGGTGCTGGTCGGCACCGGTAGCGAGGTGTCGGTGTGCGTCGACGCCGCCGCCGTCCTCACGGCCGGCGGCCTCGCCGTGCAGGTCGTGTCGATGCCCTCGTGGGAGCTCTTCGCCGCCCAGCCCGACGACTACCAGGACAGCGTCCTGCCCCCCGACGTGCCCACCCTGGCCGTCGAGGCCGGGGCCAGCTTCGGCTGGGACCGCTGGGTCGACGACACCGTCAGCATCGACCGCTTCGGGGCCTCGGCCCCGGGTGACCAGGCTCTGGCCAACTTCGGGTATACAGCCGACAACGTGGCGCAGCGGGCGCGCCAACTCATCTCCGACCTGGCCGAGAACGAGCCCGAGGAGGGATCGTGAGCCGACTCACCGAGCTGTACAGCGAGCATGGGCAGAGCCCGTGGCTCGACAACCTGCGCCGCGGCTGGATCACCGGCGGGGAGCTCGCCCGCTGGGTCGAGCGCGGGGTGCGGGGCATCACCTCCAACCCCACCATCATCCAGAAGGCCATCGAAGCGTCCGACGAGTACGACAGCCAGTTCCGTGACCTGGTCAGCGGGGCCGATCGGCCGATCGACCACATCTACTGGGACCTGGTCGTCAAGGACATCGAGGGTGCGCTGAAGATCCTCCGGCCGGTGCACGACGCCAGCGACGGCGTCGACGGCTTCGTGTCGCTGGAGGTGGCCCCCGACCTCGCCCGCGACACCGCCGGCACCGTGGCCGCCGCCCGTGACCTGCACGAGCGCATCGCCGAGCCCAACCTGTTCGTCAAGGTGCCGGCCACGGCCGAGGGCGTCGAGGCCATCCGCCAGCTCATCAGCGAGGGCCGCAACATCAACGTCACACTGATCTTCGGCATCGAGCGCTACGACCAGGTCATCGAGGCCTACATCTCGGGGCTCGAGGCTTACGACGGCGACCTGTCGAAGGTGCACAGCGTGGCGTCGTTCTTCGTCAGCCGGGTCGACACCGAGGTCGACCGCCAGCTGGACGCCATCGGCTCGGTCGAGGCCCTCGGGCTGCGGGGCAAGACCGCCGTCGCCCAGGCCCAGACCGCCTACCGGCTGTTCCAGGAACGCTTCAGCGGCCCCCGCTGGGAGGCGCTCGCCGCCCGGGGCGCCCGGGTGCAGCGGCCGCTGTGGGCGTCGACGTCGACGAAGAACCCCAGCTACTCCGACACCCTGTACGTCGACACGCTCATCGGGCCCGACACGGTCAACACCATGCCGGAGGCCACCCTGGACGCGTTCGACGACCACGGCACCCTGGTCCGCACCGTCGACGCCGACTACGCCGCCGCCGACGAGGTGCTGGCCGCGGTCGAGCGGGTCGGCATCGACATCGACGCCGTCAGCGCCCTGCTCGAGGACCAGGGCGTCGCGACGTTCGCCAAGAGCTTCGACGAGCTCGTGTCCACGCTCGGGGCCAAGGCCGAAGACGCCCGCAAGGGCGGCGGCTGAGCCGCCCGGCGACGAGGGGCCTCATGTACGGCGAGTTGGTAGTCGTCGACGACGTGCCGGCGGAGTTCGCGGAGCGCGTCATCGAGGCCTTCCACAGCCGACCCTCGGACAGCTTCTCGCTCGCGCTGTCCGGGGGTGAGACCGCTCGTGATTGCTACGAGCGCCTGGCCGACGACGCCGGCAACCAGATCGACTGGTGGAAGGTCGACGTCTACTGGGGCGACGAGCGCTGCGTGCCCCTCGACCACAAGGACTCGAACTACCGGCTGGGGCGGGAGGCGCTGATGGAGCGGCTGGGGGCGGTCAACGCCAACTTCCCGATGCGCTGCGACGAGGGCGCCGATCCCTACCAGCTGCGCATCGGGTCGCTCGGGATGTTCGACGTCGTGCACCTGGGCCTCGGGCCCGACGGCCACACCGCCTCGCTGTTCCCCGACTCGCCGGCGCTGAGCGCCGACCCCGGCCGGCTGGTGGTCATGAACGAGGACCCCACCGGCCGCAACCCCTTCCCCCGGATGACGCTGACCTTCGCCGGCATCGCCCGGGCCCACCTGGTCCTGGTCACCGTGGCGGGCGAGGAGAAGGCCGAGGCCCTGGCCAGGGTCGTCGCCGGCGACGAGACGGCACCTGCCACCCACGTCCGGGCCGAGCAGGTGCTCTGGCTGGCCGACCCGGCCGCCGCCAGCCGCCTCTAGACCCGACGCGCCTAGCCCCCATTCCAACCACCCCGCCACCACCCCAAGGGGCGTCGGCGTCGCCGACACCGTTACCCTTTCGACGTGCATCGCGGGCCTCGCACGGAGCGTCAAGTGATGGTCGACCGTGTCCGGCGGTCGGTCCGGAACCGGTTGGTGTTCGCCAACGCGTCGGGCGGCATCGTCGTGCTCGCCTACGGGCAGCTCTCGCTGGGCAAGAGCCTCGCCCCCGACGTGAGCCTGCCGGTGATCTTCGGCGCCTTCGCCGCCACGTTCGCGGTGTCCGGGGTGCTGGCCAACGTCTGGGCCCACATGGCGTTCGCCCGCTCGGTGGCGTGGGTCCTCGAGGACCGCCCGCCGACCGACGCCGAGCGGGCCTACAGCCTGCAGCTGCCCTGGTTCTCGGCGCTGCGGCCGCTGCTGTTCTGGATCGCCGGCGCCGGCATGTACGGCGTCGCCGCGCCGCTCCTCGGTGCCGGCGTGCTCGACGTCCTCCAGGTCGTCAACGCCATCGTCCTCGGCGGCCTGGTCACGTGCGCGCTCAGCTTCCTGCTGATCGAGCGGGTGTTCGCGCCGCTCTTCGCGCTCGCCCTGGAGGGCGAGCCGCCCCGGCGGCCGGCGACCCTCGGCGTCCGGGCCCGGCTGCTGTTCACCTGGACCGCCGGCTCGTTCGTGCCGCTGCTGGCGTTCGGCCTCGACGGCCTGGTGCCATCCCAGCGGATGCCTCCGGCCGCGGTCGTGGTGGTGGCGATCGGCGGCATCGGCGCCGGGGTGCTGGCCACCGTCGCCAGCGCCAAGTCGCTGGCCGGGCCGCTCGACGGCGTGCGCGACGCCATGAACCGGGTGCGCCACGGCGACCTCGCCAGCACCCTCACCGTCGACGATGGCGGCGAGATCGGCGAGGTCCAGGCCGGCTTCAACAACATGGTCACCGGCCTGCGGGAGCGGGAGGCGGTCAAGGACCTGTTCCGCCGGCACGTCGGCCCCGCGGTGGCGGTCCAGGCGCTGGAGCGGGGCTCGGGCCTCGGCGGCGAGCAGGCCGACGCCAGCATCGTGTTCATCGACCTCATCGGCTCCACGGCCATGGCCGAGGTCCTGCCCCCGGCCGAGGTGGTCGACACCCTCAACGATTTCTTCGCCGAGGTCGTCCGGTGCGTCGACACCCAGGGCGGGTGGGTCAACAAGTTCGAGGGCGACGGCGCCCTGTGCGTCTTCGGGGCGCCGGGCCATCAACCCGATCACGCCGCCCGGGCGCTGCGGGCCGCCCGGTCGCTGAACGACGCCATGGGCGCCCTGGCCGAGCGCCACCCCGGCCTCACTGCCGGCATCGGCGTCTCGTCGGGCCAGGTCGTGGCCGGCAACGTCGGCACCGAGGCCCGCTACGAGTACACGGTCATCGGCCCCGCGGTGAACGAGGCGGCTCGCCTGACCGACGTCGCCAAGGGCCGCCCCGTCAAGCTCCTCGCCTCCGAGGCGGCGGTGCGGCGCTCCGGCGACGAGGCCGGCCATTGGCGGGACGTCGGCAGCGTCGCTCTGCGGGGCCGCAGCTCCCCCACCGCCATCCGCGAGCCGGTGCCCGAGCCCGAGCCTGCCCCCGAGCCGGCGGTCGAGTCGTGACGCCGGTCCCCACCCCGCCGCCGACGATGCGCCTGCGCCGCCGGCCCCAGCAGGCCCGCAGCCGCGCCCGGGTGCAGCGGCTGCTGGAGGCCGCCGACAAGGTGCTCGCCACCGAGGGCTATGCGGCGCTGACCGTCCGCCGCATCGCCGAGGAGGCCGAGGTCCCGGTCGGCACGATCTACCAGTTCTTCGCCGACAAGAGCGCAGTCGTCGACGCCTTGGCCCGCAGCTACATCGGCGAGTTCGACGCCATGATCGAGCTGCTGGTCGCCGACGCCGAGTCCCGCGAGTGGGACGACGTCGTGGACACCGTGCTGGATGCGGCGATCGAGATGTACCGCTCCCGGCCCGGCTACCTGGCCATCTGGATCGGCCGGCATCTCAGCCCCGAGCTGCAGCAAGCCGACGCAGCCAACAACGCCGCCATCGCCGCCGGCCTGCGCCGCATCGTCGTCGCCCAACACGGCCTGCCCGACGACGAGCACCTCGCCCGGGCCTGCCAGGTGGCGGTCCAGACCACCGACGCGCTGCTCCAGCTGGCGTTCCGGCTCGACCCCGAGGGCGACGCCGCGATCCTCACCGAGGCCCGCCGCCTCCAGCGCCTCTACCTCAGCGACCTGATCAACAGCCGTCCTTGACCAACCCGTACGCGACGGGTGCGACGACCGCCTGTCCGCGTGGACGGTCGCCGCACCTGCCGGGGAATACGGAGGTCGGGGCTCAGCAGTTCACGGTGTCGAGCTCGGCCTCGTCGATCTCGACCTCGACGAGCTCGCTCTCCTCCGAGGGGTAGCGCTCCTCGTAGAAGGCGTCGACGGCTGCGTTGGCGGCGTCGTCCTCCTCGTCCCACACGGTGGAGTGGGTGCCGTCGGCGTTCTGCTCGACCGTGTAGGCGATGCCGTGCGCCTGCAGGTAGGCCGCGAGGGCGTCCTCGTCGGCGTTGATGTCCCGGATCTCCTCCGCGGTCAGCGGGTAGCGCTGGGCCCAGAAGGCGTCGACCGCGTCGTTGGCGGCCTCGTCCTCGTAGTCCCACTCCGCCCACCTGTAGCCATCCTCGTCCGTGGTCATCGTGTGGGAGATGCCCTTCGAGGTCAGGTAGGCCGCAAGGGCGTCCTCGTCGGCGTTCATCGCGGCGATGTCCTCCGGCGTGATCTCGAAGCACGACGCCGTCTCGTCGTCGGGGTTGTCGGTCGCCCCGGCGGCTGCGCTCCAGACCAGCGCCCCGGAGGGCACCGCCAACGTGAACGCAACCACCGCCGGCCACTTCTTGCGTGTCTTGGTGTCCATGGGTGTTCACGATGCGGAATCGGTCGTCAAGGCCGTGTGAAGGCACCGTCAGATGGCGGTTCCGAGGCCCGAACAGGCCGTGAACAGGGTCTTTGCAGGATCTTCATGACCCCTGGTCCAGACTGGCGGCCAATGGGCGCGCGGATCCTGGTCGTCGAGGACGACGTGAAGCAGGCGGAGCTGATCCGCATGTACCTCGAGCGCGAGGGTCATGCGGTGGCGGTCGTGCACGACGGCCGCAGCGCCCTGGAGCACGCCCGCCAGAAGCGCCCCGACCTGATCGTCCTCGACGTCATGCTCCCCAAGGTCGACGGGCTCGACGTGTGCCGGGTGCTGCGGGTCGACTCGACGGTGCCGATCGTCATGCTCACCGCCCGCGCCACCGAGGACGACCTGCTGCTGGGCCTCGACCTCGGCGCCGACGACTACCTCACCAAGCCCTACAGCCCCCGGGAGCTGGTGGCCCGCGTGCGCTCGCTGCTGCGCCGGGTTGCCGCCGGCAACGGCGGGGCCAGCGCCGCCGGCATCCACCAGGTCGGCGATCTGGTCGTCGACACCCTGCGCCACGAGGTGCGGCTGCGAGGCCAGTCGGTCGAGGTCACCCCCACCGAGTTCAAGCTGCTGGAGCTGCTTGGCGGGTCACCCGGCCACGTGTTCTCCCGCCAGCGGCTGCTCGACGCGGCGTTCGGCTTCGACCACTACGCCCTCGAGCGCACCGTCGACGTGCACATGATGAACCTGCGCCGCAAGGTCGAGGACGACCCCCGCTCGCCCCGCTACCTGCTCACGGTGTTCGGGGTGGGCTACAAGATGGCCGAGGAGCCCGACCCCGGTGCTGGGTAGGTCGTTCGGCCGCCTGCCGTGGCCCCGGGGCCTGCGGGCCCGGCTGCTGACCGCCTGCGTCGTCATCGCGGTGGTGTCGGTGGCCTCCACGGCCTGGCTCACGACCCGGTCGACCAGCGAGCACCTGAAGGACTCGGTCCAGCGCACGCTGGAGACGGACAGCGAGATCTACAACGACCTGCTCATCTACTCGATGAACCACCCCGACTGGGGCAAGGTCGACGACGCCGTCGCCAAGCTCGCCCGGAAGACCGGCCGGCGCATCGTCCTCACCGACGAGCACCAGAACGTGATCGTCGACTCGGCCCGGCTGCAGGGGCGCCGGGGCGGGCCGCTGCCCGACCGCCCTGCTGCCGTGCTCGACCCCTTCAACCCCCTCGGGCTGGCGTTCGACCAGTTCACCAACGACGACGAAGAGCTGGTCACCAGCGTCAGCGACGCGGCCCCGCCGGCGCTGAGCAAGCCGACCCCTGCGGAGAAGCGAGAGCGCCGCAAGCTCGCCGACCAGGCCATGGCCTGCCTGGAGAAGAAGGGCTACACCGGCGTCGAGAGCACGTCCGAGCCCGGCGCGAAGCCCTACATCTACGTCGAGGAGGAGTCGGAGGCCGCGTTCGAGGCCCAGACCACCTGCGGCAACGACGACGCGCTGCAGGCGCCGTGGGCCTCGGAGATCGCCTGGTACCGGCGCATCGCCGACGCGACCGTGGCCTGCATGGGGCAGCTTGGCGTCACCGGCAAGGTGGTGATGGACCCGGACATCGGCTACCCCCTCGCCGAGCCGCCGGAGGACGACGCCGGCAGCGCAGTGTGGGAGAAGTGCGGCCGCACCGCCGAGCGGGCCGCCTGGGACCCGTTCGTCACCGACCCGGCCCGGCTGTACCTCGGCGAGCGCAACCAGCAGGGCCTGTCGTTCCGGGAGGCCGGCAGCGGGCGGACGTTGGCCGCGGCGGGCCTCGTCGCGGCGTTCGCCGTGGTTCTGACGCTGCTGGCCGCCCGGCGGATCCTGCGGCCGGTCGAGGCGCTCACCGTCGCCGCCCAGCGGATGGAGGCCGGTGACCTCAGCCAGCGGGTCGCGGACGACGGCCGGGACGAGCTGGGCCGGCTGGCCCACGCCTTCAACTCGATGGCCGACGCCCTGGCCGCCAACGAGGAGCAGCGCCGGCGCCTCGCCACCGACGTGGCCCACGAGCTGCGCACCCCGCTCGCCAACATCCGGGGCTACGTGGAGGCGGCCCAGGACGGGGTCACGCCCACCGATCCGGCGCTGCTCGCGTCACTCCACGAGGAGGCCGTGCTGCTGCAACGGCTGGTCGACGACCTCCAGACGCTGTCGTTGGCCGAGGCCGGGCGCCTCCCGCTCCACCCCGACACGGTCGACGTCGCCGACCTCGCGGCCCAGGTGGTGGCCGCCTTCCGCGTCACCGCGGACGCCGGTTCGGTGGCGCTGGCCGCCAAGGTGGAGGCGCTCGACGGCTCGCTCGAGGTCCGGGCGGACCCGTTGCGGCTGCGCCAGGTCGTCGGCAACCTGGTCGCCAACGCGCTGCGCTACACGCCGGCCGGCGGGACGGTCACCGTGCGGGCGGCCCGGGACTCCCGGGAGGGCGACGTGGTGCTCGCCGTCGAGGACACCGGCAGCGGCATCGCGGCCGACCACCTGCCCCATGTGTTCGACCGGTTCTGGCGGGCCGACGAGTCCCGCACCCGCGGCACCGGGGGCAGCGGCCTGGGCCTGGCGATCTGCCACCAGCTGGTCGAGGCGCAGGGCGGGACGATCACGGTCGCCAGCACGCTCGGCGAAGGCAGCACGTTCACGATCCGCCTCCCGGCTCACTCCGCCCAGATGGCTCAGACCCGGCCGTCACCCGGGCGGACCAGGCCCGACTCGTAGGCGACGATCACCGCCTGCACCCGGCTCCGCAGCCCGAGCTTGGTGAGCAGGCTGCTGACGTGGGTCTTGACCGTCGCCTCGCTGAGGTAGAGGCGGGCGGCGAGCTCGCTGTTCGACAAGCCGGACGCCAGCCCGACCAGCACCTCCTGCTCGCGGTCGCTGAGCCCGGCGGCCGCAACGGCCTCCGCCATCGGGGTCCCCGCGGGACCGGCGGTCGCCCGCTCGATGACCCGCCGGGTCACCGCCGGGGCCAGGAGGCTTTCGTGGCGGGCGACCGTGTGGATGGCGGCGATCAGCGGGTCGGGGCCGACGTCCTTCAGCAGGAACCCGCTGGCCCCGGCCCGGAGGGCGTCGAAGAGGTACTCGTCGTCGTCGAAGGTGGTGAGCACGAGGACCCGGGGCGGGTCGTCGGCTGCCTCGAGTATCCGGCGGGTCGCCGAGATGCCGTCGAGCAGCGGCATCCGGATGTCCATGAGCACCACGTCGGGGCGGGCCGACGCCGCGACCGCCACGGCCTCGATGCCGTCGGCCGCCTCGGCGACGACCGCCAGATCGGGCTCGTTGTCCAGGATCATGCGCAGGCCGACCCGGATCACGGCCTGGTCGTCGGCGACGACGACCCGGATGGTCTCGCTCACGAGGCGCCAGCCTGCGGGAGCCGGGCCTGCACCGACCAGCCGCCGAGCGCGCTGCGGCCGATGGCGAGGCTGCCCCCGCACGCCGCGGCCCGCTCGACCATGCCCCGCAGGCCGTGGCCCTCGACTGACGCCAGGTCGCGGGGCGGCGGGCGGTAGGCGTCGCCGCCGTCGTCGTCGACGGTGACCTGCAGCTCGCTCCGCTCGGCCCACACATCGACCACCGCCCGGCGTGCCTGGGTGTGGCGGAGGGCGTTGGTCAGGGCCTCCTGGGCGATGCGCACCGCCGCCAGGTGCACCTGGGGGTCGAGGGTCGGCAGCGTCTCGGGCAGCCGCACGTCGACGTCGAGGCCGGCCGGGGCCAGGCGCTCGACGATGCCGCGCAGGTCGCCCAGGGTCGGTTGAGGTGCCAGCTCCACCTCGCCGTCGGCCTCGGGGCGGCGGAGCGCGTGCACCGCATGGCGCATGCCGTTGAGCGCCTCCTTGCCGGCGTCGGCGATCCAGCTGACGGCGTCGGAGGCCACCTCGGGCTGCTTGGGGGCGAGGCGTTCGGCGGCCTGGGCCCGGATGACGATGGCGCTCACGTGGTGGGCGACGACGTCGTGCAGCTCCCGGGCGATGCGGGTCCGCTCCTCCATGACGACCTGCTGCGACTCGGCCGACCGGAGCGCCGCGGCGCTCCGGCGTTGGGCGTGGACGAGCGCGCCCAGGAAGGTGGTCCCGGCGACCACGAACAACGAGAACAGGATGCGCGACCAGTCGAACCCACTGCCGGCCCTGTAGGGGTTGGCGGGCACGTCCGGGGCGCCCCGGACAGCGGGCCGGAAGGAACGGATGCCCCGGTCGTCGCCCGGCAGGACCTCGAACAGGAAGGCGGTCACGCCCATGCAGACCGCCCCGACCAGGATCGGGTTGATGGTCCCGGACTGGGCCACCGTGTAGGCGACGACGAGCACGGGGAGCAGGTGGAACTCGGTCAGCAGCGGTCCCGGCAGGACGACGGCGTAGACGCCGACGCCCACGAGCAGCAGCCACGGCGGCGCGGTCCGCCGCAGGGCGACCGCCAGTGCCGTCGCCCACATGGCCACGGCGTGGGCCGACGACACCCAGTTCGGGAGGCCGTCGCTGCCCCACAGGCCCCGCTCGACGGCGCTCGTGCCGGCGATCCACCCCGCTACGACGACCACTCCGCAGGCCAGGTCCTGCACCAGCGCGGGGAGCCGGTGCCAGAACGCGGTGACCCGGGACATCGCGTCACGGTAGCCACCAGGCCCTTCGTGCTCCTCAGCCGAAGGGATGGTTCGCCGGGCTGCGGGTCCTCCTTTCGGCCGAGCACAACCCGCCCGCCGGCCGATGTGCCGCTGACCAGCGGATTCGTAGGTTCGCTCCATGGCGAGCACACATCTTCGGGCGACTCGGGCGACTCGGGCCTTCAGCCTCGAGGCTTTCCCGTTCACGGGGCTGGTCGGCGTCGCGATGCTGGCGCTGGTGGTCATCACCGTGGCGGTGGCGCGGGTCCTGCCCGGCGCCGACAGCGGGGTCGACGCGCTCCCGGTGTCCGGTCCTCTCCCCCAGGTGCCGGTCGCGGCCTACGTCGTCGTCGACGGTTTGACGGGCGAGGAGCTGGCCTCGCTGGCGGCGGACACGCCCCAGCCGGTCGGCAGCCTGGTGAAGCTCATGACCGCTCACGTGGTGCTGGAGGACGGCCCGCTGTCGGACCCGACGGTGGTGCCGGCGCTGGCGCTGACGGACGGCGAGTCGCAGGCGGGCCTGCAGCGGGGCGACCGCCTGACCCGGCGGGAGCTGCTGCAGGCGATGCTCGTCGCCAGCGCCAACGACGCGGCGGACACGCTGGCCCGGGACGTCGCCGGCAGCGAGCGCGCCTTCGTGCGCCGGATGAACGCGGACGCCGCGTCGCTCGACCTCACCGGCACGGCCTACGCGAACGCCGAGGGGCTCGACGCCCCCGGGCAGCACTCGACCGCCCGCGACGTCGCTGTCCTCGCCCGGGACCTGATGGGCGACCCGGCGTTCAGGGACATCGTCCGGATGACGGCCACCCGCATCGACGGCCATCGCTTGCCGGCCACCAACGACCTGCTCGGCGGCTACCCCGGCGCCGACGGGATCAAGACCGGGCACACCGACGAGGCGGGCTGGTGCCTCGCCGCCTCGGCGACCCGGGATGGCCGCCGGGTCATCGTCGTCGTGCTCGGCGCCCCCAGCGAGCAGGCCCGTGACGCGTCGGCCGCCGCCCTGCTCGACTGGGCGTTCGGCCGCTAGCGGTGGAGCTTGCGGGTGGCCTGGTGGAGGCCCCGGAAGCGGCGGTAGCCCTGGCGGTGGGTGTCCCAGGTGGTCGGGTCGGGGTCGAACGTCGCCTGGATGGCGACCTGCTCGGGGATCTGGTCCCAGCTGAGCTTGCCGAGCGCGACCGCGCCGATGAGGCCGGCGCCCCGGGCGTTGGCGAGGACGGGGTCGACGGCCCGGCGGATCGGGCGGTCGAGGACGTCGGCCATGGTCTGGCACCAGAGGTCCGACTGGGCGCCGCCGCCGACGAACGTGATGGCGTCGAAGCCGCCCCGGGTCTTCACGAACCCCTCGACCGCCGACAGCATCCAGCGGGTGTTGTAGGCGACGCCCTCGAAGACGCTGCGGACCAGGGCGGCCCGGTCGGTGGTCAGCGACAGGCTGGACCAGCTGCCCCGCAGCCGGTGGTCCTCGACCGGGGTGCGCTCGCCGTTGAGCCACGGGGTGAAGACCACGCCGCCACTGCCGACGGGCGCGGCGGCGGCCATGCCGTTGAGCTGGGTGAAGAGGTCGGCGGGCGGGCCATCGGGGCCGGGGTACAGGATGCTGTCGGCCAGCCAGGTCAGCGCCTTGCCGGCCACGTCCTGCACGGTCGCCACCCAGTAGCGCCCGGGCACCACGGCGGGCAGCGAGGCGATGTTCGTCCGCAGGTCGGTCTTCTTGTAGGGCACGTGGCAGGTGAGCCAGGCCGAGGTGCCGACGTACAGGTGGGCCTGGTGGTCCAGGACCGTGCCGGCACCGACGGCCGCTGCGGTGGTGTCGCCGGTGCCGGTCACGACCTGGACGTGCGGCCCGAGCCCCAGCTCCCGGGCCGCACCCGGCAGGATCGGACCCACGATCGACGCCGGGGCGCGCAGCTCCGGCAGCGTCGCAGGGTCGAACCCGCACCGGACGACGAGCTCCTCGTCCCAGCGGACCCGATGGGGGTCGCGGTTGTCGCTGCACCACCGCAGCACGGCCGTGTCGTAGCCGGCGACCGCCTGGCCGCTGGCCCGCATCGTGAGGTACTCGGGGACGTCGAGGAACCAGCGGGCCGCCGCGTACGCCTCGGGCTGCTCGTGGCGCAGCCACTGCACCTGGCCGACCGGGTCCTTGCCGGTCGGTGACGGCACCCCGCCCGTGCGGCGCAGCCACGTGGCGAGCCGGCGGGCGTTGTACCCGGTGCCCGGCACGGTGAGGCCGCCGCCGGTGAGCTTGCGGCTGTGGCGGGCGCCCCGGCTGTCCATCCAGATGACCGCGGGGTGGACGTGGTGGCCGTCGGCGTCGACCGCCACGGTCCCGCCCCACTGCGACGACATGCAGAGGGCGACGACGTCGTCGGGTGGGATCGTGCCGTCTCCGAGGAGGCCGCGGCTGGCGGTGCAGATGGCCCGCCACCAGTCGTCGGGGTCCTGCTCGGCGCCGCCACCGGGCAGCAGGCGCAGCTCGGTGGGCTCGGTGGTGTGGGCCGCGATCTCCCCCTCGGTCGACACCAGCGCGACCTTGGCGCCGCTGGTCCCGAGGTCCACGGCCAGTACGAAGCTCGTCATGCCCGCCCCCGGTGCTCAGCTCTCGACGCCGGAGAAGACCCGGTCGAAGCGGGCGAGGGCGTCGTCGACGACCTCGTCGGTGTCGGCCATGCTCGTGTACAGGCGGCTGCCGGCGAGGGTGATCATCCCCTCGGCGGCGAACGCCGCGCCCATCTCCTCGAGCATGTGGCGGCGGGGGCCGACCTCGCCGAACGCCGCAGGGTCCCGCAGGTCGAGCTGCAGCACGCCGGAGGTGTGCAGGTGAACGATCGAGCCGAAGTTGTAGGTGACGTACGGCAGCTCGTAGCGATCGATGAGGGCCTGCAGCCCGGCCCGCAGGCGGTCGCCGGCCCGGCCTGCCAGGACGGGCGCGTCGGTGCGCTCCATCTCGAGGAGGCTGTGGTACCCGGCGGCGCAGCTCAACGGGTTGGCCGACAGCGTGCCCCCGACCAGGACCTTCACACCCTTGGACGACAGCCCGCCGGCGAACACGGCCATGACCTCCTGGCGGCCGCCGACCCCACCCGCGGCCGGGTAGCCGCCGGCGACGCACTTGCCGAAGACCGTGAGGTCGGGGCGGATGCCGAGGTAACCCTGGGCGCCGCCGAGGCCGAGCCGGAAGCCGGTGACGACCTCGTCGAAGATGAGCAGCGCGCCGAACTCGTCGCACAGCTCCCGGACGCCGCCGTTGAAGTCGCGGGGCGCGGGGCGGACGCCGCTCTCGGGGCCGACCGGCTCGACGATGACCGCCGCGGTCCCGCCCTTGTCCTTCCGCGCTTCGAGAGCGGCCCGGAGCTCGTCGAGGTCGTGGGGGAAGATCTCGTGGGTGCGGGCCAGCATGTCGGGCGGGATGCCGGTGGCGTCGAGCGCCCCGGTGCCGGGGAGGCGCAGGGCGTAGACGACCTGGTCGCTCCAGCCGTGGTAGCCGCCGCCGACCTTGACGACGTGCTCGTGGCCGGTGAACGCCCGGGCGGCCCGCAGCGCGGCCATGACGCCCTCGGTGCCGCTGCCGAGCATGCGGAACTGCTCGACGCCCGGCATGAAGTCGTGGATGAGGCCGGCGAGCCTGACCTCGTAGTCGTGGAACAGGCCGGTGACCGGACCGCAGGTCTCCAGCAGCTCGACGATCCTCTCCCGGACCGGGGCGTAGTTGCTCCCGAGCACGGTGGGTCCGCCGGCCTGGAGGAAGTCGATGTAGCGGTTGCCGTCGACATCCCAGAGGTGGGCGCCCTCAGCCTTGGTGATGTTCAGGGCGAACGGGTGGTTGAAGGCCAGGTTGTGCTGGACGCCGCCGGGGATGCGCTCCTGGGCGGCGGCAGCGGTCTGCTTGGAGCCGGCGCAGTGCTCGTCGAACCAGGTGAGGTAGGCCTCCATCCGGTCCCGCCGCAGCGGCCGGGGCGGGGTCGCCACGAGGGCGTCGCACTGCTTGACGATGCTGTCAACGTCGGGCCACTCAGTGATGCCGTAGTCCCGGGTCATTGCCCGTCCCCCTTGTCGGCCTTGTGCTTGGACCCGTAGCCCTTGGAGAGCGCCGCCATGATGACGTTCTCCAGGTCCTTGTCGGAGAGGACCCGGGGCTCGCCGAGCGCCGAGGCCCGGGCGTAGAGCTCGGCGTGCCACTCGAGGGCTTCGAGGCGGGCGACGGCCTGGTCGATCGTTTGCCCGTAGGCGACCGACCCGTGGTTCTGCATGAGGGCGGCGTTGCGCCCCTGGAGCGCCGCGGTGACGTTGGCCGCCAGCTCGTCGGAGCCGAAGGTGGCGTACGGGGCGACCCTGATGGCGCCCCCGAGCTCGAGGATCGTGTAGTGGATGGCGGGCAGCTCGTCGCAGCTGCACGCCACTGCGGTCGAGGCGAGGGCGTGGGCGTGGGCGATCGCCGCGGCGTTGGTGGTGGCGTAGATGCCGAGGTGCAGCGGTATCTCCGAGGTGGGCGCCAGGTCCCCGTCGACGAGGTTCCCGTCGAGGTCGACGACGCTCATCTCGTCCGGCGTCAGGTCCCCGAGCACGCCTCCGGTGGGCGTGACGACGACTTGGTCCCCGCACCGGATCGAGAGGTTCCCCGCAGTCCCGGGCACCATCCCGCTCGCCGAAACCCTCCGACAAGCGGCGGCCAACGCTTCCCGCTCACTCCCCCACAACATGAAACGTGAGCATACGTTCATGTCTCGGGGTGTGCCCATCCCCGAGGAAATGCGGGGCGTTGCCCCGACTCCCTCGACAGGTGCGAGGTTCGGGGGCGGGCCCCGATAGCGTGCCCCCGTGATGGGCAGCCTCTTGGACCTGCCGCTCGAGACGCTTCTGAGTCGGGCCCGTGAGGCTCGCGACAGGCGCAGCGGCACCCGTGTGACCTATTCGCCGAAGGTCTTCATCCCGCTGACGATGTTGTGCCAGGACCGTTGCGGTTACTGCACCTTCGCCCAGCCGCCCGCCCGGCTCGAGAGCCCCTACCTGAGCCCCGAACAGGTCCTGAAGATCGCCAAGGCCGGCGCCCGGGTCGGCTGCCACGAGGCGCTCTTCACCCTCGGCGAGCGTCCCGAGCTCCGCTACCCCGCCGCCCGCGACTGGCTCGCTGCCCACGGCTACGCCTCCACGGTCGACTACCTCGCCGCCATGTGCGAGCTCGTGCTGAAGGAGACGGGCCTCCTTCCCCACGCCAACGCCGGCGCCCTCTACCGCGACGAGCTGGCCAAGCTCCGAGCAGTCGCCCCCAGCCAGGGCATGATGCTCGAGACCCTCCGCGACGACCTCGCCGCCCACCGGGGCTCCCCCGACAAGACCCCCGAGCGCCGCCTCGCCACCCTCGACGCCGCCGGTGAGCTGAAGATCCCCTTCACCACCGGCATCCTCGTCGGCATCGGCGAGGATCGGGCGGACCGCCTCCAGGCACTCGAAGCCATCGCCGAGAGCCACCGGAAGCACGGCCACGTGCAGGAGGTCATCGTCCAGAACTTCCTGCCCAAGCCCGGCACCGCGATGCACCAGGCCCCGCCGTGCCCGCCCGAGGCGCACCTCGAGGCCATAGCCCTCGCCCGCCTCGTCCTTCCCGACGACGTCGCGGTGCAGGCCCCGCCGAACCTTGCCGACGACTTCGGCGTCCTCCTCGACGCCGGCATCGACGACTGGGGCGGCGTCTCCCCCGTCACCCTCGACCACGTCAACCCCGAGCGCCCCTGGCCCGCCCTCGACACCCTGCGAGAGACGACCGAGGCCCGCGGCTTCGCGCTCGCCCCCCGGCTCACCATCTACCCCCAGTACGCGGCCGACCCCGAGCGCTGGCTCGACCCCGCCCTCCGCTTCCCGGTCATGGACCGCTCCGACGCCGAGCGCCTCGGCCGCGACGACCCGGGCGCCGTCCTCCCTGAGCACACTCTGGAGGACGCCAAGGCCGGCACCGGCGCCGAGATCCTCCTCATCGGCGAGCGCTCCACCGCCTGGTACTCCGGCGCCGACGTCGACCCCCAGCACCTCGTCCCGGCGAACCACGACAAGGTCAGAGGCGCCGTCGCCGAGGTCATCGCGGGCATCCGCAACAACGAGGAACCCGGCCACGACGAGCTGGTCACCCTGTTCCGGGCCAGGGGCCCCGAGGTCGCGGCCGTCGCCCAGCTGGCCGACGAGCTCAGGGCGGAGGCCGTCGGCGACGTCGTCACGTGGGTCCACAACCGCAACATCAACTACACGAACGTCTGCACGTTCAAGTGCCGCTTCTGCGGCTTCTCCAAGGGTCCGCTGTCGCTGAACCTGCGGGGCACCCCCTACCTGCTGACGCTGGACGACATCGCCGGCCGGGCCCGGGAGGCCTGGGACAAGGGCGCCACCGAGGTCTGCCTCCAGGGCGGCATCCACCCGGACTTCGACGGCGACTACTACATCGAGGTCGCCAAGGCCATCCACGTCGAGGTGCCCGACATGCATCTCCACGGCTTCACCGCCCTGGAGGTCACCGAGGGAGCGAAGCGGCTCCAGGAGCCCCTCGACGTCTACCTGAAGCGGCTCATGGACGCCGGCCTCCGCAGCCTCCCCGGCACCGCGGCCGAGATCCTCGACGACCCCGTCCGCGAGATCCTCTGCCCCGACAAGATCAGCACCGACGAGTGGCTGGAGGCCCACCGCATCGCGCACAGCGTCGGCCTGCGGTCCAACGTCACGATGATGTTCGGCGCGGTCGAGAGCCCCGAGTCCTGGGCCAGGCACCTGCTCATCACCCGGGAACTGCAGAAGGAGACCGGCGGGTTCACCGAGTTCGTCGGCCTGCCGTTCGTGCACATGGCCACGCCCATCTACCTGCAGCGCAAGGCCCGCCGGGGCCCGACGTTCCGGGAGGTCGTGCTCGTGCACGCCGTTGCCCGCATCGCCTACCGCGGCCTCATCGACAACATCCAGGCGAGCTGGGTGAAGCTCGGGCTCGACGGTGCGGCGCAGCTCCTCCAGGCCGGCTGCAACGACATGGGCGGCACGCTCATGGACGAGAACATCTCCCGGGCGGCCGGAGCGTCACACGGCCAGGAGCTGTCGCTCGACCAGCTGGCCGCGCTGGTCGACAGGCTGGGCCGTCGCCTCGAGCAGCGCACCACGCTCTACGGTCGTCCCGACCTCATGCGCGTGTGACCCGGCGCTGACGACGCAAACTGGGCGGACCATGGATCGCGACCTCGTGAAGCAGCTCCTCGACCAGGCGGGCGCCGAACGCAACCGCGACGTGCTGGCCGAGATCCTCCGCACCACCTACGAGCTGGCCGGCGACGACGCCGACCGGCTCAACCTGAAGATCACCCGCGACGCCCTCAAGGAGATGCGGGCGGCGTTCAAGATGTTCGCCGCCTACGAGGACGTGCGGAAGGTGACGGTGTTCGGCTCGGCCCGCACGCTGCCGACCGACCCGCTCTACGACCAGGCCCGCAGCCTCGCCCACCAGCTGGCCGAGTCCGGCTGGATGATCGTCACCGGCGCCGGCCCCGGGATCATGGAGGCCGCCAACACGGGCGCCGGCCGGGACCGCAGCTTCGGTGTCAACATCCGCCTCCCGTTCGAGGAGGGCGTGTCCGAGATGTTCGCCGCCTCGGACAAGTTCGTCAGCATGAAGTACTTCTTCACCCGGAAGCTGATGCTGATCAAGGAGTCGAGCGGCTTCGTGTGCCTGCCCGGCGGCTTCGGCACCCAGGACGAGACCTTCGAGCTGCTCACCCTGTTCCAGACCGGCAAGGCAACCCCGTCACCTCTGGTGCTGCTCGACACCCCGGGTGGCGGCTACTGGCACGGCTGGCAGCGCTTCGTCGAGAAGGAGCTCAAGGCCAACGGCCTGGTGTCGCCCAACGACTCGGACCTCTACCTCATCACCGACGAGGTCGAGGAGGCGGCGGCCCACGTCCGGGGCTTCTGGCGCAACTACCACTCGCTGCGCTGGGTCGGTGGCCGCCTCGTCATCCGGCTGCAGGCCGAGCCGACACGAGACGAGGTGGCGACGCTCAACGAGGAGTTCGCCGACCTCTGCACCGAGGGCGCCGTCGAGACCACCGGGCCGCTGCCCGCCGAGGTCTCCGATCGCGACGAGCTCGACCGGCCCCGCCTGGTCCTGCGCTTCGACGTCCGCAAGGGCGGCCGGTTCCGCAGCTTCATCGACGCCCTCAACCACCTCGAGAGCGCGCCGCCGCTTCTTTGACCTCGGGTTCGGGTTCGACCAGGAAGGTCGCCATCGGGTGGCCGTCGGGCGGGTCGACGTAGGCGATCTCGGTCCAGCCGGCGAGCTTCTTCGACTTGGCGATGAGCTTGTCCGTCACGACCATCGAGATCTCGGCGCTGGCGAACTCCCGGTCCATGACCCGGCTGTCCCGCACCGACGACACCTTGTCCCGGGTGGTCTTGGCGTCGATCCCCCGCTTGTTGAGCTCCAGCATCAGCCCGAACACCGGCGAGGCGATGTTGACCGGGTCGCTGTAGGTCACGAGGTAGTGGCACTGGTCGGCACAGCCGGCCGGGTCGTCGGCCAGGTAGTCGTCGGTGCGGACCGCCAGCCGGTCGACTGCCCGGGCCAGCGTGATGTCCTCCATCTCGGTCTGCGCCGCGTCGACGGTGGCCAGCACTCCGAGCCCGACCGCCGCCGCGACGCCGACGGCGAGGATCCGGCGGTCCCACCGGGGCGCCGGCGCCAGCGTCACGACTGTCCAGACCGTCGCCAGGAGCATCACGGCGGTCGTCGCCCAGCTGCCGAGCACGAGGTAGCGCCACGCCGGCCCGAGGATCCGCGTGATGGCGACCAGCCCGAGCAGCTGCGCCACGCCCACCACCAGGTGGAACCGGAGCAGCGTGCTGTCCCGCCGCCGCCACGCCAGGGTCACCGCTCCGATCCACGCGGCGAGCAGCAGCAGCGCCGGCCAGCGCTGCCCGAGGTGGAGACCGTGGTCGGTGTGCAGGACCTCCTCGGCGGTGTACTCCGTGGTGTCGGCCCGGGCCAGGCGGGCGACGTCGATGTGCTCCAGCCAGACGTCGGTCGCGGCGGCCACGGAGATCCGGTCCCCCGACTCCTCGGACGCGTGCCGCCAGTTGCCGACGATGATCGTCATGTTCCCCGGGTCCTGCGTGAACTGCTGGACCAGCGGCGGCAGCCACAGGGCGAGCATCAGCCCGAGGCTCGCCAGCGCCCAGCGGCCCACCCGGCGCCCGGTGCCGGTGTCGGAGTCGGACCGCCGGTGGGCGATCAGCCACCCGGCGGTGAGCAGGATGAGCCCGACGCCCGGCAGCCCGTAGGAGACGTGCGCCTGCATGCAGAACGTCACCGCCACCGCGGCGACGGGCAGCAGCACCAGGTCTCCGACCAGCACGGACCAGACCGCCAGCAGGGTCAGCATCCACCACAGCACCGGGAGGTTCGGGTTCCACGGGGTGGCCATGCGGTCGGTTCCGAGGCCATGGATCAGCAGCAACAGCGCTCCGGTCGCCGCCACCGCCAGCCCCGTGCCGCCCCGCCGGAACGCCACCCAGACGACCAGCCCGGCCGCCACCGCCTGGAGCAGGAGGCTGGCGCCCTGCAGCGCCCAGCCGTCCGCCCCGAGCAGCATGTAGGCCGGCCACAGGACGTAGAACGCCATCGGCCCGGGGTGGCTGCCGATCTCGCCGTACGCCTCGAACCGTCCGGGCGGGCCGAGGGCCGGCGGGTGCGCGGTCGCCACGTCCCGGACCCGCATCTCGATCTGGGCCAGGTCGTTGAGCGCGATCCAGTGCGGGTCGTGGAGCACGGTCCACGCCACCACGAGCGGAACGACGATCAGCGCCCCCAACCCGGCGAAGACCAGCCAGCGGGGCAGCGAGCGTTCGTCGTCGGCCTCGGGCACGGCGGGGGATACTAGGTCGATGGGCTCAGCGATGGCCTCAGTGGTCGTCGGGCTCCTGGAGGAGGGCGACGGCCTTCTCGACCGCCCGCCGGGCGCGGGTCAGGCGGCGCTCGTCGACCGGCAGCTCGTTGCCGCCGGCGTCGATCGACTCGCGGAGCCGGTCGATCGCCAGGTCCGCCAGCTCCTCGGCGATGCCCTCCAGACGCGAGCGGATGTCGTCGAACTCACCGGCCATCGCCCCAGAATGCCATCCGCGCCGCGACCACCCCGGCCATGAGATCTTGAGTCCGATGCACGAGTACGTCTCCTTCGAGGATCCCACCGAGCACCGCACGTGGGTCGTCGACCTCACGTTCCTGACCAGCCCCTGGCACTGCATCTTCGGCCAGGGCTGCCCGGGCGTCCTCACCGCGCCCGCACCCGAGCTGGTCCAGGGCTGCTGCAGCTACGGCGCCCACCTGGTCGACGAGGACGACGCCCGGGCGGTCGAGAAGGCCGCTCACCGGCTGACGGACGAGCAGTGGCAGCACCGGGATGTCGCCCGCCGCCGCGGTGGCCCGCTGCGGACCAACAAGGAGGGCACCACCGTGACCCGCCTCGTCGACGACGCCTGCATCTTTCTCAACGGCCCCGACTGGGAGGGCGGCGCCGGCTGTGCGCTGCACCGGGGCGCGCTCGAGGCCGGCGAGCGGCCCATGGACTGGAAGCCCGACGTCTGCTGGCAGCTCCCCCTCCGCCGGGTCGACACCACGGACGACAACGGCCACGTCACCACCACGTTGCGGGAGTGGGAGCGCCGCGACTGGGGGGCCGGCGGTGAGGACTTCCACTGGTGGTGCACCGACGCCCCCGACGCCTTCACCGGCCACCGCCCGGTCTACGAGGAGCTGCACGACGAGATCGTCGAGCTCATCGGGCAGTGGGCGTACGACACCGTGGTCGCGGAGATCCACAGGCGCGGCAAAGTCACCCTTCTTCCGCACCCGACGTTGCGCCCGCCCAGAGAAGAGGCCAGCTAGCTAGTTGGCTGTGTCGTAGTCGTCCTCGACCCCGTCGGCCTCGAAGAGGCACCAGGAGGCGTGTGCGGCGCCTGGATCGGCACCGCACTCAGGGCACGGCTCAGCATCCGCCGGGTCAAAGATGGCGGCAAGATCGAGGTCATTGCTGCGCTTCAGAGCACGAGCTTCCTCGAATCGGCGATGTCGACCCTTCTTCACGGGCCTGCTCCCACATGAGGTTGCGTACGGCGGCGAATTCTATCGCCGCTGGTGTCCTGGCCGGAGTCCCCATGGGGCCTGCCGTCCGACTTTCCTAGCACATGACCTGCCGCGACCGATGTTCAAGGACCAGTGCTCCCGATCCGTTGAACGCCAGCGCAGCCTCCCCCGATAACAGCTGACGCACCGGCTCACCTGCGACTTCGGCGCGCCATCCCGAGAGTAGTCGTGACGTTCCGTCACCACGTACCAACGCTTCGATGTCGGCTCGGGTCGCGAGCAGCGAGGTGTCGAGCTGGAGGTCGTGGGCCAGCTGGTTCACCCACGCTGAGGCAAGCGTCACAGCGGGCCGGGCGGCCGTGTCGACGCCGTCGCGCTCGGGCAATTGCAATTCGCCCTCGTCGAGGGCCTGACCTGCCTCGATGGCCTGCTGAAGCTCGGCCGCGGCGCCACCTCGCAGGTGGCGGCCGTCGAGGCCCCGGACCCGCTGCAGGTCGGTCTTGCTGGCCGGCGGCCGCTCGGCGATGGCCACCACGGCCAGGTCGGGCAGCACGTGGCGGACCGGCCGGTCGGTCGACTGGGCCCGGCGCTCCCGCCAGGCCGCCACCGACTGGGCCACGCAGCGGCCCCGGCCCTTGAGGCGGCGGGCTTCCTTGATGCGCCACCACGCCCGGGCCGGATCGGCCGGCTCGCGGAAGCGCAGCCGCAGCTCCTCGCACTCGTCCAGCGCCCAGTCGATGCGGCCCCGCTCGATCAGCTCGGCCTCGAGCGACGCCCAGAGCTGGGGCAGGTGGTCGACGTCGGCGGCCGCGTACGTGGCAGGCGCGTCGCCGAGGGGGCGCCGCAGCCAGTCGGTGAGGCGGTCCGCCTTCGGGAGGTGCAGGCCGAGGCGGCGCTGCAGGACGGCCGCCAGGCCGGGCGAGCCGAGGCCCACGAAGCCGGCGGCGATCTGGGTGTCGACCAATCTCGCCGGCAGCACGCCGCAGACCCGCTCGAGGATGGCCAGGTCCTGGGCCGATGCGTGCATGACGCAGGCGCCGTCGCCCTTGAGCAGCTCGGCCAGCGGGGCGACATCGACGGCGAGCGGGTCGACCAGGACGATCTCGTCCGCCCACTTGAGCTGGAGCAACGCCAGCTGGGCGTAGTAGGTGCGCTCGCGGTGGAACTCCGTGTCGAGCGCGTACACCGGCTCCTTCGTCGCCGCAGCGACGACATCGTCCAGCTCGGGGCGCGTGGCGACCCAGTGGAACGCGGGAGCCGCGGCCCGGGCTACGGGTTCATCCCCGCATTCGTCGGCTGGCCGGCCTCGACCCAGGCGATGGTGCCACCCGCAACGTTCACTGCTTCTATGCCCTGCGACCGGTAGTAGGTGGCCGCGGTCATGCTGCGGCCTCCCCGGGCGCAGATGACGTACACCGGACCGTCGACCTCGGGCACCTCGTGGAGGCGCTCGGGGACGGTCCCCAGCTGGATGTGCTGGGCGCCGGGCACGTGGCCCCCCTCGTACTCGTCGGGTTCCCGGACGTCGATGAGCGTGATGTCGCCGTTGGCGCGCAGCTGCGCCAGCTCGTCCACGTCGATCTCAGGAACCGTGATCTCAGGGGTGCTCATCGGAGGGCAGGCTAGTGCCCGTTTCCACACCGGCGTTAAGCAGGTCACTCGGTGTGTCGGCATCGGCCAGCGCCTTCGGGGCCAGATCGTGCACCCAGACGACGTCGAGCCCTTCGACTGCCCGGCGGATGGCCCGCTCCCCGGCGTCGAAGAGGACCTGCAGGTGGACCGTCGCCCGCTGGTGCCAGGCGGCGTGCAGCCACTGCCGGTGCCCGTCGACGACCGGGACGACGACGTCAGCCTCGTGACCCACCAGCTTCCTGAACGCCTCCGGTGACGGATGGAGCAAGTCACACGAGACGATGAGGGTCACGTCGTGCCGGCTGTGCCGGAGGGCGGTGATGATGCCTTCGAGCGGTCCGGAGTCAGGCACCTCGTCTTCCACGACCAACGCTTCGATGCCGGCCACCGCCTCCTCCACGGCACCCCGATTTCGGCGGTTCGCCGAGATCGTCACGTCATCGGCGCCGGCTGCTCGCAGCGCCGCTGCGACCCGTCGGACCATGGGGCTCCCGGCGATCGTGAGCAGCGCCTTGTCCTCGCCCATCCTGCGGCTCCGGCCGCCGGCGAGGATCGCGGCCGACCAGGGCATCAGACGCCGCCGTAGCGGGCCTGGACGCCTCGGGACTCGCCGTGGGTGGCGACGGCGTCGGCGAGGTCGCCGAGGAGCTCGTCGACGATGGCCGTGTGCGACGGGGAGAGGATGGCGTGGAGGCCGCCCTGCTGACGGTCGAGGTGCCAGCCGCGGTCGTCCATCACGTCGCCGACGGCGGACATGTCGAGGGTGTCCGACGCGATCTCGAACACGCCGGGCACCGGGTCGCCGGTGACGTGGATGCCGTCGATGGCGCCGATCCCGGTCCGAATCGCCTTCGACGCGGTGCGGACCTGGTCGGCGAGGCGCAGGTAGCCCTCCTCGCCGAGGTAGCGAATGGTCGCCCAGGCCGCCGCGATGGGTGCAGCCGGTCGGGTGCCGGCGGTGGTGGCCGAGCCGTAGACGCCGCCCGGCCAGCGGTCGAACACGAAGAACTGCTGGCCGAGGAGGTCCTCCTCGCGGTGCAGCAGCAGCGATGCGCCCTTGAAGCACCAGCCGTACTTGTGGATGTCGGCGGAGATCGACGTGACGCCGTCGACCCGGAAGTCCCACGGCGGGATGGGCTCGCCGAGCCGCTCCAGGAACGGGAGCAGCCAGCCGCCGAGGCAGGCATCGACGTGGCAGAGGACGCTCCGCTCGGTGGCGAGCGCGGCCAGCTCGGGGATGGGATCGACGACGCCGTACGGGTAGCAGGGTGCCGAGCCGACGACGAGCGCGGTCCGGTTGTCGATGACGCTGGCCATGGCGGCGACGTCGGCGCGGCCGTCGCGTCGGACCGGGACCCGGATCTCGGTGACGTCGAGGTAGTGGCAGGCCTTGGCGAACGCAGGGTGAGCGGTCTCCGGGACGACGATGGCGGGCACCTCGATACCCCGGGTCAAACGTGCGTGGTCCCGGGCCACCTGGACGGTGAGGAAGATGCTCTCGGTGCCGCCGCTGGAGAGCCGGCCGGCGCGGGGCTCGCCGTGGAAGAGGTCGGCGGCCATGGCGACGACGTCTCGCTCCATGCGCAGGAGGCTCGGGAAGGCGAACGGGTTGAGGTAGTTCTCGTGGAGGTAGGCCCGGGCGACCTGCTCCTGGAGGTGCTCGAGGCCGGGGTCGGCGGGGTTGTAGACGAGGCTGAACGTGCGGGCCCGGCGCCAGTCGGCGTCCTTGGCCCGGCCGGCCTCCAGCTCGGCGAGCAGCTCGTCGGCCGACTGGCCGTGCTTGGGAAAGCCCTGTGTCCGCTCCGTCAAACCCTCAACCCCCGTAGCTCATGCGTGTGTCCTCCATGCGGAGGACCGGTGTGTCCTCGGCCTGCTGGAAGCCGCAGGCGGTGACCTCGCCGATGAAGAACGTGTGGCCGCCGGTCTCCACGGCCTGGCGCACCGCGCAGTCGATCCAGGCGACCGCCATGTCGAGGACGGGCGCGCCGCTGGGGGCGTCGTGGTAGCCGAAGCCGTTGAGCGTCTGCGCGGCCTCGTCGACCTCGACCGGCTTCGTGAACTTGCGGACGACCGCCCGGTCCTCCCGGCTGATGGTGTTGAGGACGAAGCTGCCGCCCCCGGCGATGAGCTCGTGGGTGAGTGCCGTCTTCTCGACCCCGATGCCGAGCAGCTTCGGCTCGAAGCTCACCTGGGTGGCGAAGTTGAGCGTCATGGCGTTGCGCCTGTCCCCCGCCCGGGACCCGACGACGTACAGCCCGTAGGGCATGGTCCAGAGCAACCGCCGCCGCATCTTGTCGTACTCACCCTGCTGCTCCTCGGTCTCGACCCCGTCCGGAAAGGGCCCAATCACGCCAGAACCACCAGGTGCAGCCATACGCGGCGACCTTAGCGGGGCCCACCTCGACCGCTGAACGTGACCTAGCCTCGTCGCCCGACAGGAGGTGGCTGGGATGGGCAGGAAGCTGGGGGCGGGGCTCGCCCTGGTCCCTGTCGAGCGCCCGGCCGACGCCCCGGCGGTCCTGGGGTGGACCGGTCCGCTCAACTACTACAACGACGTCGGACCCTTCACGGTCGTGCTGCG